>Ga0256405_10000325_pt1 | contig 157736 bp, 120 predicted proteins | sample RumenRJG_02DNA_FD_189096 | JGI IMG/M metagenome (GOLD analysis project Ga0256405, IMG submission 189096) | Bovine rumen microbial communities from Lethbridge, Alberta, Canada - RJG_02 | ecosystem: Host-associated > Mammals > Digestive system > Stomach > Rumen | place: Canada: Alberta...
GGAAACCAATGGAATATGTCCTCCTGACAACCACTTCAATTCAAAATATTGGATAGGAATAAATCCTTATACCGCTCCAGACGACTTGCTGACAGATCTGACAAAAAATTCATACGAAATAGTTAAAGCAAAATACACAAAGAAAAGAAAAAGAAAGTTGGAAGATATTTATGAACGGTGAAGAATTATTTTTTTATTTTTTACCTGACATTTTGTCAGAATTTTGTATCTTTGCAGTTTGTAATTGTCATTCCGAGCGAAACGAAGTGGAGTCGAGGAATCTCATGCTATTGAATAATAAACATTTATAAAATGAAAATATCATATAATTGGCTTAAGCAGTACATCAAATGCGACCTCCCGGCGGAGGAATTGGGAAAAACATTGACCGGAACAGGTCTCGAAGTTGAAGACATGACTCGTTATGAGTCGGTGAAAGGCGGCTTGAAAGGCGTCGTCGTCGGAAAAGTTTTGACATGCATTGACCATCCTAACTCCGACCATCTTCACATCACCACCGTCGACGTCGGTCAGGCTGAGCCTCTGCATATAGTGTGCGGCGCCCCTAACGTGGCAGCCGGACAGAAAGTCTTAGTGGCAACAATAGGTTGCGAGCTGTGGAGCGGCGACGAGAGCTTCACCATCAAGAAAGGCAAGATCCGCGGCGAGGTGTCGGAAGGCATGATATGCGCCGAAGACGAGCTTCAACTCGGCGCTTCTCACGAAGGCATCATGGTGCTTCCCGACAACTACGAAGTGGGCAAGCCTGCCTCGTTTTACTTCCCTGTGGAAGAAGACTACACCTACGAGATAGGCCTCACCGCCAACCGTTCCGACGCCACATCGCACATCGGATGCGACCGCGACCTCGTGGCTGCCCTCAACCATAAAAACAACACTCGTCAATATAAGATCGAACGCCCTTCTGTCGACGCTTTCAAGGTGGAAAACACCAGCAACGACATCGAAGTCATCGTGGAAGACACCAAGAACTGCCCACGCTACAGCGGCGTCACCGTCAGCGGCGTGAAAGTAGGCCCTTCACCGGCATGGCTCAAAAACCGCCTCGAAGCAGTCGGACTGCGCTCAATCAACAACATCGTAGATATTTCCAACTACGTCTTAATGGAGGTCGGACAGCCGCTTCACATCTTCGACGCAGACAAGATAAAAGGTAAGAAAGTGATTGTCAAATGCTTGGCAAAAGACACCCCGTTCACCACTCTTGACGGCGTGCAGCGCAAGCTCAGCAACACCAACCTCATGATTTGCAACACTGAAGAGCCAATGTGCATCGCCGGCGTGTTCGGCGGACTCGACTCAGGCGTGACAGAAGAGACCAAGAACGTCTTCATCGAGAGCGCCTACTTCAACCCCACTTCCATCCGTAAGACAGCGCGTTTCCACGGACTTCAGACCGACGCCAGCTTCCGCTTCGAGCGCGGCTGCGACCCTAACATCACCATCTACGCCCTGAAACGCGCAGCATTGCTGGTGAAAGAACTCGCAGGCGGCACAGTGTCATCAGAAGTGAAAGACGTCAAAAACGGCGACTTCACCCCTGTCAGAGTGCAGTTTAAGTTCGACTATCTTAACAAGATAGCAGGTCAGGAAATTGAAAAAGAAGTAGCAGTCAACATCCTTAAAGACCTTGACTGTCAAGTGGTTGAGCTCACCGATGCCTACGTCACCGTCGACATCCCTACCTGCAAAGTCGATGTCTACCGTCCAGCCGACCTCGTAGAGGAAATCCTCCGCATCTACGGCTACGATAACATCGCCATCCCTACAAAAATCAACGCCAGCATCAACGTCAACAACAAACCTGACAAAGAGAAGATCCAGAAAGAAGTCTCTATCATGCTGGCATCCAACGGTTTCTATGAGATAATGAACAACTCTCTCACGAAATCGGCATATACCCGCGAGCTCGACAGCTTCGACGAGGCTAACAACGTGAAGATCCTCAACCCGTTGAGCTCCGACCTCGACGTGATGCGCCAGTCACTGCTGTTCGGCGGACTCGAGAGCATCGCTCGCAACCAGAGCTTCAAGAACTTCGACATGAAATTCTTCGAGTTCGGCAACGTCTATAGCTTCAACGCCGCCAACAAAGCAACCGAGCAGAAACCTCTCAACCCATATAACGAGAACTTCCGCCTCGATCTGCTCATCACCGGCAACGACAGAGAAGAGTCATGGAATGGCAAGCCGATGAGCCTCTCATTCTACGATTTGAAGAAATACGTCCTCGGCATCTTCCACAAAATCGGCATCAACGTCGACGAGCTCCAGATGAACGAAGGCACAGTGTCACATTACGATTATTCAATAGTTTATTCATTGAATAACAACGAGTTGGCAACCATAGGCAAGATCAACGCAAATACCTTGAAGATGTTCGACGTGAAGAAAGAAGTCTTCTACGCCACATTCGACTGGGATGCCGTCTTGAAAGTCATCAAAGGCTTGAAGACCATCAGTTTCGAGGCACTGCCGAAGTTCCCGAGCGTGCGCCGCGACCTTGCCCTCGTTCTGGATAAGAACGTGACATTCGAGCAAATCAAAAATGTGGCATTCGCGACAGAGAGAAACATCTTGAAATCGGTGAATTTGTTTGATATTTATGAAGGTGACAAGATCCCTGCAGGCAAGAAACAGTACGCTGTCAGCTTCACAATTCAAGATAAACAGAAAACCTTGACCGACAAGGTCATCGAGAAGACCATGGCAAGGATTCAGCAGGCTATCGAGCAACAACTTAACGCAACATTGAGATGATTGACATTCAATCGATTAAGCAACGATTCGGCATTATCGGCAACGACCCGAACCTGAACCGCGCCATCGAGGTGGCGGTGCAGGTGGCGGCTACTGACCTCACCGTATTCATCAACGGAGAGAGCGGCACCGGCAAGGATGTGTTTCCGCAGATAATACACCAGAATAGCGCTCGCAAGCATGGTCCTTACTTCGCCATCAACTGCGGCGCCATTCCGGAAGGCACCATCGACTCGGAGCTGTTCGGTCACGAAAAAGGCTCATTCACAGGCGCTTACGACACCCGCAAAGGCTACTTCGAGGTGGCCGACGGCGGCACACTGTTCCTCGATGAAGTCGCGGAATTGCCTCTCGCTACACAGGCTCGACTGCTGAGAGTGCTCGAAAACGGCGAGTTTATCAAGGTAGGCTCGTCGAAGATTCAGAAAACCAACGTGCGCGTGGTGGCAGCCACCAATGTCAACATCCCGACAGCCATCGAAAAAGGACGCTTCCGCGAGGATTTGTATTACCGCCTCAACACCGTCCCGATTCATATCCCGGCATTGCGCGAGAGAAAAGACGACATCAGACTTCTTTTTAGAAAATTCGCTTCCGACTTCGCCGAGAAATACCACATCCCGACCGTGCAGCTCACACCTGAAGCCCTCACGATGCTCGAGAACTACCGCTGGGACGGCAACATCCGACAGCTAAAAAACGTCACCGAACAGATCTCTATCATTGAGACTGAACGAGTTATCACTCCGGAGATATTGAGAAACTACCTGCCGACGCAGACAGCATTGCCTGTCATCATCAAGGATGAAAGCAAAGCCGACACCATCTCCGAACGCGACATCCTTTACAAGGTGCTGTTCGACATGAAGAAAGACATCACCGAGTTGCGCAAGACCGTTGACGAGCTTACGTCAGGACAGATTCCGATGGCGACACCTGTGTCACAGCAGCACATAACCCCTATCAAGGCGACAACCGTCATCGACTACGATAACACCCAGGATGCTGAAGTCGAATATCTTCAAGAGAAACAGACCTCCGACAACCTATCGCTGCAAGATAAGGAAAACGAAGTGATTATCAAAGCTTTACGCAAATATAACGGCAAGAGAAAAGACGCTGCCAAGGAACTCGGCATCAGCGAACGGACGTTGTACAGAAAGATTAAAGAATACGATATTAAAATGTGATGCCACGCAATGTGCCGCTGACGCGGGATGTGTTGCAAAGCAAAATTTGTTAAAATGTGAAAAATATGCTGAAGAAAGTTAATACCTTATTAATATTAGTCGCGGTTTTCGTGCTGACAGGCTGCGGAATCTACTCTTTCACCGGAGCGAGCATCCCTGCGGAGGCAAAAACCGTGTCGATTCAGCATTTCCCGAACAACGCCAACTTGGTCAATCCGTTGCTTAGCGATATGATTACCAACACTTTGCGTGACTATTTCATGAACCAGACGACACTCGATGAGGTTTCCGACAACGGCGACCTAGCCATTGAAGGTGAGATCATTGACTACAAGACGGCTCCTACCGCCATCACCGGCGACCAGGTCGCTGCCTTGAACCGACTCTCAATCACCGTGAACGTCAGGTTTTACAACAGATACGACGAGTCGAAAAACTTCGAACAGAAGTTTACACAATACGATGATTACCCGAGCACCCAGGACTTGAACATGGTTCAGGAGACACTCGTGGCGAATATCTGCGACAAGCTATGCCAAGATATTTTCAACAAAGCGGTAGTAAACTGGTAGACATTGAGCGCAAACACACTGACACGGTTATTGGAGCATCCGGAATCAATTGACATTCAGGATATTAGCAAGCTTGAGGCGATTGTTAAGGAGTATCCGTACTTCTCGGTGGCTCAGGTGTTGCTTGCCGTAGGCATGATGCGTGAGAACCACGAGAAAGCCCAGCAACAGCTGCAGAAAGCAGCCGCCATGGCACCCAATAGAAACGTCCTCCGCAAGCTTTGCACCCAGCTCCCTGACGAATATGTGCCGCAACCTGTTGAAAATGAAGTGATTCCGGAGAAGACCATCCTCATCCCTGAAATCGACCTCGGCGGCACGCCGGAAGACCTCAACAGAGAGATGGCACTGCTCGAAGAGAAAAAGAAATCTCTCGACGAACTGAAGGCTATCATCGAAAATAAAATAGCGGAACTCGAGAAACAGAAAAAAACGACAAAAAAAACAGAAAAAAAACTGTCAAAAGCGGAAATTATCGACAAATTCATCGCCGAAAACCCGTCGATTTCACGTCCGAAACAGGAATTTTTCAACCCTATTTCCGCTGCTCAGGAATCTGTCATCGACCAAGAAAATATCGTAAGTGAAACATTAGCAATGATTTACGAAAAACAAGGATATTACGAAAAAGCAATTTCGATTTATGAAAAATTAAAATTAAAATATCCAGAAAAAAGTATTATTTTTGCAGGTCAAATTAAAACGTTAAAAGATAAGTTAAACAATTAATATTTAAGACGATGTACGTAACAATTTCAGTATTAATCCTTATCGTCAGTTTCTTGATGATGTTGGTCGTGTTGGTTCAGAATTCAAAAGGTGGCGGATTGGCATCAAACTTCTCGTCACACAATCAGATTCTTGGCGTTCGCAAGACTACCGACTTCCTGGAAAAGACAACATGGACCCTCGCAGTCCTTTTGGTTGTTTTATGCCTCGCTTCAAGTGTTGCTGTTTCTCACAGAAGCGCTAACGGCGCTGGAAGAAGCACTCAGATTGAGGTTCCAGTCCAGAATCCTCTTCCGATTCAGGATACAGAAGCTGCTGAATAATCAGATAAGCAAGACAAAAGAATGTCAGAATGTCACCCGTTCTGACATTTTTTTTGTTTTTTGGCAGTCATAACCACCTTGGAATGATTTTTGATGAATAAATTTCACAAGAAAATACAATTAATAAAAATATAATATCATGGCAAAATTGAATATCAAACCGTTGGCAGACCGCGTCGTTATTGAGCCGGCTGTCGCAGAACAGAAAACAGCAAGCGGAATCATCATCCCTGACACAGCAAAAGAAAAACCTCAGCAAGGCACAGTAGTGGCTGTCGGCCCTGGCACAAAAGACAACCCTGTCACAGTGAAAGTCGGCGACACCGTCATCTACGGCAAATACGCAGGCACTGAGTTCCACCTCGACGGAAAAGACTACATGATTATGCGTGAAAACGATATTATAGCAATCATCTAATTTGTAAATAATTAAAAATCAAAGACATGGCAAAAGATATAATGTTCAATCTTGATGCACGCGACGGTCTTAAAAAAGGCGTCGACGCATTGGCAAACGCAGTGAAAGTGACCCTCGGACCTAAAGGTCGTAACGTCATTATCGAGAAATCATACGGCGCTCCTCATATCACAAAGGACGGCGTGACAGTGGCAAAGGAAATCGAACTCGCCGACCCGATTGAAAACATGGGCGCTCAGCTCGTGAAAGAAGTCGCTTCGAAGACCAACGACCTCGCCGGTGACGGTACCACAACAGCTACAGTGTTGGCACAGTCAATCGTGGCAACAGGCCTCAAGAACGTCATCGCTGGCGCAAACCCGATGGACCTCAAACGCGGTATCGACAAGGCAGTCGCTAAAGTCGTCGCTTCATTGAAAGAACAGTCAGAAATCATTGGCGACAACAACGAGAAGATCCAGCAGGTCGCTACTATCTCAGCTAACAACGACTCAGCAATCGGCTCACTCATCGCCGAGGCAATGGGCAAAGTGAAGAAAGAAGGCGTCATCACAGTGGAAGACTCAAAAGGTATCGAGACATACGTCGACGTCGTCGAAGGTATGCAGTTCGACCGCGGTTACATCTCACCTTACTTCGTCACCGACACAGAGAAGATGGAAGCTGTATACGACAACCCATATATCCTCATCTATGACAAGAAAGTCAGCGTGATGAAAGACCTCCTCCCTGTGTTGGAGAAGACATTACAGACAGGCCGCGCATTGCTGATCATCGCTGAAGACATCGACAGCGAAGCTCTTGCAACATTGGTTGTCAACCGCTTACGCGGCTCATTGAAAGTCGTGGCCGTCAAGGCTCCTGGCTTCGGTGACAGACGTAAAGAGATGCTCGAAGACATCGCCATCCTCACAGGCGGCACCGTCATCAGCGAGGAAAAAGGCTACCGTCTTGAAGATGCCACATTGGCAGAACTCGGCTCATGCGACAAGATCACTGTCACAAAAGACAACACCACTATCGTCAACGGCCACGGTGAGAAAGAAAACATCCAGGGCCGCGCAGCACAGATCAAGGCTCAGATTGCAACCACAACATCTGACTACGACCGCGAGAAACTTCAGGAGAGACTGGCAAAGATCGCCGGTGGCGTAGCAGTCATCCACGTCGGCGCAGCATCAGAAGTCGAGATGAAAGAAAAGAAAGACCGTGTTGAAGACGCTTTGAACGCAACACGTGCAGCTATCGAAGAAGGTATCATCCCTGGCGGTGGCGTCGGATTCATCAGAGCTATCAAGGCTTTGGAGAAGATGAAAGGCGACAACGACGATGAGACAACAGGTATCTGCATCATCAAACGCGCTTTGGAGGAACCTCTCCGTCAGATCGTCGAGAACGCAGGCCTCGAAGGCTCAGTGGTCGTCAACAAAGTGGCTATGGGCAAAGGTGACTTCGGCTTCAACGCACGCACCGAGACTTACGAGAACATGCTCAAGACAGGTGTCATCGACCCAGTTAAGGTTTCAAGAGTGGCACTCGAAAACGCAGCATCAATCGCAGGCATGCTCCTCACAACAGAATGCGTCATCTCCAACCACAAAGAGGAGAACCCGGCACCACAGATGCCACCTATGGGCGGCGGAATGCCAGGAATGATGTAATTCTAGTTTAAAGTTTAGAATTTAAAGTTTAGAGTTGTTCCAAAGTTTAAAGTTAAAATAGTAGCGCGAAGCGGCTGATTTGTCGCTTCGCGCTCTTTATACTTTCAACTTTCCACTCTAAACTACTCTAAACTCTACACTTTAAACTCTAAACTATTTAATACCGTTCTCTTTCATAAATCTTCTGATCTCCGCGGCATGACATCCCTTAATGATGACATGATGATTGCCAATCGGATGATTTAGGAGATACGGCTTGAGATTGACATCAAAAGTAATTTGAGTACGGCAAAAATGATTGCTATACTCATTTTTTATGGCTTTAGCCTCAGTCACAAAGAACTTGTCAAGTCTCCTCCCACCCCATTTCATGATGGTGTAATCTATCAGTGGCATGTCACCTTGCACTGCCACCCCTATTCCCGACTCGAAATGAGTGCGCATGGTAGTTCTAAAGCACATCGACAATGGCACGGTGCAATGCGCGAACATGGTGGTCGTGTCAGTCAGGATTGAAGGATTCGCCATGAAAGCCGGCTCGTTGCACAGTTTCTTGGCAAGAATCATGGTCATCAAGGTCTGCATATCGCCTTCACAGCCCGCCACTATGCCTTCATCGTTGAGCTTCGCCAATGCCAAGCAACTCGTTGTGTTACAGGCTTTTACAATATCAAAGCAACGGATTGTCATGGCATCTAGACGCTCATCCTGACAAATCTTTTTGATGGCTGCATACGTTTTATCTGCTGCCAACATGTCTGATTTTTCTGATGCGCCCACTTCGTCAACCAAACGTTGCAAATCAATGAAAACAGTCTCAATTCCGTAGCGTTCCTTGATATATTCGTAGTCAACGCCAGAGGCAATCAGCCAGTCGGAAGGCTGTCCGAAAACACCTATGCGAACGCCTGACAGCAGCGACGTGCTATGGCGCGTCTCTACAATATCATTGATAATTTCATCATTTGTTCCGTGCAGAATCCGTCCTTCCCTGCCGTTTTCGGTCAAATATGTCAGGATTTCCAGCGATGCTGCCAACGAGTTGTTTCGTCCGTCGGCGATCAATGTCGTCGTTTTCAACAAGCCCTTTGACCAGATGGTTTTGAAAAGGTTTTCCACGCCACCGGTAGCAACCATCACATAATCAACATTTTGCAGAGACGTTTCATGAAACGTCTCTGCATGTTCATCACCGATTATTGTGATTTCGGCATTACATTTATCTTTCAACAAACCCAACAATTCCGCGTATTCCGCACGGACAAAATCATCGGATTGGAATGACGATCTTAATACTAAAATCTTCATTTTAAAATGTTTGTTGTAAAGACGTCACAAGGTGGCGTCTCTACATTAATGTGTCACCACAAATCTCTGTGTCTTACCGCCAATCTTCACGAAATAAACGCCGTTTTCATAATCTGAAGTGGCGATATTCAATTCATCGCTGGCGACATATTCTGCTATCTTCTGACCAAAAGCATTATAAATACTGACATTTCCAAGGTTTTCGCCGTTGATCTTCAGATAATCCTTGGCTGGATTCGGATACAAAGTAAACATCTTAGCTCCATATTCATCAACAGAGACGCCATCATCCTCCCATATCACTGTCAATTCAAAATCACCATATGATGTATTTAATACTAGAGTTCCTTCAATTATTATATTATCTCTGCTTGGATAAGCCCACACTTCAACACTAAGGCTTTCTGACGGCTCAATTGTCACTCCTACGATATCACCGGTAGAAGAAGTACAATCAACATCAAACTCTTCGGAAGAATACCCAAGAATCTCAACATTTTCCAATGTGTTATTTGTTATTATAAAATAATCAGGCTCTGGTGCACATCCTTGGTAAACATACAACGTGTCTTTGCTGATCTCAACCTCACCTATCGGAGCAGGTTCACAGTCATGCTCTTCAATTCCGTAAGGTGTCAATGCATTGATAACAGCCTGTGCACTGCCGATTGGCCAGAGGTCTTGAATCACGATAGAATGGTCGGGAGCGATGAGAATAACCGTCGGATATTGTTGAATTCCGTAGGTGCTGCATATTGTAGCGCCACCACCGTCGGTGCCGATGGTAGGATACTCCACGCCATAATTGTTAACCCAGTTTTGACAAGCCGCATTACCGTCAGAAACTGAAATCTCCATGTAATAAACATCATGCATATTGCAGCCGAAAGCATAATACGACTCGACGATCTTTGGTGTTGCCTGCTGGCAAGGACCACAAGTGGTGAAGAAGAAGTCAATCAAGACATACTGTCCACCGTCAAGAATTTCAAATAAATTAACCTGTGTGCCATGGCAATCGGTAGCTTGAAAATCGAATGCCGTAGTGTAAGGACATTGAGCAAACACATTAACGCTCAATAACATAGCAAAAACAAGGGTAAATAATTTTTTCATAATTGATAATTTTAAATTTGATTTCGGAGCAAAGATACAAAAAGTTTTGAGACTTTAGTGTTAGTCTTTAGTTTTTTTATAATTTTGCATTTTGTTATGGAAGAGGAAAGACCGAGAAAGCGCGACCGTATTATCAAAGGGTTTTCTAAACTTCTGAAAGAGGATAAGTTAAAGGCTGTTTCAGAATATATTGAGAATCCCGGGGAGTTTATTGCCCTTTTGAAAGGTTTCTGGTATTCAGATTCTGAGAAACAGAAGCAGTTTGATGAGTTCAGCGAGAACACCATCTCCAATTTCCACATCCCGTACGGCGTGTCGCCTAATGTGGTTATCAACGGCAAGATTTACATGGTGCCGATGGTCATCGAGGAGAGCAGCGTCGTCGCAGCAGCGTCAGCGGCGGCTAAATTCTGGGGCGACCGTGGCGGATTCCATGCCGAAGTGATTGACGTTCAAAAAGTTGGACAGCTGCATTTCTGCTATAAAGGCGAAAAAGAGACACTCAAAAACCTCATGCCTGAGATAGAAATTGAGCTGCGTAACTCAACCAAAGACATCACCGCCAAGATGGAGAAACGAGGCGGCGGAATCCTTAACATTCAATTAGTTGACTTCACCGACAAACTCGAAAACTACTATCAGCTGCGCGTCACGTTCAACACCTGCGACTCGATGGGCGCCAACTTCATCAACTCATGCCTCGAGACGTTCGGTCACACCTTGCAGGATTATTTCCTCCGTCGTGGCGAAAATGTTGAGATAGTGATGGCGATTTTGTCGAACTACACCCCTGACTGCCGTGTCAAAGTATGGGTCGAGTGCCCTGTCTACGACCTCGACGGCGTCGACGAACACCTTGACGGTCAAGGCTTTGCGGAGAAATTCAAGAAGGCGGTCGACATCGCGCACATCGATGAATATCGCGCCACCACACATAATAAAGGTATATACAACGGCATCGACGCAGTGGTCATCGCCACCGGCAACGACTTCCGCGCGACAGAGGCAGCTGGCCACGCCTACGCCTCACGCAACGGACATTACGAGTCACTTAGCTCATGCGAGATAAAAGACGGGATGTTCAAGTTCTGGCTTGAGGTTCCGATAGCACTCGGCACCATCGGTGGCTTGACGAGCCTCCACCCTCTCGCAAAAGAATCATTGGAACTGTTAGGCCATCCGTCGGCACCTGAACTGATGACGATAGCTGCCACCATGGGACTCGCCAACAACTACGCTGCCGTCAAGTCATTGACTACCAAAGGGATACAGCAAGGTCACATGAAGATGCACCTCGCCAACATCCTCAACCAGCTCGGCGCCACCGACGAGCAGAAAGCGGCAGCACTGATTCATTTTAAAGATGTCACGGTGACGTATGCAGCTGTTGAAGACTTCCTCCGTCATGAATAAATATCATTCTAACGGCAAATTTCTTCTTTCAGGCGAATACCTCGTCCTGCAAGGTGCACGTGCGCTGGCGTTGCCGTTGAATCTGGGGCAGTCGCTCGAGGTCACCACCATCAACGACCGCAACGGCATGATTCATTGGGACGCCTACATCCCTAAAGGCTTCTGGTTCGCCTCCATCTTCAGCAAGCACGACTTCACCGTCCACGCCTCCGACGACATGGATAAAGCCGACAACCTCAGCCGAATATTCAAAGCTATTAAAACGCTGAATCCCAACATCTTACAAGAGGAGAACGATTATTTCTTCACCACACGTCTCGAATTCGACAAAGACTGGGGCCTCGGCAGCAGCTCCACTTTGATATCGCTCCTCGCACAATGGGCAAACGTCAACCCTTATGAGCTTCTGAAGATGACGATGGGCGGCTCAGGCTATGATATCGCCTGTGCAACAGCCTCACAACCAATAATTTACCGTCTCGAAAACGGCTCCCCTATCGTCGAAAAAGCCGATTTCAAGCCAGCATTTGCTGATAAGCTTTATTTCGTCTATCAAGGACATAAGCAGAGCTCTGGCAAAGAAGTGAAATCGTTTAAGGAAAGAGCAAAAACAATGGATTTTTCATCTGAGGTTTCTGAGATCTCTGAGATTTCCGATACACTCGTTAAAACCACATCTTTCAACGATTTCTGCAATCTCCTGACTCGTCACGAAGACATCATGAGCCACTGTCTTGAGCAGCCTTCATTGAAGTCGTATTATTCTGATTTTCAAGGTGTTATGAAATCACTCGGCGCATGGGGCGGCGACTTCTTCTTAGCAGCGACGGAGCTTCCGGAAAAAGATGTGAAAAATTATTTCCAAAATAAGGGACTAAACACCATTATTAAATACAACGACATCATTTTAAAGTAATAGATTTCCCTTCCTAAACCGAAAGGACGAAAAGCAACTTTTTTTCTCCAAAAAAACATTCTTCATATCAAAATTATTTCGTATAATTGCAATTTGAATTTTTGGAAGAATTTTTTTGATGAGAAATTGGAAATATATCGTAAGTCTCTCATTCTTAATATGTTTGATTTTCACTTTACCAAATTTTGCTAAAGCTGAAGACGAACAGAAAGAGAAGTTTAACGCAGGCGAGGTGATTCTCGAACACATTCTCGACTCGTACGAGTGGCATATTTTCACTTGGAAAGGCCACGAAGTGAGCATTTACCTGCCATGCATTGTCTTCAACGAGGGCAAATGTTACACTTTTTCATCAAGAAATTTCCATGAAAATGAGTTTTATAAAACGGTTAACAAGACTAATTCTGAAGAACTTGTTTTCACGATTCCTCACGAAGGCGACTACAAAGGTAAGATAGTGATTGTCAACGCTGATGGCACACAAAAACGTCCGTTTGACATCTCAATCACAAAGAATGTGCTGGCGCTGTTCATCTCATGCGCGCTCATCATCATACTTTTTTATCTTGTCACTAAAGCCTATCAGAAACGAGGCGAGAAAGCACCGAAAGGACTGCAGTCTCTGTTTGAGATGCTCATAGTGTATGTGCGCGACGACATCGCACGCAAAGCCATCAACGAGAAGAGCGTCGACAAATACCTGCCCTACCTCATCACAGTGTTTTTCTTCATCTTCATCAACAACCTGTTGGGGTTGATTCCGATTTTCCCATTCGGAGCTAATATCACGGGAAACATAGCGACAACTGCCACTTTGGCATTGTTTACCTTTTTCATTACGAATCTTTTCGGAAACAAGGAATATTACAAGGACATCTTCAACACGCCGGGAGTGCCGTGGTTTTTGAAGTTTCCACTGCCTCTCATGCCAATCATCGAAACCGTGGGCTGTTTCACCAAGCCTTTCGTGCTCGCGATACGTCTGTTTGCCAACATCACGGCTGGACATATCGTGGTGCTTGGCTTCATCAGCAGCATCTTCATCGTGGCTCAGATCAGCGTGGCTGGAGGCGTCGGAATGTCAGTATTCTCGCTGATTCTCGCCATCTTCGTCGACTGCATCGAGCTGCTGGTGGCGTACATTCAGGCGTATGTGTTCACCTTGTTGTCGGCCTTGTATTTCGGAATGGCAAGTAAAGAGGAAAAATAACAATTTTAAATATTTAAAATTATGTCATTATTAGTCATGTTACAAGAAGTGGCAAGAGCAGCAACAGACCTGGCACCATTGGCCAAGTTGGGTGCAGCTCTCGCAGCAAGTATCGCAACTATCGGTGCAGCAATGGGTATCAGCAAGATTGGCAGCAGCGCATTGGAGTCAATGGCTCGTCAGCCTGAAGCAGCTGGTAACATTCAGACAAGCATGATTTTGGCAGCAGCATTCGTGGAAGGTGTTTCACTTTTCGCGGTGGTCGTCTGCTTGCTCGTCGCTGTTGGTTGAGAAAGTATTTCAGATTGCGACGATTGGTCGCAATCTGAAATTTTGAATTTTAAATTTTTAAAGTATGGAATTAATAAGTCCTGATTTTGGGTATATCTTTTGGATGACGCTGGCGTTTGCCATCGTGTTCTTCTTCATCGCGAAGTTCGCCTTCCCGGTTATTGGAAAGGCATTGAAAAACCGTGAGCAGAAGATCACAGAGGCACTCGAACAAGCTGAGCGCACACATGAGGAGATGAAGAATCTTCAGGCTAAGAACGAGGAACTTCTCAAAAAAGCCAAAGAAGAACGTGAAGAGATGCTCAATGAAGCCAAGATATCAAGCGACCAGATCATCGAAGAGGCAAAGGAAAAAGCCAAACAAGAGGCTAACAGAATAATGGAGTCGGCAAAGGAATCCATCGGGAACGAATATAAGGCTGCGATGACCGACATCAAAAACCAGATCGCCAACATCTCGATAAAAGTTGCAGAAAAGATTCTCGAAAAAGAGCTCTCGAAAGACGAGGCTCAGATGGAATATATCGACAAGATCATCAAAGAGACTGAAGAAAAAATGGGTGATGAAAAAGTAAGATAGCATGAAAAACGTTTTATTGATACGACGCTATGCCAAGGCATTTCTCGATTACACCATCGAAAACGACATGGTGGATCAGGGTCTTGCCGACCTCGAGCTGCTGACCGAGACGCTCAACGAGCATCGCGAGCTGCGTATCATACTATCACAGCCGTTCGTCACGAAATCGAGAAAGGAAAATATCATAAAGAGGGTTTTTCAGGGAATCATTTCCGACAAGACATTGACATTCATCGACTTGATACTCGAGAAAAACCATGCCGAGATACTTCCCGATATCATCGTCATCTATCGCGATATGTACAACAGATACAAAAACATCGCCATTGTGACGATAACGACAGTAGTGAAAATCGACGAGCAGACACAGCAGAATCTGCTCCGTTTCATCAAACATAAAGTTAATGGTAACATCAAGGTTATCAATAAGATAGACAAGAGTATTATCGGAGGATTCATCATCAACCATCTCGATTATCAATATGATGCGAGCATATACACCAAGTTGAGGAATCTGGAGGCTCTGTTTACTGATAATCTATACGTTAAAGGATATTAAAACATAAATTATGGCAACAATAAAACCCGCTGAGGTATCAGCAATCTTGCTTGATGAGTTGACGAACTTTGATAACAGGGCTACGCTCGACGTTAAAGGCACTGTGCTCAATATCGGTGACGGCGTGGCGCGTGTCTACGGCATGCGTGACGTGGAAGCCGGCGAGCTCGTGGAGTTCGAGAAAAACGGCGCCATGGGCATAGCGCTCAACCTCGAGGAAGACAATGTCGGCGTGGTGCTTCTTGACGAGGCAAGCGATATCAACGAAGGCGACACTGTGGTGTGCACACGTCGCATCGCCTCCGTAAAAGTAGGCGAAGGCCTGCTCGGACGCGTCATCAACACCTTGGGAGAGCCTATCGACGGCAAGGGCGAGATCAAAGGAGAGACAGTGGAGATGCCTATCGAACGTAAGGCACCGGGCGTCATTTACCGCAAGCCTGTCGACGAGCCATTGCAGACCGGCATCAAGGCTATCGACGCCATGATTCCTATCGGACGCGGTCAGCGTGAGCTCATCATCGGCGACCGTCAGACGGGAAAGACAGCAATTGCTATCGATACCATCATCAACCAGAAAGAGTTTTACGACAAGGGAGAGCCTGTCTATTGTATCTATGTGGCAATAGGACAGAAAGGCTCAACCGTCGCCAATATAGTGCAAACCCTTGAAGATCACGGAGCTATGGCATATACCATTGTGGTGGCTGCTACAGCATCCAACTCAGCCGCAATGCAGTATTATGCACCGTTTGCAGGCGCTGCCATCGGCGAGTATTTCCGTGACACGGGTCGCGCAGCACTCATCATCTATGATGACCTCTCGAAACAAGCTGTGGCATACCGCGAGGTCTCGTTGCTTCTCCGCCGCCCACCAGGACGTGAAGCATATCCAGGTGATGTGTTCTACCTGCATTCAAGACTCCTCGAAAGAGCTGCGAAAATCATCAATAACGACGAGATCGCCGCTAAGATGAACGACCTCCCTGAGTGCCTCAAAGGCAAGGTAAAGGGCGGCGGATCATTGACAGCGTTGCCTATCATCGAGACACAGGCTGGCGACGTGTCGGCTTACATCCCGACCAACGTCATCTCCATCACCGACGGCCAGATATTCCTCGAGACGAACCTGTTCAACTCAGGTATCCGTCCGGCTATCAACGTGGGTATCTCCGTGTCGCGTGTCGGCGGCAAGGCTCAGATCAAGTCCATGAAGAAGGTCGCTGGCACCTTGAAGCTCGACCAGGCACAGTTCCGCGAGCTCGAGGCGTTCTCGAAGTTCGGCTCAGACCTCGACTCCGCCACACAGGCAGTGCTCGACAAAGGCCGTCGTAACGTGCAGATACTGATACAGCCTCAGTCGTCGCCATTGCGCGTCGAAGAAGAGGTGGCAATCATATACTGCGGCGTCAACAACCTTCTGAGAAAGATCCAGCCGAACCAAGTGGCAGAGTTCGAAAAACGCTTCCTCGACAGACTCAACAGCACCGAAAAAGCTACGATGGAGGCACTGCGCACAGGTAACTACGGCGACGAGGAGAAAGCTATCCTGAACAAGACAGCTGAAGATATAATCATTGCGATGACCAAGAAAGACTGATAAATCATGGCAAATCTCAAGGAAGTAAGAACACAGATCAACTCGATAAACTCGACGATGCAGATCACCGCTGCAATGAAGATGGTGTCGGCATCGAAGCTCCGCAAGTCGCAATCGACCATTGTGGCACTGCGCCCGTATGCTTCCAAACTTCAAGAGATAATGCAACGTCTTTCATCTTCGCTACAGACCTCGACAGAAGGTATCTATTCCAAGATTCACAAAGAAAATCCGGAAGACGAGAAGATTCTCCTCATCCCGGTGGCATCAAACAAAGGACTGTGCGGAGTGTTCAACGTCAACGTGTTACGTGAGACATTCGTGGTCTTAAACGAGGATTTCAAGGTTCAATACGAGAAAGGCAACGTCGACATCTTATGCATCAGCAAAAAGATCGAAGAGACACTGCTATTCAAGAAATTCAAAATTGCAGGCAACGAAAACGCTCTGCTCGACAACCTCTCATACGAGAACACTATCTCGTTTGCCGAAAGGCTGATGCAAGACTTCGCTGACGAGAAATATGACCGTATCGTATTCATTTACAATCAGTTTAAGAGCGCAGGCAGTCAGATTCTGACAAAGGAGCAGTTCCTGCCAATAGCAAGCGAAGAACAGGTTGAGAATGAGAAAAATCCTGCCGAAGAGATCGAATACATCTTCCAGCCTTCCAAGGAAGAGATTCTTAACTCGTTGATACCCAAATCGTTGAAGCTTCAGGTTTATAAGATTTTGCTTGACAGCTTCACCTCTGAACACGGCGCGCGCATGGTCGCAATGACGAAAGCCACCGACAACGCCAGCGAGTTGCTGAAAGACCTTAATCTGTCATATAACAAAGCCCGCCAAAACTCTATCACTAACGAACTCATTGATATTGTTAGCGGTGCCAACGCATTATAAAGTTAAAAAATGGATTTCAATTATTGGGAGCAATATTATCTGAAACAGAACGCCGAGCTGATGCCGTCGCTGTTTGCCCATTATGTCGCCGATTTGCTTAAAGACAAGCAGTCGGAGATTGTCGAGTTGGGCTGCGGCAATGGCAGAGACTCCATCTTTTTCGCAAAGCAAGGTCATTCTGTCGATGCCATCGACCAATGCTACAACGAAATCGTTTTTCTGATTAATCAATACCAATACATTGATAATCTTGATTTTAGATGCGATGACTTCACCGATCTGGTTGACGACGAGCCTTATGATGTGGTGTATTCGAGATTCACTTTGCATTCTGTTTCAAAAGAGCAGGAAACTCGCACCTTGGAATGGGCTTACCGCAACTTGAAAAAAGACGGTTTGCTCTGCATCGAGGTTCGTGGTCAGAAAAACGAGATTTATAAGATGGGCGAAGCCGTTGAAAATGAACCGGATGCTTACATCTATGACAACCATTACCGCCGTTTTCTAAATTTCAACAATCTCTGCGAAGATCTGAAAAAATTAGGATTCTCACTGGATTTTGCAGCCGAGGAAAAGGATTTTGCGCCTTTCAACGGTCAAAATGAGACATATATCAGGGTAATTGCAAGAAAATAATGGACGATTTCTCAAAGTTTAACGGCGAAGGCACGGTCTTGAGGAGAGCGCAGATGCGCGAAGTCGCGATTTTGCAGGAAGTCGATAAGATCTGCCGCAAACACGACATCAAATACTGGATTGACTTCGGCACTTTGCTCGGCGCCGTCCGCCATGGAGGCTTCATACCATGGGATGACGACCTCGATATCTCCATGTTAAGCTCTGACTATCAGAAGTTTATGGAAGTCGCACCACAAGAACTTCCTGACTGGCTTTTCCTGCAAAACAAACAGACTGAACCATCTTACCGACGCACAATCTGCAAGGTTAGAGATCTGAACTCTCTGTTCATCGAACGTCACGAAGACTTCACGTCACCATATAAAAAAGGTATTTTCATCGATATTTTCGAGGTTGTCGAATATCCAAAAGTGTCAAGAAAGACTGTAAAACGCCTTTCGAAATGGGCAAAGAAGACCAACCAGTTCTTCAACGTGCCGCAATATGTCAACCTCAAAAACATCATCGCAGGCATCACTTTCCCTGTTATCAGATTGTTTATCAATATGATATGGGGAGTTTTAAAGCTTAAAAAATCAGATAATCTTGGTTTTAGACTTGAGCATAACCCTTATAATTCATTCATTGCGAAAGATAAGATCTTCCCACTCTCTGAGATTGAGTTTGAAGGCATAAAGTTCTCAGCGCCAAACGATTACGATGCTGTTTTGAAGAGTTATTACAAAGATTACATGAAGCTTCCGAAAGAGGAAGACCGCTGGATTCACTCGAAATTCATCTATTTCAACGAATAATCCCTCTGAAAAGGTTCGTCAACGCGTTTCCAATATTCTCGGGCGAGAATTGTTTCACTGTTAATTCGCTGACTTCCAATGTGTTAAAGCTGTATGCATTGTTACGCATCTTAACTAATGCATCAACAAGAGATTTCTTGTCATCAACAGGAATGAGGTAGCCGTTTTTCTCGTTCACGAAGTCACTCGGACCGCCGCAATCGGTAGCAATCACTGGCAATCCCGTCGCCATAGCCTCAATAAACACGACTCCAAACGTCTCGCTCCTCGATGCAAGGACAAAAGCGTCACCATCCTGATAGATATCCTTCAGTTTATCACGACCGACCTCGTTCAAAAGAATGATTCTATCACTCATATCATATTGATTAACAATAGCTTGCAATCTTTCTCTTTCAGGGCCGGCACCGACAATTTTCAAAGAAACAGATTTGTCATCATTAAAAGCATCAGCAAATGCCTCAATCAAAAAATCGAAACCTTTAATTTTTATGATATTTCCGACCGAAACAAAGGTGAAAACATCTTTTGGTGTGCGCTTAACATATTGAAAATGAGCTACATCCACGATATTGTGAATCACTACTGCGTCAACAACAAAGTTTTCTTTCAGGTTTTGTGCAAGCGCATTGGACACTGTGACTACCCTATCGGCATTTTTATATGCTTTTTGAGCCAGTTTCACGTCTAACTCGCTGATTTCCTTAATGTTTCTATTAAGCTTGCTGCTATGTTCAGTAACAACAAACGGCACATCAAACTTTTGTTTCAAGACAGAGGCAATCGCAGCGATAGAATAGAAATGAGCATGGATGACGTCAGGTTTTCCAACGGATTTCACCGCTTTCTTGTAAAGCTTCACCAAAAAACGTTGCAAAATTGGCAGTGCGCGACGATAGATGCCGAGAGGCAATGACAGTTCAAAAACTTTCACGCCATCTTTTTCATACTCAAAAAAGCCGTATTTTCTTTTGTAACTCCTTGAACGAAAATCGATTACGAGCATCGCGACATCATTGCCGACCTTTGCGAGAGCTTTCGCCTGGTCGAACTCGAAAATGCCATTGAGCGGATATTTCTCCGTCGGCATCCCTTTTGATATCACGAACACTTTCATATTATCCCGTTCAAAATTTTCACAAATTCCTTTGTCAGATTGCGTCTGGAATATTTCTCAACAGCCTCTTTACGCTCCGTAATCAATTGATTTTCTTGGAATTTTGAAATATAATCCAAGATTACTGATTTCATCTTTTCCTTATCATTGAAATCGACGGTTATGCCGGTTTGTGTCTCGCTCAAAATGCGTGCTGAGTCGCCGTCTTCAGGTCCGATGCACAAAATCGGCCGACCCGAAGCCATATACTCGAAGATTTTTCCTGTCAAAATACCTTTGGCATTCGGCGTGTTGTTCACAAACAAAAGCAGCACATCCGAATTTGCCTGCTCCTCAATCACTTGATTATGAGGGATATACGGAACAATCTCCACAAGTTTTTCAATATTGTTGCGCTTTATCGACTCGATGACAGAATTATCGACTTGACCGATCAACCTGATTTTTAAATCTTTATCAGCCAATTCAGAAACCGCTTGCCAGAACATTTCAGGATTACGGTTTTCGCCAATGATTCCGATGTGAGACATTGTGAACGGCAATGATTTATGGTCGCGCAGAGACGGATTCTCATCCCTATTTAAACATATCTTTCCAAAATCATCATATCCGTTAGTAATCACTTCGACATCCTTCGCACCATGCGACTCAAGACCTTTTGCGCAATCCCAACCTACCGTCACGACCTTCGTCGCCTCCGTAAGCACTTGATTTTCAAGGCGATGATGCTTCTTATCAGCGCATCGTGTAAGCTTCAGGTCTTTGTAAAAGTCGATATCTGTCCACGGGTCACGGAAATCGGCGACCCACGGGATGTTGAATTTCTTATGTAAAGCCTTGGCAATCAGATGCATAGAGTGTGGTGGACCTGTCGAAATCATAGCATCGACAGGATGTTCCTTCAGATATCTTTTCAAAAAGCGCACTGAAGGTTTCACCCACCAGCAACGTGCATCAGGGATGAACAGGTTGCCTCGCAGCCATACACTCAGGTTCTCTTTCCAGCCGTTTTTTTTCTCGCCTTCGTTGATAAAACCTGCTTTCACCTTCTCCCCTTTCTTCATGCCGAGGAACTTCTTATAGAAGTTGTAAGGTTCCACTATAGGTCGTCTGATAACCTCTGCCTCCGGTGCCACATCCTGATCCAACGACGGGTCTTCGACAGGATATTCTGCGTCTTTGGCAGTGTAAATCACCGGCTGCCAACCGTTTTCGGGCAGATATTTCGACATCTTCAGCCAACGCTGAACGCCCGAACCTCCCGACGGCGGCCAGTAATATGTGATTATCAGAACACGTCTCATAACGTCACTTCACGCTTTTTGAATGTGTAATAGCAAGCCACTGCGAAACCTATCAAAATCAGTAATGAAGTAATCAGCTGGATGGTGTTGCCTACGCGCCAAATCCTTGGTTCATAACGCATTACAATCTCATGTTGACCAGCAGGTATTATTGCCGAACGCAGTATGTAATCGGCACGGAACAACGGACTCTCAGCACCATCGATCCACATCGTCCAGCCTTTGCTTGTCCAAATTTCAGAGAAGACAACCAGTTCATCTTTCGATGAATCGAAGCTATATTTCAACTGATTTGGCTTATAATCAACGAGTTGAATCGTTCCTTCAGAAGGTGAGGCATGGAAATCACCGACAATATTTCTAAACTCTTCGTTGACGATCGCCACGTTTTGCACGTCGGTGTCAGCGATGGCGTCAATCTCTTCATTTGGAGTGCCCACCCACTTGATATCCGAGGCAATCCAAGCGTTTCCGAAGGCCTCATAGTTCTTTGAAGCTATCTTCTGGCTATCCTTAGGATAGATTATGTATTTGGTATTCAACATGTTAAGAACTTTCCAATAGTTCAAATCACGTTTGCTCAGATACTGATTGATGATATCCTGATAGCGGCGGAGTTTTGCACCATGATAGCCACCTACCGATTTATGGAAATATGACGTGCTTGCATCGTTGAAAGTGCTCACAGTGAGGTTAATCACACGATAATCAAGGTCTTTGTCCTGCAGAATCTGTTTGTCGGCCTCGCTCATCACGAAAGGTTTGTCGGCTTTGCGTTTGTCGATGAAATTGTTGTTGTTAAGATAACGTCTGTCGATGGTGTACATATCAACCAAAACCAGCAGGGCCAGAATTGGGAACATATATTTCTTATTCATTTTACCGCTGACAGTCAACAAGATAACTATTCCTGCAATGTAGATATACAAGAAACTGCGAATAGCGTCGGCACGGAAAATAGCCACGCGCACCTTTTCAAGTTCGTTGGCAAAAGTTGTATAAATCGCGCCGTCCTGCCCAGCCTGCAACTGCTTGAACTGCATGGCTTCGTCGACACTCAAGAAATTGAAAAACGTCTGCGGCAGCGCATAAAACAAGAGGCAAAGACCGCCAGTTATTCCGAGTGAGATATACAGATATTGCTTGTTTTGCTTAATCACATCGGGGTTTTTGAAGATTTCCGCCAAGGCGAGGAATGCCAGCAACGGCATGCAGACCTCAGCAATCACCAGCGTCATCGAGACGGCGCGGAATTTGTTGTAACCTGGGAAATAATCGATGAAGAAATCGGTGAATCCCATAAAGTTCTTGCCCCAGCTGAGTAGTATCGACAGCAATGTTGCAGCAAGAAGTACCCATTTGTATTTGCCTTTAACGACGAAAAGTCCCAAAACAAAGAGGAAACAGACTATTGCACCCACATAAACCGGTCCGCTGGTGATAGGCTGGTCGCCCCAGTATGAGTTCTGCTGAGCTATAGTCGAGCGGAAACGCGGGTCGCATTTTTCCAAGGCAGGGTTGTCGTTGCCGATATATGCCGACGCGCCGCCTTTAGCATTCGGAATCATCAGGCTCCAGGTCTCGCCTATTCCATAACTCCACTGCGTGATATAATCTTTGTCGAGTCCTTTTGTCTGATTGTCAACGCCTTTCGACAACACAGGTTTGCCGCGCATCGTCTCTTTTCCGAACTCATAATTCGCGTAAAGCGTTGTGGTACAAGTCAAAATGGCGATTATTGCGACAGCTGCAAGGATTCCACTTGCTTTGAGGAAATGCATGTATTTCTTTTCCCTCACTGCCTCGACGAACTCGCCGATTACGATACATATCACGATGAGAAGCAGATAATACGTTATCTGAAGATGTCCCGCCCTTATTTCCAATGCGAGGGCGATGGCGGTAAGCACTGTACCCCAAAGGTATTTTCCCTTGTATGTCAACAAGATACCCGCTATTACTGGGGCCATATATGCCATGGCGACGGCTTTGGAGTTATGCCCCGCGCCAATCACTATGAAGAGATATGAGGTGAATCCGTATGCCAAAGCGCCAATGAAACTAATCCAAATCTTGCAGTCGAGCACCAAAAGCAGTATGAAAAAACCCAGCATGCTAATAAAGACAGCCCCGATAGGATGCGGGAAACCCACCGACAACACTCGTCCCACATACGTCATCATGTTGCTGCTTTGCGGCACGCCGATGTTCCACGCCGGCATTCCACCAAACATCGAGTTTGTCCAGAGGCTCTGCTCACCCGTTTGCGCTTTATAATCAACGATTTCCTGCGACATGCCCTTGTACATCTCGATGTCGTGCTGCTTCAAGCGTTTGCCCTGCATCACAGGTGAAAAATAAACAAGCGTAATTAGCGCGAAAACAACGATGCAAAGCGCAATCCAAATGACATTCTTATTTTTAAAAAACTGATTCATATTTTGTTAGTATATTACTTTAACATATTGATTATCAATATTTAACAAATAAACTTTATTTGCTTTTTCAAGATTCTTCATCATGCCGTCAAGCGGGATGCGATGTTGTCCGGCATCAAACGTTCCGCAAGCTTCACGACAGATTTCCTTCCCGTCAAGCGAGATGATTCTCAGCACCACATCACATTTTTTACTTAAATTGACAACACAGAAAGCGTTGTCATTCAATGGATTAGGATAGACAGATATTGTATTTCTGCTTTCGGCAACATCATCTAAGCCTGCATATCCAAATTCATAGCAACCCATATCTATTCTGCCTCCGCAAATCCTCGGATTGCCTGCCAAATCGACATACGGTATGTAAAGTCCGCTCACATCAGCCACACCTGTATTCACGCACGGACTGTTTTCAAGTAATTGATAATCACGGTTTTCTGCATCAACAAACAAAGGATCGGCATTAATCATGTCATTGTATTGGTCGGGTTTCATATATTCATGGCCATAGATGGAATCTAATCCGTATTGTATGTCGCCATTATTAAATACAGGCTCGCAGTCGGAACCCCAGAGCCATATTTGTGAGCCGTAATAATACTCTACAGTATCTATCTCGTTTAAGGTATAAACAGCGTGGTTCCCCCAGAAAATACAGTTGTTAAGCGTAGGATTCGCCGCAAAAGCGGTCTGCATACCGGCGCCACCGCCGCCACCACAATAATTATTGACGATAGTGAGGTTGTTAAGTTGTGGATCGGACGTGGCCACAGCCAGACCGCCACCATAATGCACCACATAATTGTTGTAAGCCAGCATATTTGACACTCTTACGGAATACTCTTTACAACGTTGGATGCCCAAACCGCCGGCATCTACTGCCATGTTATTATAAAACACCGCATTGTAAAGATCCATATTGCAACTGTCGACATTCATGCCGCCACCGTAAGCCACATCACTGTAGTTGTCGTGAAACGACATGTTATTCATGTTGATATCGCATTTTAGGAACTGAAAACCGACACCCCAGCAGTAACTTCCTTCAAATCCCGTGCCAATGTTGTTATAAACCTCGCAGTCGCGGATGTTCAGGGTCGAATTTTCAGCATAAATGGCACCACCTCTTTTTCGTGTTACGTTATGATGAAAACGGCAATTGCTGATTTCCATATCATTTGCCATAGAAATCCACAGCATACCGCCGTCGCCATTCAGCTCTGTCTTTCCATAAGAGAAATCGCAATAGCTAAACTTAACCTCTCCAGGCTTTGCAATGAAAAAGCCCTTCCATGCACCGGCTTCAGGATCTTCATAGTTTGAATAACCGGTGGTATCAGCCACAGTGAATGTGATTTCGGCATCTTCCGCACCTAACGCATACAAATTTCCTCGCACTGTTATACCAAAATATCCGTCAGAAATGACATTAGTACCGGCGTTGATGGTCAAAGTCTGGTCGCTGGGGACAACGACATCATCAACGAGATGTATCTCTCCTTCCCACGTACCCGACTGATTACCAGACACTTGCGTCGTTTGAGCTGTCAAGCATAAAGAACAAAACAATAATAATGACAATAGGATGTTTTTCATGATTTTCTAACTTTTAATGATTTTTTAATAGGTGTCAAAGATACTAATTTTTCAGATATGATTGATTATGAATTTTTATTATTTTTGCATCATGAAAAATATTGTCAGAAATATTGCGATAATAGTAACGCTGTTGGTGCTATGCCGCTGTGCCAATATCGTGACGCCAACCGGTGGTCCGAAAGACGAAAAGCCGCCAGTCGTGCTGAATGCCTCGCCTGCAAACAACTCAACAGGCTTCACGGGCAAGACTATCCACCTCACCTTTGATGAGTTTGTCACGCTCAACAACCCGTCGAACAATGTGCTTATTTCGCCTCCGATGAACAAAAAACCGACGTTCAGGACAAGTGGTAAGACATTGATTATCAAGTTCGAAGAGCCTTTAAAAGAAAACACCACATATTCCATCAGCTTCGGCGACGCCATCAAGGATTTACATGAAGGAAACTTGTTTACTGGCTATAACTACAATTTCTCAACAGGCGACAGAATCGACTCGCTCTCATTGAAAGGAAAGGTGACATCTGCATCAACGCTGACTCCAATGGATGGCTTCGTCGTAGGTCTGTATTCCAATGATAATGATACACTTACACTCGATTCCATGCCTTATCGCATCAAGCCGAATTATGTCACCATGACCAACAAAGACGGCAGCTTCGAGTTCTCAGGACTCGCTGACAAAGAATATCTGCTTTTTGCATTCAAAGACAATAATTCCAACTTCATCTACGACCTTCCAAACGAGGAAATCGCTTTTAACACCGATTTAGTCAAACCATATTTTATTGATTATAAAGCGATTAAAAACACTTTTGCCAATGACTCCATCGTCAATGATTCCATCGTCAATGACTCAATTGTCGGTGATTCTCTGATCATTGATTTAAATGTAAAAAAAGACAGTGTCATTGAACCGGCAAAGCCCGAATATCCGGTATTTGAGCTATTTTCTTTCGTTCAGGAAGACTCCATTCAGAAGATTTTCAAGAAAGAACTCGTCGAAGAGGGTCTGCTACGCTTCGTGTTTCGTTACCCAGCCCCATATGTTGCTGTCAACGCCCTGGAGGAACTGCCGGACACGTTCAACATCATGCCCGTGTATTCTCCACGAAAAGACACCTTACTTTGGTATTGCACTCCTTCCAAAGACAGCCTCTGGATTAGCATCAACGACGGTGTAAACATCAGTGACACAACACATTACAGCCTCAAGCCACGCCAGTCAGTATCAAGAAGACGTCGCGTACAAGAAGAAAAAACCATCAAAAGACTGGCCATTAAAAACAACCTGAAAGCAAACAAACTCAAGCCCGAACAGCCTCTGACACTCATCTTCAACGAGCCGGTGACACGTATCAACATGCACGACACCATCTTGTTTATCGCCGACCAAGACACCATAATCAATGACGTGCATTTCTCACAAGCCGACGAATACGGTTTCCATTACCAGCTCGACAAGACATTTGAGCCTGAAACGAAATATCAGCTCATCCTCCCCGACTCCATTTTCTTTGGCTTCAGAGGATATACCCACGACGTCATCAAACTGAGTTTTTCGGTGCAGGAAGAGTCGGCGTTTGGAAACATCTTTTTCACCGCGACCATGCCTGACAACGTGCCTCAAGTGATTATTGAGTTGACGACAGAGCAAGGTAAAGTCATTGAAAAACAGATAATTAAGCAAACAGAAGAGATTGTCTTCCTCTATCTCGATCCTGGAAAATACAAACTCAAAGCCACCCTCGACCTCGACGCCAACGGCGAATGGAGTCCTGGTAACTTCAACAAGAAACTGCAGCCCGAGAAGATAGTGTTCTACAAAGGCACACTCGAGGTGCGCGCCAACTGGGACATCGACATGGACGAGCCTTGGGTAATTGAAAACTAATTGAAAATGAATCCATTATATCCTGTTATCAAGCTTCGTGAAGGCAAAGACGATGCCGTAAAACGTTTCCATCCGTGGATTTTCTCGGGTGCCATCGCCAAAGCGGCTCCCGGACTGCAAGCCGGTGATATTGTGACAGTTACAAACTCTCATGATGAAATCCTCGGCACTGGTTTCTGTGAGGCCGGCAACATCGCCGTGAAGCTGCTCTCATTCGAGAACACCAAAATAGGCGCCATGTTTTGGCAGGAACGCCTCAACGCTGCCTTCGAGACCCGTAAAGCCCTCGGTTTTATCGGCAACCCGCATACCAACTGCTTCAGATTGGTCCACTCCGAAGGCGACAACCTCCCGGGACTGATAGTGGATGTTTATGGGAAGACCGCCGTCATACAAGCACAGACGGAAGGCATGGCATTGAATGTCAATGCGATAGCAAAGGCCATCGAAGCCATACCAGAGCTTAAAATCGAGGCTATCTACAACAAGAGCTCCGAAGCGATGCAACGCATGGGCAAAGACGCCGTCGACGACGGCTATCTCCTCGGCGGAAAATGCGAAGACTTCGTGCTCGAAAACGACTCCAAGTTCCTGATTGACTGGGAAGAAGGGCAAAAAACAGGCTTCTTCCTCGACCAGCGTTTCAACCGTGACTTAGTGCGCCAACTCGCCAAAGACCGCACCGTGTTGAACACCTTCTGCTACACCGGAGGATTCTCCGTCACAGCCTTGCAAGGCGGCGCAAAACAAGTGGTTTCGGTAGATTGTTCAAAGAAAGCGATAACGATTTGCGAAAACAACATCGAGTTGAACGGTTTCTCAAAGGAAAACAACCCAAGTTTGGTTGAAGATGCCAAACTTTACCTCCAAAACATGCCTGAAAACCAACATGATATGATAATCCTCGACCCGCCGGCGTTCGCGAAAAACCATAAGTCGCTGCACCGTGGCTTGCAGGGTTACAAATTCATCAACAAAGAGGCTATAAAGAAGATTGCAAAAGGTGGCCTGCTGTTCACTTTCAGCTGCTCGCAAGCCGTCGACAAGGCGCAGTTCCAGAGCATCGTGATGGCTGCAGCCATAGAAACGGGAAGAAAAGCGAAGATTCTATATCAACTTTCGCAACCAGAAGATCATCCTATCAATATATATCATCCAGAAGGAGCTTATTTGAAGGGGTTAGTGCTGGAAATTGACTAGAGCTATGGCGGTCCCACCTTAAAAGCATTAATGCCATTAAAGCCCCTAAGGCCATTAATGCTGGACCGCAGACATCTTCTCAATAGTTTTCGTCGTCGAATATCCCTCAACCAAATCAACAGTGACAACTTTTCCGCCTTTGGCGGTCACGATGTCGTATCCCACAATGTTTTCAGGCTTGTAGTCGCTGCCTTTAACCAAAAAATCGGGCTGCACTTCCTTTATTAAGTTATAAGGTGTATCCTCATCGAAAAGCACTACTGCGTTCACGAACTCTAATCCTGCCAGCACAAAAGCGCGTGCATACTCATCATTCACCGGACGTGACGGACCTTTCAAACGCTTCACGGAGGCGTCGGTGTTCAAGCCCACGACCATCACATCGCCGAAAGCCGCCGCCTTCGACAGATACTCCACATGACCGCGGTGCAAAATGTCGAAACAGCCGTTGGTGAAAACGATTTTCTTGCCATTTCTGCGGCACTCATCGAGCCATTTTTCAAGCCCCTCGCCTGCTAAAATCTTATTATTAATTTTCTCAAAATAATTCATGCTTCCCGATTTTTTTTGCAAAAATAATCAATATTTCAAATAAATAACTAATTTTGCACTGTAACATTTCAATTATAACATAAAAATTACACAGACATGAAAAAATTCTTACTCTCAACATTAGTGATTTGCATGGCATTTCTCTCATCATGCGATCAAGATTCGGCAAAACCCAATAATGGAGGTGGCGACAATCCTGTTGTCGGTAAAAAAATAAGTTCTATTTATTACGATTACACATATTATGGTGAACAATCGTCAGATTATGGACAAACATGGGAACCAACAGAGAGCTATAATGCATCATACAAATTATGTGATTGGACGTGGGATAATAACAAACTGATGCTAATCACAATATATAATGAAGATAATACAGTGAATCGTACAACAAGGTTTGAATATAATAACAACCTCATAACAAGATTCATTGAAGATAATGATTATGATATCACAACAGTTGATTTAATATATTCAGGCAATAATATTGTTAAAATTAATTGTACAAACAATGGTATTCAGGGTCCGATATGGTCATTAACATATAATGCAAGCGGCAAATTATACAGAATGACATGCGACTACTGGCCAATGAAAGATATCATGCCAAAAGAAACCAGTTTATCAAAACTATTGACTTGTAAACACGGTAATGCAAAAGAAGGATATGACTATATAGAATTTGAATGGAGTGGAGATAATGTAAGAAAAATTTCTTACCACGAAGAATGTGACATTGATTATGAGACTTATATGTATGACAGTCACAACAATCCATATTATAATGTTAATCAGTTATTTGGCTTGTTTATTGATGATTTCTATACCATTTCGCGAAATAACTGTATAAAAGTTATTGCTGATGACGGTATAACAGTTGATTATACATATAATTATTACGACAATTATCCTATGCAACGGATATATGTGTATGAATACTATCATGGAGAAGGCGAGCAGTACCAATGGAGATACACATCAACCGAAAAGTACTCTTACAACTACCTTGAAGATTAGTGGGGTTTAGTTTACAGGTTTCCTTTTATCAACAAAGAACATCACGACGTAGGCGATGATACCTGTGATGAAGTAAAATATCATCTGTGAGCCGTGGTTGATGGCGGCGAATGAGCCTGCCACCTGTTCCGAGATGCCGTAGAATCCGCTCAGCAAGGTGATGGCGATGAAATGATATGTGCCGATGCCTCCCGGAACCGGCGCCACCACGCCCAAAGTGGCGATGCCAAGCAGTGTTATTGCCTCGACCAAACCAAGGTGGCTCGTTTCAGACAGCATGTAGAACGGCAGCCATGTCATTATGACGTAAAAGCCCCAAACACCCAGTGTGTAAAGGACAAAACGCCATTTCTTCTTCATCGTTACCACCGACTTGATGCCATCGAGAAAACCATGCCAAAGTGACGCTATTTTTTTGTTTCTTTTGATGATTTTTATCAATAAAACGATACCAGCAATGCCTGCCAGAATCACTACAATTCCGAGTAACACATTGTTTATCAGCTTGTTAAGAAGCGGCACCATCCAAGATGTCACCAAGCTTCCGAGGAGTTTCCATTGAAACACAATGACCAAAAACGCCAGTCCGAACAACACCAAAAGGTCGATGATTCTCTCAGAAATCACTGAGCCCAGGGTCTTGTCGAAAGGGATGTTTTCTTTGCGTTTCAGCACGCTGCAACGCGCCACCTCGCCGAGTCGCGGGAAGATGCAGTTTGCAAGATAAGCGATTAAAACGGCGCCATAAGTCGATGAGGCTCTCGTTTTGTAGCCGAGCGCCTCAATCTGGATATTCCATCGTAAAGCCCTGAAGAACAATGAGATGGCAAGACATGCCAAACTCAGAAGCATCCACGAATATTTCGCTGATTTGATATCCGTCCAAAGCTGCGACAGGTCGATGTTACGGAAGCTGAACCATAACAATGCCACTCCCAAAGCGAGGAAGACTACATACCACAGTGTTTTGGACGTTTTTTTATTCAAATTTTGTTGTTTTTGTCTGGGAAAACAATCATCGGCTTGTGTTTCTTCGCTTCTTCAAAGTCCATTGAGCAATAAGAAGCGATGATCACGAGGTCGCCTTTTTTCACGAGATGTGCCGCTGCGCCGTTGATTCCGATGACGCCGCTGCCACGTTGCCCTTTGATGACGTAGGTATGCAGGCGGTTGCCATTGGTAACGTCGTAGATGTCAACTTTTTCATTCTCAATGAGATTGACGGCATCCATCAGATCTTCGTCGATGGTGATGCTGCCGATGTAGTCAAGGTCGGCCTGCGTCACTGTGGCACGATGTATTTTCGATTTCAGGACTTCAATATTCATCTTAATAGATTCTCAAGTTATCAATCAAACGGACTGGTCCGAGCTGCAGAGCCACGAAAATTCTGGCATGTTCGCTGTCTTTCCAGTCAGTGACGGTCTGCAATGTGGTCTCGTCAGCTATTTCAACGTATTCGACGTCAAATTGTTTTATCTCGGAGTATTTTTTTAATGCCAGAGCCTTCATCTCGGCAGGACTCATGGTGTCATAATTTGCGACAGTCTCTTTCAAAACCTTGTAAATCATAGGTGAGATGGCGCGTTCCTCGTCGTTGAGGCGCATATTGCGCGAGCTCATGGCGAGACCGTCTTTCTCACGCACGATGTCGCAAGGCACTACTTCGAGGTTTATATTGTAATCTTTCACCAGCTTGCTGATGATAGCCAGCTGCTGGAAGTCTTTCTCGCCGAAATAAGCTCTGTTTGGCTCCACGATTTCGAACAGTTTGCGCACCACGATAGCCACGCCGTTGAAGTGACCAGGGCGGCAGGCGCCTTCCATCACGTGCTCGATGGCACCGAAATCGTAGTGATCTTCAACTTTTGTAGGATACATCTCCTCCACCGACGGCATGAACACCGCGTCGCAGCCTGCGCTTTCAAGCAATGCCACATCTCTCTCAGGAGTACGCGGATATTTCTCCAAATCAGTAGGGTTGTTAAACTGCACCGGGTTAACAAAAACGCTTGCCACAGCTATGTCATTTTCTTTTTTAGCACGACGCATCAATGAGAGATGTCCTTCATGCAATGCACCCATTGTTGGAACGAGACCCACAGACATGCCAGAGTCACGTTTTGCCTTCAAATAAGCTTGAAGATCAGTGATATAATTAAAAACTTGAATCATAACTTCAATTTTAATTTTAAAAATCATGCAAAATTAAACAATTCGGAAATATAATGTGCAAATAATTTAAAAAATTCGTAATTTTGCACGCAGAAATGCCCTGGTAGTTCAACGGATAGAACGGAGGTTTCCTAAACCTGAGATTTGGGTTCGATTCCCAGCCGGGGTACTTTTTTTATAATATTTTTAACTTAATTGCGTTCTTTTAACGAAAAAAATAGTCTTTATGAAAAGGATTTTACTGTTTTTAGCTATATTATCATCAACTATCATCGTCAATGCACAAAAAATCGGCGAGTGGACTACGCATACTCCATGTTTTAAAGTCATCAGCGTCGATTTGATGGGCAACAACGTGTTTGCCGCGACACCTTACGACATTTATTATTACAACACTAACGACAACAGTATCAATCATTTATCAAAAGTAAACGGACTTTCAGATATTGGAATCAGCGTCATAAGATACAGTGAATCTGCCGGAGTTATGTTTGTCGGCTATACCAACACGAATATCGATATCATTGATAATCAAGGAGATGTGATAAATATCCCTGATATTTACAACAAATATATCTTGGGCGACAAGACCATCAACAATGTGTTTTTCAACAGCAATTTTGCGTACGTTTGCTGCGGTTTTGGCATCGTCGTCATCGATTTGAGGCGTTACGAGGTGAAGGACACATATATCATTGGTCCTAACGGTAGTTACTTGGGTGTCAATGACTTAACTATCTGCGACAATATTTTTTACGCTGCCACGACAAACGGCGTTTATTACGCCACTGCCGACAACCCTTTCCTTGCCGATTTCTCGCAATGGAAACGCATCACAGCGTTGACTCCTGAGATAACCAATTTCTCACAGATTGAGACTTTTAACGGTTATGTAGTGGCAAATAACTCTGACAATGAGCATAATAACGATGTTCTTTATGCCATCGCCGACACCACCTCGGTTGGATATTTCCTTGAAGGAGCTCAAAGACTTCTCAGCGAAGTGCGCGTGTGCGACGACAGAATCATTCTTACTGAAAAAGCCAAGAAATTCCGGGTTTACGACACAGAAAAGAACCTTATTTTCACCTCAAGCGACAACGAGCCTCTTTCAACAGTTTTTGACAAGAAAAGAAGCTGCTATTGGACTGGCTCCAACATAAATTCTCTGGTAAAAGTACATACTGACGGCAATTACGAAGCGATTCAGTTCAACGGTCCATATTCTGATAGAGCCTTCAGTCTCAACGCTTCTGGCAATATTATTTGGGTAGCCGCGGGAGGTTACACCAGCACTTGGGCTCCTACCTGGAGCCATATCGGCTTTTCAAGATATGACGGTGACAACTGGTCGCAATTCAACCAGAAAAACTATCATGCATGGGACACCATCACCGATATTACCTGGGTAAAAAGCGACCCGGTGAACAGCAACATCTTCTATGCTGCATCATATTCCAAAGGACTTGTCGTGTTTGAAGGAAACGACATCAAAACCGTTTACAGCCAGTATAACAGCAGTCTGGGCAAGCATTATTTTTATTTTACAGATTACACTTTCGTGACAGGCTTCGACTTTGACAGCAACAACAACATGTGGATTGCCAACGCCGGCGCTGAAAAGATGCTTTCGGTGTGGAGAAGAGACGGCACATGGCAGGCATACAACATCGGAAACAACGATATCGGACGTATCATGGTCGACGACAACGACATCAAATGGATAGCGTTACGTGGCGGCGAGATTACCTTGTTTAGCGGAAACACCAGAAAAACCGTCAACAAAGGAGCTAACACAGGCGCATTGCCAGGCGATGCCAACTGCTTCGTCACCGACAACAAAGGCACGGTGTGGGTAGGAACCACCGATGGCGTAGGACTTTTCTACGACTCCAAGAAAATCTTCAACAATAACAACTACGCCTGCTCGCGCATCCTTATACCTCGCAACGACGGCTCGGGTCAGGCCGATTACCTGCTTTCGGGACAATCGGTGATTTCCATCGCGGTGGACGGCGCCAACAACCTCTGGTTCGGAACCAACGACGGCGTGATACACACATCCAACGACGGCCAGACGACATACCATCATTTCACCATGGAAAACAGCCCTCTGCTGTCTAACACAGTGACTGACATAGCGATAGATGACGACGGCAACGTGTATTTCGCCACCGATAAAGGCATCATTTCCTACAAAGGCACTGCCACCACAGGCGGCGAAACGAACTCCAACGTGATCGTGTACCCGAATCCTGTCAGACCGGAAAACAGCGACTTAGTCGGCATCAAAGGCTTGGTGACCGACGCCTTGGTGAAGATCACCACCACCAGCGGAGCCTTCGTCACACATCTGCAGGCTGAAGGCGGACAAGCCATCTGGGACTGCACCGACATCAACGGAAGCAAAGTGCAGCCGGGCATCTACCTCATTTTCGTGAGCGACGAGACAGGTAAAGAGACATACGCCACCAAAGTCCTTATCATGAAATAATATGGACAGCTCCGACAAGACACGCGCCATAGTCCTCAAAGCAATCAGATATGGAGATAACAGTCTGATTGTCAAACTTTTAACCGAGCAAAACGGGTTGCGGTCGTTTATGATAAAAGGGGCTTTCAACAAAAACGCCAAGATACGTGCGGCATTATTCCAACCCCTCACCCTTCTCGACATCGTAAGCGCAAAATCACGCGGAGACCTCGGATATCTGAGGGAAGCAGGCATCGAATACGCTTATCAGGACATACCTAATAATATCAACAAAAACGCCATCATCCTGTTTGTCTGCGAACTGCTTTCTAAAACGATACAGGAGACGGAGACCGACCTCGAACTCTTCGGTTTTATACATCAAGCGCTCACTTATCTTGACGAGATGGATGGCAATATCGCTGATTTCCCTTTGAAGTTTGCTATGGAGTTAAGCCGATATCTTGGTTTCTCACCAAATATAAGCGGCTACCAGCCGGGGTTCATCTTCGATTTGGAGGAAGGATGCTTCCGCCACGACGCAGGCAGTATCATTTATTTTATTGATAATCAATCAAGTGCGTTGTATTATAAACTCGCAGAAACCAATATTTTCGACGACGTCTGCCTGAATTTCACCAACGCCGAGCGACGACAACTGCTGGAAGCCGTCATCACTTATTACAAACTGCATGTGAGCGGGTTTAATGACATGAATTCCACGGATATTCTCAAGACAGTGCTTCAATCTGAAAACGTGAGACGCTGATTGGCAGACTCTGCCCCACCGCTTCGATATTCACTATCAACCGTTGTTTGCCTCTTATCTCGACAAGTCTTCCGACAAGACCCTGCATCGGCCCGTGTGCAATTTCAACCATTTGTCCCTCATGCAACTCCGCCATAGGTGCCACATCCTCTTCCCCATCAAAATCACCAATAAACGACTTCACTGCAACTAATTGATTATCAGGCACCGGCACGGGTTTCCCTTCAAAACAAACGAAACGTACAATACCGGGAGTGTTGAGTATGTCAAAATAATTCTTCAAATCAGTACGCACAAAAAGATACGACTTAAACAAAGGCTCCTCGACCATCTTTTTCCGGTCACTCCATTGTTTAAGCCTGCCGACAAGTGGCAAATATGTCTCTATATGTCTGTCTTCCAATAACTTACACGTCTTCTTCTCATATCGGGACTTCACATATACGGCATACCACTTTTGCTCTATTTGCTTTTGATTTGTAGACAATTTATATTAAGACATTTAATTCCGTACAAAGGATCTTTTGTATATTTATTCTCAATTTTGAATTTATACACCCCGTTTTCATTGAAACTCATCTCATTTATCAGAGGCAATTCATAATGATAATATCCGTCGATTCTTTCTGATTTAAAATTCCCGTAGCTGTCTTTCAATCTGAATTTGAACTCACGGGCACGTCGTCCGCCATCAGGTGATTTGATAATCAATGTGATGACAAAAAGTCCGTCATCGGCATCATGATAAGGATAGATATTCGGAAACACCTCAGAAATATCAATATCCATAACCAAATCGGCGGTCATTGGAGCTTTCACCACATTAAAATCTGCCTCCAAATAATCGAACCGGCCCCAGGTCTCGCCTTCAAAATTCCTCGAAATCACAGTGCTTTCCTGCTTCTTGCCGCAAGATGCAAAAGTTAACACTATGATTATCAATGATATAAAAAAGTTTGATCTTATTTTCATCATGCAATTTTCATTAAAATTTTTCTGTTTACAAAGATACAATATTTTCTTTTAAAAAGGCATAACTTTCACAAACTTTTAATATATTTGTAAATGGGAATTTTTCAACTAAAAAAAACGTAACCATATGATTAAGAACAAGATAAACTATTCGCATCGCAAATATGTCATCGGCTCGATATTCATATTGGTCGCTGTCATCCTTTTAATAAAGCTTTTCATGATTCAGATTGTCGATGACTCGTACAAGCAGTCGTCGGACAACAACACTTTACGATATATCACTCAATATCCATCAAGAGGTAAGATTTACGACCGCAACGGCAAGCTGCTTGTGTATAATGAAGCCGTTTACGACCTTATGATCATCCCTTCGCAGGCGAGAAATATTGACACCGCTGCTTTTTGTAAGTTATTGAATATCAGTAATGAGGTTTATAACAACAATCTCAAAAAGGCGAAAAAGTATTCAAACATAACCCCTTCGATATTCATTTCACAAATCACGAAGGAGGAATATGGGCATATTGCTGAGGTTTTGTACCATTATCCTGGTTTTTATTTCCAGACCCGCGCTATTCGCCAGTATCCGAAGCCTATTGCGGCTCACACCTTAGGCAGCATCGGTGAGGTTACAAAGCCTGAGATGGAGCGCGATTCATATTACAACCTCGGTGATTATATAGGAAAATCAGGCATTGAGAAATATTACGAGAAAGATCTTCGCGGTAAGAAAGGTATAAAAATCACTGTCGTCGACGTGCACAACCGCGAGAAAGAGCGTTTCATGAACGGTGAGTACGACACCTTGCCTGTGCCGGGAAAAGACATCATCCTCGGTCTCGACGCCGACCTCCAGGCTTACGGCGAGTATCTCATGGCAGGAAAAACAGGCTCCATCGTCGCCATCGAGCCTACCACAGGCCAGATTCTTGCGATGGTGTCGAGTCCTACCTATGATCCTAACGAACTTGTGGGACGCACCCGTGGATTACGGTACAGCGAACTGCTCAACGATCCGGATAAACCGTTGATTAACAGGGCGATAAGCGGCACATACCCTCCCGGTTCGACCTTCAAGATGATAAACGGCTTGATATCTCTGCAAAGCGGCGTTATTACTGCCAGCACGGCATATCCTTGTAACGGTCCGAACAGCGTCCCTATCAAATGCACGCACTACCACAGCTCGCCAGTGAGGCTGTACGATGCCATTGAAAACTCGTGCAACCCCTATTTCTGGCAGGCTTTTCAAGATATGTTGAACTCAAGACGTTTCGGTAGTCCACGCGAAGGGTTCAAATTCTGGTACGACAACGTCACCAGCTTCGGTTTGGGCAGGGCGTTCAACTCCGACATCCCGTTCACGGTGTCAGGCAACATCCCGAAGATGGAATACTATGACAAGGTGTATCGCGGAGTATGGAATGCCATGACGGTCCGCTCGCTCAGCATCGGTCAGGGTGAGATTTTGGTGACGCCGCTGCAGCTTGCCAACGTGGCGGCAGCCATAGGCAACGAAGGCTATTTCTACGAGCCGCATTATATCAAAAACTTCGGCGACCCCAACGACAGCGTCTCTTTTGAGAAACATTTCATCGACATTAAGAAAAAGCATTTCCAAGATGTGAAGAAAGGCATGCAGAGCGTCTTCGAGGGCGAGCACGGAACCGCGAGGATGTCAAAGATTTCCGACATCACTGTTGGAGGCAAGACGGGCACTGCAGAAAACCCGCACGGTCCCGACCACTCTATCTTCATGGGGTTCGCACCTGTCGGAAACCCGCAGATTGCCATCGCCGTTGTGGTTGAAAACGCAGGCTTTGGCTCAACATGGGCCGCTCCTATCGCATCACTGATGATTGAAAAATACATCAAAGGCGAAGTGATGCGCCCGAATATTGAAAAACGAGTTCTAACACTTAACCAAACTGAAGAATGAGAAGCAAAAACATAGTTGGAAGAATAGATATATGGTTGTTAATCATATACTTAGCCTTAGCGACAATAGGACTCTTGAGCATTTATGCGGCAGCGTACAACGAGGAGCACCCGCATATCTACGACCTGTCGCAAAACTATGGCAAACAGCTTCTTTTCATCGGGGTAAGCCTCGTCTTTGGATTCGCTATCTTGCTGATAGATGCTAAGTTTTTCAACGCTTTCGCATACGTCATTTATGGCTTGTCGATATTATCTCTGCTATTGGTTCTGGTCGTCGGCTCCAAAATCTCAGGTTCGACCTCTTGGATTCAGTTCGGTCCAATATCGTTCCAGCCTTCAGAATTGGCAAAATTCGGCACTGCTTTGGCTCTAGCCCACTATCTTGGCAAACTCGACACAGACATCACCAAACTAAGGACGAAACTCACGACTTTCGGCATCGTTCTTTTGCCGATGCTGCTCATCTTAGCGCAGGGCGACGCCGGCTCGGCATCTGTTTTCATCATATTCCTGCTTGTCATCTACCGTGAAGGCATGGGAGGCAAACTTCTGATAATCGGGCTGTCGGCAGCGACACTTTTCATCGTATCTCTTTGTGTATCAAAGTGGTACATCATGATTAGTCTTGTCATCATTTTTGCCTTGTTACTATTGATAATAAATCGCACAAAGAAAAATATATTAATACTGATTGGCATACTCATTGCAGCATGTGCCTTCGTCTTCTCCGTCGACTTTGCCTTCAATCACGTCCTGAAGCAGCATCAACGGACTCGTATCAACATCATTTTAGGTAAAGAACACGATATCAAAGGAGTTGGTTATAACCTCAATCAGTCAATGATTGCTATAGGTTCCGGCGGTTTTTCCGGCAAGGGATACCTCAACGGCACCATGACAAAATACAACTTTGTGCCGGAGCAGCACACCGATTTCATCTTCTGCACTGTCGGAGAGGAGTTAGGATTTATGGGGAGCTTCTTCTTGATAGCGCTTTATCTTGCTTTAGTGTTGAGAATCATTCACTTAGCTGAGCGACAACGATCCGCTTTCAGCCGTATTTATGGCTATGGAATAGCGTGTATCTTCTTCTTCCATTTTGCCATAAATATAGGAATGACAATAGGACTAGTGCCTGTCATCGGCATCCCATTGCCATTCCTAAGTTACGGAGGCTCAAGCCTCATGTTTTTCTCGATGATGATATTCGTGTTCCTGAAACAGGACGCGAACCGTATGAATATCCTTTAGATTCCTAACGAAATATTCAGTCCTTTTGCGGTATTGATAAGGTCGCAATCCGGCTCCACGAAGTTCATCTTCGCCACAGCGTCTTTGATAGGCACGCTGATGACGTTAGGATGATGGTAAGCCACCATGTGACCGTATTCTTTGTTGAGCACCATCTCGAATGCCTTCACGCCGAACTGTGCCGCGAGCACTCTGTCGTAAGCGATCGGCACGCCGCCGCGCTGCAGGTGACCGAGTGTAGTCTCACGCATATCGTGTTCAAAGCCAGCGGCTTTCATCTGATCGATAAACTTCACGCCGATGCCGCCGAGCTTCACGTTCTCGTATCCGACTTCGCTGCTCTTGGTGAAGATCTGTGTGCCGTCTTTCGGCTTAGCGCCTTCGCTGATGACCACGATGGCATGACCACGGTCGTTATGGAAACGCTCTTCAAGACGTTCCTTCACGATGTTGATGTCGTAAGGGAACTCCGGCAACAGACAGACCTCGGCGCCGCCAGCTATTGCTGCGTTAAGCGCGATCCAGCCAGCGTCACGTCCCATGACTTCGAGCACGAAGACACGGTTGTGAGAAGCAGCTGTCGTCACGAGCTTGTCGACGGCTTCAGTGGCAATCTGCACTGCTGTCTGGAAGCCGAAGGTGCAGTCGGTCATCGAGAGGTCGTTGTCGATAGTCTTCGGCACTCCGATGATGTTCAAGCCCTTTTCATAAAGCTTCTGAGATATCCTCTGCGAGCCGTCGCCACCGATATTGATGACGCAGTCGACGCCCATATATTCCAGGCGGTGAATCATCTCGTCGGAACGGTCGACAGTCTCCCATGTGCCGTCGTTTTTCTTCACTGGCCAGCTGAACGGGCCGCCTTTGTTGGTTGTCTCGATTATGGTGCCGCCACGAAAATGTATTCCGCGCACGACTTCAGGTGTGAGGCGCACTATCTCCTGCGGCTCCCAAAGCACTCCGTTGAAAGCCTGGATGCTGCCGAGGACCTCCCAGTCTTTCTCCTGCGACGCACGCTTCACAATAGCGCGAATCACCGCATTGAGGCCTGGGCAGTCGCCGCCACCGGTTGTTATAAGAACTCGTTTCATAACATATTATTTGGTGTCATTTCGAGTGCAGCGAAGCGAAATCGAGAAATCCTTTATTTACGAAATCATTTATATTTACGTTAACAAAGGATTTCTCCACTTCGGTCGAAATGACGTTATTGTTTCAAATTCAATGCAATCTGCAGCTCATCCAATTGCTCCTGTGCGATTTCTGACGGGCTCTCTGCCATGACGTCGCGTCCTTGGTTGTTCTTCGGGAATGCGATGAAGTCGCGGATTGAGTCCTGACCTCCGAAGAGAGAGCAGAGACGGTCGAAGCCGAATGCCAATCCTGCGTGAGGTGGTGCTCCGTATTCGAAAGCGTTCATCAGGAAGCCGAACTGCTCCTGAGCCTTCTCATCGGTGAAGCCGAGGGTGTGGAACATCTTCTTTTGCAGGTTTTTGTCGTGGATACGGACTGAGCCGCCGCCGACTTCTGTGCCGTTGAGCACGATATCGTAAGCGTTGGCACGGATCTCGCCCCATTTATCAGGCTGCTCGAGCAGATATTCATCTTCAGGCTTCGGAGCTGTGAACGGATGGTGCATGGCATAGTAACGCTGTGTCTCTTCGTCCCATTCGAGAAGCGGGAAGTCGATGACCCACAATGGTTTATACACGTTAGGGTCGCGCAAGCCGAGCTGGTTACCCATCTCGAGACGCAGAGCGTTCATCTGAACTCTTGTCGGCATGGCTTTACCGCTGAGAATCAACAGCATATCGCCTGGTTTAGCGTTGCATTTGTCGAGCCATGTCTTCAAAATCTCAGGTGTGTAGAACTTATCGACTGACGATTTGATTGTGCCGTCCTCGTTGTATTTCACGTAAACAAGGCCTTTAGCTCCCACCTGCGGACGTTTCACGAAGTCGGTAAGTGCGTCGGTCTGCTTGCGGGTGTAGTTGGCGCAGCCTTCAGCGTTGATGGCGACCACAAGTTCAGCCTCGTCGAACACCGAGAAGCCATGACCTTTCGCCACGTCGTTGAGTTCCACAAACTTCATTCCGAAACGGATATCCGGCTTGTCTGAGCCGTAATATTTCATAGCGTCTTGCCAAGTGATTCTTGGGAAATCGCCAAATTCGATGCCTTTGATGGTCTTGAACAGATGTTTTGCCAAACCCTCGAACATGTTGATGACGTCTTCCTGTTCGACGAACGACATCTCGCAGTCGATCTGTGTGAACTCTGGCTGACGATCGGCGCGTAAGTCTTCATCGCGGAAGCAGCGCACAATCTGGAAGTAGCGGTCGAAGCCGGCCACCATGAGGAGCTGCTTGAACTGCTGCGGTGACTGTGGAAGAGCGTAGAACTCGCCTGGGTTCATACGGCTCGGCACCACGAAATCACGGGCTCCTTCAGGGGTCGATTTGATTAAGCAAGGAGTCTCGATTTCGAGGAAGTCATTGCCTGACAGATATTTACGCACTTCCTGTGCCATCTTATGGCGCAAGATGATGTTGTTCTTGATTGGGTTACGACGCAGGTCGAGGTAACGGTACTTCATGCGGATGTCGTCGCCGCCGTCGCTCACGTCTTCGATAGTGAACGGAGGCACCTTAGATGTCGTCAAAATCTTGAGAGACTCGACTTTCAGTTCGATGTCGCCTGTCGGGTTTTTAGGGTTTTTCGATTCGCGTTCAACCACGACGCCTTTAGCTTGAATGACGAATTCACGTCCTATCTCGCGGGCGGTCTTCATCGTCTCAGCCGAGCTAACTCCTTCTTGCATAAAGAGTTGCGTAATACCATAACGATCACGGAGATCAATCCAAAGCAGGGCGCCTTTGTCGCGCACGCGCTGCACCCAGCCGCTCAAAGTGACTTCCTGACCCACGTTGGCCATGCGAAGTTCACCACATGTATGAGTTCTAAACATATCGTTTATTGTTATATTCTACAAAATTGCAAATTTACAACTTTTTTAAATACTGACCACTTTCATGCAACAATTTTTGCAGTCGAAGTCGAGGCGGAAATGACCATGAACGTTGCTGATGAACAACGGAGTGGCAGGTTTTCCTATCTCTTTTGAGCACATGCCGTTGGCATAACGGATGCAATGTTTGGTCGTCATCACCACGATTTCGCCCTCCGGCATGGTTTTCTCGAGACCATCGTCGATTTGCGTAACACCATGATTCTCATAGAATTGACGAGCCAAGGCGTTGGTGACGTTGGCGAGATATGACAGTCTTGTCATTTCGAGCGTAGTCGAGAAATCCTTAGTATTCGGATGCATCGTATCAAAGAGGATTTCTCCATTTCGCTTCACTTCGTTACGCTTCAGTCGAAATGACAACTCCAATTCCGTCACCAGCTGACGTTTCATCTCCCCAAGAACCGATGCTGGGATAAAATAGACTGTATCTAATTGAATATCAATATTTTCAACAACAAATTTCGTATCACCCCACTGTGAGAGCTTTGTGCGGATTGTCTCGAGAGCCTTCTCAGGATTCTTTGCGACGTCTTTCTGGCACTGCAAGCAAACGCTGGTATTTTCATTAACTGAAGTTAATTTGAAACCGTCGGAGGTCTCGGAAAACTCTAATTTGATTGGGAGTTTGCGGTTGCCAGTAGAGTTCTCAACGGATTTTTGCCAGATGATGTCGAAGTTTCTATATAGTTCGTCATTTCGAGTGGAACGGAGTGAAGTCGAGACCTGAGCTTTGCGAAAGCATTCACCTTTGGTGAATAAATCCTTTTTTTTCGGATGCTTTGTATCAAAGAGGATTTCTCCATTTCGCTTCGCTTCAGTCGAAATGACGGACGATGTCAAGACTACGTTTCCGTCTACGCCGTTGACGTTGAAGCCCTGCAGTTGTTTGTCATCATCCAAAAAGCAGAGGCCGTCGCCGTTGTGAAGGGTGATGCCTTCTTTCAGCTTGACAGTCAAGCGTTTGCCGTCTATTTTTATGATTTCGCCGATGTGTTCTCCCATCGATTTCGGGGTAAACGGAGCATCGATATTTTTTTGACGGCCATGTGCGAAATAGTCAGTGAAACCACGTGAAAACGACTTTTCAAGGTTGGGTTCGAACGATGGTGCTGACACTCCGCGTGAGGCACGTTCCAAATCCGGGCGGCGTTCGATGATTTCATCGATGGCTCGACGGTAATAAGCTGTCGTATTCTTCACATAGTCAGCGTCTTTCAAGCGACCCTCGATCTTAAACGAGGTGATGCCGGCATCGATCAACTCTTCGAGATTCTTGGAGTTGTTCATGTCGCGCAACGAAAGCAGATGTCTGTTGGCTATCAACACGTTACCGTTTTCGTCTTCGAGATCCCATTTCAGTCGGCATGGCTGTGCGCACGCTCCACGGTTCGCTGAACGATGTCCGATGACGTGACTCAGATAGCACTGTCCGCTGTATGAGACGCACAAAGCGCCATGGACGAAAAACTCCAACGGCACCGTCGTCTTCGAGCGAATATCCTTTATCTCATTGATACTCAGTTCTCTTGCCAGAACCACCTGCTTAAAACCGACATCTTCAAGGAACTTCACTTTCTCTGCGGTGGTGTTGTTGCATTGTGTCGAGGCATGCAGTGCAATCGGAGGCATGTCCATCATCAGGAGCGCCATGTCCTGCACTATGAGAGCATCAACGCCGGCGTTGTAGCAGTCCCAGGCGAGCTTGCGAGCCTGCTCCAACTCATTGTCAAACAACAAAGTGTTGAGAGTGACATATACCTTCGCGCCAAAAATCGCAGCGTGATTGCACAGTCTTTCGATGTCCTCAATGCTATTGCCCACCTTCTCACGTGCGCCGAAGCTCGGACCGCCAATATACACCGCATCAGCGCCATGGTTGATGGCAGCAAGCCCAACCTCGAGGTTTTTCGCAGGAGAAAGAAGTTCTATTTTTTTCACGTGAATAATTTTTGCAAATATAAGAAATTATGCTTTCGGTCGCACAAAGAAAATGCTTCCGACATCAATTAGTTCACCATCGTATAACTCAATGATTCTCATGCCGTTGCGACGGATAAACTTTTTCAGTTCCTTACATTCCCTAAGATGTTTCAATGAGCCACATATCACGACGTAATCGTCGACGAGTCCGCAGCAGCCTGGGAAGAAGCCGTGGTCATGACCGGGAAGCGCAATCTGATGCGGGTCGACATAAAAAACATTGAAACCATTCTCCTCAAGAACCTTTTTTATGCCAAAATCAGAGGTGATATAGTTGTTCTCATCAAGCGCCAACAAATTGCAACGCGTATATCCTTGATTAACATTGAGTTGCACGGATTTTGTCCACATTTTTCCATACAAATCCAATATGGACAAATCAGTATGTAATAAATTGTGTATCAATATATTACCTATTCCGACAGCATTGTAATGACAAGTATCAGGATATTTGCGTCCGACTGGTTCACCACCTCTTACCGCCATAATGTTTGGAGGTAAAATAATGTGGACATTTTCTGCGTAAATCACTGATTCACAGTGCCTTTCATTGTGGCAAAAGAAGAAAATGTCGGGATGCGACGAGATGGAAGGATAAGCGAGGTCGGAAGGCTCGAGCCAGGTGACGGAGCCAAGTTTTGAGAGATTCTCACGGGCTTCGGCTGGCATTGTGGCGCTGGCGATGACACACATGTCATTTCGACCGAAGCGTATCGAAGAGTAGCGTAGTGGAGAAATCTCCATCATATTTGCTGGAGATTTCTCGATTCCGTTTTGCTGCACTCGAAATGACGGACCACTTCTAATGACGACCTTTTTGTATTGTTTTTCAAGTTTCTTTTTGTTCTCACCTTTGTAGCCGATGGCGTGATTCAGTTGATTTTCAGGCACTTCGATGACGATTTTATCGGATTTTTCATCGATTTTATCGAGTTTTCTACCCCAGAGGCGACTGAAAACCATCTCGGCGAAGTTTTTATGGTAAGGTCCTGCCACCAAGGCATCGCCGTTCAAATCGTCGGAGGTGTGAAGTCCGATGCGCAGCACCTTGACATCGTTTTCGGTGAAATACTCATAAAGCGTCGCCGACTGTTCAACAGCCTCGTCCAGTGTCAACGGGGAGTATTCGCCATTTTTGTAAAGTCGCTCTAACTCAGTGTCTTTCACCACGATACACGGATAAATTCGGGTTTCTTTAGCACCCAGCCGCACGATGTCGCGTGCCGTCTGCATGTCATCGTTAAAGCTGTAGAACGGCAAGCCGAGCATCATCTGGAGCCCAAGTGTAATTCCTTCATTGACAATGATTTGCGATGCTTTTTCAATATCTTCATAGGTATGCCCGCGCCCACATCGCTGCAAAACCCCATCGTTTGTCGTCTGCGCCCCGAGTTCAATGTTCAGCATCCCGAATGATTTCAGCGTCTTCACACGTTTTTCGTAGATATAATCGGGACGAGTGGAGCATCTGATGCCATTTACGACACCTTTTTCAAGATAAGGTTGCACGATTTTCAGGAAATCATCCTGCATTTTTTCGGGAAGTCCGGTGAAATTCCCACCGAAAAACGCCACCTCAACAAACCTGTCTTCTTCCTTGAACGATTCAAGATAACTGTCAATAGTGTTTTTAACTTCTTGAATATCAGGCATTTTCTGCTTTCCGGTAATACTAAACTGATTGCAATAAACGCATCGGAAAGGACATGCGAGTTCGGGAAGAAAGATCGGTATGTTATAATGTTTCATTTCGACTTCAAAATTGCTAAAAAATCTTTAATAATCGAGCATCCTATTAAAATATTTCTTAAATTTGCGAGTTATTTAATAAGGTAAAAACAAGACAAACAAAATTATTGTAATATGGTAAAGAACTTAAAAAGCATCATCATTATTGCAATGATTGCGCTCGTAACTATCAGTGGCGCAATAAGTTGCAAGTCATCTGGCAAAATGACCAAGAAGGAATACAAAGCCAAGGTCGAACAAGCCACCAAAGATTTAAATGCGATTTTGAACAATGAGACAAGTTGGTCATTGGAAGAACAAATGGATCGCGTTAACGAAATCAAACAAGTCGATTTCTCGAAAAAGAACCCTGAAATCGTCGAGATGATTGAGCGCGCAGAGGCTAAAATCGCTAGAGAAATGGAGGAAAGAGACAGATTAGCAGAGATCCAGCGTCTCGAGGAAGAGCAGCGTCTTCGTGAGTTGGCAGAGCAAAATCAGGCAAATAAAGGCATTGCCGACTTATTCAACTTGATTGCAAACGCCAAGGACGTCAACACTGCAAACAACTACATCAAAGAAGCCCTCAAATTGTTTGAGTCACCTGACGCAGTGGTCCTCATCCGCCTCAACAACTACGGCGACTACGACCGCCCGACGACAGCTGTCAACTACCTGAATTACCTGAAAGACCAGAAAAAAGTCACAGTGAATGTTGACAACATCAAATACAACGCAGCAAACAAGATTACTGAACTCGAATTAATTAAGAAATAAGATGAAAAAGGTATTATTTGCAATAGCATTCGCGTTTTTCGCATTAACAGGCTATCAGGCATTCGCACAGGAGCCGGAACTCAGTCCAGAACGCAAGCAAGCCATTGACAGTCTTGCACTTGAAAAAGTCCGTGACTTGTCGAAATATGTTAAATTGATCGGCTCGAAGAACACTCCTTGGAGCGAGGCTAATAGAGTCATCGACCGTGCTGAAGAGCTCTTCGCACCTGACGCAGAAATCGGTGTGTCATCACTCTCAAAGACAAAAGTCGAGTACTACAAAGTGCGTAAATACCTCGAAAGATTGATGCGCCTCAACTACGACCGCGTCGAAATAGACTGGTACAAGATTCAGTACGTCTCTGATTTACAACGTCAACCTGACGGAACATACGTCGGTGTCATCACTATTTTCCAGACATTCAAAGGCTATGACGCTGAAGGCAGACTCGTTTATCAGGACACAACAAAGAAAGATATTACAGTTTATGTGAAACGCAAAGAGACACAGATCGGCGGTCGCCTCATCGGCTTCTGGGACGTGTTGCTTGGCGACATGCGAGTGAAAGAAACTACACATAAATAATGAGTAAATTTTTGAGAATTATGGTGCCAGTGTTAATGCTGGCACTATGTTTTAAAGTCGATGCCCAAGTGATAGGCAACCTCGGCGATGTCCAGGTGGACGAACGTGAGTTCTATACCATGACAAAGCAGATGGGGCAGTTTATCCATAGGTTTAACTATGAAGAAGACCAATATGGCAATCGACTGTATCCAGGCGATAAAGACTATAGAAACGCCGCCAAACGTAAGGACGCCATCGCCCTGCTGTTCGACCTCGAAAACCCGAGAACATCAGGCACGCTCCGCAATTATTTCATCGAAGACCTCACCAAAAACAACAACCAGTTTATGGAGTTTCTCGGAGGCGACTGGTACTCGGAGATCTCAGCAAAATTCAAATGGAAAGGTCAGATGGTGGATATCAGCATGATAATGGCGCTCGAAAAAGACGGACTGGGCTCTAAGTGGGTGATTACCAACGTCTTTTTCTCCGAATTTCAAAAATATTTTCCACAAGGCGAGCTGGCTGAACGCGAGAAACATTTCCTGCATCCGATGAGCCACGAACTCGACTTCATGAACATTTACAAGATATTCAACGACCCGCAAACCGTTGAGTATTATGCTTCTACAGACTATCATCCAGATTATTTGACGTTGTTTTTCTATGAGATAAAACAAGGCAACCTCAAGTTCGACCATGTAGAAAGCGTCAAATTCCACGTCTTCCAGATTAAAAACTGGTATTTTGAAGTGTCGTGGTTTAACCGCAGCGGCTACAACTCAGGATGGCTCATCTCCAACCTGATTTATCTCAAAGAAAATGAAAAAGAGGCACTTATAAAGATATATCAACCAAACAAATGAAAAAATTAGTCTTTTTTGCGATTTTGTTATTGTCTTGCCAAGGTGTTTTTGCGCAGAAACCAAACCTTAGCAAGAGTGAAATTGAAGAATATTCGGCACAAATCCGAATGATGGTGAATTATCTCGAAGAGACATTCTCGTTTATCGGAGACCCTGAAGCCACTGCCCAAGAGAAGGATATCATCTTCAAGGAAAGCTATGCGAAAATCTTCAAAGACGATGAGGTTCAAATCGAAGACGACCTTGACGACAGCCGCAGCACATACATTAATAAAGACGTCCAGGCTTATCTGAAAGACATCGATTTCTTCTTCAAAGACATAACTTTTACCTTCAAAATCGATGATATCAAGCCTCAAGTCAATGAAAATGGCGAGACTTACTTCAAAGTGACGATGATGAGAACCATCGCAGGACACAATATTGTGGGCGACACGGTGAACAACACCTGCAAACGCTTCATGGAAATCAACATCGACAAATCGAAAAAAGACCTCAAGATAGTTAGCATGTATACCACCAAACCTAATGAAACAGAAGAACTTAGGTTGTGGTGGAACAGAATGCCGGCAGCATGGAAAGCATATTTTGGCGATGACCAGTACATCGACGACACCATCGAGATGATGAATATCATCCACATCTATCGCGAAAACATCGTCGTGGTCGACGACAGCCTGGTTGAAAGCACCATCAACTGCGATATGCCGGCTTTATATGAAAAACTGATCGGATATACAAAATTCACTGACATCGACGTCAGTAATGACCCGAACATTCACACCCTCGAACCACTTTATGAGCTTTCTGACCTTAAGAACCTCGATTGCTCAGGCACCGACATCGAAGACATCTCCCCTATCAGAAACCTCAATAAAATCAACAGGTTAGATATCAGCAACACCGCAATAAAAGATATTTCTGACCTGAGATATACCAACGAAATCAAGAATTTCAAGGCTGACAACGTGCAGCTCAGCGACATCGAGATCATTGGACTGTATCATCAGATGACAAACCTCTCGCTGGTTGGTACAAACGTCGAAGACCTCCGTGCATTAAGCACTTGCGAGATGCTTAACATCCTGAACATATCCAACTCGAAGGTGTCAAGCCTCGACTCTGTCGAACTGCCGCAATCGCTGCATTATCTCAACATCAGCAACACTGAGATTTCAGATTTGAGTCCAATCTCGAACCTCGAAAACCTGCAGTTGCTCATCATCGACAACACTCTTGTGACAGACCTGAGTCCGGTTGCTAATTTAAGCAGACTCAATGAGTTACAATGCAGAAATACTAACGTTGACAATATCATGCCATTGAAAGACATGGAGCATCTCGTCAGAATTTATTGTGACAACACCCAGATCGACTCTGAGAAAGCCAACGAATTCACAAAAGAGAACCATAAAGTGATGGTCATTTATGAGACGAAAGCGCTTCAGGAATGGTGGGACGGGCTTCATATCTCATGGAAAAAGGCGTTTGCGATGCAAAACAACACCGACATCAATCCAAGTCCGGAGGAGCTTCATACCATTATCAGCATGAAATCGCTCACTTTGGATCCATTTTTCATGGATGCGATGCCGATTGAAAGACTTACAAACCTCGAGCGACTCGATATCGAGAACACGAAAATCGTTGATTTGACGCCGCTTCACGGTTTGCATAACTTGAAATATCTGAATATGAAAAACACCAAGGTCAAAGATTTAAAACCACTTGAAAATCTTAGTAACTTGGTGGAAATCAACATGGAAAACACCAATGTGTCGGATCTGGAGCCACTTTGCAATATGAAGAATCTCATCATGGTCAATGCAGAAGGCAGCAAGGTAAACTCCGAAAGTGCCTTTAAACTCAGGTCAGCACAGCCGAATGCCACAGTTATCTATCAGTCGACGGAGTTAAGAAACTGGTGGAGCACCCTCGACAATAACTGGAGAGAGGTCTTCAGAGGCATCATTGAGATGAACAGCAATCCAACCGCTGAGCAGCTGCAAGCCGTCGCCAATATCGAAGATATCACCATTGACACTAAGACTATCATTTGGAGCCTCGAGCCTCTTACAAAGCTGATGTTCCTTAATAAATTGAGTATCAAGGATAATCATATCACAGATTTAAGTCCATTGAGCGAGATGAGAGTTCTTAAAGAGCTTTACATTGACGGCAACGCCATCAACGACCTCCATGCCTTGTCAAACCTGACGACTCTTGAAGTTCTGTCGATTGAGAACACCAACGTCGTTGACCTCAACCCTCTTGAGAAAATGGAGAATCTGCGAGTGCTCAACATTTCAAACACAAGCATCAAGAATATCAAGGTGTTATCAAAATGCACATCGCTTGAGGAGTTGAATATCGCCAACACGAACATCAAGTCGCTGTCACCTGTTGCAAACCTCAGCTCGCTGAGATATATCAAGGCGATCAGCACGAAGGTGAAGACCAAAGAAATCGACTCTTTGAGAAAGAAGAGACCTGAGCTTAATATTATCTATCACTAAGATTATCAATTAGATAACCCAAGTGATTGGGAATTCATTTTCTTCCATAAACTCGTTTGTGGCATCCACATCATCGGCAAAACCGAGGAAGTAACCGCCACCGCCTGAGCCACATATTTTTATCTGGAAATGCACATCTTTTTGTTTCAACGAGAAGAGTGGCAGCATATTGTCGGTAATCATCGGGCGCAGCATAACTGTCTGATAATAAGAGAGATGCGCCAAGTCATCGAAGAATGTGTCGACATCACCAGAGACCAATGAGTCGATGCAGCGGCCGACGAAAGGATAGTATAACTCGTTGAAAGCTTTCAGATAGCGAGGGTTCTCGCGCTGTTCCTTAAAATAATTCACAAGAGCCTTCGTCTCGCTCTTTAACTTACTGTCTATCAGGAAGATATGTATGCCTTCAGGCAGAAAATCCTTATCCAGAATTTGTATTTTTTTATCTTCGGTGAGGATGAAAGGCTTGCCGAGATAACATTGCAGAGGGTCGAGGCCGGAGCTGCTGCCGTGGAAACAGTTCTCCATGTCGCCGAGGAACTTTTTCAATACTATCAGGTCCTCAATCTCCTTGGATTTGAAGCGGTCGTAAACAGCTGCTGTCAGAGCGCCTGAACTGCCTACGCCATAGCCGGAAGGGATGCAAGAATCGAGGAACATGCCTTTCTTCAGTTCTGCCCTAAACTTCTGAACGTCAATGTATTCCGTGAAATATTCATCTTTTTCCAAATAGTTGGCAAACGCATGCAGGCTGCGGTTCGAGGAGTAGTTTTTCTTGCCGTGGTTGCGCCAGATATAGTCCCAATGCGACTCGCCGGTGTAAAGAGGCATCAGCAATGCCGGTGAACCGAAAATCATTGAATATTCGCCAAAAAGAATGACCTTACCGTAGTATTTTCTTATTTCCATCTCAAATAATATTTTCCTTTTTAACAATATCGTCAATGCATTGATTATCATGACAATACTGCAACAAATTATCTTTTATGAAGCTTTTCACCTGACTATCGTAGGCGTCAGGATAAAGAAGATGCACGTTAGGGCCTGCGTCAAGGGTGAAGCATGCCGGAATCTTCGTCTCTTGCCTGAAATTACGCACAGCTTCGATGATATACAACGTGTTAGGCTCCATCAGCTTATACGGCGGCGTCGATGTCGCCATCATCTCATGAAGCTGCAACGCCTCTGCCTCGGCGATCTCGATAAATGTCGCAATGTCGCCATCTTTCAGCACTTTCAGCAGTTTTTCGGTGTTCTCGCGAGCCGTTTGGTAACGTTTTTCGGCCAGCGGGTGCCCGTTCATGAGCGAGTGCCCGACGCGTGACGACACGCTTTTTTCCTTGTTCGACACTATCAGAATGCTGTCGTGATATGTTTTGAAGACTGGATGCACCATGTCTGCCAAGGGCACTGCATAATCATCGGAACTATCTGACACTGAAGGCGTTGCGCCCCAGAGAGACATCACCGGAAACACTGAACGTGCCGCACTTCCCGATGCCAATCTTGACAAGAACGAAGCCTTTCGCATGTCAAGCGGCGTAACATCCTGATTTACAGCCTTTTCGATTTGAAGCAGACATAAAACAAGGGCGCTCATCGAGGCGGCACTTGACGCGATGCCCGACGAATGAGGGAACGAATTGCTGCTCTCCACCTCAAGGTCAAGACCTTTTAAAAAACCAAAATACTGTTGATTATCAATAAGATACTTCTCTATTTTCTCTTGAAATTTCGGTGATTCTTTACCTTCAAAAAGGAATCGCATCGTATATTTATCAGAATCATTTCTTCTGAATTTTATACTCGTATCGGTATGACAACGACTCAAAGTGAAGCTTATCGAAGGGTTGTTTGGCAGCTGATTGCCGTGTTTACCCCAATATTTCACTATTGCGATATTTGAAGGAGATTGCGCGAAAACTGTCGAAATTTCATTCATATTCTCAAGTCTTTGTTTATGGTGCAAAGGTAACAATTTTTTTGATATAAATCCGTTGGATGCAAAAATAATATTATTTTTGTGCCGTTAAAAATAAAAAAATCTTATGAAAAAGCTACATATTTTCACTTTGATGGTTGCGTTTGCAGCAATTTTGACCTCATGTATCAATAAAAACGTGGAGCCGCGCAAAGATCGTTCGGTAGGCGGAACCTCTGAGGTGTTGTTTGTGACCCAGAACGACGAGCAATGGAATGGTCAGATGGGACAGGCTGTTCGCGACTTTTTCGAGGCCTTACAATATGGACTTCCTCAGCCTGAGAAGAACTTTAGAGTGGCACATATCAATGCCCCTGCGCTCAACGATATGTTCAAAAAGCACCGCAACCTCATCATAGCTGATATTGATCCAGATCTGCCGAACCCGATAATCGAGTCGCAAACCGACTGGATGTCGTCACCGCAATATGCCTTAAAAATCAAGGCGAAAGACTCTGACACGTGGGTTAAAGTGTTTGATAATCAGAAAGATGAGTTAAAAAAGATTTTTGACAAAAACGAACGTGCACGTTTCATGGATTTCTTCCGTCCGATGAACAACGCCAAGATTATGGAGACGTTGAAAAACATCTACGGCTGCACCATGACGATTCCGGAAGGTTATTATATCGCTTCAAACAACGACTATTGCACTTGGCTGAGAAAAGAAGAGCTCGACAAGAGTTTAGGCTTGATAATCTATCAGTTACCATACAAAAGCACCGACGATTTCAGCGCAGAGACGCTTATAAAAAGAAGTGATTCCATCACTAAAAAATACATCCCGGGTCCTACTGACGGCAGCTACATGACACTTGACAAGGAGTATATAAAGCCAGTATTTAAGGTCGTTCCTGAATTTCCGGCCACCTATGCCGTTGAGATGCGCGGGCTTTGGAAGATGGAAAACGAATACATGGCGGGACCATACGTCGCCTACACTTTTGTCAATCCGCAAAACAACAGAATCACCACTGTCGAGGGCTACGTTTACTTTCCCAACAAGCCGAAACGCGATTTGTTGAGACAGCTCGAGACCATCATCTGGAGCTTAAAGTTTTAACTTCTGACCAACTTTCAAATCGTTGCTCTTCAAGTTGTTTTTCTTCTTGATGTAGTCAACTGTGACGTTGTATTTCTTGGCAATTTTCGAGAGGTTATCGCCTGACTTCACTGTATATACGGTGTCGCCTGAAGTCTTCTGACTTGATGTATTCGACTGGCTCTCAGGCGGATACACTTTCAGTTTCTGACCGACTTTGATGGTGTTGGACGTCAGATTATTCCATTTCTTCAAATCGGTTACAGTGCATTTATATTTCGCTGCGATTTTTCCTAATGTCTCGCCAGATTTCACCACGTGGGTAGTCTGTGTCGTCGAGCGTTCGACAGGTTTGGCGTTGCCAGCCTGAGCCATAGGGGCGCCGGAGCTGTACACTATGAGCTTCTGCCCTATCCTGAGGTTATCTGATTTAAGGTTATTCCACGACCTAAGTTGTTTAACGCCAACGTGATACTTCTTCGCGATACCGCTCAACGTCTCGCCTTTTTTCACGATATGGACGCTGCGGTCGGAGATTTGTTTCATCTGTTCCTGCAGTTTCTCCTTATCAATGCCGCTCTTCGTCTTAAATGTGTAAAGTTCCTTCTCCTTATCAATATAATCGTTGACATATTTTTCAGGAATCTGGAGCACGAGAGGCTTCTTATCCGTTGCCGGGATTATAGATTTCGTATATTGTGGGTTAAAGAATTTGATATCTTCCATCGGGATGCCCAACATCTCGTTAAGCTGGTCAAAATGAAGAGCGTCGTGCACCATCACAGTGTCGATGCCAGACTTGATGATACCCGGGTCGAGCGGACAGATATTATGTTCGGCAGGATAGTTCATCACATAGTTTACAGCGATGAAAGCAGGCACGTAACCACGAGTCTCACGAGGCAGATATGGCCATATTGCCCAGTAATTCTTGATACCTCCGGCTCTTCTGATAGCTTTTTTCACGTTGCCGGCTCCCGAGTTATATGCTGCGAGGGCAAGGAACCAGTCGCCGAACATGGTGTAAAGGTCGTTGAGGTGCTGACATGCCGCTTCCGTTGATTTCAGAGGGTCATAGCGGTCATCCACGAGGGTGGTGACGTTGAGTTTATAGACCTTTCCGGTGGCATACATGAACTGCCAAAGACCTTTTGCACCTGCCCATGAGCCAGCGCGCGGGTTCAAAGCCGACTCCACAACAGCCAAGTATTTCAACTCAAGAGGCATGTTATATTTGTCGAGAGTGGCTTCAAACAACGGGAAATAGACATCTGCCAATCCCAGAATTCGCTCGGTTTTATCACGTTTTTGAACTGCATAGACATCGATAAACGACTTCACATGTTTATTATAAACCAGCTCAATGGTGGTATTTCGGTTCAGCTCTTCAATACGCTGCGCATAAATGCTGTCGGGATATACCGGAATATATCCTGGAGGATAGTTGCAAGTATTTACCAAACTATTGTCGAAATATGGGATAACTTTAAGAGTATCAATCATTTCCAACATATCAACTGATTCATCGACAATGCCTTTACCTGAATTCTCGTCATCAAACATTTTCTGAATCTGTTCCTGGATACTGTCAGGAAGATTAGGATTTATAGAATCCAACTCAAGAGGGTCATCAAGGATGGACATGTCGATGGAGTCGTTCATAATACGCTGATTAGCAACAATTGTATCGCTAATGGTATCGCTAATCTGGGCAAATGTCAAAAAAATCAATAATATGCAGTTCATTTTCAAAATTTTTTACTGTGCAAAAATACAAAAAATTTCAATAAAAATAACGCATATATTCAACAAATAAGTATCTTTGCAGCCTAAAAAAAATTTGGAATTAATCATTAAAAAAATGAAGAAAATATTACTTAGTTTAGTTGCTTTTGCTTTAGTATTAAGCATTAAGGTCAACGCTCAGGAGCAGAAGACTCCGGATTGGAAGAGATGGCATTATCTCTCTGAAGAAGAAATGAATACCCCTGTGAGGGCTGAGAACTTTGTTGAGACCGACCCGCCAACAGGTACACCACGTTTTGTGGCAGAGTTCGAGCCGATGCAGGGTGTGATGATACGTTACCCTCTTGGAATTCCTACAAGTTTGGTGGCACAGTTGTCGAACAACTGCCATGTTTACTGCATTGTTTCGACATCATATCAAAGCCAGGCACAGAACTCATTCCAGAGTGCAGGCGTCAACATGGACAATGTGACTTTCGTAAACGCTGCATCTGATTCATACTGGGTTCGCGACTACGGTCCGTGGTACATCTTCGAGGACAGACATCCTGCCATCGTCGACAACATCTACAACCGTCCGCGTCCTAACGACGACAACATGTCGGGCGTGTTTGCCAACTTCTGGAACATCCCGATGTATGGCATGAACATCCAGCACACAGGCGGCAACATGATGGAAGACGGCCGCGGCCATGGTGTTAGCGATGATCTTGTTTTCAACGAAAACGGCAACAACGAGACCAACGTGCGCAACAAGATGCGTGACTATCTCGGCATTGACCCATATCATGTCACCATCGACCCACAGGGCGACTACATCGCGCACGTCGACTGCTGGGGCAAATACCTCGCACCTGACAAGATTTTGATTGCACAGCTGCCGCAAAGCAACCCACGTTACCAGTATTACGAGCAGGTTGCTGAGTATTTCGAGACAACAAATTGCTGCTGGGGCTATCCTTACCACGTTTACCGCGTGCAGGAACCAGGCGGAAGCACTCTCGCACCATACACTAACTCATTGATTCTTAACAAGACAGTGTATGTACCAATGGGCAGCAACACCACATATAACAATCAGGCCATCCAAGTTTACCAAGAAGCAATGCCAGGTTATGAAATCATTGGCGTTACCAATAACGACTACTATATTTCTTGGGAAAACACCGACGCTCTGCACTGCCGCACACGTGGCGTGATGGACTTCGGCATGCTCTTCGTCGACCACAGAGATGTCAAGTTCGGTGTGCAGGAATGGCAGGATTCAATAGCAATCACAAGCAAATTCATCGCCTACAGCGGTCAGGATTTGAAACAGGATTCACTCCTTGTTTATTATAGCATCGACGGTGGTGAATATCAGGTAGCACACATGACAGCAACTGGCGAGCCAGATGAATATGTCGGCTATATCAAAGGTTATCAGGGCGAATCGGAGATTAACTACTATGTGTTTGGTGCTGACGAGTCAGGACGCAGATACACACAGCCAGTATTTGCCGAGTTAGACCCACACCATTTCACAATGGAGGAACACACTCCTATCACTCCAACCGAGCCAACCATCAGTGTTAACGAGATTGTATTTGACGAGATTACAAATGTAACATTCACCATCACAAACAATACAGCTAACCCATTTACCATCAACAGCATAGAAGCTCTTGATGACTATCTTATTGTTGTTGATTACTCATATGCAGGCACACTTCCTGCAACACTTGCTGTTGGTGAAAGCTGGGAAGTCACTGTTTATCCGTATTTACCAGTAGCTAAGGGTTATTATGAAACATCTATTGAGATAGTTACTGATATTGCTACACAAACAATTCCTGTTAAAATCAACGAGAGCATTTATACCAGTGTTGACGAGAACAATGTGGCAAGCTTCGAGGTTTATCCTAACCCGATGAACAATACCTTATATATTAACGGTAACGTTCAGGATGTTACAATTTTCAACGCTGTCGGTCAGCAGGTTTTGTTTGTTGAAAACGCAAATGAAATCAATGTTGAAGATTTGAGCGAGGGCTTGTACTTCGTAAGAATCAGCGACAAGAACGGAAACAGCATGGTGAAGAAGATCGTGAAGAGATAAAAAATATGCGTAGGGACGCGCCGCGGCGCGTCCCTACATTTTTTAAAAAAAATTGTTGTGCGTATCAAAAATTGTTGTATTTTTGCAGCGCAATTGAGGTCGGGTTCTACTAACGGTTAGGTAACGACACTCTCACTGTCGAAATAAGGGTTCGATTCCCTTACCCGATACGAAAAAGCACCGAAGATTCGGTGCTTTTTTTGTTTTTATTAAACTTTTTTCTATCTTTGTACCCGAAAAATCATTTAAATCATGAAAAAAATATTCTTATCTCTCGTTTTGGCATTGGTGGTCTTATCAGCTAAGTCACAAGATTTTTCGGCAGTTTGCGAAACAGGACAGACTCTCTATTACACTATTTCTGATAAGGCAAACCATCAGGTAACAGTCGTTGCTCCCAGCGAGGATCCGGACTATCCATGGAGCGGATTTACTGCGCCCTCGGGAAAAATTATAATTCCTAATACAGTGACAAACAACGGCGTTGAATATGTTGTCACAAGAATTGGTTATGAAACGTTTGAAGGCTGTGGTATAACCGAATTGACTATTCCAAACACAGTAATGATTATCGACTATTATGCTTTTGAGGAATGCTACAGATTGAAAGAACTATTCATCCCAAGCTCGGTGGCAGAAATAGGCGACAGGGCCTTCAGCAGATGCGATAGTCTCGAAAAAATAGAAATTGACCCTAAAAACCTGTTCTACGACTCAAGAGACAACTGCAACGCCATCATCAAAACAGAAACCAACACATTGATTTGTGGATGCAAAAACACTGTTATTCCAAACAGCGTAACCGAAATCTTCCAATGGGCTTTCTATTTTTGTGAAGGGATAACCTCTATTGATATTCCTAATTCAGTGACTAAAATAGGCGGTTCGGCTTTCGATTATTGCAAAGACCTTAAAACCGTCACATTTTCTAATTCGTTGAAAGTCATCAGTGGTTGGGCTTTCGCCAGTTGCGAAAATCTGACGGAAATAACAATACCGAATTCTGTCAAAGAAATAGGCGGAAACGCTTTCAGCGGATGCCAGAGTTTAAAATCATTGACTTTGTCTAACTCTTTGAAAAAAATCGAAGGATGGACTTTCAAAGATTGTGTCGCCTTGGAAGCAGTTATCATCCCAAATTCTGTAACTTCCATTGACAATGACGCTTTTGCAGGATGCACCAGTCTGAAATCACTGACAATTCCAGAATCGGTCACCTCCATCTCAGGCAGGTCGTTCGCAGGATGCTATAACTTGGAAAAAATAACAGTCGCACCTGGAAATACAAAATATAATTCAAACAACAATTGCAATGCGGTGGTCACAAACGACGGCTATTTTATTTTAGGATGTAAAAATTCGGTAATACCGGAAGGGGTGATTTGTATTACAAACCATGCCTTTTCAGGATGCAGCGGTCTGACACAAATAACCATTCCTAACACCGTAAAATATATTAACCACAACGCTTTCGTCGGTTGCTCCGGACTGACAGAGATAGTGATACCGAGTTCTGTAACTTATATTGAGGGTAATGCTTTCGGAGACTGTATCGGACTGAAATCACTGGTGCTTCCGGAAAGCATAAAATATATCAATAACAGTTTCAACGGATGTAGCGGTTTAGAGACTTTAACAATTCCAAACTCTGTAATAAAAATTTACAATGGAGCTTTCAGTGGGTGCAGCAGCCTGAAAACACTGACGATTCCGAGTTCGGTGTCAAAAATTGAAAATAGAGCTTTCCGCGGATGTAACGGACTGGAAAAGATAGTCGTCGACCCAGAAAACCAGAAATACGACTCAAGAAACAACTGCAACGCCATTATTGACAAAGAAAACAATGAATTGATTTTAGGCTGCCGCAATACTATTATTCCGAACGATGTTACCAGCATAGGCGATGAGGCTTTCAGTGGTGAGATCGGCAAAATAACCATACCGGCTTCGGTAAAGATGATCAACGACATTGCGTTTTGGGAGTGCGTAAAAACCGTTACAGTGCATGCCACTACACCTCCTGAGCTGGGAATAAATGTTTTCCATGAAGTGTATTCTCCTTGGGGAGAGAAGGTGAGCGACGAACATCAAAATGAATATAAACTCATCGTCCCTTGTGGTTGTAAACAGGCTTATGAAGAGTCTGAGTGGGGCTCTTATTTCCCGAATATCATAGAAGATTGTAAATAATCTATTCTGTCACGTAAGGATTATTGCGTTTTTCGTCGCCGATTCTTGTTTGCGGACCGTGACCGCAGTACGCTATTGTGTCGTCTGGAAGCTTGTAAAGCACCTCACGAAGGCTGGTTTCTATCGTAGAATAATTGCCGCCAGGGAGGTCGCAACGCCCGATGCCTCTGTAAAATAAAGTGTCGCCAGTAAAGACGATGCCGTCTTTCTCATCATAAAAACAAATATGTCCGGGAGCGTGCCCCGGCGTGAATAAAACCTTCAATTCGTCATCGCCAATCTTAATGATATCGCCATCGTTAAGGTCTTTTGTCGGATTCAGGCACCTGTCTTGCGTGAAATTGATGCCGAAAGCAGCGGCATAAGCCCAAACCTTTTCGTAAAGCGGTTTCTCGATAGGATGAGCTGCCAGTTCGACATGATATTTGTCGGCAAGAACCTTGTTTCCCATCACATGGTCGATATGCGAGTGCGTGTTGAGGAGCATCAGCGGTTTCAATCCGTTTTTGTCGATATAATTCAGAATTTGCTCGTCTTCAAAGGGCTCCATATTGCCCGCATCGATGATGACGCATTCTTTGTTTTCGTTGTAAACGATATAGGTGTTGACTTGTATCTGGTTGAAAATGAATGTCTTAATTGATAGCATAATTATTAGTTTTTATTCGCAGGAGATTTCTCCACTTCGGTCGAAATGACGTTTTGTCTTAATAATGAAACAACTTCGTCGGTATCGATCAGCTGCATGCATTTGAAGTGTCCTTTCGGGCATTTCTTGTAGCCGAGTTTGGAGCATGGACGGCATCTCAGGTCCTTCACCTCGATGATATGTGATTGAATATCAAGCTTTTCAGGATAATACTGATACATTCCGAACTCAGGGACGGTGTTACCCCAGACAGACACCATCGGTTTATGCAATGCCGCGGCGATGTGCATCATGCCGGTGTCGCCCGTAAGCACTGCTTTTGACATCTTGATGATGGAAGCCGACTGCTCGAGGTTCAGCATTCCCACGGGATTCCAGACGTTCTCCCCTACCGCGTCGGCGATGACTTTGGCACGCTGCATGTCACCGGGACCACCGAGCAAAATCACGGGTTCATCAAGTTTTTCGATGATTTCTATGACTTTCTCAGCAGGCATAACCTTGGTGTTGTAGCTGCCACCGACCACGATTGCGTAGAAACCATTTCTGAACTCCTCAGGGATGTCGGGTTCCTGCATCATGTTGGTCTCAGAAATGTAAAAATCAAGTCCGCGACCGTCGTTTTTCACGCCAAGTGGCTCCACTGCCTCGAAATATCTGTCGACGATATGAACATCAGGTAACTTATTGATTTTGAATGTAGTAAGCAACATCTTCTGAAAATCCAGCTTATGGAATGAATGATGCTCACAACCCAAGGCCCAACAGACCCGTCTTGAACGTCTATTCTTTTGTAAATCAACGATATAGTCGTATTCTTCCTTCTTCAACTCCTTGATAGTCTCACGAATCGAATTTGTATATTCAATAGTCTTGTCAACATAAGGGTTGTTATGCGACAGGCTCGCGAATTTGTCTTTCGTAAGTACGTGAAGCTCAATATCATCGTCCATCCGCTTGATGCAACGGATTACCGGCGTAGTCAGGACGATGTCGCCAATTGAACTGAAACGGATAAGTAATATCTTCATATTTACAAATTATTCTTCAATAATCTTTAATTCATAGCTTTTAGCGCCTTGATAATCAACGTCTTTATGGTCTTTAAGATATAACATCTCTCCTTCGTTGGAGGTCATTCCGCTTTCGTACATTTTCAAGCAATTACCATTTGCCCAAAGCGCCATATAGCTATTGATTGCCACTTTATATACCTTTCCCGATTTGATGCGTTTGCCATTGATGAACGCCTTCGCGGTTGTAAATAGCCCGCTCCCCTCTTCGGAATTCTGATATTCAATCTGATATGTCATACCCGAGACATGGGTGCAGTTGTGGTCATTATTCGAAGCAAGCACCAGATAATCTTCCACCTGTTTACCCGTCATCTCACAGATTACCAATGAGTTATCAAACGGATCAAGGTCATAGATGTCGGCTTTTGTGATATCGCCGCCATGCATGTTATCAAAGCGCACGCCACCCGGGTTTTGCATTGAAATGTCTGCTTTTGTGATATAACGTTGAGCGTCGGCCATGAAGGTGCCGAGGGCGTTTTTGTCATTAAACGGCGTCTTAGCATGTCCGACGACAATATGAAACTCCGGCTCGGCATAATAATTTTCAACCTGTTTCTTTATGTTATCATTAACCTTGTTAACTTTGCTTAAATCAATGACTTGCGCCTCTTTCTCAACGATTTTTCCATCGACGAGTTTTATCTTTGTAACGGTTGCGTCTTTCAAATAATACTTAGATTGGGTGTAAAGCACGCCATTGTCGAGCTGTTCGGTGTACAAATCATGCGAATGACCGCCTATGATGAGGTCAAACAGAGGATATTCTGCAGCTAATTCAAGCTCTTCATCTTTGCCAAGATGTGACAGAAGCACAAACACATCGCAGCTGTCTTTTAGATAAAGATACTCTTTGATTTTATCCTTAGCGTCAACAAAATCAACGTTTTGCATGTTTCTGATATGTGCGCTCGGACGACCGAAGTTGCTGGTCTCAATCATGCTGAGCAATATTATTTTCACATCTTTTCCGTTGATTTTTTTTGTAATTGTAGCATAGGCAGGCAGTTTGAGATCAGGATATCCGGTGAAAAACACGTTAGCGCATATCAGCGGGAAATGTGCAGTCTTCACGAAATACTTGATTCCTTGGATGTTTCCGTCGAATTCATGGTTGCCGAGTGCCGATGCCTCGAAACCGATTTCGTTCATCAGCGAAATCATCGGAAGGTTCGGGTGAACCGGATATTTGTCGTTATATGCGTTACCGGTGCGGTTGTCGCCAGCGCTCACAACCAGCAGCTGCGGATAAAGATTGCGTAAACTGTCAGCAATATATGCCAGTTTCGGCATATTTTCAATGTGGCCATGCATATCGTTGACCGACAAAAACACCACCTCTTGTGGCTTCGAAGTGCAAGAAATCAGTAATACACTGATTATCAATGAATAAAATAATCTTTTCATAATAAATTATGCTGATTAAAAATGTCTTCCACTGCTATTTCGTATTCATCTAAATGATTGACTTTCTTTACTTTACGCCATACATTCTGCGGGTCGTCGAAGATGTTCATCATATATTTCCACAGCTCTTTCATGCTGCCGATTATTTTCGGACTTCCGCCTGCATGACGCAAACGATTGATGTATAAATCGACAACGAAATTATGCAATCGTTGTTTTTTATCTTGTTGATTATCAATGCTTTTTATCTCTTCAGCAAGGAAAGGATTTGTCAAGAGACCGCGACCGAGCATAATAGAAGAGGATAAGAAGGATAAAGAGGATAAGGAGGATAAGATGGTGTTATAACGATCCGTTGTAAAAATGTCACCGTTGTAAACCAATGGTTTGTTGATTAAAGGCACCAATTCCAGAAACTTTTCAAGTGATGCCTCGCCGGTGTACATCTGTTTCCCGATGCGCGGATGGATTATTATCTCGCTGAAATTCAATGCATTAAAGGTGTCGATGAATGCCATAATCTCTTCATCGTCATAATATCCGAGGCGGCATTTTATGCTGAATTTGATGCCATCGATTTGCTCGAAGACATCGTTCAGCATCTTGATGGTGCGGGCGGGGTCTGCCATGAGACCGCAGCCACGGGTTTTGTTGGCGACACGTGGGAACGGACATCCCATATTGAGGTTAAACTCAGGATATCCCATTGATTTACATTGATTTGCAAACCTGATAATCTCCTCGGCGGTATTGCTTAAAATCTGAGGGACAACGGTGTTCACGTCGTTGAACTCAGGACTTATCTCCTCCCCTCGCAGACTTTTCGAGTTGTCTTTCTGAATACCTGTAAAAAACGGCGTATAATACTTGTCTATACCGCCAAAATGTTTCTTAAAAACATTGCGGTAGACCACATCGGTGATCCCCTGAAACGGCGCAAGACTTAGTGTTTCCATTGTTTTCCAAGGATTAGTTTAACAATAGTCATTGCGACGAGCAAGGCTGTCAGGAAGACCGCGATTTTGTAGATATAATCGCCGTAACGGACGTAAAATGTGAGTTTGTCGTTGGTTTTTATAGTGTTTCGCAAAGCTGTCTGTTCCCAGTACTTGCTTTGTTCGATGATATCTCCACGTTGGTTGATGAATCCTGAGATGCCAGTGTTTGCTGAGCGAGCCACGCTTCTGCGCGTCTCGATGGCACGCAGCTTCGAGAACTCGAGATGTTGTTTATGTCCGGGTGAGTTGCCCCACCAGCCGTCGTTAGTGATGACGAAGAGCATGTCGGCGCCTTTTTTCACAAACTCCGTGACATACCCGCCGAACACCGATTCATAGCAAATCAAGGTTCCAACTTTATGATTATCAAACGATAATGTACGTGCTTCGTCGTCTTTTTTCAACGTTCCGACGGTGCCGCCAAGGTCGAGGGCGCTGTCTTTGAGCATCCGCATAAACCACCAAGAAGGCATTGCCTCTGCCCCTGGGGTCAATTTCGACTTATGATAGAGCTGGATTGTGTCTTTTGTGATAAGAGTAGCTGTGTTGTAAGCATAGAAATACTTGTCGACATCCATAAACCTGCGTGCCGCAAAGTCGTTTTCCGAGCCTTCTGGAGCAATGCCGTAAGCACTGATGCCAATCACATAACAAGTCTGCGGATATTTATCGATAAAACGTCTCAACTCATTGATAGAGTAATATTTATCAATCTTCTCAAGCCAGATATTCTCCTGTATTGCCGACTCAGGGCTCACCACAAAACGGGTGTTTTCAGTCATCAGAGGCGCTGCCACCGAGAGGTTTCTGTCCATTATTTGTCGAGGATTCAAGGTGAACTCTTCGGTGTAAGGGTCGAGGTTCGGCTGGACCACGATGATTTCGACATCGGAACCTTGTTCGGTATAAAAATGATACTGGATTTTGCTGATAATCAATGGAATAAATAAGACACAAATTATTATAATCGAATAAAATAACGGAGATTTCCCCGCTCCGCTTCGCTGCGGTCGAAATGACGCCAGCAAAAATTTGTAAATCAATATATTAGCGGCGAGAACCCAAAGAGTGCCTCCGGCGATGCCGGTGATTGAGTACCATTGAATCCAAGTATGATAGTGCGAAAAGACATTGCCGAGGTTGAGCCAGGGCCAGTTGATTTGCCAGTTGAGATGCAGGTATTCAAAGGCTAACACAAAGATTATCAAGATGTAATAGCCTTTTTTATTGTCGTAAAGACGTGATTTCACGAAGTGATAAGCCCAGAAAACAGTGGTCATGAAGAGGGTGTTAAGCACAATCATGCCGATAGTGCCGACAGCTGTTGTCTTCCATACCCACCATGTGGTGAGAGCGTTCCAAATCAGAAAAGTGATGGAAGATATTCCAAATGAATAGTCTTTGTCTTCGAGATAGAGCAAGGGCACGAAAGCCACAAAAGCGAGGGGCACAAGACCTCTAACCGGCCATGCTGCGGCTATCAAGAGACCGCTAAGCACTGCCAACCCAACTTTTGTAATCGTCTTCATCACTTGACCCTCAATAGTTTAGACATCTTACAACTGTCATCCATGAAGACAATGGAGGCGTTGGCGTTGCGCTCAATCTGGTTGATGCTTTCCTCGAACAGCTCGCAGATCTGCGCCACATTCTTTATATTAATAAAAGGTGCGAAGTTTTTAGTGAAGTTCTTCTCATCGGTCGGGAGCATCACGTCGTCGGGCATGTTGTTATTGAATAACAACGAGTTATGGAAGATATTCAAGCCATATTCCAAAAACTCTTTTTGTTTCTCGCGGCCTAAAGGTTTGATATCGTTAGCCACCAAGTCGATGAGTTCGGGCAGTGCTCCTTTGAAGCAGTAGCGCATCCATTTTTGGAAGATGTTGGCGTAGAGCTTTTCATCTTCATGGTCTTGGGCATAATGTTGGGCCAGAATCCAATTGCCGTTGGAAAGGGCGGCGGCATCGTAAGCCTCTTGTTCAGTGCAGCCAAAGCGTTGAATCAGAGCATTTTGCGTCTCTTGAAGTCCCAATTTCGGCACTTTGACCATCACACAACGCGAGCGTATGGTGGTGAGCAGCTCCTCCTGATGTTCTGCAATGAGAATAAACAGTGTCTTCTCTGGCGGCTCCTCGATAAGCTTCAGTAACTTATTGGCGCTCTGCACGTTAAGCTTCTCTGCCATCCAGATAATAGCAATTTTAAACTCACTTTCATAAGCTTTAAAGCTGAGTTTGCGCATTATCGTGGCGGCGTCGCGCACATTGATGATACCCTGTTTGTTTTCAATATCGAGTTTGTTAAACCAATCCGAAAGGTCTGCATATCCTTGACAATCAGTGAGATACTCTCTCCAGTCGTTTAAAAACAAATCCGATTCAGGGTCTTTTTTGACATCCTTGTTGGTGGCTGTCGGGAAGACAAAATGAAGGTCGGGATGGGTTAGCGACATAAACTTCTTGCATGATGGGCATACGCCACAACTATCTGATTCTGAACGATTTGTGCAGTTGATATATTGAGCGTATGCCAATGCAAGAGGCATCTTGCCGCTACCTTCCGGACCTAAAAACAGCTGAGCATGCGACACACGACTATCCTTGACGCTCTGAATCAAGCGTTTTTTCAAGTCTTCGTGTCCTATGATGTCAGCAAAAAGCATTATCTCTTAACGATTTTTGTCGTTGTGGTATTACCTTGTTTATCGACGATTCTTACGAAATAGATTCCGCTTGTAAGATCAGCAATATTTATTGATTCTGAGTCGATTACATTCTTTGAGATGACTCTTGATCCAACAGTATTGTAAATCTCAACATATTGGATGTTATCGCCTTTCATGTAGATGATATCGTTTGCAGGGTTAGGATAGACTTCCATATTGCTATCGTCTTCCACTGATTCCACGCCGAGAATCATAGTGTTGCCCGGGAAAGTAATATCGTCGACCCAGCAAACATATTCTTCAACGTTGCCGCTTTGAGCTGTATAATAACACCATTTTATGTTATGCTGTCCGGCAGGCAGATCCAATCTATACAATGTCCAGTCGAGATCTCCATAAAGCATATCTTTGACAACATTATCAAGATAGATGATGAGCGCGGCTCTATTATGTTTGATATGCATTTTATAATAGAATGAAAGTTGGCCGTCGGTAGTGTTTTCCATATCCACCGTCAATGTAGCTGACTGATGTTTCGAAAGCTCTGGTGACTGAGCGCTGAAGGTACCTGTATGTGCCTCGGCATCGGTGATAAACCAATTATCATCGCCTTCAAGCATCCAGTTGAGATGTGAGAAGTCGCCAGACTCAAAGCCCTCCTGCACTGTTCCGACTGTCAAGACAATGTTCTTTTCAGATGAATACTGACCTGTAATAGCGCTTACATTGATGTTAATAGTGGTGCCGTTAGGTGCATCGTCTGCGATTCTAATTTCTATGCTTTCCGCAAATCCTGCGCCGGCTGCCACATTGGCGAAATGAGTGTCGTTGCTGACAAATGTCAGATATTCTGAGTTCAAACTTCCGTGGATATAAGGATTTTCGGCTAAATAATGGCCTGTATTCTTACCTGTTGCAGTAAGTCTGAATGTCTCACCCGGATCGAGGAAGCCGTTCATGTTGCCAGAGACTTCTTCGTATGTCAACTCGTTGATTGTCATGACTGGAGCCACTGCCTGGAAGAAGACATCACGGTTCCAGACGTTGGTGCCATCGGTGCATGTCATAACGAAATCGACGTAAGTGCCATCAGGGATGTTATTGGCGACTTCGATGTCGAAAGCGTCAGCGACCACCACTGATGAGCCTGCGTTGATGGTTCCAACGTTAACCGTTGACTTCGACATTGTCACATAGTTGGAGCTTGACGACAATGTTGCAACCACGTTGTTAGCATCGACTGTACCTACATTCTTGAAGTCGACATCCATTGAGATATTTCTTCCGAAGAGAAAATCACCATGAATATCAATATCTTGCGGATAAACGAATGCTGTATTAGCGTTGATTCCGATAATATCTATTGTCTGTGGCCATGCGTTAGGTCCGGTGATGATAAGTTGCAGAGTATCAGCGACATCGAGAGCATCTGCAAAGTCGATATTGGCGTTTCCGTTATCATCTGTCATGCCGAAAGCGAGCAGTTCGCCGTTATGGAAGATGCTGCAGCGGAAGTTGCTTTGTGCCTCGCCTCTATAGGTGATGGTGACAGGTGTTGTGGTAGCTCCCATTGGCAATGCTGAAGCATAGCTCACTTCCGGACGGAAAGGCTCGTCGAGCCATGGGCAAACAGCCACGTCACCTAAGATATTGATGTCGTAAAGGTTCCAACGCATCGCGCCGTCATCGCCCCAAGGTGTTGCGACGTAAGGTGCTGTCATTATCTTCATCTCCACGAAAGCTGTTCCTATGTAAGGCAGGCGGTCGTTGTAGTAAGCGTCCACAAACTCGCGGTTGAGGTGGGCAGCCATGCCGTCGCCCCAAGGTGCATACCATCCATAACGTGAATTGCCTGTTGTTGCAACGAATCCTGTCGAGATGTTGACCAGACGCTCCAGCATGCAGGTGTGGGTGAAGTCACCGCAGATGCAGCCGTGGGAGTTGAATAATCCGTAGTTATGTGTAACACCGTCCAGTTTTGCGAACGAGCTGTCGTCGGTAGTATTCACATACCAGCCTGCCACGTAGTCGGTGTTGGCGTGACCGCAGTGGAACACATACTGTCCGCCGTTTGCGTTGATGGCGTTCTTGAAGATGTTGCCGCTCCAACCAGAAGGGCTGCCTTCGTAAATCTTCACGAAAGTATATTCCTCAGGAATACCCACTGTGGTGTAGCCATATTCGCTGCTGCCTCCGATAAGTCTTTCCAGATCGGTGCTGCCGTAGTATCCGTCGCCCATATGCTCAGCTCCGAGAATCACTGTATTGAACTCGCCAAGCACAGGATTTGACTGATATTCCAGAGTTTTGTGCATCATATTGCGGAACTGTGTCTCGTTGTTGAAAGGCATACGGCCCACGCCCACTTCAGGAAGAATGTCGTCCTCGCCTATCTCGCCCCACAGGCCGTTGTTATTCTCGTCCCAGTTGGTGTCGAAGCAGCCGTAGTACATATCGGCCGGCAGGTTGTCGACATATTCGTCAGAGACGTAGCAGTAGAGGGCGCGCCATGGCACCAGGCCGGCGTCACCGCCCAGCAATATCAGCATAATGCCGTTGTTCTCGTATTCCTGTTTGGTATAGTTGAACACCTTCTCGGCGTTGTCGCGTCCGTCGAAGTTGGCGAGGATGTCTTCCAATGCTGTGACATGTGTGCGGAGGCCGCGTGCCTCGTAAAATGCCACATATTCATCGAAATGCGACACCCATGCCTCAGGGGTGATGACCAACAGCTCGTAGCCGCTGATAGAACGGCCGCGGGTCTTGTAGTCGGCAACAGCCTCAGGGTTCTGAGCCATACGCTCCACCTTGGCCTTCACCTCAGGGGTCATCCAAAGCAGATTGCCCTTGTCGGCTCTTGAGGCAGCATACTCCACAGTGACGGTCACTGTGCGTGCGTACGAAACCTTGCCTGTAGCAGGGACGTATTGCACAGGAGTGAAGGTAGCCATGGCGAAAGAGCATCCGTTCAGATACTGGCTGCTGACCTTAGAGGCGGCCTCCAGAGGATAAGTCTCGCCTGATCTGTAGAAATCCTCATCCTTTTCGAACACTATAGGCTCTGTGGACGAAAGCGGGCGGACCTGCTGACTCGGCAACAGGTTGTAAGTGCCTTCCAGCTCCACTATGTCGTCGTAGCTGACGCTGATGTTCTGTGCCTGAGTGTTAGGAGGCAGCAGCAGCGACACCTGCTGGCATGGCAGAGTGGCTTTGCCTGTCTCACCCATGTTTCTGGTGCCGGCGAAGCTGATGACATCGTAGCCATTCACCTCGCTGACCATCGGTGTACCGAAATAATAAGTTTTCTGCACTGTCTGAGCGAATGAGAGTGCGCTCAAGATGAGAGTAAACAATGTTGTCAATAATAGTTTTTTCATGGTTTTTTATTTTATTTGATGGACACACGCGGTGTGTCCTTACATTATGCGTTTATCCATTTTTCGACTTCCTCGAGCTGCAATGCCGGGACGTCCATCTTTGTCTTTTTACGGATACCGTTGAGTTTCTCGCGCAGTGCCGAAGGCTTCTCCGACTGCATCTGCTCGACGGTTGTATAGTTTTGTTTCACAAGCACTTCTGCCCATACCTCAGGCACTCCGACTGCCATGAAGTCTTCTTTTGTGGCGACTTTCTTATGCACTTCGGGGCGCATTGTCGGGAAGAGGAGCACTTCCTGAATCTGAGTCTGGCCTGTGAGCAGCATCACGAAGCGGTCGATGCCGATGCCCATGCCTGATGTTGGAGGCATACCATATTCGAGGGCGCGGAGGAAGTCCTGGTCGATCACCATAGCCTCGTCGTCGCCGCGGCCGGCGAGCTTCATCTGTTCTTCGAAGCGTGCGCGCTGGTCGATAGGGTCGTTGAGTTCGGTGTAGGCGTTGGCGACCTCTTTGCCGTTGATCATCAGCTCGAAGCGCTCAGTGAGTTCTGGGTTGTCACGATGGCGTTTGCAGAGAGGCGACATCTCGACAGGATAGTCGGTGATGAATGTAGGCTGGATGTAGTTGCCTTCGCATTTCGCTCCGAATATCTCATCGATGAGTTTGCCTTTACCCATCGACTCGTCGACTTCGACCTCGAGTTTCTTGCACACCTCACGGAGCTGGGCTTCGTCCATGCCGTTGATGTCGATGCCAGTGTTTTCTTTGATGGAGTCGATCATCGAGATGCGTTTGAACGGGCGTTTGAGGCTTATTTCGTGGTCTCCGACTTTTAGAGTGTCGGTGCCGAGCACGTCGTGAGCGCAGCGGCATATCATCTCCTCGGTGAAGTCCATCATCCAGAGGTAGTCTTTGTATGCCACATATATCTCCATTGCTGTGAATTCAGGGTTATGCGAGCGGTCCATGCCCTCGTTGCGGAAGTTACGCGAGAACTCGTACACGCCGTCGAAGCCGCCCACGATGAGACGTTTCAGGTAAAGCTCGTCGGCGATACGCAGGTACATTGGGATGTCGAGAGCGTTATGGTGTGTGATGAACGGACGTGCCGAGGCGCCTCCCGGGATAGGCTGAAGGATAGGAGTCTCCACTTCGAGATAGCCTCTCTCGTTGAAGAAGTTACGCATGCTGTTGATGATACGTGTCCTCTTCTCGAAGATATTTTTCACCTTATCGTTGACCACGAGGTCGACGTAACGCATACGGTAACGCAGCTCAGGGTCGTTGAACTCGTCGTATTTCACGCCGTCTTTCTCTTTCACGATAGGCAGTGGGCGCAAGCTCTTGCTGAGCACTGTCAGTTCCTTGACGTGAATTGAAATCTCGCCCATCTGAGTACGGAACACGAAGCCTTTCACTCCGATGAAGTCGCCGATGTCGAGAAGACGTTTGAACACCACGTTGTACAAGGTCTTGTCTTCGCCTGGGCAGATCTCGTCGCGGTTAAGATAAAGCTGGATACGGCCGTAGGCGTCCTGCAGCTCGCAGAATGACGCGGCGCCCATGATACGACGGCTCATGATACGGCCGCCGATGCTGATATTCTCAAACTTTGAGAGGTCGTTGTCGTCAAACTGTTCTTTGATCTGTGTGGTTTTCACGTTCACTTCGAACGCTGCCTGCGGATAAGGGTTAATACCGAGTTTATAAAGTTCCTGTAAAGAATTTCTCCTAATTTGTTCTTGTTCGCTTAACATGATGTATATTAATTTTTTATTTTTCAAATATGTATAATAAACTTGCAAAAATAAGCATTTTTTCAGTAAGTACACTTTTATTTACTGATTTTATTTAAATTTTGCGATAGAATAGACGTAATGGTCTGTTGTGATGGTTTCAATATGGTATAATTCGTGGTTTTCAAGCACCGTCTTCAGATCGCTGCGGATTCCTTCTCCCGTTAGTTTCAGCACTGCTTCTTTCTTCGTCCAAAATGACAAAAAAGTCATCACTTGATCAGATGCCGATTCTATTATCGCCCGCTCCTCTTCGTTCATGGTATAAGCTATCAGCGAAGATGTGATTTTACGCGGCATTTCAATATCTGCGCCAACTGGTTGATTATCAATAGCGCATAAAGCAACGTCACCCGAATGACTGAAGTTGAAATGTATTTCCGGATGACCTTTTATAATGGGTTTTCCGCCGTCAAGATATTCGAACACCGGTGGCTCGGTGATGCCGTATTCATTTTGGAGGCCTTCCATGAGGAGCAAGTACACCGCCAGCGACAGCCGCCGGCCGCTCTCGTGCGCGAACTTCAGCGCCTGCTCACGACGTTGCTCCGACACCTTCGACAAAGCAGCATCAATATCAAGCAATTCCGTATGATCGTTGAGATAAATCATGATGCAAAAATATGAAAAAAAATACTTACTTTTTAAAATATTACTATCTTTGCAAAAACAATTCTGATGGTTGACCTTCTGCAGACGAAAATAGAATACCTCAAGGGCGTGGGGCCGAAACGGGCGGAGCTTCTGAACAAGGAGCTGGGCATTTTCACGTTTCAGGACCTGCTCGACCATTTCCCGTTCAGGTATATCGACCGCTCGCAGATTCATAAGGTCAGACAGATAAGCGACGACACCGTTTATTACCAGCTCGTGGGAACGGTGAGCAATATGCAAGCCATTGGCAGTCCGAGAGTTACGAGGATTACAGCGACTTTCACCGACGACACCGGAAGCATCGAATTGGTGTGGTTCAAAGGTCTGAAATGGATTAAAAACCGCTTCCAGCCGGGCAAGAAATACCTCATCTTCGGCAAGGCGAGCGTGTTCAACAACCGCTTCAACTTCACCCATCCGGATGTCGAGGACTATAACCCCGACGACGTGCTCGTCGGCGAGGCACTGCAAGGCGTATACAACACCACCGAGAAGATGAAAAACGTCGGCCTCGGCACCAAACAGTTTGCGAAAATCATAAAGACGTGCGTGTTGCAGGTGTGGAACATGATTCCTGAGGTTCTGCCCGAGAGCCTGGTGCTTCACGACAAGCTCCTGCCTCGAAAAGAAGCCTATTATAAGATACATCTGCCGTCGAACAGCACCGACATCCAACGTGCCACGACGAGGTTGAAATATGAGGAGCATTTCTTCTTCCAACTTAGACTTTTAGTTCATAAAAAAGACCGTCAGATAAACACCCGGAGCGTTGTGTTCCAACATGTTGGCGATTATTTCAACACCTTTTACAAGGAACACCTCCCCTTCCCTCTCACCAACGCGCAGAAACGTGTCATCAAGGAGATCCGCGCCGACTTGAAGAGCGGCCACCAGATGAACCGACTGCTGCAAGGCGACGTCGGAAGCGGCAAGACCATTGTGGCTTTGATGATAATGCTTCTCGCCCTCGACAACGGCTATCAGGCAGCGCTGATGGCACCGACGGAAATCCTTGCCACTCAACATCTTGAGACGTTGCGAGCGCAACTCAAAGGCATGGACGTGCACTTCGCCTTGTTGACTGGAAGCACCAAGCAATCCGAACGCAAACAGATTCTCGCCGACCTCGCAAGCGGCGACCTTCAGATAATAATAGGTACTCACGCTCTGATAGAAGACACTGTGGTTTTCAAAAATTTAGGTCTCTGCATCATCGACGAGCAGCATCGTTTCGGCGTGGCGCAACGTGCCTCGTTCTGGGACAAGACAGCATTCCCGCCCCACACCCTGGTGATGACCGCCACCCCTATCCCACGCACCTTGGCAATGACACAATATGGCGACCTCGATGTCTCGAAAATCGACGAGCTGCCGCCAGGAAGAAAGCCTGTCAAGACAGTGCATGTGTTTCAGGAGCAACGACTTGCGATAATCGGATTCATGAAGAAACAGATTGCCGAAGGACATCAGATATATGTCGTTTATCCGCTCATCAAGGAGTCGGAGAAGATGGACTTGATAAACCTGCAGGAGGGCTACGAGGCGATGATGCGCGACTTCCCGGAGCCCGACTATCACATCAGCGTGGTGCACGGACAGATGAAGGCAGAAGACAAAGACTGGGAGATGCAGCGTTTCGTGCGCGGCGAGACACATATCATGATAGCGACGACGGTGATTGAAGTCGGTGTAAACGTGCCGAACGCCTCGGTGATGATTATCGAAAACGCCAACAGATTCGGGCTATCACAGCTACATCAGCTCCGTGGAAGAGTGGGTCGTGGCGCCGAGCAGTCGTATTGTGTCTTGATCACAGACCATAAGATCACCGGCGAAGGCAAGAAACGCATGGAGACCATGGTGAAGACCAACGACGGATTCGAGATTGCGGAGGCAGATCTGCAGCTAAGAGGTCCCGGCGAGACTCAAGGCACCCGCCAATCGGGAATGATTGAGATGAAAATCGGTGACTTCCAATACGACGAGCCTATCATCAGGCACACCAGAAGGATGGCGAACCTGCTTCTCGATGCCGACCCGACGCTGTCAAAGCCCGAGCATTACGCCACAAAGCAATATTTCACACAGCAATTCGAACGCGACTTCGACTGGAGCAGAATCGGGTGATATACTTCCTTTTTAATCTCTCGCAGATTACACAGATTAGCACAGAAATATACAACAAAAATCCGTGAAAATCTGTGTAATCTGTGAGAAAAAAGACTATTATTTGTCAGCGGATCTCAAGAATTTTGGAAGATCTTTCTTAAGGGATTTTGCTGGTTTAGCCTGACCGTTGTCCGGAATGATGAAGTGGCATAACGGCTGGATGTTGTCCAATTCCGCATAGTTGCTTGGCTCTCCTATCGGGAACGTTCCTGTTATCGGGTTACGGCCTTCCACTGTCTGGATTAGACTGCCACCGTAGAACACCGACAACACAAAGTTGGTTGCGACTGATGGATCGCAGTTCTCCCACATGTCGACGTACACTGTGTATTCACCCGGCTCGACGTATGCGTCCTCACCATAGGTAATGTTCTCGTTGTTGATGCCGTCGATGCTGCAGCTCGGGTTAGAGTCGAGATCGAGGATACCGCCGTTTTCACTTGTTCTGTCACGGTAGAATATATGATATCCGTTAGGTTCGAAAAGGTGGAGGTCGACGTCCTTGTTGTTGTCGAACGACAAACTCACCTGAAGAGTGCCTGTGCCGACGACATGGATGGTCATCTCTGTGGTCCAGTATTCGCTAACATCGCCATTTTCGTCAACGATACCGATAGTGATGTTGAATGTGTCGCCTTCAAGGTTCTGGTTCATAATCATAACGAAGTCATAAACAATCTCGTTCATGCCCCTGTTGTCAGGAACCATCTCGAAATGGCCTCGCACACCGTCAACACCGATGAGGATCTTTGCCGCCTCAACCATTGACGACACTGTCACATAGTTTGAACCGCCAGGGATGACTGTGTTGTTCATCTCAACCGTTGGGGCGTCGCCGCCTGTTGATGCCGGTAAGTTTGTTACGCTGTAGCTCGCACCTTCAACGGTGAAGTAGTTGTTGATTGTCGGAGTGTTAGGGTTGACACCGCCACCGCTGTTGCTGTCTTTATTGCAAGCGAAAGCAATCAGCAGAAATGCTGCTACCGTAAGTAAAGGTAATAATGCTTTTTTCATTTTTTAGGGATTAAGTTAAACAATGATGTTGAATATCAATATCTACCGCAAAATTAAACATTATTTCAATACAATCGCAACAATTGGCAAAAAAGTCAAATATTTTTGAATACGAAACCTTTTTGAGAATAGTATTCCAAAACTCTCGGCAAGACGGAAATCATGTTGCTGTAGGCTTTGAGGCTGTCGTGGAAGGCAACGATGGCACCGTCGCCGGCGTTTCTGATGACATTTTGATAGACGTCTTCCGGCGAGAGGGCATGATCCCAGTCGTAGGCGATGACAGTCCAGGCGACAATCTTTAGTTTAGAGTGTAGAGTGTAGTGTTTAGAGTTGTTTAAAAAGTTTAGAGTGGATAATTTTTTCAGCTCTGACCTTTTGATTTTTCCGTGAGGCGGGCGGAAGAGGTTGCTCTGAATCAGTTCGTTGGCTGCTGACACCGAGTCGACATAATCCTGGGTTTTGGTTTTCCAGCCGTTTTCGTGGTTGAAGGTATGGCAGCCCACCGAATGGCCTTCTTTTTTGATTAGCTCAAAAGTGGCGGGGAACTGCCTGACGTTGTTTCCTATGCAGAAAAACGTCGCTTTTGCATCGTATCTTTTAAGAATCTCAAGCACCAGCGGTGTTATCGTCGGATGCGGGCCGTCGTCGAAAGTGAGGTATATGGTCTTCTCGCCTGTCTTCGGCATCTCCCAAAGCAGCGACGGATAAAACATCCTGAAAATCTTCGATGGCTTGACTAATCTCACGTTGCAAAGATAGGAATTTTATATAAAACCATGACATTTTTTGTTGATGTGACACCTTTTTGTTATATTTGCAGAAAAATTCAACGATGAGAACAGAAATTGACCCAAAGACATCACCGTGAGCTCGGGAGTTTGAGATGTGGAAGACCGCAGGCAATCCTAATATAACTATAACAAAAACCTTCGATATCACCAGACTGGTGAAAGTCGCAAGACGCCGTGGTAAAAACCATAAAAGGCGGCACCCGTCTCTGCGATATACCGTTTTCAGAAGACATTCATCAGTTCAACTCTGAAGTTAATTAACACTTCATTTCAGTTTAAGATCATCCTTTATATAATAAGCATTAACCATACTTTCTGTAATCATAACATATTCCTGATGAAAAAATGCGCAGAGGTCTTTTGCGATAGCCTCGGTCACCTGCCTGTCGGCATCAATCAGCGACAGGACTAGAGTCTGCTCCTGTGTGTAAGCGCCATCCTCGTGGAAAAATCCGCCTTCTGTAATGACAAACGAGAATGATACATGATGACTCTTGCAGACGTACTTCATGACATCGACATACGTCTCTGTGTTATGTTGCTGTAGCCTTGTCAGGGCATCGTTCAGCCCTACATATATCTTCGTTTCAGTCATATTTTTATGGCAATGGAGATTAAAACCTAAAAAAAGAAAGGATTCCGCATCCATCTTTAAGCAGTTTTACATAAACTTAAAGATGTTGCTGAAGCCAGTGATGGTGAAGATGGTACGGACGTTCTCATTGATACCTTTAATATAGACTTGTCCGCCTTTTCCCTGCGCATTCTGCAGTATTCCAAGGAAAATACGCAGACCGGCTGATGAGATGTATTCCAGCTCAGTGCAGTCGATGATGATGTCTTTTCCCTCCACGTCGTTGAGTGGGCTCATTGCCTTTTCGGTCTCAGGGGCGGCAGCAGTGTCGAGACTGCCTGCCAGGATGGCGACCATTTTGCCGTCTTGTTCTTGAATAGTTGTTTTCATTGTCGTTTGATATTAATTTTTCTTATTTAATTTTTTTCTAAGTGTCAATACGTTGAGGTTGTCAGAACGTTCGTAGTTGATGGAGTCCATATTCTGGCGCATGATATGGATGCCGAGTCCGCCGATTTTACGTTCTTGGGCAGAAAGCGAGGTGTCGACCGCTGACTGGACTGTAGGGTCGAAAGGCTTGCCGCTGTCGATGATGGTGAATTTCAGACGCACATCGTTAGATGCCGCTTCTATGGTTATATCGCCACGTTCTCCTGACGGATAGGCATATTTCATCACGTTGACCACGGCCTCTTCAACGGCGACTTTGATCTTCATTGTGTCGATTTCGTCGAGTCCCACTGTCTGGCAGGCCTCTTCCACGAAGGCATTCAGTTGAGGCACTTCCTGTATGTCGTTAGGCAGGGTGATGCTTTTTCGCATCCGAGCGTCATTATGTTGCCATATATATTGTATTGCCATCATGGTGAGGTCGTCGCTTTGTTCGGCGTCGCCCACGAACTGGTGTACGGCGTCGGTCATCTGTTCGATGAGTTGGCGTGGCTCATGCTGTTGGTTATCGAGTGCGCGGGCTGCCACCTCGTTGACGCGTTCCATCTGGAACTGGGCTTTGTTGGCATTCATGGCCTCGGTGAGTCCGTCGGTGAAGAGGAATATGGTGGTTCCTGTGAATATCTGTGCTTCCTGCAGCGAGAACTTCCATTGTGGCATGAAGCCCACAGGTATATTGGAGTCGCATGGCAGTTCGCCTATACCTGCGCCTATCAGCAGCGGGGCATCATGGCCGGCGTTGCAGTAATGCAGGCGTCCTGTAGGCAGGTCGAGCACTCCGACGAAGAGGGTGACGAACATGTGGTTTTTGTTCATGTCGGCGATGGTCTTGTTCATGATTGTCACGATGCGGTCAGGCATCGATTCATGAGCCGACACGGTGCGGAAGGTGGAACGTGTGACCGCCATGAAGAGCGATGCAGGCACGCCTTTACCCGACACGTCGCCGATGCAGAAGAATAGTTTCTCGTCGCGGAAATAAAAATCGAACAGGTCGCCGCCCACCTCCTTGGCAGGAGTCAGCGAGGCGAAGAGCTGCACGTCGTCACGGTCGGCACGTGTTGGGAACTTCTCGGGCAGCATACCCAGCTGTATCTTACTGGCGATGCGGAGGTCGCTCTCTATCGTGGCCTTCTGGGCGGTTGTTTTCTTCAGCTCGTCGATGTATTTCACCAGCGACTGCTGCATATTGCCGAACGAATGGCTCAGCTGGCCTATCTCGTCGACACGTTGGAAGTCGGGCAACTCAGCGTCAAACTGTCCGGAGGCGATGGTCTCGGCCTCTGTGGCGAGCCGTCTGAGTGGATCCAATTCGAATGTGATGATGCGGATAAAGAAATAGAGCATCAGCAGCAGACCGACGGCGACGATGCCCATAATGGTGTTTTGCAGACGGTCGAAGCTTCTGAAGATGTCGCTTTCCGGACATACTATTGCCATCGAACAGCCGGTCCTGCCGAGAGGCTTATAGAACACATAGCTGTCCTTACCATTGATATGCATCTGTTTCACGCCTTCCTCGCCGCGTTGCATGGCATAGCCCAAGGCGGTCATGGCGGTATCGGGCTGCTCCAGTGTCTGTGTGAAGATGGTCTGACGAGTGATTTTCGTTGTGTCAGGATGTACGAAATAAGTGCCACCGCGGCCTATCATTATGCTATAAGAATGCGGATAGGGCTTGACGGCAGAGATGGTCTTCGACAGCCAGTTGATGGAGAGGCTGGTGTTGATGACGCCTATCATCCTGCCTTGCCTGTCTTTTACGGTCTGGCAGTAACTGGTCACCATCTCGCTGGTGTTGGTAGCCACGTCGAAGTCAAAATACGGTTCCGTCCAGCACGGACGGTCGAGCAGTTTGGGCATGAGATACCAGTCAGCAAAGAAATACTGGTAGCTGTCGCTGCCGCCCTGTATTGTGCGGATGCTGTCGCCAACGTGTTTGGTGTAGGCGGAGAAGTAACATCCTTTTTCTTCAAAGTAATATGGTTCGAAGGCTACGGAGCAGTTGTAGAAGTCGGGGTTGTTTTCCAGCATGCTGCTGCTGTACACGAACATCGAGTCGGCCTGGTTGGTGTGGCGTTCCACGAGCCATTTTGTCATGTTTGACGCCACCTCCACACGGTTCAGGATGCTGTCGACGCGCAGTGATGTCTTGTCGAGGATCTGTGTGGCTCGGCTTATCGCCTCCTGACTCACGGCTTCACGGGCCTGATAGAACATCAATCCGAGTGCGGCGATGAATAAAATGGCGGCAGATACAACCACTCTCAGACTGACCCTGACCGAGAGCTTGCGTCGAATATATGCAATAATTCCATTCATAATAATCAATTGTCAATCAGTTCCTCGTATGTCACTTCACGGCTCAGCATCTTATTTTCCACCATCAGTCGGCTCGCCTCCTGCACCATATCGGGACGCAGACGGAACTCGCGTTGTTTCGACTCTCTGTCCACCAGCAGGCGCAGCACTTCTTGGAGCATCAGTTGCTGCATCACGCGGTTGGTGGCGATGTTGTTCATGTCGACATATTTCATCACGATGTCCAGTGCTTCGTCGGGATGTTCGACGGCCCATTCCCAGCCTCTCTTGCTGGCTTCGGCGAAGCGTCGTGCCTGGTCCTTATGTTCTGAATAGTATTCGCGGGTCATATATACGCCGTCTTCCTGCACGTTATAGCCGTGGTCGCAGAAGCGATACACGTTTTTGTCTGTCATCTTGATTCCAGCCTGTAGCAGCTGGTAGTATTCGTTATAGCTCATTGCCAGTGTTGCGTCGAGGGCGCCGGCGACAAACAGGTTGACGTTATGGGCGAAGCGCACCCACTCATAGTCGAGATGTTCCTTGATGCTCATGCAGATTGCCAACTGGCCGAATCCGACGCTCCATATACCCACACGGGCTCCTTTCTGCGTCAGCGGGTCCTGGTCGCGGGCAGAGACGATGACCATCGCGTTGTTCATCGATGTCTGAAGGATGTTTACCAGAGGGATGCCACCGTCGACAATCTCCATAGCCTGACAGAGTTGCAGTGTCGTCGCCTGGCATTGGTTCTTACGCAGGCGGCTCATGGCGGGCTGGGTGGTCAACGGATGTTCTATACGCACGTCCACCCCTGCCTCACGGTAAAAGCCCATCGCCTCGGCGACGTAATAGCCGGCGAACTGAGCCTGTGCCGTCCACTGAGGCGTGAACACAATGGTCTCATCCTGCGCTGTCACAGCATGGGACATAGCTATCATCACGGCAAGTACTATAAACATTTTCTTCATATTGTTTCAATATTAAATTTTATTAAAACACTTTCTTTTTTCAAACTTGAACAGCATAGGATATACGCCGAAGTCGACAAAGGCGATGATGGCATAGCGAGTGCATCGCACCAACAGTGCGGCGGTGCTGCCATCTGACAGAAACTCCTTTGAGAATGGCATCTTGAGCACGGTGTTAAGCACAAGATATACCGCCAGTCCTCCGAGCAGACGGGTGACCATGAAGAGAGGCTTGCGCGTATCCTCATAGCGCACGCAATAATCATCGAGGAGTGTGCCGCCCATGAAGCCGACCAGCAGGCCCACCGCGGTGAAATAATCAGCGCTGGTGCAGTAGAAGAAGCCTGGGACAATGGTGAGCAGAAGTATGCCGTACAGCGTGAGCGTGTCACTCACACGTTTTTGAAGCATCTGGACAAGCACCACACTGGTTAAGCCCAGCAGCCACCCCGCCATCACATCAGTGGGATAATGAGCACCCACCACAAAGCGTGAGATGCCTGTGAGCAAAGGTATCACTATGGCAATCACAGTAAACCACCGTTTGCGCAGGTTGACAGCCAGCGAGCCGAACACAGTAACTGCATTGGTCGAATGGGCGCTAGGAAAGGAATAGCCCTGGGCCGAGATGTCGTAGATGTCAGCCTCCGAATCCACCACACGCAGTATGTTGATGCTCTCGTGGTCGAAATACGGTCTGCGGCGCATGACGATGTTCTTAATCATGGTGTTCCAGATCAGCCCCATAATGGCGATCAGACCCACTTTTCTGCCCAGTTTCTTGTCGTAGCTCCAGTACACGAAGCCCACTATCAGTATGAGTGGCAACTCTTCTCCAAACAGGGAGAAGAACGACATTAACGATATCCAAGTGTCGCTGATGTTAGCCTGGAGCCATGCCATCAGGGAGACTTCCCAGGAAAAGAAGAATGTGTTGCCGCTTAGTGCCATAATGTCAGTATATATCAATAGACTTCGCAAAGTTAAGCAATTTTTAATACCATTTTAAAATTTGAACTAACAATTTTTGCGTCTGTGCTTGACTGCATATCCTGCGCCTAACGCTGTGAGGATGAGCAGGCCGCTGCCCAATGGTGCCGGTGTGTCCTCGCCAAAGCCGTGAGCCGTCGGCAACATGAAACTGAAGCCGCTTTCCATCAGACGGTTGCTCTCCTCCCAGTTGTTGAAGAATGCATCATTGCTAAATTGTGCCTTCGCTCCGAAGCCTGTCGAAATTATCAATGCTGTTGCTAATAATAACTTTTTCATATTTAGTAATTCTTTTATCAATTCATATCTTCTGTTTGTTCCCGCCACATTTGTTTGAGTTTCCTCCCTCTCCCTCCGGTCGAGGTCGGAATGACAACGGTCCTTCCAATAGCAACGTTGTCATTCCGAACCCCGAAGGGGTGAGGAATCTCATTAAATGTTATCTAATCACAATCTTCTGTGTCTTCTCATTCAGTTTGAAGATGTAAACTCCTCGTGCCGGCACTTTAACAGTCTGTACACCGTTGATGTACTGGTTCATTACCATTCGTCCCATCACGTCGAACACCTGCAATTCGCCTTCGCCGCTGACGATGATGTCGTTGCCGCTCTGGTAGGCGAAGATGCCGTCGGTTTCAACTTGGGTGAACACCAATGTAAACCTGTCGCTGCGGTCAGCTGATGATCCCATGAAGGTGTAGCTATCGTTGGCGTTCAGATCGATAATTTTGTCCTCAATCTTATCGATGAGCTGAATTCTCACGCCTTTGACGTTTTCGAAATTGAAGCCGATAGTGTAGCGACCAGTCTCCTTCGTCTTGAAGTTCAACGGAACTTTGCCTGTCATCTCCGATGATGCGATAGCGTAATCCTCTCCATATTGAGGGATGTACAGCTTGGCGTGATTTTCATTGAAGACGAACTTCTCGAGCTGGCTGCCTTGGTTGAAGCTAACGATGGCCTTGTCTTGGAAAGCATCGCTGCGGACACCTGCTTTTGTCAGTGTCATCTGCAAACTGCCGTTGTTGCCTGTTGATGTTACAGGTGCCTCCGTGCTGAATGTCACCTCGTCTGCACCGGAGGCTCTCACCACAACACCATAGCATGGCGGGATGGTTACCGGGCTGTATGTGTCGTAGCTGTCTATCGGCACAATTTCCGTACCTTCAGCGTTCATCTGGTAGAATGGCTTGCTGACGTAGGCATCCACTACGAACGGGTTGCCAACGAGGTTGAAGCCATCGCTGAGTCCCACCGTTTTCGAGTTTTCGGTGTTGAATGTGCCGCTGAACACCAATGTCTTTGTCTCCTTTGTTGCGTAGAGGTAGCCTTGACCATTGACGATGTTGAAGCCTGCCTGGTGTTCTGAGTTGTTGTAATTCTCCCACATTACAGTACTTGGATTCAAACGGTAGAGGTCAAAGTCATAAACGCCTGTCGTGATTTCCGTTCCAACGAGGTTATTAACTGCCGTAGGCTCAATGCTCCCCTCGACAGGTGAAGCTATGAACGCCCAATGGTCGCTTTCGGTGCTATTGCCATAGCCTTGCACGGTGAGCTTGATGTTCTTGTCGGGATGATAATAGAAATTGCCACCGTAGCTGATTCCATTTGCGTAAACGTTGATGCCGCTGGTACTATAGGTGGCGACAGGTTCGCCCAAAGGCTGTATTTCCGCATCGGTGAGCGCCTGTATGGCACCGCTGACGGTGCAGGCGTTTATGGGCGAGCCGACTTGCGGGTTCACGTAGTAGCAGTTGGTAATGGTGCCGCTGCCGCCTTGCAGGCCCATGGGGTGCATAGAGGCGATGTTGGTGTAGGTACCATTCTCCAGGCAGTTCAGCAAGGTAGGCGTACCACTGGTGCTCCAGCCCCAGATGCCGCCGATATTGTTTCGGCTACCATCCACACTGTTGATGGTGCCTGCGAAGACGCAGCCCCGGATAGTGGTGTTGGAGTTCAGTCCGTGGCCGATGATGCCGCCGGCATAGTCGCTGCTGATGTTGAGCGTGGCGGTGACCAGGCAGTCCTCAATCGTGTTGGTGCCGGAGGCGAAGCCCGCGATTCCCGCCGTGTGGTTCTGGTTGGAGGCGATGGTGCCTGCCACTTTCAGGTCACGGATGGTGGCGCCGTTGATGCAGCGGAAGGGGGCCAAGCCCTGCTTGCCGTCGATGGCAAGTGCGGCGGTGATGGTGTGGCCGTCGCCGAGGAAGGTGCCGCTGAAGGGCTTGTTGTCGCTGTCGCTCACGCGATCGCCCGCCGGAATAGAGACGCTGATGTCATTGGTCAGCTTCACGTACTTGCCGCTGAAAGTGTAGCCGTGGTTGACGCTATTGGCGAAGTCGTTCCAGTCGTCGGTTCTGCTGATGAGGTAGGGGTCGGCCTCCGTGCCTGCGCCCTGCGTGGGCCATCCCCACTCCACGTTGATGGCCGAGCCGCAGACGCTGGCACTGCCACAGGCGCCGCCGTTGCCGCCGTTGCCAAAAGTAACTTCGCCACTTGGCGGATTTGCGGCACCGGAGCTCCATTCATAATTGGAATAGACCCAGCCAGCCTGATACGCTAAATAAGAGGTCAGAGCTTCTGCACCATCGGCAGCATAACTGCCATCACCATTTTGTCCACCTTTACCTCCGTAAGATGTTACATCATAGAATCCAGAATACTTATAATCCACCGCACCGGCGGCACCGCCGCCGCCACCACCGCCGCCGGGACCACCGGTGCCGATGTTGCAGGCTGCGCCGCCGAAGCCGCCGGCACCACCGCCACCGCCGCCGGACACACTATAGTTAACATCATCATCATCTATCCTGCCATGACCGCGACCGCCGCCACTTCCTGGTGAGCCTGCATTGCCGCCCGTGGCATTCACCGTGGTGCCAGTAGCCTGATACACATAGAGCGTGCCCATCGCATCAGCAGTGGAACCATTTTCGGCAGGATTGCCATCGACTCCGTTATGTCGGCGGTTCCCAGTATTATAAGAAGGATGATTTTGATAGATATTGTCATTAACGCCGCGATAGCCGTGCCCGCCGCCAGTGCCGCCGCCGGTGCCTATGCCGGCACCGGCTCCGCCGCCGCCAGTACCGCCATTGCCACCGCTACCAGGTCTTGTATCCATACCATATATGCCACTTGCGTCGACGCCACCTGCGCCGTTGGTTCCGTTGGCTCCGTTGCCGCCCGTGGCGTTCAGCGTGCCGCCACCGAGGAGATAGAGCGTGTTGCCCGCCGTCAGCTCAACGCCGGCGCCGCCGCCAATACGTCCATCGGCATTGGCTCCCGTGCAGGTAATCGTCATGCCCGTGGGGATGTAGAGATATACCGTGCCCCGGATGGTGAGGCCGCTGCCGCCCGCGTTGCTGTTGGTGAAACTGAGGTTGCCCGAGGCGTAATAGTACGTCGTGTTACCGGCGCTGCCGATTGTCTGCCCCGTCGTGGAGCCGGCAGTCAGCGCAGTCCATTCCGACTGTCCGCTCTGCGTATGCAAACTAACTTCATCCATGTTGAAGGTGGCGAAATCAACGTAGTACATGCCGTCGTGGAGGATGCCGTGCTCGTAGGCCGTCACCATGCCGTAGTCCTGCACCTGAGAGCCGAGGTTGGGCGAGGCCAGGGTTGTGGCGATGGCCTCGGTGCCGTAGGAGCATTCGCTGGTGTTCTTGTAGCAGTTGGTCACGGTGAAGTTGCCGTTGCCTTTCACGAGGTCGAGGCCATCGGTGCTTTGTCCGTCGGCCATCAGGAAGAGGCAGTCGGTGACGCTGGCTGTGCTGCTGCCCCATCCGTAGAAGACGCCCTTGGCCGTGCTGCCGCCTGTCATCATGCCATTGAATACGCAACCGCGAATGGTGATGTTGCTGCTGTTGCCATGTGCCAGGAAGCCGCCCATGTGGGTGCCGCTGCTGGTGACGGTGGCAGTGACGACACAGTTCTCAACGAGGTTGGTGCCGCTGTTTCCTAATGACACCAAGAGTGCCGCGGTGTGTTGGCCACCGCTGATGCCGCCTGCAACCGTCAGGTTCTTGATGGTGCCGCCGTTGAGACGGTAGAAGAGGGCCATGGACCCCGTGCCGCTGATGCTGGCGGTGATGGTGTGGCTGTCGCCGTCGAAGGTGCCGCTGAAGGTGCCGCCCGCCATCGTCGTGACGCTGATGTTGTTGGTCAACTTGAAGAACGTGCCGCTGTAGGCGTTTCCGTTTGTAGTGTTTTGGGCAAACGCACTCCATTCGTCAGTGCTGGTGATGAGGTAAGGATAGGTCTCAGTGCCTGCGCCGTCGTATGTGCCTACTACGGAGAACTGCAAGGTCTTTGAACCGCCATAACCGTTACTGCCCGGTACGTGATAACCCGATATGACGAGCGTGTGGTTGCCTCTGGTGGTGAAAGTGATGGGCCATTCAGTAATGTCATTGCCGTCGAGTGTGGCGGTGTAGTCGGTATTAAGGACAAGGTCGGTTTCGCCTCCAACGGTCACTGTCGGTGTTATGCTGACGAGGCCGTCGTCAAGGTCGTAACTCTCATTCACGCCGGTGACGGTGGTGTTGGCAATGTAGTAGTCGTTACCGTCGGCCAAACGCAGCAGCCTTACAATCTCGTTGTCGGGTATTGCGGTGATGACCTGCTGGGCAGGGTGAGTGTTGTTGTAGTTCCAACTGGAATTCACATTCTTCGGATGCACGTAGTAGCAGTCGGTGACGGAACCGCTGCCCTTCTGATAGCCGATAGGATCCTTGTATCCGATTTCGTTGTATGTGCCGTTCTCCAAGCAGTTGTTAAGGATAGGTGTAGCATCGGTGCTCCAGCCCCAGATGCCGCCGACGTATCTGCGGTTGCCGTCCACACCGTTGACGGTGCCTATGAAAGCACAACTGTTGATGGTGACGGTCGCAGTACCGCCGTGGCCGATGACGCCGCCGGCGTAGTATTCGCTGATGTTGAGCGTGGCGGTGACGACGCAGTTCTCTATCAGGTTGCCAGTGCCGTATGAATAGCCCACGAGTCCTGAAGTGTGGCGAGAGTTGGAGGCGATGGTGCCCGCCACGGTCAGGTCACGGATGGTGGCGCCGCTGATGGTATGGAATGGTGCCACGCCTCGATAGGCTTCGCCTGAGTTGGTGTTGGTGATGTTGGCGGTCAACGTCTTGTTGTTGCCGAGGAAGGTGCCCTGGAACGAGTTGGCCTCGCTCGTGCCCACCATCATCGTGACGGTGATGTCGTAGTTCAGTTTCACATACTCACCGCTGTAGTTTTTCGTGCCGTTGTTGACGTAATAGGCAAAGGTGTTCCAGTCGGCGGTGCTGCTGATGATGTAGGGGTCGTTCTCCGTGCCTGTGCCAGCGATGTCGGCGACGGCAAAGTAAGCGGTACCGTTGTAGAAGATACCGTAATAGTAGGCCTTCACCATGCCGTAGTCATGCAGCAGGTTGCCGAGGTAACCCTCAGAGGCCACCTGTACCGGGCTGCCCTGCGCCGTGCCGTAGGCTTGCGTGTAGTAGCAGCGGTCGATTAACCAAGTAGCATCGCCACGTACAAATGTCTGACAGTTTGCGAGGCCGGTGCTGATGTGGTCGGGCGCGAAGAGGCAGTCTTCGATGGTTGCCGTGCTGCCAGACTGGCAGTAGCCCACGAAGCCGGCGTTGTTGCGGCTTTCAGACCCCTCAAGGCTGCCAACGAAGACACAGCCGCGTATCGTGAGTTGGGAATTGTCGCCCAGACGGGACACGAAGCCGCTGTTGGTATAGCTCGTGCTGCTGATGGTCACCGACGAGACGCAGCCCTCGATGCTCACCGTACTGCCATTGACTATATTGGCAATCAGTCCACCCGCATACTGGCCGCTGGTGCTCCTGGTGCCAGCCGTCTTGAGGTTCTTGATGGTGGCATTGCCCACGTAGCGGAAGGGGGCAAGGTACTGCTCCGTGAAGTCGGACATGTTGAGGGTCAGCGTGTGGCCGTCGCCGTCGAAGGTGCCTTGGAACGAGTTGGCATCGCTGGCACCCGCCATCGTCGTGACGCTGATGTCGGCGGTCAGTTTCACGAACTTGCCGCTGTAGGTGGTGCCATTGGTTACGCCATTGGCAAAGCCGTTCCATTCGGTGGCATTGGAGATGAGGAATGGATCATCTTCGGTTCCAGCGCCAGAAACAGGGAAGTTCACCGTGATTGCGAAACTGTGCGAACCGCCGTAGCTGCCTGTTCCTGTGAGTATGAGCGTATAGTTGCCCCTTGAGTTGATGCTGATGGGCAATGATGTCACGTCGTTGCCGTCTAACGTGGCGGTGTAGTCGGTGCCAAGTGCGAGTGTATTGCCGTTGATGTCTTGCAGCGTTGGGGTGATGGAGATACCGTCCAAGGTCAAATCATACGATGCGTTTATGCCGGAGACCGTACATAGCGGATAATACTGGTTGTCGTCGGCAGCCGTTATCTGCTGCAGCGTGTAAACCCTGTTGTCGGGGCTGGCACTGACCTGCCAGCTTCCGCTGACCATGTTGTAATAACTTGGCCCGCCAATCTGCGGTGTCACGTAGTAGCAGTTGGTGATGGAGCCGGTGAATTGATTCAAGCCCATAGGGTTCATGGATGACACCCTGATGTAAGTGCCATTCTCTAAGCAGTTCTGTAGCTTGGGATAGCCATCGGTGCTCCATCCCCAGAATACACCGATGTTTTTACGGTTGGTGCTTCCACCGTTGATGGTGCCTGCGAAAACGCAGTCCTTGAAGGTGACCATTGATTTTCCACCATGGCCGAGGAATCCGCCGGCGTAGTCGTTGCTGATGTTGAGCGTGGCGGTGACGGTGCAGCCTTCAATCGTGTTGGCGCCGTATGAAAAGCCGACGAGGCCCGAAGTGTGGTAAGCGTTAGAGGCAATGGTGCCCGCCACGGTGAGGTTCTTGATGGTGGCGCTACTGATATAGCGGAACGGAGCCACGCCTTGATAGCCGGAATCAGTGTTGGTGAGGTTGGCGGTCAATGTCTTGTTGTTGCCGAGGAAGGTGCCGCTGAACGAGTTGGTCTCGCTGGTGCCCGCCACCGTCGTGACGCTGATGTTGTCGTTCAGCTTCACGAACTTGCCGATGTAGGTAGTGCCATGGCTGACACTGTTGGCGAACTCATCCCAGTCGGTGGCGGAACTGATGAGGTAGGGGTCGGCCTGCGTGCCGGCATGATTCTGCCAGGCAGACTGTGGAAAGACCGCCGTGATGGTGATGTCTTTGTGTCGCGTTTCGAATGTATATCCGTTGGCAGGATTGCCCGAGACGGTCTCATTGCCGCTACCCACGCTCTCGCCGGTAATGCTGGTTGGCGTGCCGCCGTAGGCCACACTCAGTGTGACTGTCTTGTTGAAGCGGAAGCCCGGTGCATCGGCTTCGACAGCGCCGTTGCCTATGTTGACAATGGTGACAGTGTAGGGATACTGTATGGCATGGCGATAGAGGGAGTAGGTGGTGCTAACGGTGTTGAGATAAGCTTCCAAGGTGGCGTCGTCGTCCAGGTAGTGGTCGTATATATTCTCCATAGTACCATCATTACCGCCAATCCATTTGCTGTTTTGGCTGCCTGCGTGCTCGCCGATGACAGCTCCGTAGAAGGTACAGTGTTTAACATCGGCGATACGTGCGTTATAGCCCACAATTCCGCCCACGAAATTGTCGTCGTTTACCACATCATTGGTGACGCAACAGTAGCGTACATGTCCACCCTCACCATAACCAACAGGTTCAGCGTTTTCTCCTACAATTCCGCCCACCTTCGCTCTATAAGCTGACGAGGAATTATGCCAATCGGAAGCGACCCTGGCGCTCACCCAACAGTTTTTGATCATGCCATGGTTCTCGCCGGCGATGCCGCCCACTAATCGTGAATCAGTGCAATGGATAGAGCCGGTCAAGTGGAGGCTCTGCACGGTGCCTTCTTCTCCAATCTTGGCAAACAGTCCCTGATAGTTGTCTATCGCATTCTCGATTTTGATACGGATGGTATGGGCGTTTCCGAAAAACGTACCCTCGAAAGGGATAATGAATTCCTCGAAAGCGATACTGCTTTCGAGGACGTTACCCATAGGAATCCACGACACCGCGCTGATGTCGAGGTCGGCGTTCAGCAGATACCTCAGCTGATAATAGGGCTTATCACCCCAGTAGCCTGAATTGCTTCTCCAGTTGTCACGGACGTAGGCAAGTTCGGCCCCCGTGTTGATCACAACGACATTGGTGTATCCGCCATAACTGCTGTAGAACTGAGGTTGTGTCGTTGTCGAGCCGTCCCAAACTTTGTAATTCTGTGCCCATGCCCCTTGTGCGAATGCGCACAGCAGGGCGAGAATCATAAATATTTTTCGTTTCATTGTTATTGTTGTTTTTTTTTAGCTGATACCGCGCTTACTGGTTGACTTTCGTCAGCGTGGAGGTCTCGGTGTAGAGGTGGCCGTTGTGCTCCACCACCTCTTTCACGGTCAGTATGCCGTTCTCGTAGGATGCGAAGATGCAGTTCTCGCGCCCCTCCTCGCTGCCGGGGGTTAGCCAGCGCGTGCACACCAGGTTGCCGTCGACGAAGTATTCGGTGTAGTCCGCCTCCGCCGGCACCCACTGGCCGTCGACGAGGGTGTACACGATGAAGGTGCCGTCGGCGAGGTATTCCTCGCAGAAGGGCACAGGCTCGAAGCCGGGCTCGTCGCTGGTGTAGGAGCCCTCCCAGCGGCCGATGATGATTTGTGAGTAGTCGTCGTGCACCTTGACGCAGCGCAGGCGGCAGGGTTCGGTGTCGTCGTTGATCACCTGGCCGTTGCGCATGACGGTGAACGTGCTGGTGTAGCTCATCTCTTCGTCGGTGATGGTGATGTCGGAGAGTTCTTCGACGGTGGTGATGTCGCCCGCATGCATGGTGAGCGTCATCTTGTCGCCGTCGATGGCCACCTCCATGGGCTGGCGGAAGGCCCAGAGGCCGTATTCCTTCATCGAGATGCTGATGTAGCCTTTCAGCGTGGAGCCGTCCATGACAAAGGTGGAGACTGTCGATTCCCCTGTCTCGACCTTTTCGCCGTCGGCTTCGACGTAGAGCCATTTGCCGACAATCTGCTCGGCGATGCTTGGTGTAGGATTGACAGGACTGTTGTCCTTGTTGTCTTTCTTGCAGGATACAAATATCATTGCCACTGCTGCCATGATAATAAATAACTTTTTCATGATGTTTGTATTTGAGTTATTAATAAATAGAATTATTTGTATAACGTTTATTTTCTTCCGTTTCCGACACGAAACAGGCCACCAAACCGTAGGTGATGGTCGGACGAATCCATATTTCCGTGAGGAGATAAGGAGTGTATTCATCGATAGGCTCAATGTAGATGTCCAAGTTGTAAAGTATGGCAATGAGCATGTCGAGAACAAAGATTACCCACAGGTTGCGTTTGGTGTAACTCTGCCAGTTCTTGCGCGAATAGAAATACATCAGCGTGAGAAGCAGCACCACCGCGAGGACAAGACACACAAGGTGCAAAGCATAATATGCCAGCGGAGGCGCGAAAAGGATGTCGCGTAACAGTACCGTCACGCCGATACACACCGAACACCAGTAGTTGAACTGTTCCGGCTTCAGTCGGTTGAAGAAAAACAACCACATCATAGCCAGACAAGCCAAATAAAACATATTGAGCACCAGCTCCGGCCACGACTCTTTTAATCCAAAATGGGCAACGGCATAAAGCATGACGCCTACCGAAAACAATCCGCCAAAGGCCGTCACGGCAACGTCAAAGATTCTGCCTTTCGTTTTAAATCTAAGCATAAATCAAATAGTAAAGTTAAATAATAGTAGTAAAACTGGTGCAAAGATATGTGGTTTTTTGTTAATAAAACAACTCCTGAATGCCAAACATTCAGTTTTTGCATATTTTGAAACAATTTTTGCAAATTTTGAAAGTAGAGACGCCACAATGTGACGTCTCCAATAAAAAAAATATAGAGACGCCACTGTGACGTCTCTACTCTATTTCATGCATCCAAGCTGTCACACTTTGTCCCATGCGCTGCTTGAAAGCGAGGCTGAAGGTGCTGTAACTGCGATAACCGCTGTCGCCTGCCAGCTGCTGTGCAGTGACAGGTTTCTGAGCAGCTATAGCCTCACGATAGAGATTCACAAAGTGATTTATACGCAGATTGTTGATATAGGCATTGTAAGTAATACCCTGACGGGAGAAATACTGGCTGAGATAGAAACGGTTGGTGCCAATGGCTTGAGCCAGCTGTAGAAGGGTCAGGTCATTCTGTAAATAAAGCTTAGTGGCGACGCAATGCTCCTCCAACAGCTGTTCGATATTGGAAGGGATAGCCGTGGGCTGTTGTATCTCCGGTTCCGCATATTCCAATGTCTCGAGCGACACTTCTTCCAATTTCGGTAATGTCTCAACACGCCATAGCATGAGACCGATAAGCACAAGTTCCGTACCTTGAACAAAGTAGCTTATGGTAAGGTTGTCATTATCAAACCCATAGGTGACGATTAACAGTAAGATGGCAATTATCATAACATAGCTAATCATCACCTCCTTATGTTCCAAGTCGGCATAATTGTCGCGCAGCCAACGCCCATATTGTCTGACAGCAATTATCATATATACAGTAAAAGCTACATAAAGGAACAATACGTATGCGAGTGCTATTTGCGTGAAATGACGGTCAGGATAGACCAAGCTAAGTTCTAACAAAACGGCGTATGGTATCGTTGCCATGATTATAGGCCAGACGGTGCGCTGGCGGTCTTGAAGCATGGCAAACAGAGTGCCGGGAATGGTAGTCATCAGCGTCATACCGTCGAGAATGCTAACAACCATGCAACTCACACTGTTATAGTCTCCGGAATACAGGTAGAAAAGAAGCCACCATATATGACCCAAAAACACCACAGCAAAAAAAGCCGCGGCCCAAAGACGCAGACGTTCAGGCGGCGTGATACCCTCAACAAAAGCATTACCCTTACAAAACAACAAGTAAAGACAGGCTATGAGAGCCGCCACTGTCGTTCCACCATAAAGCAAGAAAAATAATAATAATTCGGTAGATATACTGTCTATTGACATATCACTCAATATTTATAATTGCGTCTTTCGACGATGCAAAAGTAGTAAATTTTTAATGTTTTTCAAAAAAAATAATTATTTTTGCAGCCAATTAAAAAGTAGTGAGATATAACGTCTTACTACAAAATCAAAACTACAAATCATGAAAAAGTTAATATTAGTTCGCCACGGCGAAAGTGAATGGAACAAGCTCAACCTCTTCACTGGTTGGACCAATGTGGATTTGTCGGAAAAAGGAATCCAGGAAGCTAAAGACGCAGGAAAAGCCCTCAAAGACGGCGGTTACAAACCTCAGATTTGCTTCACATCATACCTCAAGAGAGCTGTCAAAACGCTCAACAACATCCTCGATGTGATGGATATGGACTGGCTGCCGGTGTATAAGACATGGCGTCTCAACGAGAAGAGCTACGGCCAGCTGCAAGGCCTCAACAAGGTCGACATGGCAAAGAAATACGGCGAGGAACAGGTCCTGAAATGGCGCCGCTGCTTCGACGTGCAGCCACCGGCGCTCGCAATGGACGACCCGAAGAGCCCTCGTCAAGACCCACGCTACGCCGAACTCACCGACGAACAAATCCCGCTCACAGAGTCTCTGAAAGACACCATCGCACGCCTCATGCCTTATTATAAAGATGTGATACTCAAGGCCTTCGAAAACCACGACGAGGTGATGGTGGTGGCTCACGGCAACAGCCTCCGCGGCATCGTGAAAGAACTCAAAGGCATGGGTGAAGACGAAATCATCAAGTTCAACATCCCGACAGCCATACCTTACGTCTTCGAATTCGACGACAACATGAAACTGCAAAAAGACTTCTTCCTCGGTGACCCGGAAGAAATCGCAAAGAAGATGCAGAGCGTCGCTAACCAAGGAAAAGCAAAATAAACCCGATGTTCGTCGATATCCATACTCACATTGATAATCAATCTGTTATAAAGATTGTTGATGAGAATGGAGTAAGGATATTCGAAACGGTCGGAATACACCCATGGGAACTCGACCGTCATTTCGACTGGAGCGAAGCGGAATGGAGAAATCCTTTTTTCGAAAAAGCTTTCGGTAATGGAGGATTTCTCGACAAGCTCGAAATGACAATCGCCCTCGGTGAGGTAGGTCTCGACAAAGTACATAAAGAGACTTTCGAGAAGCAGATCGAGGTCTTCGAGGAGATGATAAAATTGTCAGAGTCTTACCGTAAGCCGATGATAATCCACTGCGTGAGGGCGTATTCCGAAATCATCGCGATGAGGAAAACAACGAAAGCCACCATGCCATGGGTCATCCACGGCTTCAACAGCTCGGTGGAGACGATGCAGCAACTGCTGAAGCACGACATGTACATCTCGCTTGGCGAAATGCTGTATCGCAATGAAAGTCAAGCAGTTGAGATATTAAACGATATCCCTCTGGAAAGGCTTTTTTTAGAGACCGACGTCTCCGGAAGAGACATAAAAGACGTTTACGCTAAGGCGTCGACGTTGATGAACTGCGAAGTCGATTTTTTATGCAAACAGATTTTTGAGAATTATGGAAGACTGGAAACAGCGCACAGATATATTAATAGGTGTCGAAGGAGTTGAGAGACTCGCGAAGGCACACGTCCTCGTCGTCGGGCTCGGCGGCGTAGGTGCCTACGCCGCCGAGCAACTGGCACGCGCAGGCATCGGCGAGATGACCATCGTCGACAGCGACACCGTGAGCGCCACCAACAAAAACCGCCAGCTGCTGGCACTCGACAGCACCATCGGACGCCTCAAAACAGACGTCATGGCAGAACGCATACGCGACATCAACCCGGAGATAAAACTCCACGTGCTTCCGCAATATCTTAAAGACCAATCGATTATAGACTTGATGGCACAAAAGTTCGACTTCGTGGTCGACGCCATCGACACCATGGCACCCAAGGTGTTCCTCCTCTACTACGCCGTACAAAACCACCAAAATATCGTGAGCTGCATGGGCGCCGGCGGAAAGTTCGACCCCACCAAGATAGAAATCTGCGACATGTCGAAGTCATACAACTGCAGGTTGGCGTTTTATATCCGCAAACGCCTGCACCGACTGGGTATCCGCGAGGGCATAACAGTGGTGTTCTCACCCGAAAAAGTGGCTGACGACGCCTTCATCGTGGAAGACGAACAACAACAGAATAAAATAGCTACTGTGGGAACAATCTCATATATGCCGGCTGTTTTCGGATGCTTCTGCGCATCACACGTCATCAACCAGCTACTAAAAACACAAAATCGTGTTTCCTCCTGACCTCTTTCTCAATATTTGCGATGTAATGGGTGCGTCGCGGAATGGTATTGAGAATCCTCTGAGCCTCGTCATACTCGCCCATCTCGCGGTATAACTCTATGATTTCCAATATCGAAGCCTCATATTCCTCATCATCAGGAGTGTAACGCCCCTTCACCAAAAGCAGCAAAGCCTTTATATTTTCGATATATTCCCCGTGAAGTCGCTTGAACATCACACGACCCTGCTTTTGTTTTTTGCGGTTCTTTCGCCAGACGTTAAAACTCATCTTTCCTGAAAACAGATAAGGCAGATGCATCTGATAGTTGTTGCGCACGAGGTCGTTATACGCCCACCACATCAGACGACGTATGTAAAGCTCCTTATCTCTATCATTATCAATAGCTTGCAGACATCTTTTATAATGTTCGACAAGAGCCAAACGGCCCTCAACGCTATTGAAATGTATGCCGAAGAAACGCCAGTGGTTCCAGCTGTAATAAGGCACGCCGGGCTTTGCCGATGTCACGATGGGTTCTTTGTATTCGTCAACCCAAAACCAATGGCTGCACGATGGACATGCTATAATCTTCTGAGGCTCGGTTATGTAATTGTCGTTCAACGTCTTACCGTCAGAATACAATATCGATTTATTGACCATCTCGGATTTCACGATATGGCCTTCAAGCCACGCTCCGCAGCGTGGACATTGAATATAAAAGGTATCGTATTTTATCATGACGTTGATTTTTAATTACTTACGACCGAAGTCTGCGGGTATCTCGCCCCAGATCTCGGTTCTCCATTTGTATATCGGCACCCTGAAGGTGTTGTCGTGAAGCCATTTCTCGGCTCTTCTTATCACCTCGAAGAGATACTTATTCTTCTCATTCTCAACGAGTTTCGTCTTACAAACCCCTTCCCTCACCCATTTCTGGCCGTTGACCGAATCAGAGTATATCGGGTAGTTGAGTTTGCGTTTCTGCTGCCACGCGAGGCAGTGAACGATGGCGAGGAACTCCCCTATGTTGTTGGTTCCGCCTTCAAACACTGGGCTTTTAAACAGCTCTGTGCCGGTGTCGGTGAACACGCCCCGATATTCCATCTTGCCAGGGTTTCCTGAACATGCCGCGTCGACGGCTATGGTGTTGGTATCAGGTTTCGGGCTGCCTTCAGGTAACGTTTGCCATGATATTTTCGGTTCGTTATCCGACGAAAAATCAGGCTCCGATTTAAATGCCGATTCGGCGGCTTCCCTGGTGGGAAATCCTTTGTATCTCGCACCAGGGAACCCTTCGACCTGCAGACGGCATTCGTCCCAAGAGGCGAAGACACCGACCTGCCGGCCTGTCCAAACCGTGTAAAATTTATTTTTCAATTATTTTCGTGCTGCGATCAACAATTCGAGCATCTTGATTGCCGAGTCTGAAACGATTGTTCCAGGTCCGAAGATGGCTGCTGCGCCTGCGTCATACAGGAACTGGTAGTCCTGATGAGGGATGACGCCGCCGACCACCACCATGATGTCCGGGCGACCGAGCTTCTCGAGTTCTTTGATGACCTGAGGCACGAGTGTCTTATGACCTGCCGCCAGTGACGACACGCCGACGACATGGACGTCGTTCTCCACTGCCTGTTTCGCAGCCTCCGCCGGTGTCTGGAACAAAGGTCCCATATCGACGTCGAAGCCTATGTCAGCGTAGCCTGTCGCGACAACCTTGGCGCCACGGTCGTGACCATCCTGACCCATCTTGGCAATCATGATACGAGGACGACGACCTTCGATCTTAGCGAACTCATCGGCCATTGCCTGTGCCTTGGCAAATTTGTCATTGCCTTTTGCTTCCATAGAATAAACTCCTGATATTGAACGAATTACAGCTTTATAACGACCCACAATCTTCTCGCATGCCATTGAGATCTCACCCAGTGTGGCACGGCATTTTGCAGCCTCGACAGCGAGTGCCAAGAGGTTGCCCTTGCCTGTCTTCACCGACTCGGTGATGGCGTCGAGGCAACGCTGCACGTCGGCCTCGTTACGGTTGGCGCGGAGCTCTTTCAGACGTTTGATCTGTGACTCACGCACTGCTGTGTTGTCAACTTCAAGAGTATCGATGCTATCCTCATGCTCAAGGCGATATTTGTTGATACCGACGATGGTCTCGGTGCCTGAGTCGATCTTAGCCTGCTTACGGGCAGCGGCTTCCTCGATACGCATCTTCGGAAGACCTGTCTCGATAGCCTTAGCCATGCCGCCCATCTCTTCGACCTCCATGATGTGAGCCCAAGCGCGCTCAGCGATCTCCTTGGTCAGTGACTCGACGTAATATGAGCCTGCCCATGGGTCGACAACGCGGCAGACATTGGTCTCTTCCTGGATGTAGATCTGGGTGTTACGAGCGATACGTGCGCTGAAGTCGGTAGGAAGTGCGATAGCCTCGTCCAATGCATTAGTGTGCAACGACTGGGTATGGCCGAGGGCTGCTCCCATAGCCTCGATACATGTACGGGCCACGTTGTTGAACGGGTCCTGCTCGGTGAGCGACCATCCTGAGGTCTGGGTGTGAGTACGAAGTGCCAAAGACTTCTCGCTCTTCGGGTTGAACGTCTTCACAATCTTAGCCCACAGCATACGGGCAGCACGCATCTTAGCGATCTCCATGAAGTGGTTCATTCCGGAGCACCAGAAGAACGACAGACGTGGGGCGAAAGCGTCGATGTCGAGGCCTGATTTTACGCCTGTGCGGAGGTAATCCCAACCATCGGCGAGGGTGTAAGCCAGCTCGATGTCACATGTGGCACCAGCTTCCTGCATGTGGTAGCCGGAGATTGAAATGCTGTTGAACTTCGGCATGTTTTGCGATGTAAACGCGAAGATGTCAGCGATGATTCGCATTGAGAACTCAGGTGGATAGATATATGTGTTACGCACCATGAACTCCTTCAAGATGTCGTTCTGGATTGTACCCTGAAGCTCTTCGTATTTAGCGCCCTGTTCCAAAGCTGCGACGATATAGAATGCCAAAATCGGCAACACAGCGCCGTTCATTGTCATTGAAACAGACATCTTATTCAGAGGAATCTGGTCGAACAAGACCTTCATGTCTTCTACTGAGCAGATTGACACGCCAGCCTTACCCACATCACCCATAACGCGTTCATGGTCAGCGTCATAGCCACGGTGTGTGGCAAGGTCGAATGCCACTGACAGACCTTTCTGACCGGCGGCGATGTTACGGCGATAGAATGCGTTCGACTCCTCAGCTGTAGAGAAACCTGCATACTGACGGACAGTCCAAGGACGCATCACATACATTGTTGAATAAGGTCCGCGGAGATAAGGAGCGATACCTGCAGCGTAGTTGAGGTGCTCCATGCCCTCGAGGTCTTCAGCCGTATAAGCCGGCTTCACGTTGATATGCTCAACAGTTTCCCAGTCAGGCTTGTAATCAGCCTTGATATTTGACTTAGGTATAGCGTTGATGTTGATATTTTTGAAATCTGGTTTCATTGCTTACTCCTTTCTCATTTTGTTATACCTAATTTTTTCTGGAAACTCTGTAATGTCTCAAGAACGTTGCTCTTGACGTGGATGAAGTATTCGAGGCCTGCCTCTTTGAGGATGTCGACGGTGCCTTCAGGGTTACCTGCGAGCACCACGATGGTCTCGTTCTTCAGCTCTTCGTAAATCTTGAGGGCGTTGCCTTCACCGTATTCCTCGTCGGATGAGCAGATGACCAAAATCTCAGGTTTCACCTGACGTGCTGCCTCGATGCCTTCTTCAAGGGTCTTGAAGCCTGGGTTATCTACCACTTCGAAGCCAGCGCAAGCGAAGAAGTTAGATGCGAAGTTAGCGCGTGCCTTACGCATGGCGAGGTTGCCGTAGGTGAACATCCACGCTGTAGGACGTTTGTGGTCTTTAGCGTAGACGTCGGTGGCATAACGCATTGTCTCAAACTGCTGAGCCACGCGGAAGGTGTCGATGGTGTCGACTTCAGCGTTAGCCTCGCGTTTGCAGTCAGGTTTGAACACCCACTCTGCCGGGTCGAACTTCATCACCTCGGTGAAGTTAGGATACTGGTTGGTACCGAGTATGGTCTCGCGACGTGTGGCGAGGTTGCTGAAACGCTTGGCAGCGCTTTCCTTCACGATATTTTGGATAGTGCCCTTGCGCACCGATGCGAGGTAGCCGCCTTCTTCCTGAATCTGGAGGAACACGTTCCATGCTGCGGTGGCGATGGACTCTGTAAGATTTTCAATGTAATACGAACCTGCAGCCGGGTCGGCGACCTTGTCGAAATGTGACTCTTCCTTGAGGATGAGCTGCTGGTTGCGTGAGATACGGTCAGAGAACTCGGTAGCCTCTTCGTATGTGGCATCGAATGGTGTCACACAGAATGAGTCGACACCGCCGAGGACAGCCGACATCGTACCTGTTGTGGTACGCAGCATGTTCACGTATGGGTCGTACAAGCTCATGTTAATCAACGCGTTGAAGGCGTGGATACGGATCTTGCAGTTCTCTTCTTTCGCACCGTAAGCCTTGAGGATCTCTGCCCAGAGCATACGGTAAGCGCGCATCTTGGCCATCTCCATGAAGTAGGTCTGACCGACAGCCACGTTGAAACGCATCTTAGGTGCTATCTCATCGATTGTCATGCCCTTGGCGAGCAGCTGCTCGATGTATTCGACACCCACTGAGAGGGCGATGCCCATCTCCTGCGATATCGTAGCGCCTGCGTTGGTGAACACGTGGGCGTTGACACCTATGGTCTGCACACCCGGAATCTCGGCTTTCGTAAGTATTGCCGCAAGTTCCATATCGGTGTTCTCGGTGACGAACCATGTGCCGCGACGGATATAACGTGTCAGCGGGTCGTAGTTCAGCGAGCCGTTGATGCCCGGGATCTTCGACATCATCTCGAGGAGTGGCAGATGATACTTGTTGTTGTAGAAATTGATTTCGACCGCTTCGGCGACGATGCCGTTGAGGAGGCCCGATATCTCGACAGCGTCGTATGGCTTGTCGTATTCGAGGCGGAACGACAGTGCCGTTGCGCCACGGTTGAGTGCGTCGAGGGCTTTTTGGTTAGCCTCGTGGTAGTCCTTCACTACTATATCTTCGCACACAAGCCAGTCGTTGCCCTCTTTCTTCGTGCTGCGGATGTAAGGATACTCGCCCGGCTTGGTGTCGAGCCATGGGATGTCCTTGAGATTCTCAGCGCGATAATACGGCCTTACCTGGAAACCTTCGGCTGTTTTCCAGACAAGTTTCTTGTTGTAATCGGCTCCTTTGAGGTCTTTTTCGATGACAGCTTCCCACTGTTCAGTGGTCACTGGAGGAAATTCCTCAAAAAGTTTCTTGTGGTTACTCATGATTTTAAAATTTTCGAAAATTTTTTGCAAAGATACGAACAAAAGTTGAAAGAGAGAAGAAAATATTATTATTTTTGCGACCATAAATAATCATTTAAATAATCGCCTCATGAAAACTTATATTATTGCATTAAGCCATATTGTGCTTTTTCTGACGCCTTCTTTATTAAAAGCTCAGGATGTAATTATGAAAAACGACAGCACCACTATTGAAAGCAAAGTCTTAAAAATTGACAAAAATGTAATAGAATATAAAAAGTGGTCAAATCCCGACGGACCCGTTTATACAATCAACATTTCAGACGTTCTCAGCATCGCTTACCATAATGGAGAAGTTGAATATTATGAGAAAAGCGCTGCTGATTCGAAAAGCAGTCAAATGTACAGAATTGGCAGCTCTCTTGTGGTAGACAGGCATACGTTAACCAAGGATGAAGCTCGGAAACTCCTCACTAAAGATCAATATAACACTTATATCAGCGCGAAATCGCAGATGCAGGTCGGCAACATTTTTGCAGTGATATTTGTCGGAGCTGTGTTCTGGGATTGTGTCTGTTTTGCCAGGATGATAAACTGTAATGATCCATTTCAATTTAGCACCTGGTCTGATCGTCTTATGTTAAGCGCCATTATCACCGACATCAGTTGCCCATTATGGCTGATATTGACGGGCATAGGAAAAGGCAGGCTAAACTGGGTTGTCGACGACTACAACAACAGCGGTTCCTTGAGTGTAGCTCCGACATTGATAAAAAGCGAGATGCCTCAGTTACAAAGCAACTATTCCTTGGGGATGACGTTAAAAGTTTCATTTTAATTATCCTTCATAATCTCAAGGAAATCCAGGCGTTTCCGCCAATATTTGGAATTTTCTGATCATAAACCTTTGATTACAAATCAGTTGCCCTGAATTGTTAAAATTTTTTAACATTTCAGGAGCACAACTCTTAGTGTCTACACAATTGATTATCAAATCATTAACCTCTCTTTTTAAACTTAGTCGTTTTTCGTACGACTAATTGAAAAGAGTGGTTGTAATTTTGCAGCGAAAAGGATATCATAATTTTTGACATCCTTTAAAATGGTCAAATAGTATGAAAAAGAAGGAGATTATAAAAATTGAGCAGGTTGAGGGAAAAATCCTAATGCTGCGTGGAGTTAGAGTGATTCTTGACGCCGATGTTGCCGCACTATACGACGTCGAGACAAAAGAGATTAATCAAGCGGTAAAAAACAATCCAAAAAAGTTTCCAAAAGGCTATATTATTAGATTGGATAACAATGACTTAGAAATTTTGCGGTCAAAAATTTTGACCGCAAAATTAAATCCAAAATCAAGATATTATCCTCAAGCTTTTACCGAAAGGGGTCTTTACATGCTGGCAACGATTCTAAAGAGTGATACGGCAACCGATACAACCATTGCTATCATTGAGGCTTTTGCGAAGTTGAGGGAACTGGCGAGAACTGTATCTGAATTGACAAAAGCATCTGATGAAACTTCGCAGAAAAGCCTTGTAGAAAAAGGCGGTGACATCATCTCAGAGATTATCGGTGACAACCTCGAAACCAGCGAAACTGAGTCGGAATTTGAGCTAAATTTCGCTGTAGTAAAGTTGAAGCACAAAGTAAAAAGGAAGAAGAAATAATTTTCAAAAATTTCCTTGCACCTTATTAAAATAATACCTAATTTTGCGGTTTAACACTTTTTGAAAAAATCGAATTAAATAAATAACAAAAAATTAACAAGTATGAAAAGAAAATTTACATTTTTAATCGCGGCAGCGGTGATGCTGCTAACAATGGTGGCAACCACAGGAAGGATGTGGGGGCAGACAACAGAAACGCTAAACATAGGCACCTATGCTTCTGCACATAACTGGGATAGTGGTACTGCTTATTATGAAGCAAGTACAACCAATGTTACTTTTACAGGCAGTGGTACGGGTAATAATTGTAAATACTATTCTTCAGATAATTCTTGGAGATATTATTCGTCAGGAAACGGGCAGATCACAATAGCATGTCCTGAAAATAATTATATAACAAATATAACTCTTAGTGGAACCAGTTATTTCACAACGGCTCCGAGTGGATGGAATTATTCTAGCAGTACTTTTACACCTCAAACAGGAACTCAAGTCCAAAGCGTTACTATTGCAAATGGAAGTGGAACAAGTAAGATAACTGCAATTGCTGTCACATACACACCTTCAGGAGGTGGTTTAACAGTTGCTACTCCAACTATCACACCTAATGGTGGCATCTTTGTTAATTCACAGGAAGTTACTATAACATGCGACACAGAAGGTGCTGCAATATACTATACTCTTAATGGGAGCACTCCAACAACTTCGAGTACATTATATAATGGAGCATTCACAATTACTGAAAGCAAAACTGTAAAAGCTTTTGCAGTAAAACAAGACTACAATGACAGTCAGATAGCAACAGCTGAATTTACTAAAGTAACACCTTTAGCAAACATTGCTGCTCTTACGGCTAACACTGAAACGGGAACTTATTATGTGACACTTACTAATGCTGTTGTTACATTTGCCAGCGGCAATTACGCTTACATTCAAGATGCCAACGGCGCAGTAGTTTATTACAAAAACGGGCATGGACTTACAGCAGGAAAAACCTTTAATGGTATAGCTACCGTTTCTTACAAACTGCAAAATAGCAATCCACAAATTACTGACCTTAGCGGTGTCGAACCAACTTCTGGCGATGCTCCAGCTCCAACCACTGTTGCACAATCTGCATGGAACTATACTTTTAGCGATGTACTTAGCCAGTATTTCCAGATTAAAAATGCCACTATAACAAAAACCAATAGTAAGTATTATGTTACATTAGGAGAGGATAATGTTCAATTGTACAAGTCTGGTGGATCGATCGGCACTTTAGACCTTCAAAAATCTTATACAATTGTTGGATTCCCAACACTATACGGTGAGACCAAAGAACTACAAATCTTCGCTGATCCAACTTACCCAGAAGTTTCAACCGATCCTGCTACAGCCGAAGCTTTTAATTACGTTGTTGGCAGCGGTCCATCTACTGAACAATTGTTTGAGGTAACAGGTACTAACCTTACTTCACCAAACATTACAGTTTCAGTTCCTGCTGAAAGCGCATTTGAAATTACAGAAAATACAGTCTACGGGAACAGTGTTACTATCGCTAGCGGCGATTATGTTTCTGTACGCATGAAAGCAGGTTTAGCATTAGGTAATTATAATGCAAATCTTTCTATTTCAACAGAAGGCGCTACAACTCTTGAAATAGCTCTTACCGGTAGCGTATCTAATGTGCCAACCTATACTATTACATATGACGGCAACGGTGCTACTTCAGGAGATGCACCTGTTGACAACAATAATTACATTAGTGGAGCAGCAGTTACCGTTCTTGGTCCTGGAACTTTAGCAAAAACTGGACATAGTTTTGCTTGGTGGACAACAGATGCAGAAGGAAACGGCGACCCTTATGAGGAAGACGACACATATACGATTACAGCCAACACGACTTTCTACGCCCAGTGGGAAACCAACACTCATACAGTTACACTTCCTGCCAATGACGAATATGGTACATACACAATGAACGTGAACAACCCAGTTGCTTATGGCACTGCAGTAACATTGACATATAATAAAGCTGTTGGATATGAGAATTATGCAGCCACATGGAGTGTGAACGGTACTCCAATTGATGGAAATACATTTAACATGCCAGATGAAAATGTCACAGTGACTGTTGAAGTTACTGAAGTTACTGAGGTAACATTCGATTTCCATTTCTCTGTGATTGGTTCTGAGGGATGGTCTTCATCATATGCTGAACACATTATAGAATACACAGAAGCTACGGTTACATTTAACAAAGCCGCAAAACAAGGTTCAACCATTACAGACATTCCTGTTACGAAAGGAAACTATGTTGAAATTGTCATGAAAGCTGGCCAACCAGAAGTTTCAGGAGCAACCTTCGTCTGCAGACAATGGGGCTCAAAAGCACAAACTATAACGTTACACTATAGTACAGATGGAGGTGAAAACTATGCTTCAACAGGCGTCACTTCTACCAACTTCACAATTACTTGTGCTACGCTACCTGCTGGAACAAATGCAGTGAAGATTACTTTCTCAAGCACTGACAACCAAGTTGGTATTGAATCAGCTACCTTGAACTTCAGTTCTGATCCAGCTATTTCAGTAACTCCTGCTTCTCTTACAGGTTTTGCATACGCTGAAGGCAACGGTCCATCAGCTACACAGCCTATCACTGTTTCTGGAAACAACTTGGAGAATAACATCACTGTTGCACTGCCTTTAAATAGCAACTTCGAGATTAAACTAGGTGAAGGTGAATGGACAAACTCTCTGACACTTCAACAAACAAACGGAACTGTTGCTGCAACTACAATTGATGTCCGCATGAAAAGTGATTTAGCTGTAAACAATTACAATGGCACTATCACTGTAACTTCAGGAACACTCAAAGAAACAGTATCTCTTAGCGGTACTGTTAATCCAGCACCACAAGAAGTTTCTTACACCCTTGTTACAGATATCAACGACCTCACACCAGGTTATCACTACCTTATTGCAGGAGGAACAACAGGTACAGTCCAAATTATGGATGAACAGACTTCAAATAATAGAAGTGTTATAAATGCAACGGTAGATAACGGTACTATCACATTAAATACAGCAAACGATTACTATGATTTCGTTATCAGTGGTGATGCAACCAACAATTGGACAATTTATGATGAAAAAGTAGGCGGTGGATACCTATATGCTTCAAGTAATGGTAATGCAAATCAATTAAAGACAAGAGCACAAAATGATGACGGGAATAGTGAATGGTCAATAGAAATTGCTAACGATGGTTCTGTTACAATGACAGCTCAAGGTTCAAATTCCAAGAAATTGATGCGTTACAATCCTAACAATGGCAATGGATTATTTGCATGCTATGCAACAAATAGCTCCACAGGATCACTTCCTTGCCTCTTCAAGAAGACAACCGATACTCCTGTGTATTACAGCCCAACTGGAGTTACTGTAAACAATCCAGATACAGGTGAAGATCCTATCACTGTTCAGAACAATGAGATTCTTGAACTTACAGGTACAGTTACAGCAACTGACCCAGCCAACCTCATCATCGAAGACGGCGGTCAGCTTGTGTTCAACAATGACAACGTTCAGGCTACGATGAAGAAATCAACAGCACACGCTGGAGCAAAAGCTGTCGGTGACTGGTACACAATCGCTTCTCCTCTTGCAGCCAATGTCGCAACAGACGGCGTAACACACCTTACAACAGGCATCTCAGGATATGACTTGTATCGCTATGACGAAGAAAGTTCAATGTGGGAAAACATCAAAGCCCACGGTGATTTCACCCAGCTTGAAGTCGGTCGCGGTTACTTGTATTGGAATGCAGACGGAGTAGACATTGAGTTCGCTGGTAAACTCAGAAATGACGATGTAACATACAACCTCACAGCAGATGGCACTGGCACATACAAAGGCATGAACCTCATCGGCAACCCATTCTCACAAGACATCACAGTGAGCAACATCACAGGTGCAACATTGACAGGCGGTTATGTCCTTTCGAAAGCAGGCGCATGGTCAGCAGAAATCACCGAATTCAAGCCTTGCCAAGGATTCCTCGTTCAGGTTAATGCAGCTAAAAACATCACCATCAGCAAGAGCGCTGCCAAATCACGCGCTAACCGCAACTACATCGCATTCACAGTTGCCAACAGCCAATATGAAGATGTGACATACGCGATGTTTGAGGAAGGTCTCGGTTTGAACAAGATCAACCACCGCAATGCAAGCATCCCAATGCTCTACATCCCACAAGATGGTCAGAACTACGCTATCGCCACAATGAGCGACGAAACACAATCTTTCAACCTCAACTTAAGAGCAATGACAACAGGTCAGTACACCTTAAACTTCAAGGCTGAAGGCAAATACGATTACCTCCACGTCATCGACCGTATGACTGGTGAGGATATCGACATGCTTCTCGATGGTGAATACAGCTTCATCGCTTCACCTAGCGACAACGACGCACGTTTCATCGTGAAACTCGGCTACAACACCAACAACAGCGCTGAAAACGACATCTTCGCCTACCAAAACAACAACGACATCATCGTCAACGGCGAAGGCGAACTCCAGGTGTTCGACGTCACAGGTCGCATGGTCGCTACACAACACGTGAACGGAGTTCAGACAGTGAACGTTCCTTCACAGGGAGTGTTTATATTCAAACTGAATGAGAAGACACAAAAGATAGTTGTAAGATAATATTCAAACCGTCATTTCGACCGAAGTGGAGAAATCCTCTTTCTCCGGTGACATGTGAAAAAGAGGATTTCTCGACAAGCTCGAAATGACACAAAAAAGAGAAAGGATATATAAAATGAAAAAGATATTATTTGTAATTGCATTGGTTATTACAATGGGCTTCGGAGCAAAAGCCCAAATTGGCCTTACCGACGCATTCTTCAACGACTGGGCACAGAGCGACTTGATGCGCGACATCACACTCGTTAATCTTCCTAACGAGCACGGCCTCACCACCGACGTCCCCGGCGCCCCTCTCGGCAGCGGTCTGTTCATCCTCGGCGCCCTCGGCGCAGGATACGCATTGGCTCGCCGTAAAAGGGATTAGTTTACGGTTTACCGTTTACCGTTTATTGGCAGACACATCATCAACCGATACAAAAATCCAGTATCATAAAAAATTAGGGACGAAATCTTTCGTCCCTAATTTAAACGGTAAACAGTAAACAGTAAACAATAAACAGCAAACAGCAAGCAACTACTCCGCCGCCCGGCTCTTATTCACTAAAACAACGCCGGTGAAGACAAGGACTGCAGCAGCGATCTTCTGCCATGTGAGATGGTCCATGCCAGTGGCAATGCCCATCACAGTGGCGATAATGGGCTGCAAATAGCCGTATAGACTGATGACCGTCGGACGTAACACCTTCTGCCCTACCGGAATAAGGAAATATGCGACGAAGGTGGAGAAGAGAATCACAAAACCAAGTTCGAGAAGGTATCTCGTAGGCATAACAGCCATGTTGAGACCAACCAACTCCTTGATATCGAACGGTATAGCGACGACAGCCGAGAAGAGAAACATCCACTTCATGAAGGTAACGACGCTGTATTTTGTGATGAGCGGACGAAAAGCTCCGAGATACATGGCAAAGAAGATGCAGTTGCCAATCATATAAACAATGCCCATGGGCTGAGTCTCGGTGACACTGCCGCCATCGACACGCACGGTGTTGAAGACCAGGAAGATGACACCCAAGAAACTCAACGCCACACCGCCGGCTTTCTTCCAAGTGATAGGCTCCTTCAGCACTATTGCCGCGATGAACATAGTGAAGATAGGCGTGAGCGGAGTGAGGATGCTGGTATCGAAAGGCGTGGTCATGGTGCTCGCCTTCAAAAACGACCATTGGGTGAGGAAGAGGCCGAACATCGAGGCGAGAAAAATCTTCGGGAAGTCCTTTAAATCGACCTTTTCTTTCGGCAAAAACAGCGACGTCAGCCAGAAAAGCACAGCAGCACCTACCGCACGAAAGCAAAACAAACCCATCGGCGATATCAACGCCAACATCGACAAATCCCTGCAGATGATGATGTTGAAGCCGAAAATCGTGTAGGCGATGAATGCTGAAATATGACCGATTGTGTTTTTCATTGCAGCGGCAAAATTACAAAATTAGCCATTAGGTATTAGCCATTAGCCAATAGTTTTTTTCGCTAATGGCTAATGGCTAGTTGCTAATGGCTAAAAATATCGTATATTTGCAAGTTGAAAATTAAAATACATAGAAATATGAGTAGAAAAGAAACCCCGGTCCTACTTCTGACCGGTTATCTCGGAAGCGGAAAGACAACATTGGTAAACCACATACTTTCGAACAAGAAAGGCATCAAATTCGCAGTGATAGTCAACGACATAGGCGAGGTGAACATCGATGCCGACCTCATCCAGAAAGGCGGCGTGGTGGGAAAGAAAGACGAGAGCCTTGTGGCGTTGCAAAACGGCTGCATCTGCTGCACCCTGAAAATGGACCTCATCGAACAACTCAACGACATCATGAAGATGGACCGTTTCGACTATATCGTCATCGAGGCAAGCGGCATCTGCGAGCCTGAGCCTATAGCACGCACCATCGCCGGAATCCCGAGCATGGGCAAGGAATACACTCAGTTCGGCACCCCACGTCTCGACTGCATCGTGACAGTGGTCGACGCCCTCAGAATGAAAGACGAGTTCGGATGCGGCGACAGCCTCAAGAACGAAAACATCGACGAAGACGACATCGAGAACCTCGTGATTGAACAGATTGAGTTCTGCAACATGGTCATCTTGAACAAGGTGTCGGAGGTCGAGCCTAAAGAACTCGAGCGCATCAAACAGATTGTGAAAAACCTATCCCCTGACGCCGAAATCCTCGAATGCGACTACGCAAACGTCGATTTGGACAGAATTATCGACACTTATATGTTCGACTATAACACCGTCTCAGGCTCAGCCGGCTGGATTAAGATTATAGAGGGTAATTCCGTCATTTCGACCGAAGCGGAGCGTAGTGGAGAAATCTCCGACGAACATGAACATCATCATGACCACGAAGACCATGATCACGAGCATCATCACCACCATCATGATCATGACGAGGAAGAAGGCGAGGCTGAGGAATACGGCATCGGCACTTATGTTTACTTCAACAGAAGACCTTTTGACACCCTGAAGTTTAACGATTATGTGCTGAACAACTGGCCGAAAAACATCATCCGCTGCAAGGGATTGTGCTATTTCGCCGACAACCAGGACATGTCGTACATCTTCGAGACCGCAGGCAAGCAGAAAAAGCTCTCTGAGGCGGGCTATTGGTTCGCGACAGCGAGCGAGGAAGAGCTGCGCCAGTTCGTCGAACGCGACCCGAGCATCCTCAAAGACTGGGACGAGGAATACGGTGACCGCATGGAGAAAATCGTTTTCATCGGACAGAAACTCGACAAGGAAGTGATAAAACAAGCGCTTGACAGCTGCTTATTTTAGATAACAAATAATAGATGACAGATAATAGAGGGCGCAGGGCATCTGTATTGCTTTGCGCTCTTTTATTTTACCCAAAATATCCTGTCAAACCAAAATTTTTGTATCTTTGCATCAGATAATAATCAATATTTAGTAACCTTTTAATTTCATAAAAATGGATGTTTACAATTTGCCAGAGTACATTGAAACACATTTGTCTGGAACACGATTTAACTTCAAAATCCCAACAAATCCTAATAAAGAATACAGAAGTGAGCGGAGAAATATCATAAAAATAGGCTATAAGCTGTTGTTATCAAATCTTAAAGGAAACAACTTTATCAAAAACGATTTTTTAAATGAAAACATTTACATCATTTGGAAAGAAAGTTTTCAAAAAGCATCTAATAATGCGACAAGACTATGGCAAACAACATTTGCTGTCCTCAAATTACCAGTGATTATCAAAAACGCAAAACCTTTTGATGAAAATTACAGAACCTTTGATATTAAAGAAGGTAATCAAAAAAAGAATCGCTATGTTGAAATTATCAAACTAAGACACTCATTTAATAGCAAAGTGCATAACTATATGAACTTTACAATTGAATTAGTTATTGGCAAGAAAAATGACGGGCGGAATATTCAATACAGCTTGGAGTACATAAAAAAAGCGTGTAGTTAATCCTTGCAAAAGCCGATCTACACGTTTTTGTAATATTACGCTGCAAAAATACAACAATTTTTTTGATTGTCAAGAACTTTTTGTCAAAAAAAATTAAGATTCCTCGCCTATCGGCTCGGAATGACAGGATCATTATGTGGAACAAACAAGCGCGGCATGAAGGGACATACAAACAACCTTGTGCCGACAAGCCGCGCTACAATGATTAATTATTATGGGCTGTCATTCCGAACGAAGTGAGGAATCTCATTTTTGGTTTAGAGCAGCTTTCCCATAAACTCCTCTCTCGGAATGCTCAGTTTCACAAAAGTCGACACTTTCTTGCCAAGATCTTTGATTGAACCTCCAATGAGATAAACGTCGTCGTCAATGATTAGGAATCTGTCGTGCGATTTGCCGAAACGCTTAATGTTTATTGGCTGATACTGAGAATTGTGCTTTTAGCCCATCTTCGAAAATCTACTCCAACCTGAGATTTTAATCTATATCAAACGTTGCACCGTTCTACCACCTTCAGTTTGAACTGTTGCAAAATTTGCAACTGTTGAATCCCTGTCTAATTCCCCCTCATCGTATATATTTCTTAGATGTCTTGATATTGTTGATTTATTACGTTGGTATAATTCGGACAAATTGTCCAAAGTTAGCCACACAGTATCGTTTTCCATTAATACTTCTATACTAATTGAATTCTCCGGCTGATAGAGCACTATTTCGCTGTTATTTTTAATCGGTAACATAATTTTAATTTTTAGATACTTGTTGCAAAAACACAAAATTTCTCTGATTGTCAATAGGTTTGTCAAAAAAAACCACAAAAAAGATTCCCCGTTATCGCAACGGGGAACCCAAACAAAACTAAAACTAAACATGTTAAAATTTGTATTTAGTAACCTTTTACGACGCAATAGCAATGACAAAAAGATACGCATTTGTTCCTGAGGTATTCTCAGAACTTAACAGATTATCAAAATCTGAATTGAGAAAATACATACTCGATTACTACAAAAAGAACCTCAAAGGACTCGAGGTTATTAATGTCGACACTGGCATTACAATTCATTTTTCCATGACCTCGGGACGAAAAACTGCGATGGGAGAAGCTATGTATCAACGTAAGGCGGAGATCATAAGGATTCTTCCTGATTTGGTCAGATACGCTTTGTATAATAATTTCGGCAACCCAAAAGAATCTGACAGTCCTGATATTATAGGTTATTTAAATTTTAAAGGACGCTGTGTTATCGATGGTAAAACAGAAAATGTCAGAATCGCTGTGCAGTTTCAGAAACAAGCAAAGTTTTATTACAATATTGAGGTTAACACGATAAAATAAAAACGAGAATCTAAAGAGTCCTGTTTCCGGTGTTCTCTCATCCCGATCCTCGTTATATCGTATCGCCTTAGCGAAATTGACGATGCAAAAATACAACAAAAAATATTTTTTGTCAATAGGTTTGACAAAAAAATCCACAAAAAAGATTCCCCGTTATCACAACGGGGAACCCAAACAAAACTAAAACTAAACATGTTAAAACTACATTGCTGTAGCTTTGGGTTATTGTCATTTCGAGCGAAACGAAGTGGAGTCGAGAAATCCTTATTTTTCGGTAACAACCGAGTAAAAGGATTTCTCCACTCCGGTCGAAATGACATCTTATTATTTCTTTCTTTTCTTAACCACAGCATATCCTGCACCGAGAGCAGTGAGGACTAAGAGACCGCTGCCAAGAGGAGCTGCTGGATCGTTTTGTGTACCACCAAGAGCACCTGTTGGAAGCACGAAGTTGATAATACCATCATCCCATGTGCGGCTATTATTAGCCCAATCTGTGACGAAAGCGTCATTCTTACCTTGTGCGTTAGCTGTTAAACCAAGTGTCAAAACTATAGCGATTGCAAATAATATCTTTTTCATTTCAATTCCCTCCTATCATTTATTTAACAACAATTTTTTGAGTTTGGATTTCATTTCCGATTAACCTGAAGATGTAAACACCTTGAGCATTGACATTGACTGTCTGAACGCCGTTGATGTGCTGGTTCATCACCATTCTTCCTATTACATCGAATACTTGCAATTCACCGTTTCCTTTAACAACAATGTCATTGCCATTTTGGAATGCGAAGATTTCGTTATTGTCATCGTAATTAGAAGTTTCAGAGAGACGTACGATGAAGCGGTTAGCATTGTCATCCGGAGTGGCTATGAAGCTGTATTCACCTTCAAGAAGCATGTCGACATCCTCACCTGTTAATCTGTCGATAAGGTGGAAATATGAGAAGTTGCCGTTAGCTTTTGCGCTAAGCGTATATCTGCTCATTGACTGTGCTTTGAAGCTGAGATCGAATACTCTTGTATCTTCGCTCAAATTGACTGAAGCGAAGCTTTCGCCATCATGGTTAATATAAAGCATAGGAGCATTCTCGTTATAGTGTTTCATCTTATTCAAACCTCTACCTTCTTTAAACTCGACGCAAGCTACATCTGAAAATTCGCTGTTCTTGACTGTGAACCAGATGTTGCCGTTGAAGTCTTTAGCAGTAGCACCGCTTGTTGAGTTGGCAATGGTTAAAGTATAATTATTTCCAAGTTCTGATTGGTCTATAGCCTGAACCAAGATGGCTGTTCCTGTTGGAATCTCTGTGCCGTCGTTTTTAACTTTGAATGTACCGTCTTCTTTATCTAAGGCATAATACTTTTCAGCAAGCAGTGTACCATTAGGGATTGCAGAGCCTGCAGCACCTTTATAAATTGAATGTGAATAAGGGTTCCCGATGAGGTTGAATCCTTTGTAGTTAGCATTTTCGCAAGTGTATGATAAATCAACTTCTACATCATTGTAATTAAGCTCGCCTGTGTAAGCAATATCCTCTGAGCCACCTGTGCGGTAGAGATATCCGCGACCGCAATCAAGCTGACTAAACGAATTACTTGTGTTCAGATTGTTATACCACGTGGTGTTAGGCTCATTGAATTTGTAAACATTATATTTATCAACTGATGCCTCCTGATAAACAAGGTTATTAACATTGGAGAATGAAACATAATCTTTAGCAGCATCATGAGTTGATGTTGAGATTGTTTGCCAACCTGAAAGTGCTGTTTTTGCTCCCCATGTATCAACTGATTTCTTAACAGTGGCTTGAACACCAGCATTATTTACGATAAGTTGACCGCCGTCTTCGACAACGAGATTAGCAGCAGTTGCGCTGACAAGAGTACCATTAATTGTCAAAGTTCTACCATTAGGAATCTTTGTAATACTTGAAATTGTTACTGTTTCACCTGCAGCAACAGTAACATCTTCAGTAATCTCATTGTTACCATCAACTGGGATATTACGATTCCACTGAGCATAAAGAGTTATGTTTGCTCCAGGCATTGAGAATGCTTCACCAGCTGGATATGATGTTCCTGATCCGTCGGCTTTTGTGTTCCATGTATTGAATGTATGGTTTGCTGAAGGAACGGTAAATGTGTTTGCTGCAGCTGCTGTTACTGAACCGCCTTCATAATATGAAGCAACGGCTGGAGCATCGCCACTACCGCCATTAGCGTTGTATGTTACAGTGTATTTTGGAATATAAGTGATTTCTATTGATCCAATTACTGTTGCTCCTCCTGATACATATAATAAGAAATAATCATAATCACCCGTCACATTCCATGTTGCACCGCTTGTTCCAACTGTTTGAGCAGATCCCATAGGAATACCTTCTCCAGTTTCATCTATTACTGATGTCGCAATTTTTAGTGTCCAGGTTCTATCTGAGCCAGAAGATTTAGTCATTTTAACAGACTTTATTGTTCCAGGTACTGCATTAGAGTTATAAATCCAATATGCAGTTTTGGTACTATTAAATTGTATGCCATTATTTTTATATGCATATGCTTTACCAGATATATCACCTGCAGACCAGTCATACCACTCATAGCTACTTTCAAAATCAGTTACTTCTGCTTCTGTTATTGTTATAGTCTTATTATTGCTTGGTGTAGCATTTTCAATGTCAGACCATGCTGAAGTTGCATAATTCACTCCATCACCAACAGCTTTAAGTCTAAAATAGTATTTTGTCTCATTGGTTAAGCCTGTAATATCCATTCCAGACGTAGCATTCGTAACTTCTGTGGCACTTGTAAAGGTGTTACTGGTCGAATACTCAATAGTATAGCTTGATGCATTTGCAACATTTGACCATGTTGGGGTAACTTTTCCATTGCCAGAAGTTATCGCTGTAAAAGCAGGTTTTGCCAATTGCGGAACAGCAGGAGTCGCATTCACTATAGAACTATAATCAGAAGTAATGTAATCCTCGCCATCTCCGATAGCTTTAGCCTTGAAGTAATATTGGGTGCCGTTAGTGAGACCTGTTTTTGTGTAAGATGTTACTACGTTGCTTTTATTTTCAGTGGTCCAATTTTCATTATCTATTGAATAGGCAATAGTGTAACCAGTTGCATGTTCTACTGCATTCCAAGACAAATCAACCTCTCCTTGGTTGCTTCCTGTCTCTGCGGTAAGAGTTGGTGCAGGTAAAGTGATGTTAGCAAGAGGCTGAACACCAGATGGTGTGTTTGACCAGCTTGAAGTTGTATAATTCTCACCATCGCCAACAGCTTTCAAACGGAAATAATAAGTGTTTGATGGCACAAGATTCTCAACAGTATATGATGTTGCCAAACTTGAAATGTTTTCCACTACTGTTGCATCAGAAAAGTCGTTCTCAACTGTAGAATATTCAAGTGTGTAGCTTGAAGCATTGCTCACCATAGTCCAACTAAGATCAATACTTTTAATACCTGCAGTTGGTACATTCAAAACAGGTGCTGTGAGCTGAGTTGGGCCAGAGTTGTAAAATACTTCAACAGATTGAACATAACCTCTATTAGCAGTCGTTGTTTCTAATTTAATTGATGTAATATCCACTGGTGATGACTCAAGATCATAAATATAAGAAGTCATGGTTGTTGTCAACGTACTGGTTTCATACGTCAATGAGTTACTGCCATTTAATGTAATTTTAACTTTTGATGCATCACTACCATATTTGAGAGCTTTAAAAATAATCTTGGTCGCTTTAACCTGCCCACCGTTAGATAATGTCATTACTAGATTACCTTTACCGTTGCTACTTCCAAATTTTACGCCGTAATCTTGTTTGCCATTATATGCTTTACTAGCCGTAACAGATGAAACTTTATCGTTTCCACTTGATATAAGTCCATCAACTGTCGTTTGGGGTGTTCCATCATCATTATTTGTTCCAGTAGATTTAAAAGTAATAGTATAGCTTCCTCTAGATTGTCCCAAGACCTTTATCGGCTGGGTAATTAGCATTAGCGCACATAACGCCGCAATTAAGATAGTAATTTTTCTATTCATTTTTTGTTGTTTTAGTTAGTTATTATTTTTTTATTTCATTTTTTAAATGATCAATTTCATTTTTTAATGATTCACAATCAATGATTTTGTCAGCAATATAGTCTATAATAACTATTCCTCCTGCTTGTATATAGCGACTTAGAAAAAACTCGAAATCATCAACAATTTTTATATATTGTTGCTTATCTTCTTCAGTAGTTTCCAATAAACATGCTTTACGATAAAAATCATTAAAATAACATATAGGGAGCACATCGTCATCAATTTTTACTAAATCAAAAATATCACTGACTTGTGGTTCTTTGATTGGTTCAATACCTCTAATGATTTCTATTATATCATTCAAACGATCCAATTTCTTTGGCACGATATTACCTTCCAAACATAGAAAATTATCTCCGAGACATTTTGCCAAACGGTTAAAATAGTAGTCTAAATCTACCGCGAAAGTATTATCTTTCATTTCTTTTATCATTCCTTTTGTGATAATAAAATAGTCAAGTACTTTCGCTTGTTCTGTTTTATTTGTTTTTTTTAAACACATACGGTGTTCATTTAATCTTTAAAAATTATTTCTCTTTAAAGTTTCCTCGCTCCGCGCTCAAAATAACACCATCTTTCTTCTCTCCACCGCGGCTGCCTTAAGGGCATTAACGGCATTAATGGCTTTAATGCCCTTAAGGCAGCCGCTTAATGCCTTTAATGAGGCCGCTTTTTTCATACACTCCAAACTTCAAACTCTCAACTTTATCTGAGATTTATTCACCAGAGGTGAATGCTTTCGCTCCGGTCAAAATGACGAGAGAGCACAAATAAAAAAAGGCGTTTGCCGTTCCGCTTGCGCCCACCAACCTGTCAAGGGTACCCCTACCCTGTGTATCTGATAAGCACGAAACAACTCACGCCAGAATGCGCGAGCTTTTCGCTTACTTATTCCGATACTTTGTAAAATTGGGGTAATTCTGACAAGTGGAATAAGAGCGCAAAGCTCTGTATCTTAATAATTTAGATCAATTATTTTTTCATCATCTTTCTGTTTTACGATGTATAACCTCAATGTGCAAAAATAGTATTTATTTTTATATAAGATGATGTTTTTTTTAAAAAGTTTACTATCTTTAATTTAGTTTTGAGATATATTCATCATTAAAAGGTTTTCCTAAATTTGAGACTTATGGCATTTGTGATCAAATTAGAAATCATTAGAAACAAAATCGAACAATTAATTATTCCTCCCCCCTCTTTTCTCTGTTATCTGTTATCTCTTTGACTGCGAACGGCAACGCCAACAGAAACGTCATCGCGTCAGCGACGGCCTGCGTCATCTCAACACCTTGAAGCCCGATGAAAAGAGGCAAAATCAGGATGGTAGGAATGAAGAAAATGCCCTGCCGCCCCATTGATAACAAAGTGGCTACAAACGTCTTACGGGTGGTCTGATACATCATGTTGGTCACCGTGCTCACCCCTATGAGCGGGAACGAGATGCATTGCCATCTCAACACCCTCGTCCCTATTTTTATCAACTCGGCGTCCTCACTGCGGAAAAACCTGATGAGGTCGGGAGCGAAGATGGCAAAGGTTATCGACATCACTATCAGGATGACAGTGGCGAGCTTAGTGGTGAAGATGTACGACTTACGCACCCTCTCATGCAGCCCGGCGCCGTGGTTGAAACCGCAGACAGGCTGAAAACCCTGCCCCACTCCAAGGATGATGGAGAAGGCAAACATCATGATACGCGACACTATAGCAAACGCCGCGATAGCACTCGCCTCGGTACCCGGAGCAGCGTAAAAAGCCGCATACCGGTTCAACATTATGGTGCTGATGCACACAAAGACATGACGGCACAACGAAGGCATGCCGCCGTTGAAGATGTCGATATAACTTCGTAAAGTCGGGGTGAAATTTCTGAATCTTATATGCACGTTGCCGTTCATCTCAGTGCCGAGAAGCAAGATAAACCACCCCACCATCTGGCTGATGCAGGTGGCAAGCGAGGCACCCCTAACACCCATATCGAGCACATAAATCAACAGCGCATCGAGTATGATGTTCAACACCGCGCCGGTGGCGATTCCCACCATAGCGTAACGCGCGTTGCCCTGCAGCCTCAGTTGGTTGTTCAGCGTCAGCGACGACATCATGAAAGGCGTTCCGATAAGGATAAACGTCAGATAATCATTGGAATACGGCACGATGTCGGGAGTAGCGCCCATCATTCGCGAAAGCGGAGAGAGGAAGAAAAGTCCTATTATCGCCGCTATGGTGCCTATCCCCATCGACGAGAGGAAACCCGTCGCCGCCATCTTCTCTGCCTCACCGTATCTCTTCGCACCAAGCGCCGTCGAGATGTAATTTCCCGAGCCGTGACCGAAGAAAAACCCTATCGCGTTGATGAAAGTCATGTAGGCAAACGACACTCCCACCCCGGCAGTAGCCTCAGTGGAGATATGTCCTACAAAAAACGCGTCGATGATATTGTAAAGAGCCGTCACCATCATGGAGATGATAGTAGGAACTGCCATCTTCATAACCAGCTGACGCACAGGACTTTCCGTCATCATGACGAAACGTGCGCTGCGCTGCTGCTCGTCTTCCTCGTGTGTCGACCCAAAAATATGCTTCATTCCGCAAAAATACAAAAAATAAAGGTTCGTAATATAATTTTCCTTATCTTTGCAAGTTAATAATATATATTGGATATTTTTGCATTTATGGAAGAGAAAGATTTAGATAAAGATTTGAACGAAGAAGAAATTCTTGACGAAAATATAACGGAAACCACCGAAGACGTTGACAGTCTGCTGAAATCGGCTCCTCAAAAGATCAACATGAAAGACGAGGAGATGGAAGACCGTATGGTGAACAAACAGGACGATGGCGAGGAGTTTAAGGCTACATGGCCGCTCCACGACGACATGAAAAAGACGCTCACCAACGATTTTCACCGCGGATGCCGCATCAAAGCCGACAAATATGAGTTCGCAAGCAACGTGTTATGCCACGGACAATGCAAACTCGACAGCTTCAACTGGCTGAAGGACTATGAGAACGAGACCCCGAAAGAAGGCTCGCTGCTGATAGCTGAGGTGCGTTTTAAGAACGATAGAAAAGACTTCTACAGCTACCCTTCGGAGATGAATCTCCTTGAAGGTGAATTAGTTGCAGTGGAGACAGCTATCGGACACGACATAGGTATAGTGACGATGGTGGGCGAGCTCATCGAGAAACAGCGCAAACGCAAGAAAAACAACACCCCTGTCGAGGAACTCAAGAAGATTTACCGTCGCGCACGCCTCAACGATGTGGAGAAATTCATCGAAGCCATACGCCAAGAAGACCACACATTGTACCGCAGCCGCGAGATAGCATCGAGCCTGAAACTCGAGATGAAGCTCAACGACATTGAATATCAAGGAGATAGGACAAAAGCTATATTCTATTACACCGCCGACGGTCGTGTCGACTTCCGCGAGCTGATCAAGAAACTGGCCGAGGAGTTCCATGTGCGCGTGGAGATGCGTCAGATTGGATTCCGTCAGGAGTCGGCGAAGCTCGGTGGCATCGGCTCATGCGGCCGTGAGCTCTGCTGCGCCTCGTGGATCACTGACTTCCAGTCGGTAACCACCAACGTGGCAAGAGTGCAGCAGCTGTCACCAAACCCGCAGAAACTCGCAGGTCAGTGCGGCAAGCTGAAATGCTGCCTCAACTACGAGTACGAAACCTACATCGAGGCTCTGAAAGCATTCCCGGATAACCGCATAGTGCTGAAGACTAAGAAAGGCGACGGAATATACCAGAAAATCGACATCTTCAAAGGCCTGATGTGGTACTCATACCCGTTCGACCGTAACAACATGATGGCGATTCCGGCTGAGAAGGTGAAAGAGATCATCGAAGATAACAAAAAAGGCGTGCTTCCTGAACAATTGGAGGACTTCGCGTTCATCAAGGAACAGAAGAACAACGACTACGGCGAAGAAGGCAAGCCGGCAGATTTGTCGAAATTGGAATAAGCTCCGTCATTTCGACTGGAGCGAAATGAAATGAAGCGGAATGGAGAAATCCTTGTTTAACGGACTTATTCAATTGTACTCGGGAATAAAGGATTTCTCGACAAGCTCGAAATGACGAATAAAACAGAATGAAAAAGATATTATATATTGCAATTGCATTAATGTTAGCTTCGTGCAGCACCAACGCCCTGTACGACGAGAGCGTCGTCATTCCTGAAGCGAGGTGGGACAACGAGAACATCCCTTATTTCAATGTCACCGTTGACGACACCTTGACGGATTACGCTTTCTACATGAGCATCAGGCATTTGGAAAACTATCGCTACAGCAATTTATATGTCTTCATGCACACTGAGTTCCCGAACGGCAACGTCACCCACGACACCATTGAGTGTGTCTTGGCGGCACCCGACGGCCGTTGGATGGGCAAAAGCAGCGGCAACATGCACTATGCAAAGGTGCTTTTAAACCCATCGCTGCGCTTCCCGCTGAAAGGCGATTATCATTTCGAACTTGAACAGGCGATGCGCGAGAAAGAGCTGAAAGGCATCACCGACATAGGCATTTGTTTTGAAAAACAATAAGTTATGGCAAAAAACAAGACAAAAAAGAAGAGAGACATCAAGGTTTATCTGATAGTGATCTGGACATTGTTCCTGTTGTTTGCACTATCGGTTTTCCTGCTTTTCCACGGCATAGTACACGAGTGGTTTGGCGAGATGCCTACCTTCGAAGAGCTTGAAAATCCTGAGACTAACCTCGCGACGGAGATCATCTCCGCAGACGGCAAGCTTCTTGGCACATATTACATCGAGAACCGTTCCAATGTGAGCTATGCCGACATCTCTCCCGACCTCATCCATGCGCTCATCTCCATCGAAGACGTGAGATTCTATGAGCACAGCGGCATCGACAAGATAGCTTTGTTCAGGGTGGCGAAGGGCATCGCGACAGGCAACAGCGACCAGGGAGGCGGCAGCACCATCACGCAACAGCTGGCGAAAAACCTGTTCCCTCGCGGCGAGAACCTCAGCAAGACCAAGCTCGTGATAAGAAAACTGCAGGAATGGGTGACGGCGACAAAGCTGGAATACAACTATTCGAAAGACGAAATCATCGCCATGTACCTGAATACCGTGTTCTACGGACACAACGCATACGGTATCAAGAAGGCGACAGAGACGTTTTTCGGCAAGGAGCCCGATGAAATCACTATGGAGGAAGCCGCTTTGCTGGCTGGCGTCGTCAACGCACCTTCAAAATTCAGCCCAAGACGGCATCCCGACAACGCCATGAACCGCCGTAATCTGGTGCTCAAACGCATGGAGACCAACGGCTACATCACCGAGGCAGAGTACGACTCCATATCTCAAATCCCAATAGACTTGTCGAATTTCGGCGTCCTCGACCACAACGCGGGACAGGCTACATATTTCCGCGAGTTTCTGAGAAGCGAGATGCACGAATGGGCAAAGACACATTTCAAACAAGACGGCACACCTTATAATATCTACAAGGACGGCCTGCGCATATACACCACCATCGACTCAAGGATGCAGCAGTATGCCGAAGAGGCGGTGCGCGAACATCTCGCTTTAGACCTGCAGCCGGCGTTTTACGAACATTGGAAAGGCGACCCGAAAGCGCCATTTGTCCTGAAAGACGAAGAAGAAGTCGAAAAAATCATGATGCTTTCGATGAAACGCTCGGAGCGTTACCGTGTGCTGAAGAAAGCAGGCTGGCCTATGGACTCCATCATCGCCAACTTCAACGAGCCTACCGAGATGAGGCTGTTCTCGTGGGACGGCCCTATCGACACCGTCTTAAGTCCAATGGACTCAATAAGATACAGCAAGTTCTTCCTGCAGTCGGCTTTGATGTCGGTGGAGACCGGCACGGGTCATGTGAAAGCCTACGTGGGAGGCGACGACTTCCGTTTCTTCCAATACGACCACGTGACACAGGCAAAACGACAGGTAGGCTCCACTTTCAAACCGTTCCTGTATTCTCTGGCGATGCAGGAAGGCGAATACACACCGTGCACCAAGGTTCCTAACATCAGCTACAGCATACAGCTTTCTGACGGCAAGTTCTGGGAGCCAAAAGACTCAGGCAAAACCAAATTCGGTGAGGAAGTCACTTTGAGATGGGCGTTGGCACATTCCAACAACCGCATCTCGGCTTATCTGATGAAACGTTTCGGACCTGAGGCTGTCATCCAGATGGCCCGCAGGATGGGCGTCACATCCGACATCCCGGCAGTGCCTTCTATCTGCTTGGGCGTATGCGACCTCTCGCTTTACGAGATGGTGGGCGCCATGAGCACCTTCGCCAACAAAGGCGTTTATGTGAAGCCTATTTTCATTACAAAGATTGAAGATAAGAACGGCAACGTCATCGAGACGTTCAAAGCCGAGCAGCACGAGGCAATGGACGAGGTGACAGCTTATAAGATGATAGAGTTGATGAAAGGCGTTGTTTATGAAGGCACTGGCGTCCGTTTGAGATATAAATACGGATTACGCAACCCTATCGCAGGCAAAACCGGCACCACACAAAACCAGAGCGACGGATGGTTTATGGGCATCACCCCGGACCTCACCACCGGCATCTGGACGGGCGCTGAAGACCGCTCGGTGCATTTCAAGACGATAACGCTCGGACAAGGTTCCAATATGGCACTCCCAATCTGGGCTTTATATATGAAGAAGGTGTACTCCGACCCGACGCTGCATATCAGCCAGGGTGACTTCCAGAAGCCGCTTTCGAATGTCGATCTGGAATTCGACTGCGACAAATATGAGGAGGAACAGAATGCGGCAGCAGCACCAGAAGAGAGCGAAGAGGACGAATTTTAATATACAACCCGTCATTTCGAGCGAAACGGAGTGAAGTCGAGAAATCTCCGACAATTGAAAGGATGAGATTTCTCCACTTCGGTCGAAATGACGAAAACAATGAATTATGGCAAACTCAAATTTTGTTGACTACGTGAAGATATTCTGTCGCTCGGGCAAGGGCGGCAACGGCGCTATGCATTTCAACCATGCAAAATATGTGCCTAAGGGCGGTCCTGACGGTGGTGACGGCGGCAAGGGCGGCGATGTCATCTTGAAAGGCAACGCTCAGCTGTGGACGCTGCTGCATCTGCGCTACACCAAGCACCTCTTCGCCGGCGACGGCGAGTCGGGCGGCGCTAACCAGAGAACGGGCGCACAGGGCAACAACGTGATTATCGAGGTGCCACTGGGTTCGATGGCATACGACGCTGAGACCAACGAACATCTCGGCGAAGTGACAGAAGACGGACAGGAGATCGTCATCATGAAAGGCGGACGCGGCGGAAAAGGCAACACCTTCTTCAAAACAGCCACCATGCAGGCACCAAAGTTCTCGCAACCCGGCGAGCCATCAGAAGAACGCTGGATCATCATCGAACTGAAACTTCTGGCAGATGTCGGCCTCGTAGGCTTCCCAAATGCAGGAAAATCAACCCTGTTATCCGTCGTATCAGCAGCAAAACCTGAGATTGCCGACTATCCGTTCACCACACTGACACCAAACCTCGGAATAGTGCCATATTATGACTTCAAATCGTTCATCATGGCCGACATCCCTGGCATCATCGAAGGCGCATCGGAAGGTAAGGGATTGGGAATCAGATTCTTACGCCATATAGAAAGAAACTCAATACTGCTGTTCCTCGTCGCAGCCGACAGCCCCGATGTGAAAGAAGCTTACGACGTTTTATTGAATGAATTGAAAAAATATAATCCGGAGTTGCTGGATAAAAAACGTATCCTCGCCGTCAGCAAGTGCGACCTGATTGACGAAGACACTAAGAAAGACATCAAGAAACACCTGCCGAAGAAGGTGCCGCACCTCTTCATCAGCTCGGCAACCGGCGAAGGGATTAAAGAGTTGAAGGATTTAATTTGGCTTTCACTTAGTGAATGACTTGTCATTTCGACTGACTAGGTTAAGAGTTGAGAGTGAAGAGTTAAGAGTTGAGAGTTGAGAGTTAAGAGTTAAAAGATAAAAGAGAGATTTTAGGATTATTTAGGAAGAACATTTTGAATGATTTTTTAAATAGATTTTTTTAAGATTTTGAGCCGAAGGCGACCGAATGAGTTACATTTTGAATGATTTTAATTAGATTTTGTAAGATTTTGAGCCGTAAGGCGACCGAATGAGTTACATTTTGAATGATTTTTAATTAGATTTTGTAAGATTTTGAGCCGTAAGGCGACCCGATTATGTTAAACGACCTCGATCATCAGCTTTTTCTGTTTCTCAACGGTTTGCACGTTGGGTGGCTCGACCCTGTGATGACGTTCATCTCATCGGAGCTGGGCTGGGTGCCGTTTTATGCTGTGCTGGTGTTCCTCGTTTTTTACAAATACAAGTGGAAAGGCTTGTGGGTTCTCCTCGGCGTGGCTGTTGCAATCACATTATCTGACCAGATCGCGTCGCATGTCTTCAAGCCTATGGTTATGCGACTCAGGCCGTGTCACGACCCGTTGATAAAAGACCTTATATATCTTCCTGACGGTCACTGCGGCGGGATGTACGGATTCATGTCGTCGCATGCCTCCAACACCTTCGCTTTGGCGTCGCTCATCTACATGACGATGAAAAAGCATTACAGCAAAATAGGCTGGCTGATGTTCCCTTGGGCAGCGGTGGTTTCTTACAGCAGGATTTACATGGGAGCGCACTTCCCCGGCGATGTGATTTGCGGGGCAGCACTGGGATTGATATTGGGATTTGTAATCGGTTTTCTAACGAAAAAATACCTGCTAAAATAATTACCCACGCAGAAATAGCAGATATGGCAGAATTTTTTCTGCTGTTTTTTCAATTTCTGCGTGAGATTTAAAATGGGAACTCCGTGATAGCCTCAAGTTTACCGTTTTCCACTTTATAGCAAAACATCGTTTTACCGTTAGTCAAAGTGAGATATTTCACTTTTAATCCCGAGTAGTATCTTATAGCTTGGTCAAGCACTTTTTCGGTTATTGGCACTGTTTCCGCCTTGCATTCCACTATCATCTGCGGCTCGCCGAGGTTGTTGAAAACCACGATGTCGGCACGCTTCGGGAGGTTATTGACTTTGATGGAATATTCCACCGCCACAAGTCCGGCAGGCACTTTTCGTGTCTCCACGAGATAATACAGCATCTTCTGCCTGACTTGCTCCTCTGGAGTTAAAGAAACCCATTGTCTCCGAAGCGGATCGAAGACAACCACTTTTTCATCAACAAGAGATGTTTTGAACCATTCCATGATGCAAATCTATTACAATCCAAAACATTGATAAAAATTATCTGGATTGATTGTTTTTACTATACTTTCAGGATAGGCTGAGGTGAAAGTGGATGACACTCGCGACTTCTTTTTCGGATTCCATTTAAACTCATACGCTGTCAGTTTGCCGTCTTTCTCCTCTATATAGTCAATTTCTTGTTTTTGTGTCGTCCGCCAAAAGTATGTGTTGCAATAATTATGTGTGTAATGGTTGTATTTCCTTAATTCACTTATCATGAAATTCTCCCACAAAGGTCCTGCATCCTGACGTAATTCCATATCTGAAAAGTTATTAATCAATGCATTACGGATACCATTGTCACAAAAATAAATTTTACGGCCAAATTTTAATTCATTTCTCAAATTACGACTGTAAGATGGAAGTCTGAAAATGATTTTTGTTTGCTCAAGCAAATTTATGTATTTCTCAATAGTTCCTTTATCAATTTCGACAATTTGTGACAATTCATTATAAGACACCTCACTTCCTATCTGATATGCCAAGGCTTTCATAAGTTTGACCAGTTTGTCAGGTTTTTTTATGCGTTCCCATTCTAAAATATCTTTGTAAAGATAACTATTTGTGAGCTGATTAAGGATTTCTTTCTCATCGCCAGGATTGCAAACAACATCAGGATACATGCCATAAACCAATCTTATTGGCAGTTTCTGTATTTCAGCAAACAACCCTATATCGTTAACCATTTCGTTGAAAGACAATGGGAAAAGCTCATATTCGAATTTTCTGCCAGTTAAAGGTTCGTTTATCTTATTTGCCAACTCAAACGATGAACTACCGGTAACTACCAACTGGATACCAGGGAAGTTATCCGTTATTAGTTTCATCTTAATTCCCACATTTTCAATACGTTGCGCCTCATCTATCACGACAATTTTATTCTTTCCAATCATACTTCTGTATCGCTCTATTGTGACATTTGAGAAAAAGTCCCTAACTGGCAAATCGTCAGCATTAAACCACAACATATCATTTTGTGTAGGAAAAATCTCCTTAAGTAACGTGGTTTTACCCACTTGTCTGGCTCCTATCAGCACAATCGCCTTTCCTTTATACAACCGTTGTTTGATAACATCATGAAGTATGCGTTTTATCATGTTTCTGTCATTTTTACGCTGCAAAGATAATAAATTTTTCTATCCAAATCGCCAAAAATTATAATATTTAGCGATTTGATTCTATAAAATTAAAGTGACTGACAAAAATATAGATTATCGGTTACTTACATTTCCTCAAAAATCTCATCCAAAGTCCTGTTCTCTGACTCGAAGCCGAGCTGGTTCTTGATTTTTTGTCGCCTTTTGAAGATGGCGCTTTCCGAAACACAATATATCTCAGCCAATTCAAGGGTAGAAAGACCCGATTTCAACAGGCAGCAGAACTGAAAATCTTTGGCAGAAAGCCCGTGGCCATTCAAAAACTGGATGAATGAAGTGAAAATTTCGGAGACAGCCTCGCAAAGCTCGTTAATCTCATATCCTTCAACAACTTCAAGATTGGGTTTTCTGACCTTTGAGAAATAGCCTTTCTGACAGAATTTTTTATATATGTCCTTGTGTTTCAGCAGTTCATATCTCAACGAAGTATCCTGTTCGCTTTGTTTTGCTTTTTTATCGTTGTTGCGATTCTTTTTCCAAATATATCTGACGACAAGCAAAACGCTGGCAACAACCACGAGCGCGACACCCAACCACAAAAAAACATGGCTAGTTTGACTGTCGTTATTCTCAACAACTGTATTCTCATCTGGCACAATTGCGATTCTATAAGTCGCATTGCCTGTCTCATGGTCAAAAGTAGCTGCAATTTCCACGGGATTATCTGCCAGATGATAAATCGGTCCTTTTCTGATAGTGTCAGTTTCCATGTTTTTTTTGCAAAAATAGCTATTTTTTTTGACCTTTTCCAGTAAGATTCCACTGTTTTGTCGCACCTCCAACCAGTATTATTTGTAAATTATTGTTTTTCAATGATTTATAAAATAAAAATTTATGAAAATTCCAGTAATTTTCCAATACATTTCCATAGTTTTCAGAAAGAATTTAATCAATTTTACACTTGACAGCGGATGCCGAAAAGCTATTAGAGTAGGCGTAAATAAAATCTATACTTATGTTAAAAGCCTTTTGGCACTTACAGCATTAACCTTGTTGTCGGTTTATGTTTTTGCGAAAGACGACAACACCAATAAAAAGCCAGTTGCTCCAAAACAGACAGAGACACCAAGCACAGACTTTGATGCCCCAGGCACCTTAGTTTCTACATCTATGAACGCAAACGTTATTACCATCGTATGCCAAGGGAGCGAGGGGCTTTGTTTTACAATTCATGACAAAGAACTGACAACATATAGCCGCACAGGAGCACCTGAGACTTATAATGTCACAAGCGTTACTCATGTCAGTGGAAAAGGAGATAACACGGAGTATATAATAGGTGTCGAATAACTAAAAAATTATAAAGCCAAACAATTTACTAACATTTAAAATTTTTACATTATGAACAAGAAAATGAAATTCGTTGCCGTAGTGGCGACATTGCTTATCGCAGCAGCAGGAGTAATCACATTTGAAGCCTGCAACAAGAAAAACGAAGTCGTTAACAACGCACCGCAGATGGCACTGAACAAAGGCATTGTTTATCAAACCGAAGTACCAGACAGGGAGGCTTATATCCTTGAATTTGAGAAAAAACTTCAAGCTGGCGCTAAAAGCGACGAGGCTTTAACTGCTGAAAACGCCAATGCGTTTATGTTCGACATTCTTAACTTCGACTTTTGCAATATCAATGGCGACGGTCCGGATAAGACTTATGAGACATCTACCTACACTTTGAATGTGTCGGACGGCATGATTAGTCTTAGCGAGTTCGCAAATCTTTATTCACAGATTTCAGCACATGTTTACGATTACTATCACAGCCTCAACCTCGACAACAAAAACTATTATTGCATAGTGCCAGAGATTGCCGAGTTTGACGCAAGTGCCACTTCAACAACCGTAACTGTAAACACAACATTGACAAGTGGTCAATTGTTAAGGGATAGAAGTGTTGACCCATGTGAGAATATCACACAAGATGAATATCAATGGCGGGAAGCAGCAGAGGTTTTGTCAGATTGTTTCAATATGAGCATTTATCATCCTAATTTATCAGAAAGGGTTTTCTTCACATGTATATCATATAAACATTTTGATTACATACACTATCCTCAATTGTTTAACTGTTATGGATGTAATGTTACTAACCATATGATTAGTAATGAAGAAATGTGTATATATTTGAATTCATATCTTGATTTGGCAGAAGAATACAGACCACACATTAAAAATATTATTATGGGTTTGGTAAAAGCCTGGAATGCTAATCCTGAAATTGAATCTAGTAATGACCAAACTACATTGAACCATACATTGGATGTTTCTTATGGTATCATTACAGCAACACAAATAGTTGTAAGATTATAATTAATAATATGTGACAATGGTTTTTAAAATAAACCATTGTCACATAATGTTATAATATTATGAAAAAGAAACTATTTACAACACTCGCAATCTTTATGCTTGCCATGGTGGCTTCTGCCCAGAACTTTTGCCGTTGGGACCATGACAGCAACGACGGAAATCTTCACCAGTGCTACGACATAATCGAGATGAGTGACGGAAATTTTATGGTAGATGACGATGTTTTCGATGAAAATGGCAACGACATCGGAATAAATCTGTTTAAAATCACTGCTGAAGGGGTGGCGATAGACTCCGCTTTCATACCTGGCTCTATGTTCAGGATTAACAGCGGCTGCCCGAAACTACGCAATCCTTTCAACGATAACAGCAATATCTATACTTCGTTATACAACGAAAACGGCGCCACTCTTTACAAAGCCTTGTATATCAATGATGATTTGGACATTGTCGACGAAATCGACACCGAACTTGACATCAACGGCACAATAGGTACCGATTTCAGGGCTTTCATAAACCACAACAACGACATCGTGATTCATGGATGCGACAGCGACACCACCGAGCGTTTCTGTGTGATAGGTCTCGACGGCACGACAAAATTCGTTTCGCAGCCTGTTGAACGCAAGTATAAAGATGTGGCACAGCGCCCGTTTTTTATCATAAACATGAATCCGTTACGTTATGGTTTCATTACATTATCGAGTCATCCCAGTTATGGTGATATTGTCTACATTGAGGAATATGACGAGGAGTTTAATCGTATTGCCCGACACCCATTGTATAATGTAGGACAATCTGTTTATCTGGATTACTACGCACACATGTGCGGCAGCTATCTTGATGACGACAGTTTTATTGTCGCTATCCCGGCATCAGAATATACATCATATCCATACAAACATTATAATCTCATTATAAAGTTCAATCATGATTTCCAGGTTGTCGAGACATTACAGTTTGCCGATGATGCTTGGGATTATCTGATGAAAAAGAACATGGCTGTGACCGACGACGGCAGGATATATGTTGTTTGGTCTAACTACAAGCAGTCCAAATACGAACTCACTGTCGAATGTCTTGATTTCGACCTGAATTTATTGGATGAGGTGGTTTGTTTAGCTTATACGGGAATGGTTAACTCTGGGCTTGTATTGCGCTCCAATGGTGGTCTTGCAATTAGCGGCTGGCTTTATGACTCTGATAATCAGTTTGATAAATCCTCAAAAATTTATGCTGTGATATTTGATGAAACATTATCCACATCTGAATTGTCATCTTCAGAAAAGCCATTCCTCTGCTATCCCAACCCCGCCAAAGACATTGTCAGCATCAGCTTTGCTGAGAATTCAACCTGCAATTCTGTTGAAATCTATGCATTGGACGGACGCCTTGTAGAGACGTACGGCCGTACGTCTCTACAACAAACAACCGTCAACGTTGAAAACCTCAACGCCGGGGTCTATATCTTGAAACTGAGGATGGCGGATGGCAGGGAGTTTGCGGAGAGAATTGTGAAAGAATAATAAAATGATGGCGGCAGCCTTAATGCCATTAAAGCCATTAATGCCATTAAGGGTGTTAATGCCGCCGCCACTCGGAATGATAACCGAATTTGACGGATGATTAGAAAATATTTATTATCTTTGCAAAAAATAATAATCCTATGAAAAAGCTATTATTCCTTTTACTGAGCTTGATTGTCACTTTGTCTGGCATGTCTCAGTACGGTTTTAAGACTTACATTCCGACAGAAGACGGTGCTTTCCGTGAAGGGAAACATGTCGTTGAGACAAGCGATCACGGCTTCATCATCAGCTTGGAAGCACAAAACAAATACAAAAATGAGATTTTGGTCAAAATGTCGTCCGAAGGTGTGGTGTCAAATAAACTTGTTTTTCAAATTGACGGCAAAAACCTTAAATACTGTGGACTGTTCCACCATCCAGAAAACGAGGAGGAATATCTGGCTGTGGCGACATTAGACGAGGGTAACACACCAGACACCTATATCCAAAAAGAGCTGGCATTTGTCAAACTTGATGCGGACCTGAATATCCTAAGCCAAACGGTGTATGATTTCGGAGATGATTATGTCAGATTATCAACAGTTACGAGAACGCCTTTTTTGATATTGGAAGACGACGGGACGATTACGATGGCGACATCGTGCCAGAAAACTGACTGTTACTGCTACTTGTTCGCTAGTTTTACAAACGACGGTTTGATATTGAAACAGAGAGATTCGGAAATCTTTCCTGGTCCGGCCCCAAAAATGTTGAATTCTTTCTCAAAAAAGAGGACAGATGGCAGCTTCGGAATGATATTGTCTGATAACTCATCCGGAGACTTTTTTTGCAAGGCGGACACTGCGTTTAATATTACCAGGATGGGCAAGCTCTTGCTTCTTCCAATTAGAGTGGTTGAAAACCAACAGCTAAACGTGACAGATTCCACATACTATTACATGTTTCCTCAAGGAACTGTTGAATATCTGAACGACAGTGTTTCGCTCGTTACGACAGGTGGTAGATACGTTAAGCATATAGGTAATGAAAATGGATGGTTCAATTTTTTAGCTACACTTGATGACAGCCTGAATGTTTTGAGTAACGATATTTGGGACATCGGGAAGGAGGTTCAGGATCATTCGACAACTGCCTTATCGGCAAGAGACAAAGCTATCGCCGTTACTAACGATGCAATATTCCATTGCGGCGTGGTGGGAATAAAGGATCATGGTCATAATAGCGTTTATGGAGTACAAGCGTCAACAATAACCGTCAGCAAGTTCGACAAAGAACTTAACCTTATATGGCGCAGATATTATGGTGGGGATGGCTTTTTTTACGACATAAATATCATACATTCTACAGCAGATGGTGGATGCATTATGACCGGTATTTATTCAAAACTTGATGGTTACAATTTTCACTCTTACATCCTCAAGGTCGACGAAAACGGCTATGACGCCGTCGGCGAGAACGCGGAGAGTGTGGCGAAACCGTATTTCTGCTATCCTAACCCTGCAAAAGACATCGTTTACATCGAATTATCTCCCGATGTCAACTGCCAATCGGTAGAAATATACACCCTCGACGGGCGCCTTGTAGAGACGTGCCTTGGCGCGTCTCAGCAAACAACCATCAACGTTGAAAACCTCAACGCCGGAGTTTATATCTTGAAAATCAAAATGGCAGATGGCAAGGAGTTTTCGGAGCGAATTGTGAAACAATAGGAAGACAACGGAACCCTGAAGAGGGGAACTTCATGGCGGCGGCTTTAAGGCCCTTAATGGCGTTAACGGCATTAAAGCCATTAAGGCTGCCGCCATAATGATAAACAAACAAAATTGCCATGAAAAAACTCCTGTTATTCTCTATTCTCTTAACTACTATGGCCTGTTCGCACAAGCCGGACATCGAGGTCATCGTCACAGCAAACACCAACCTGTGCCCGAACTGCTACAACGAATACCGCTTCCTCGACAGCATAAGCGAGGATTGCAACCTGCATCTGCTGTTCGAGACAACAAACCCAAACGAGGCGCAAAAGTTTTCAGACAAATTCCTGAAAATCAGCCGCAATTACGACATCATTTGCGATGACACTTTGTTTAAATCGTTGTCGCACAACATCTTTCCGTGGCTGTATCTTTACAAAGACGGCAAACTTGTCTTTGACGCCGAACTTAATCAAAGCAAGAAATGGATTCCTGTCTTAAAAAAGCTTCAGCATGATAACGCATTCGAAGATAAAGCCGTCAAATTGCCCAAAGACATGGTCTTATCAGCCAGCAACAGATGTATCTCGTTGAAAGACAACTATTTAATTATGGATTTCTCCTATCATGAATTGCATCTTTTCGATGAAAACTTCAAACACATTTTCAGTCAGGACTTCTCGAAAGCCGATATTGAAAAGCTTTATCTCGATATTTTCGGAGACAAGAAGACTTTGAGAGAGGTGGGCAGATATTCCGACCAAATTAGGCCGTATATCCCCGATTTCGGCAAGATAAAAATCGACAACGGCTGTGTTTTTCACGACACGCTGTTTCTGCTGATAAATGTGAATTACACGGACACGTATTTCAACGAGGAACATCAGGACTCAACTGTAAGGATTTTGAATGAGACTGCCATCGTCGGGCTTGACAAGAATCTGGAAATCACAGAGGTTTATCCTTTTCGCTTCCGTGACTCGTTGAGATTCAAAGATTTCGAAGTCTGTGCCTGGCAAAACTGTGTGTTTTTAATCAAAGATTGGGACAATATCGTTTTGGGTGTTTCGCAAAAGGAAAAAAGCGAAAAACGGATTCTTTGCCGTATGGAGCGGCGTGATGGCGAAATCAGGTTCAAGTCGTTGGTTGACAATGCCTTTATTCCTGAATTTAACGAAAAACACGGTCTCGGGACGAGCCTTTGTCTCATCAAAATCGACAGCCAGAACGCTTATTTCAATGCGGCGCCTGTCATAACGAATTATGAAAACGGGAACCAGATTGAGCTGCCATTCCCGAACGAAAACGCTCATTTCGACTTGAGGCACGGCATCGCCGAATCCGATTTTATCCTTGCCGACGCTATTCAGAGATCGGACGGCGATTTTCTCCTCTCATATTACTGGAAAAAGGCGAACAAGCTAAGCCTCATCGACAGATCCGGCAGTCTGATTTGGACGATTCATCTTCCGAAGAGTTGTGAAAAGGTTTATCTGGTTAATGAAGATTGGGTGGTTTTGTTTTGACAAATAATATTTAGACAGCATTAACAAGATTTACAAGTTATCTGGTCGTCCAAAATCCTGTTAATCCTGTTAATCTTGTTAATCCTGTCTAATATAAAACCTGTCTGTCAAAAGACAGCTTGTCTTAGAACGACATTATCGATTTCTTGATTCTGTCGATAGCTTCCATCAATTCAGCTTCGGTGATCACTAATGGTGGAGCGAAGCGGATGATGTGCTGGTGGGTTGGCTTGGCGAGGACGCCGTTGTCGCGCATCTTCAAACAGACATCCCATGCCTCTTTGCCGTTCATAGGCTTGATAATAACTGCGTTCAAGAGACCTTTACCGCGCACCTTCTGAATCATCGGGTGGTTGATCTTCATGATTTCCTCACGGAAAATCTTGCCAAGACGCTCAGCGTTCTCCATCAGGTGTTCGTCTTTGATGACCTGCAATGCAGCGATAGACACTCTTGCCGCCACTGGGTTGCCGCCGAATGTTGAGCCGTGCTCACCCGGTTTGATGTTCATCATGATGTAGTCGTCGCAAAGCACTGCCGACACTGGCACCACGCCGCCGCCGAGAGCCTTACCGAGGATAAGGATGTCAGGACGCACGCCTTCGTGGTCGCAAGCAAGCATCTTACCTGTACGGGCGATACCGCACTGCACCTCGTCGGCCATGAACAAAACATTGTATTTCTTGCAGATGTCGTAGCATTTCTTCAGATAACCCTCATCCGGGACGTAAACGCCAGCCTCACCCTGGATAGGCTCCAACAGGAAACCTGCGATCTTCTTGCCGTCCTTGGCGAGAACCTTCTCCAATGCGTCAGGGTCGTTGTAAGGGATGCGGATGAAACCAGGTGTCAAAGGACCGTAGTTTGCGTATGAGTCAGGGTCGTTTGACATGGTGATGATGGTGATGGTACGGCCGTGGAAGTTGCCTTCGCAGCACACGATGGTCACCTCGTCATTCGGGATGCCCTTGCACACTGTACCCCAACGACGTGCGAGCTTCAGAGCTGTCTCGTCAGCCTCAGCGCCGGTGTTCATCGGCAAAACCTTGTCATAGCCGAAATATTCTGTAACGTATTTTTCCCATGGACCGAGAGCGTCGTTGTAGAATGCACGTGAGCTCAGAGTGAGTTTCTCAGCCTGCTCAGCCATAGCCTTGAGGATTGCCGGATGGCAGTGCCCCTGGTTGACAGCTGAATATGCCGACAAAAAGTCATAATATTCCTTGCCTTCCACGTCCCAAACTTTTGCGCCTTTACCTTTGGCGAGGACTACCGGAAGCGGATGATAGTTATGGGCGCCATATCTGGCTTCCATTTCCATGAAATCTTTTGAAGTCATTTTTTCTGACATAGAATCCTAATTTTTATAGTTATTATTAAATTGATTTAGAAATATTCAAACAATCCACAAAATTAACGAAAATAATTGATGATATTACATTTTTCTGAAAAATTATTTTAGCTATTAGCCGACAGCCACTAGCCATTAGCTTTGGACTACACAAACTATTGGCTAATGGCTAATAGCTAATGGCTTTAAAACTCCAAAAAATGCATTGACAATAATACTTTTTATTATCTTTGCAAAAAAATTTCTGAAGATGATTCGTTCGATGACAGGCTACGGCAAAGCCGAGCAGATTTTTAAGACAAACAATATCTCTGTCGAGATTAAGACATTGAACAGCAAACAGTTAGACCTTATCGTGAAGCTTCCGCAGGAGCTCAAGGCCAACGAGTTTGAGTATCGTAACGAGATTGCGGCAAGCCTGCAACGCGGTAAAGTCGACGTGATGATAACCATCACCAACACCGATGTGGCGCAAAACACCCATATCGAGAAGGAGGTCGTGGCATCGTACCTCGAGCAGATTAACAGCATCTCAAAAGAATATAACATCCCGGAGTCGAAAGACGTGGCGGCGATAGTGTTCCGCATGCCGGGCATCTTCGTGTCGCCGGATCAGGACTACGACGAGGATTTTCTTGAAAAAATAAAGGAGACATTGCTGCAAGCCATAGCAATGACTGATGATTTCAGAGTCAAGGAAGGCGCAATCCTGAAGAAAGACCTTCTTAAACGTGTCGACCTCATTCTCGGCTATCTCGGCGAGGTGGAGCCTTTCGAGAAGAACCGCCACGAGACCATCAAAGGCCGTCTGATGAAGAATCTGCAGGAGCTCACCAGCGGCGAATATGACGAAAACCGCTTCGAGCAAGAGTTGATTTTCTATCTCGAAAAGCTCGATATCACTGAGGAAAAGGTGCGCCTCCGCAAACACTGCGACTATTTCAAGGAGACCATCGACGAGGAAGGCGCCGGCAAGAAACTCGGCTTCATCGCACAGGAGATGGGACGCGAAATCAACACCCTCGGCTCAAAGGCTAACGACGCTGATATTCAACGACTTGTGGTGAAGATGAAGGACGAACTTGAAAAAATAAAAGAACAATTGTTTAATATTCTGTAGTCTTTAGTCGTTAGTCTTTAGACTTTAGTATTAAATATGCTATGAATAAAGACTAAAAACTAAAGACTAAAAACTAAAGACTATGAAAACGAAAATCGGGTTATTTTTCGGGTCATTCAACCCTATTCACAACGGTCACCTGATGCTCGCGAACTATTTGGCGGAATACGGTGACATGGATGAGATTTGGTTTGTGGTGTCGCCGCAGAACCCGTTCAAGGACAAGAAGTCGCTGCTTGCCGACCGTCATCGCATGTATATGGTGGAGATGGCGATCAAAGACGACGAGCGTTTTCATGTGTGCGACATAGAGTTTTACATGCCGCAGCCGTCGTACACCATCGACACCTTGACACGTCTGGCTGAACGCCATCCGAACACCGATTTTTACCTTATCTGTGGCATGGACAGCCTCGAGAGCTTCCCGAAATGGAAGAACTACGAGATGATTTTGAAGTATCATCATCTGCTTGTTTATCCGCGCAAAGGCTACAGCAGCAATGAGTTAGCAAATCATCCTTCCGTAAAAGTCATCAACGCGCCAGAGATAGAGATTTCCTCGACATTCATCCGTGACGCCATCGCTGACGGCAAAGACGTGCGCTATTTCATGCCGAAAGAGGTGTACAAATACATTATCGACATGCATTTTTACGAAAAGAAATAAAAAAAGGAACCATCTCTTGAGCGGAGATGGTTCCCAGAACCAAAAACCAAAATTTATGAAACCTTTTACGAACAATGTAAATTCCCTGGATGGGGAACTATGGATGTACATCGTTACGCGTTGCAAAGATACACATTTTTTTGACATAATGGAGTTTTTTTGTAAAAAAATTTTAAGATTTCTTGCAAAAAAATGAAATTTATGTTAAAAATCACTAATACTGAATGATTTAAGATTGCATTATATTCAGTATTTTTTATTTTTTATATATTTGCAGTTCAAATTACCATTTTAAAACAAACTAAACATGTTAGACCTTAAAATCCTATTAGCGGAGCAGGACAAGGATTTGGCTTCGATTACAAAAAACTACCTTGTATCGAGTGGTTATCCCACTCAGATATGCCTCAACGGGGAGACGGCTTTACAACATTTTCGAAAGGAGCAGTTCGACTTTGTGCTCATCGACATTGACATCACCTCCATCAGCGGACTGGACTTGGCGAAGGAGATTCGCCACAAAAACAGGTTTGTACCTATCGTCTTTATCGGCATCAAGCCTCATCAGACCGAGATAATCAGGGCGTTTAACGCCGGTGCCGATGACTTTATCTCACGTCCCTTCAGTATGGAAGAACTCGGTCTTCGTATCAGAGCTATTCAAAAACGAGCAAAAAACCTTGAAAACAAGCAGCATTACTTCACTGTCGGAGGCTGTACCTTAGACACCTTACATAATGTGCTGACATGCAACGGAAAAGAGAAACGGCTGACAACCAAGGAGTTAGACCTTTTGTATCTTTTATTTGAATACAAAAACCGTGTTGTGGAAAGGCCTCTGGCTTTGAAACGCGTGTGGCATTCCGACAATTATTTCAACGCACGAAACATGGATGTGTACGTGAAACGGCTGCGTAAGCTTTTATGTGAAGACCCCAGCGTGAAGCTTGAAAACGTGCATGGCGTAGGCTACAAGCTCGTCATCGAGGCAGTATAAAACTATCGGTCACGGTATGATGAGCATGGGAACCGCAGGTTGTTTTCAAGTTCCAAAACCGGTATGTTGATAGATGCCGGAGCTAATGCCATGCTATTGTCTTTCAACAGTTTCCAGAAGACATCGGAGTTAGGACCTTTGTCGGTATTTGTCAGGACGATGATGGTGCGGTCGTTCTTTTTGTCGAACATGAAGAAGGAACGATAGCCTTTCCACCATCCATAATGATAGTAACAGTCGGGATATTTGCGCGAGATGCGCCATCCGAAACCGTAGTTGTCCTTTCTCTTTGAATACTTTGGACTTCCCGGCACAAAAGCCTCAGCCTGGATAGAGTCGGGAACAAACAATCCATAATCGATGGCGACCTTGAAACGGTACATGTCCTCGACGTTGGAAAACATGATTTTATCGCCTTTGACGCCGTTGAGATACTCGTTTTGCGCCTGACGAGGGCGACGGCGACCGACATAATATCCCTGAACACAGTTCGGGAGATACAACGAGACCATTGTGTCGGTAGGCATGTCGTAAATATACGAATCATGCATGCCGACGGCGTCGAAGACGTCGTCGCGCATGAAATCGACGAAGCTCTTGCCCGAGACACGCTCCACTATGCTCGCCAACAAAGCGTAGTTCACATTGCAGTAATGGAAACCGTTGTCAGGCTTGAAATACGGGTCAGGTTTGTATTTGATATAGTAGTCGATCATGTCGCTGTTAGTAAACGGAATCTTCTTGTTTGGCCAATGATTATCAGCCAACGTCTCATAACGCGACAACCCTGAACGGTGCGTCAGAAGCATTCTTATAGTAATGCCATCGTACGGAAACTCAGGAATATAAGTCTTTATATCTACATCATAATCAATGAGTTGACGGCTTTTGAGAATCATTATAGCCTCAGCGGTGAACATCTTCGAGACAGAGCTGAGTTGATACACATCGTCGACGGTCAAATCACCTTTCTTCTTCTTCAAATCGCGCACACCATACGCCTTCTCGAGGACTATCCTACCCTTCTCGGCATATAAAACCGTGCCGTTGAAAGTGGTTTTTTTCTTCAGATTTTGGAATGATTTGTCAATCTGCGCAGCTTTCTTATCAAGATAAGGCTTGTCTAAGTCATTGAATATCATATCAATATCAACAACCGGCCATGACTGCACTTCTTCTACTGTATATTGCTTTTCATCTTTCGACGAACAGGAAATCAAAAATAAGGATACTATAAAAAATAAAAGTAGCTTTCTCATCTTTTGAAAAAATATCCCGCAAATATAGTAAATTTTTGTAATTTTGCGCCATCAATTTCAATATATGTTTCAAGATTTCAATTTAAACCCTGCAATCCTAAAAGCCATTGATGAATTAGGATTCAAGGAGCCTATGCCTATTCAGGCGGAGGTGTTGCCGGTGTTATTATCACAACGCACTGATTTAGTGGGACTTGCGCAGACAGGAACAGGTAAGACCGCTGCTTTCGGATTGCCGCTTTTGCAGAATATCGACCCGAAAAACCGCAGCGTTCAAGCTCTTATTTTATGCCCGACACGTGAGCTTTGCATGCAGATCACCAAAGACCTGCTCAGCTATGCGAAATACATCCCTGAAATCATGATTGTGCCGGTGTACGGTGGCGCGAGCATCGAACAGCAGTTCAAGAGCCTCGCCAAAAAACCGCAGATAATAGTGGCAACACCGGGTCGTCTGCAGGATATGATACGCCGCAACCGCATCGACTTCAGCAACGTGCAGTGGATGGTCCTCGACGAGGCCGACGAGATGCTCGACATGGGATTTCAGGAAGACGTTGACGCTATCTTGGAATATATGCCTGAACAGAAGAACACGCTGCTGTTTTCAGCGACGATGCCTGCCGAGGTGGAGCAGATTCTCAACAAATACATGAAAGACCCTGTGCGCATCAGCATCGGTCAGAAGAACTCCGGCACCGCCAACGTGCGCCATAACTATTATATGATTAAGGCAAGCGACAGATATCTCGCATTGAAACGCCTAATCGATTATTACCCATCGATTTACGGTATCGTCTTCTGCCGCACGAAACTTGAGACACAGGAAGTTGCCGACAACCTCATCCACGACGGATACAACGCCGCATCGCTGCATGGCGACCTCTCGCAGGCGCAGCGCGACCTCGTGATGAACCATTTCCGCCAAGGTTTCACACAGATCCTGGTGGCTACCGACGTGGCAGCAAGAGGTCTGGATGTGACCAACCTCTCACATATCATCAACTATAACCTCCCTGACGACATCGACACCTACGTGCACCGCAGCGGCCGTACAGGACGCGCCGACAAGACCGGCATCTGCATCAGCCTCGTGCACCAGAAGGAGAAACATAAAATCAAAGCCATAGAGAAACAGCTCGGACGCCCGATGGAACGCGAGCTCATCCCGACAGCACAGCAGGTGTGCGAGAAACAGCTGTTCCGCCATATCGACAACCTCGAGAAAGTCGACATCATGCGCGACGACATCGACGACTACCTGCCTGTGGTGTTCAAAAAACTCAGCTGGCTCACGCGCGAAGAACTGATAACACGAGTGGTTGCGCTGAACTTCAACCGCTTCCTCGATTATTACAAAGACGCTAAAGACCTTAATATTATTGAAGATAATAAGGATAAAAAGGATAAGAAACAGCACGACGACTCACACATGGTGCGCCTCTTCTTCGGCATGGGCAAGCGCGACCATATCAAGCCAAACTCATTGATAGGCAGAATCAACGATGTGACAGGCACTAAAGACATCGAGATCGGCCATATCGACCTGATGGAGAACTTCTCATTCGTTGCCGTCGACGGCGACAAGGCTCAGTTTATCGTCGACTGCTTCGCCGACCCGAGCAAGAACACAGAAGGAATCCGCGTCGAAATCACTACCGGCGAGCCGAAACCAAAGGATAAAAACGTCATTTCGACCGGACATCGAACGAAGAGAGATGGTAGTGGAGAAATCTCCTCCAAAAAAGAACGCAAATCCCGCGACAGCTTCCACGAAGAACGCCGCCGTCGCGACCGCGAAGAGGAAAAACACGAACGCAGAAGCAGAGATAAGGATAAGAAGGATAAAAGAGATAAGAAAAAGCGCTCAAAAGAGAATGAACGCCCTGAAAGAAAATACGGTAAAAGAGTGAGATACTAAACTATTTCTTGAGATAGCTTTGTCTCTCCTCTTCCGAAAATTTCTCTATTGCATAACGCAGCATAGTGCGAGGCATGGTCTTGTAACGTGTTGATAACCAGTCTTTGAGACGTCGCTCATCATGTTTTCCAGCCTCACGAAGCAGCCAGCCCACAGCCTTCTGAAGAAGGTCGTGAAGCGGTTGCGGTTTCCCCAAAAAGATTTCAGCGATATTGTATGTGTCGTCAAGCCGCCCATGCCTTAAAAACTGCATCGTGCTCACCATCCCGATGCGCTGCTCCCAGATGGTTCTTCCGTTGCGCGCAAGGTCGTATAAAAGCTCGCGGTCCTTGTCGAGGAGCCAGCTGCCAAGCAACTCGTAGCACGACAAATCGACCAAATCCCAGTTATTAATATATTGAGTATTAGCGAGATAGAAGTCGACGCATTGTTTTTGCAGCTTCACATCTTTCTTAGCGTGTTTGAACACCTGCACGAGAGTAAGCAGTGCCGCAAGGCGCATCTCATGATATTCGGAGGTGACGCATTCTGCCAGGTCATCGAAAGTGGCATTCTGCCATTGGTTTTTCACCACTTCCCTCACCGTCGGCACCTTTATCCCAAGGAATTTGTCGCCTTCGCCATATTGTCCCGGGCCGGTTTTGAAAAAACGGGAGAGGCCGGGGACGAGGGCGGAGTTCTGTTTTGCAAAAATTCCAGAATATAAAGTGTTGGTTTTCATAATTTTACACAAATTTTATCATATCTGCTAATTGCAAGAAATAGTCGTTGGACCAGATATCGAGTTCATGTTGGTTTGTGATAAAATCCACTACATCCAATTTCACCATATTTATGTCCGCCGTTGCCAATCTTTCCCGCAGCTGCTTCAAAAATGTTTCTTTGTCAACATCCTGACCACTAAACTCTTTGATTCGAGCCTGGAGATGATTGAAATCCAATGGTATACCATTGCGAACATACCATTCAAAATCGTACCAGTCACGACCCTTGATACGCCGTTGCCAAGCTCTATAGACAAGTGCGTGCATCTTGCCGGCATAAAGGTCAGGCAAGGTAAAACAGCGGGTCATAAAAGAATACGGTTGTAGCAACAATTTCTGTTCTGTATTGAACTGCAACGGAGGGTCTGTATCAAGTTCAATCTTGATTTTCACAGTCTTTTTTGTTTGAAACTTTATCTCGTAAGCTTCAGTATTTTCTTTCAAAAATGCCGATTCCACCCTGCCGAAAATCTTTTTTTCTTTCTTCGTAATAGTAACATCCAATCCAGAAATATTAAACTCCTCAACTATCGATGGAAAATAATTATCGAGATGAATATCATCACGCTTTTCAATCAATGAAAAGTCCAAATCCTCCGAAAAGCGAGGCAAACCATAGAAAATACGCAGACACGTTCCGCCATAAAAAGCCGCATGCTTGAAAAATCCTCCTCTATTCAAGCCGGCTAATACCAGTTGTTGCATCACTTCATGAGAGGCATTTGGTGTCGCAGTTCCGTGCTCTTCATTATACTGAGCGAGCATTGTTTCATAAATAGTCATTGCTTCAAAATTTTTATCAAGTTATTAAATATCAATTTCTTACCGCCATATTCGGCACATTCTTCTATTATTTTCACATCAAAATCAGCAAGTGCATCCATATCAAAACGGATATCCTCTTCCAAATACTGCACCAATCGCTTAACTGATTGATTAGGAACGTGTTTATCAAGTAAAATCATATCACAAAGAGCCTTTTCTGGTGTCGCAATCAGGAAAGTGGTATCATTTTCCTGTTGCATTTTAATTCCGATTCCCAAATAATTCCCCGGCACTCTGTGATAATCGAAAACACCTAATGGAGTTTCAAACAGCCTTGCATGTCTCGTTGTCATCGAAGTCATCCTGAAAACACGCTCAGGAATCAATCCATACCATCTCAGCGCCCATCTTAGCGACACGTATGACGGACCATATAAATGATTGGCGCACAATGGTATACAGATTTCTTTCCCGCTAATTTCCTGACTAACAACATAAAGGTCACGCTTAAGGCGAATAATGTCGCCGTTCTTCTCCAAAGCCCGCACCTTCTTGTTTGGTGCATCCAACTCAGGAAAACACGATTCCAGCATCGCAGCAGACACCGGTACATTTCCAAATTGCAATAATGGATTTGTCTTTGCCATATAAAACTATACTTTTGGGTACAGATAAGGAATTTTTTCTTCCTTTTCTGTACCGCAAAAATAGTAAAATTTTGTATACCTAATTGAAAATTTTTCAATTTACTATGTAAAATTTTGCTGTTTTTATGATTTTTTCACTATCTTTGCACCTGATTGGCTCGCCAATCGAAGTTTATTATAGAAGCGTTATGCTTATCTTGTAGATGAAAACGTAGGAAATTTTCATTAAGAATGAAACAATTAACAAAGAATAAATTCACAATAACCCCGCACAAGTGCAGGGTTACTAATATATCGTGCCGGAGTCACGCTACATCTCTATAATGTAAAGAGACGGACGACCGTCCGTCTCTACTTTATCTCATATCTTTTAACTTTTATCTGTTATCTTTTAACCATCTAACCACATTCCCCTCAATCCTCGCCTTCACATCTTCGGTCTCAGCAGCCTTCTCAAACTTCTTGCCTGTCACCTTTTCATATAATTCTATGTATCTTTCCGAAATACCTTTCACGATCTCAGGTGTCATCTCAGGAACCTTCTGTCCTTCCTTGCCCTGGAAGCCGTTCGCCATCAGCCACTCGCGGACAAACTCCTTCGAGAGCTGTTTCACCGGCTCGCCTTTCTTGAAGCACTCCTCGTATTGGTCGGCAATGAAATAACGCGATGAGTCCGGAGTGTGAATCTCGTCCATCAGGTAAATCTGGTCGCCAATCTTGCCGAACTCGTACTTGGTGTCAACCAAAATCAGGCCGTGTTTTGCAGCGACTTCAGTACCTCTTTGGAACAGTTTGCGAGTGATGACCTCAATCTTCTCATAGTCTTCCTTGCTGATAAGTCCTTGACGGATAATCTCTTCTTTCGAGATATCCTCGTCGTGGCCTTCTTCTGCCTTCGTTGTCGGGGTGATGATAGGCTCAGCGAACTTCTGGTGCTCCTTCATGCCGTCAGGAATCTGCACGCCGCAGATGGTATGCTGACCGCTCTTGTAGGTGCGCCATGAGCTTCCTGTGAGGTAGCCACGGATAATCATCTCCACCGGAAACGGCTTGCAGAGCTTGCCCACGGTGACCATCGGGTCGGGTGTTGCAATCTTCCAGTTCGGCACAATGTCGGTGGTCATATTCAAAAACTCAGCAGCTATCTGATTGAGAATCTGGCCTTTATAAGGGATACCTTCCGGCAAAATGACGTCAAACGCCGAGATACGGTCGGTAGCGACCATCACCAAATATTTGTCATCGATGAAATAAACATCACGAACCTTGCCGTGATAGACCTTTGTCTGACCTTTGAAATTGAAATCGGTTCTTGTTAAAGCTTTCATTATATTTAATGTTTAATACTTTTCTTTTATTGGTCGCCTGCGGCTCAAAATCTTAAAAAAATCTATTTAAAAATCTTCAAAAATCTTCTTCCACATTTTTTCGTAGAATAGTTTTTTCGATTTTTTTATTAGATTTTATTCAGATTTCTGCCCTAAGGGCATCCCATCTGGAGACGGATTGTTATCCGTCTCTATAACGGAATCTTCATCATTATCGTGATAAAACTTCTTATAAGCATTAACGATATCTGTCACCAGTTTATGGCGGACCACGTCTTTTTCGTCCAGAAATATGAACTCTATGCCTTTCACGTCGCCAAGGATATCGACAGCCTGCGGCAGTCCCGACGGCTGGTTCTTTGGCAGGTCGATCTGCGTCACGTCGCCAGTGATGACGAACTTAGCGTCGCGTCCCATGCGTGTTAGAAACATCTTGAGCTGGGCTCGCGTCGCATTCTGTGCCTCATCCAGGATGACAAAAGCATGGTCAAGCGTACGGCCTCTCATGAATGCCAGCGGCGCAATCTCAATGGTGCCGTCCTCCATATATGCCTGTAACTTCGCCTGCGGCAGCATGTCGCGCAAAGCGTCATACAACGGCTGCAGATATGGGTCGAGCTTCTCCTTCAAGTCGCCAGGCAGGAATCCGAGGTTCTCTCCCGCTTCCACCGCCGGACGCGTCAAGATGATACGGCGCACCTCACGGTTTTTCAACGCACGCACCGCCAACGCCACCGCGGTATATGTCTTTCCGGTACCAGCCGGACCGATGGCGAAGACCATGTCTTTCTTGCCGACAGCATCCACCATCTTCTTCTGGTTTACCGTTATCGCCTTGATTTGCAGGCCATTACGGCCATACACCAGCACGTCGCTGTCGTTCATGCTCTGCACGTAAGCCGTCTGCCCGTTAGAGACCATCATATCCTCAATCACCTGCGGATTGATGCTTCCAAAACGCTCCAGATGGTTCACCAACATGTTGAGACGGTCGAGGAAATAATTCACCTCGTCATCCCCACCAATCACCTTCACGAAATCGCCGCGCGCAATAATCTTCAGCTTCGGAAACAAGTTCTTAATTATCGTAAGATGTTGATCCTTAGCACCATACAAATCACTCGGGTTGACATTTTCTATCTGGACAATCTGCTCAGCCATCTATTTTTTAACTAATTTTTTACCATTTTTTTGATATGCAAATATAAAAAATAAAAATTGTTCATAACTTTTTTATTTCAATAAAAATTTTTCATTATAAAAATGTATTTTTGCATTTGGGAATTGAGCGTTAAAACGGAAACGGCAAAAACAATGGCAATCATAACACTTACAAGCGATTGGGGACTGTCCGACTATTACGTCGCGGCGGTGAAAGGCACCATTTTGTCAGCGCTTCCCGATGCTACCATTGTCGATATCACCCATAATATCGAGCCGTGGGATATCGCCTCAGCGGCGTTTATCATCCGCAACTGCTACCAAAACTTCCCGGAAGGCACCATCCACATCATCGCGGTGGAGACGGAGGAATCGTCCGACAAGCCGCATATCGCGCTGAAAGCCAACGGACATTATTTCATCGGCACCGACAATGATATCTTCTCGCTAATAATCGGCGACTCGCCTTACGAAGCCGTCATCATCGACGTGATTCAGGACACCGACTACTTCACCTTCACAACCCGCGACCGCTTTGTTAAAGTCGCAGCAATGATTGCCAAAGGCGTGCCATTCAGCGAGATCGGCGGCCCTTATCCTGAGATCAGAAAATGCATCACCTTCCAGCCTACCATCGACGCCAACTCCATCCACGGAATTATCACCTTCGTCGATTCTTATGAAAACGTGGTGTCTAACATCACCAAAGAACTGTTCGAAAAGATCAGAAACGGCAGGGCTTTTGAGATTAGGCTGGGAAAATATATCATCGACAAGATCTGCCGCAGCTACACCGAAGTGATGATGCCCGACATCGTGGCACTCTTCGGCACACACGGTTTCCTCGAGATAGCAATAAATCACGGGAAAGCCGCGTCATTGCTCGGACTCTCCCGTGATTCTTCAGTCGATATTATCTTCAAATAATATTATTTGTCACCGTACGACGAACCGTCGAAGCAGTGTGTGCATTGCTGACATTTCGGCAAACCGACAGCATTGCAGATATTCTCCAATGTGTTGAATTTCAATGTGTCGACACCGATATGCTTACGCAGAAGCTCAACGAGGTTAGCATATTGCTTTGTTGAAGCGTCGCTGTAAAGCTCCAGGTTCTTGGTGCTGTCGCCTTCAAGCTCTTGGATGCAACGGCGTGTGATGAGCTCGAGCTCGTTCTTCGAAGCGCTGAAGTTCAAGAAGTTGCAACCGTAAAGCAATGGGGGGCAGCTGATTCTGATGTGCACCTCTTTCGCACCGTAGTCGTAAAGCATCTTCACGTTGTCGCGAAGCTGTGTGCCACGGACGATACTGTCGTCGCAGAAAATGACACGTTTGTCTTTCAGAAGAGCGTGGTTCGGGATGAGTTTCATCTTTGCCACATGTTCACGCTGCGACTGGTTGACAGGCATGAAGCTGCGCGACCATGTTGGGGTGTACTTCACAACGCTGCGCACGTATGGGATACCTGTTGCATGTGAGTATCCGATAGCCATTCCGATACCTGAATCCGGGATAGGAGCCACATAATCAGCCTCCACATCGTCCATCTTACCCATAGCGTAACCGCCACGATAACGCATCTCCTCCACGTTGATGCCTTCGTAGTCAGTTGCAGGGAAGCCGTAATAAATCCACAGGAACGAGCAGATCTGCATCTTGTCGTTAGGTGCCTTCAGCTGGTTCACACCGTTTTCAGTAACTCTCACAATCTCGCCTGGACCGACAAAACGTTCTGTCGAATAGTCGAGGTTGATGTAGCTGTGACTTTCTGATGCCAGCACGTAGCCATTCTCATTCTTACCAATGACGATAGGTGTTCTGCCATACAGGTCGCGGGCTGCGATGATGCCGTCGTTAGTGAGGATGAGCATAGAGACAGAGCCTTTCACTTTGCTGTAAACATTCTGAATGCCGTCGACAAAGTCCTTGCCCTGAGTGATGAGCAATGCCACAAGCTCAGTAGGATTGGTGTCACCATGACTCAACTCAGCGAAGTGCTGTTTGTTGTCCAAACACTCCTTCTCAAGCTCTCTCAGATTGGTGATTTTTGCCACCGTGACGATAGCGAACTTGCCGAGATGCGAGTTCACCACGATAGGCTGCGCGTCGGTGTCGCTGATGATGCCGATACCGCTGTTACCTGTGAACTTAGGAAGGTCTTCTTCAAATTTTGTTCTGAAATAAGAGCCTTTGAGACTGTGGATGTCACGGTGAAAGGTTTCGCCGTCGAATGTGCAGATACCGCCTGCCGAAGTACCTAGATGTGAATGATAATCAATGCCATAGAAAAGGTCTGTGATACATGGCCTTTTTGATACGATTCCGAAAAATCCGCTCATTTTGTCCTTAATTTTGAAAATTAAGGCGCAAAGATAATAAAAATATTTTTTCTGTTATATATTATTTTTTATCTTTTTTTTTCGCAAAAAATATCCCGCTCCCAGAACCGTTAGAATTAAAAGGCCATCGCCAAGAGGTGTGTCGTATGCGTTAACATCATTAATTATATTACCTACAACAAATGGAGGAATCCACGGCATGTCACTCAACGCCGAACGGTATGGTTCATTCCAGTCCGCCACAATATTATCTGTCTGTGCGCTCGCACCGACACTCAAAACTATTGCAAATATAACCGATAATATAATCTTTCTCATCTCTTTTATCTTTTATCTGATATCTATCTGACGACCATCTTCTGTGTCAATATCTCTTCACCAATCAGCTTCAGGATATAGACTTCGTTGGCATTCAAAATGACTCTCTCCACCCCGTTGACGCGTCTGCTCGTCACCATGCGGCCCATGGCGTCATACACCTGGAGCTCGCCTTCGCCGCTAACCAGCACCTCGCCGCCATTCTGATATGCGAAAACGCCTTCGCCGCTGCCGTAATTCGGCTTATATTGCAGGCGCACAATGAAACGGTTTTCCTTATCTTGTGGCGAGCCGATAAACGTATATTCCTCGTCTGCAAGCATGTCGATGTCACGCCCGGTGAAACAGTCGATAACATGCAGATAGTCAAACACGCCTTCTGTCTTATAACTCAATGTATACTGACCCGCAGTCTTCGCCTTGAAACTGAGGTTGAACGACTTCGTCTCGTCACCCAGTGTCGCGATAGCGTAATCCTCACCATCATGATTGATATAAATCATAGGGATTTCCTCATTGCGGTGGTTTATCTTCGGCAGACCGCTGCCTTCGTTGAACATGGCGTATGTCACGTCTTCGTAGCTGCTGTTCGCAACAGTAAATGCGATGTGTTCGTTGTTGTATCTCTCCTTCAACGCCTTCGCGTTTGTGTTCTCTATGACCAAAGTCCCGGCATCCTTTGCCTTCACAAGTATTCCCTCACCAAGTTTGATGGCGGTGCCGTCCTTTTTAGCTTCCCATGAGCCACTTTTCGTCAAAGTGTAAAAACCTTCAGTCAACAAATCGCCATTGTCAATAGCGCAACTTCCATTTCCCTTAAATATATCAAATGTAAATGGATTTCCTATCAAGTTCCAACCTCTAAGCTTACCATCTAAAACCGTTGAACTACACGACAAATCATATTTAACAGCTTCCGATTGGGTCATACCCTTATATTGTATGGTAATATTATTCGCATTACGATAAAGATATCCGCGGCCGTCCTCCATTTTTTTAAAATCACTTGTATGAGCGACATATGGCTCCCATTGTGATGTCGCCTCATTATATTGCAACAAGTCGAAATTATATGGAGCCACCACCGATGTCACGAGGTTTACACCTAAATTTTCACCTGATAAGTAGACATTGCTAACTGGCGATGAAATAGTGTACCATCCGTAAACATCGTCTTTTCCATCTTTTGCAGCTTTCTTGATGTTTGTCAAAACCGACACCTTAACCGGTGATGTTTGGGCATAAACCAGCCGTCCTCCCTTTTCTGCTTCTATAAATATGGTGCCATACTTAGAGCCATATTTTATCGGATAATCGATTTCAAATTCTGCATCAACAATAATAGGGGCATTTATAAACTGTATGCCTTCTTTTACATAAACCATCTCAGCCCAGCTAGAAGTTGTATGATCTTCTGAATATCTCAATGTCTTTTGTAACAATACTTCCTTATTACTATTCGTTGTCAGCCAATACATCATATAGTTATCACTAAAGAAATTCTCTTCCGTTCCTTTACCTTTTAGCCCTGATGTTACTGTTAAACTAGTTGGCAATGGGTTTCCTGTTACTTTCGACACACCTATTAAAGCGGTGCTGCTAAGCGGACCTTGGATAACAATAACTCCATTATTACTTGCCAGATAGACATTGGCTTTTGTAGCATCGCCTATATTCCCTACGATTCTGATATCGCCTTCTATTTTTAGCCTGCTACCTTCACTATACACACCTCCCACCGTATAGCTTGAGTTTTCTTCTATATCGCAATCTTTTAGAACAAGATTTCCAGAACCAAATAGAAATACACCTCCGCCTCCTGTGCCGGACACATTTTGTTCACCCAATGATGCATTGTTTTTTATTTTGCAGTTTTCCATCGTCAGGCCCCCGTTCGTGTTTACAAAAACACCTCCTCCTCTCCAATCACTATTGTTTCCAGTTATCTCACATTTTTTAATCTTACTGTTGCTGCTTTCATGAACATAAATGCCACCTCCATCCGAAACGTCTGTTGTGACATTGCCTTGGTTTTTCACAACATTATTTTTAATCTTACAATCCTCAACCACGGCATTATTGGTTAAGATACGGAGACCTCCGCCTTTACTGTTAGACCTATTATAGCTGATTTCAGAATTTTTTATTGTATATGTTGATCCAGGGGTATTTTTACCAAACATATAAATACCACTGCCGCCGCCGTCACCAACATTATAGGTGATTATACATTTATCGACATTTAATGTTCCCGGACTATATATACCGGTTCCAGTACCATATGGACCACTCGTGTTCTTTCTTCTGCTGAAGTTCTCTTTGATAGTGACACCTTCAACTGTCAATGTTCCATAATTGAGTATTCCGCTGCCATCGCCCAAATTGCAGCCGCCTTTGATAATGCCACCGCCATAAATTGTCAAGTTTGCATTTTCTACAACCTTCATGACATAGCCATTGTCATATCCCATACTGTTATAACCTGGTATGTCATCGGATGGGATGTAATTGGCTGGAAGTTCGAACAAATTACGGTCGATAGTATGTCCATTCATCCGCATGATAACAGTACCTTTCACATCCAATGGACCAGCTGCATTTGGACATTCAAAATCGTTGTTTAATGTAATATGTCTTGTTTTGCTGCTATTTGCCAACAGGGTTTTCAGATCTGCCCATGTGCTGATGCTTTGCACGTTTACCCCGGTAAATGTCTCCGATCCGTAATAATCACCACCTGATTTGGCCGAAACTGTCACATTACTCGTCTTCCCTTCTTTGCTTATACTGGTCGTAAAATCTGTGCCATATACAAGCTCTCTGCCGTAATATGTCACCGTCGGAATAACCGGGGCGGTATATATATCTGTACCATTTATACCCGTTACAACGGCTGCTGGAACATAGAAATCCTTATCATTTCCAGTATGTTCTCTTATATAATGTTTTAAAATCTTATTATAATGCACAGGAATCGGGTTGCTTGCGCAATATGCAAGTGTGCCTTGTCCGTCATCACCTATCATATGGGTGTAATAAGCGGTCTCCCAACCACTTCTTTGGCCTTCCGGTATTTGAGGTGCAAAATTTGTCGGCAGATGGAATGTGGCAAAAACCGTGCTTGCTGTATGCGCAATCTCCCAATGTGCCTGTGTGCAGTTTGTATAGCAAACAGACTTAGTAAGCTGATTATTATCAATTTCTCCCACAAAGCCGGCACAATTATTTGTGTTGCCGGTCATGCTGCCTTCGAATATACAGTTCTCAAAATTCAAACCGCCACTGTAAAGCCAGCCCACCAAACCTCCATGATATCCGGCACTGCTGACACATGAAATGGTAACCTTGCTCGTACAGTTTATGATATTTGTAGGTATGCCGTCTGCATCCCTGTCCTCAACACAGCTAACTATCCCGCCTCCGTGTTTCCCTGATTTGTTAATTGTAATTGTACCGTCTACTGTCAGGTTTCTTATCGTTGCGCCGTCAACCCAGCCGAATGGACCGGAATAATCTGTACTACCATTAATGCTAACTGTTAAAGTATGCCAATCTCCATCAAAATTTCCACGAAACTCATTCCCTGATGCGAACGTCCCTCCCGTAAACCAACCGACCATCACATCAATACCGGTGATGTCATTCCCAAGGCGGAGATACTCCCCTTCATAAGTTTTTGGGTTTTCTTTCGCGTTAACGCTTTCCGCGAATGCGTTCCAGTCTGCTTTTGTCAATAGCACATAGGGTTCTGCTTCGGTGCCTGAGCCACCGCCAGAGAAAGTCACTTGTCCCCACGCTAATGCGTTAATAAATAGTGTTAAAAAAGTAATAATAACCTGTTTCCTTGCAAACATTATTTTCATTATACCTCCATTGTTTTTCGAGGTTTTTGAACATAACAAACAAGTTCAAAGAACCGATATTCCTTCTAATTTGCAAAATTACAAATAAAAATAACAAGTTACACTTATTCTTTTCTATTATTTTTCTTTTTTCGCAAAAAATATCCCGTTCCCAACGCCGTTAAAATCAAAAGACCATCGCCAATAGGGGTGTCGTATGCGTTAACATCATTAATTATATTACCTACAACAAATGGAGGAATCCACGGCATGTCACTCAACGCCGAACGGTATGGCTCATTCCAGTCTGCCACAATATTATCTGTCTGTGCACTCGCACCGACACTCAAAACTATTGCAAATATAACCGATAATATAATCTTTCTCATCTCTTTTATCTTTTATCTTTTATCTGATATCTATCTGACGACCATCTTCTGTGTCAATATCTCTTCACCTATCAGTTTCAGGATATAGACTCCGTTAGCATTCAAGTTTATTGTTTCCACTCCGTTGATGCGTCTGTTCAACACCATGCGGCCCATAGCGTCATACACCTGGAGCTCGCCTTCGCCGCTAACCAGCACGTCGTTGCCGTTCTGATATGCAAAAACGCCTTCGCTGCTGCCGTAATTCGGCTTATATTGCAGGCGCACAATGAAACGGTTTTCCTTATCTTGTGGCGAGCCGATAAACGTATATTTCTCGTCTGCAAGCATGTCGATGTCACGCCCGGTGAAACAGTCGATAACATGCAAATAATCAAACACGCCTTCTGTCTTATAACTCAAAGTATATCTGCCCGTCGCCTTTGCCTCGAAATTAAGGTTAAACGTTTTCGTATCATTTTCCATCGTCGCGATGGCAAAGTTATCATCCTCCTGATCGATGTAAATCATCGGAATGTCAGGGTTCTGATGGTCAATCTTGCTCAATCCGCGGCCATCTCCGAAAAGGGCATAAGCCACATCTTCATACTGGCCGTTCGCTACAGTAAAACTTATGAAATCTTCTGTGGCTTTTTTTCTGAGGGCAGTATGATTGAAAGTTGCAGTAGCACTTTCCGACACCTGCACAAGCACACCCTGGCATGGCTTAATGGATGCAGCCAATGTCGCGCCCCAGCTTCCCGATTTGTTTAAAACATAACCTCCTGACAAAGCGTCACCCGCACTTAACGATATGTTGTTAAATGTGATATCATGTGTAAACGGATTGCCAATCAGGTTGAAGCCCCGAAGCAGACCTCCGCTGTTAGTCACGCTGCAAGTGACATTCCCACTGTGAATTGGGCCATTAAACTCAACGGTTACATCATTGGCATTGCGATAAATGTATCCGAGGCCGTTCATCATCTTGTCGTCCGCAAAATATGTCGACGCCGTTTCGCTTCTATAGCTTCTCCAATAATGATTAGGCTCATCGTACATCATCAAATCGTAATCGTATGGCTCGGAATTCGTTGTCTTAAGCGTTGTGTTTGTTGAGATAACAGCATCATTAACCGGCGATGTTATTGTGTACCAGCCGTAGACATCATCTTTCGACGTTGCGGCGTCAATTTTCCTTTGCACAACAGCCGAAATCGGATCCGATGTATTGGTGTAAACAAGCTGTCCGCCGTCTGCTACGACTATCCCTCCCGATTCTACTACTATTTTTGAAGGAGTCACCGTAGTGCCATTCGGTATTACCACAATGGCGTTAAAAGTATAGTTGTCACCATCTTTAGTAACGCCATCAAGAGCCGGCCATCCTGGCGTCTCTCCCCAGGTGTAATAATTTTGCAGATAGGCCTCGCCTCCATTGATTATTACACATCTGGTTTGGCTGTCGCTAATGAAGTTAGCAACCGTTCCATAGCTGCCAAGTCCGGATGTCAACACACCTGTGCCAGCCCTTGAAACGCCAATAACGGCTTCTTCCGGAAGGCTACCAGCCACTTTTATAACTCCGTCGCTCTTAGCCAGATAGAGATTATTGGACTCTGTATCTGTGCTTATGTTGCCAATAATACGCGCCTCACCCTGAATCTCTATCGCAGCGCCGTCGCCTACATACACTCCACCACCTTGATTTTTACTGCTGTTTCCATTAATACCACAGCCATTTATGATGATTTTGCCATTATTACCGCCATAAACACTTAAAGCACCGCCTATGTCTCCTGAAACATTACCACAAAGCTCACAATCCTGTATTGAAATGATACCACGGTTAACATAAACACCGCCACCTTCTGTGCTAACGGTGTTAACACATATCAAGCCGCCATTCACATAAAGTCTTCCATTATTATCACTTGATTCAAAATAAATGCCGCCTCCCTTTGACTGTTTATTTATGTTCGATACGTTTTTGGTAATGGTACAATTATTAATATAAGCATTTATTTTACCGATACGAAAGCGTACGCCGCCGCCTTTACTGACGGTTATATTCTCAGTCACTGTAACGTTGTTCATTTCAAACGCTGTCACGTAATCAACATGTATTCCGCCACCGCCAGCTGTAGTAAGGTCGTCGTCTGTAGTTTGGTTGCGTATTATACCGCCTCCGGTCATATTAAAACTGCCACCATTGCAGTAAATACCTCCGCCCAATTGTTTGCATTCATTGTTAACGACAACCACCCCATTAAGCGTCAGGTCTCCTTCACTGCAGATTCCGCCTCCTGATTCACTGTTCCAACCACCGGTAATGGTGCCGTTGATAATTGTAAGGCTCGCACTGCTTTCCACCTTAATCACATACCCGTAATCTTCTTCTTTTGTTCTGTTGCGGTTGAGTGTGTGTCCGTTCAAATCCAAAACCATATTATGGCTCACAACCAAAGCTCCATCATTTTCAACATCACTTAAATCATTATATAAAGTAATCGTTCCGCTCTCGGCTGCTAATGTTTCTTGAAGAACCTTCCATGAATTAATATTAATAACATGAAGTGTATAAACTTTTGAACCTCCATAATTACCATTACCGGTAATGGTCATTTTATAGTAACCTTCTTCTTGTATCTTATCAGTCGATGAATAATCACCTTCTTTTGTTGCACTATATGTCAAATCGACCATATAGTCCGTGTCTTTTGTCAGCGTCCAACCATAATATGTTAGAACGGGGTTAACAGGAATAGCGCTGCCGGTATATGAGAAAGTTGTAAGCTCCAATCCTGAGATTGTTACACAAGGTACATAGTAATTATTACCAGAAACAGTATATTTTCTGTATATTCCGTCGTCAGGAGCTGTCGCGCTGCTTGTTATTTCGGTTCCCTGATGAACTATTTGAGCCGACGGAGTGATATAATATGCATTTGTGAATTCGCCTCCGCCATTTCTATGGAAATTGGCTGTATTATCTGTAATAGCTGGATTATCATGCACAGATATGGTTCCGGCCATCGTGCAGTTATTATATTCCACTTTCCCTTGGCGCCAACTCACAAATCCCGCGCATTTGTCAGTTTTGTCGCCTGTTATGCTGCCTTCGAAGGCACAGTTTTCAAACCTAAGCAAACCGTTTTCAACCTGACCTGCAAATCCGCCATGAGAGCCGTCACCATCAACAGAACTTTCAATATTTACAACACTGATACAGTTATTTATATGTGTTTCGTTAGTGCCACTGTTATTCACCCAGCCTACTATACCTCCTGCAAACTTATTATTGGTTTGTATTGTTCCGGCAACCTTTAGATTTTCGATAGTCGCACCGTTAACCACGCCAAACGGTGCTGCATAAATTCCCGTACGATTTATGTTAATGGTAAGTGTATGCCAGCCACCGTCAAAATGTCCGCTAAACGGATGATCCGTTGTGCCAATTATAGTATTAATAGGCTCTCCCTCAGCAATTATAAGATTCGCTGCAAGTTTGTAGTAGGAATCACAGCCAGTACCATAAACAACTCTGTTCGTAAGAACACTCCAATCGTGTTCATTTTCAATAAGATAAGGATCTTCCGCGGTACCTCCACCCTCTAAATGGCCATCTATAACCGTGAAAGTCTGCGAAATAGAACCATAGTAGTTATTCGAATTATTACCGCTAAGTGTCAGTGTATAATCACGTATCTCTATTACCGGTGAAGGAGAAAACGATGCGATATAGTCTGTTGTCTCAGTCAATGCCGTTCCTTCGAATGTCATACCGTACGTCACAGGAATTTCACTGCCAGTGTAATCATATCCGTCAGGCAGATTTATAATAGTAGCATTGCCTTCAACAAAGTAATAATTATTGTCAATAAGCTGTCGGTAATGGGTGAAAACAGCAGGTTCCGCCGGAGGCTCCGACTTATATGCTCTTGTTCCTTGTGTCAATAAACTTTGGGTTTCATTTGGCAAAAGTGTATAATAGCTGTTTGTTATTACAACATTTTTATTATAAACGAAGTTGCCGCTGCGCGACCAAATCTCGCTGTCTTCTGCAGGAGCACACAAACAGTTTTCAATAATGGTCTTTTTATTGCCTTGTGAACTAAAACCGCCGCTGTTTCGGCCAATATTCAGACGACCGTTATATACACATCGGGTAAATGTGGTGTTCAAGGCAGTGGCTGCGAAGCCGCCGCAATTGTCCTTATATCCTGTGATATTCACGCTGACGGTGCAGTCTGTGATATATGATCTGCTGTCTTCATAAATATCATTCACACAAAACAGACCGCCGGCGTAGGGTTTATCCATATTGATATCACCAGCCACTCTCAAATTCTTGATTGTTGCGCCGTTAATATAACGGAAAGGAGCCACACGGTTCAAACGTTGGGCACTGAGCAGTTTGGTATAGTCGTAATGAAACGTCAAGGTGTGGTTGTCACCGTCGAAAGTGCCTTTGAATGAATAATAATTTATATCAACAAGGTTTCCCACCATCGTCGTGACAGGATTTTCGGCTGTTCCAATGTCTGCAGTGAGTTTTACAAACTCTCCGCTATAGTCGTGGCCTCCGTTAACAGCTGCCGCAAATGTGTTCCAGTCCTCAACACTTGAAATCTGGTATGGGTCGGCTTCAGTTCCCGAACCATTAGTAAGCACTGGCGTTTGCGCAATAGAAATTACGCCGGAAAGCAATAAAATGCAAATAAATATAAACCTTACAAAAAAGCCTAACTTCTTCATATTCAATCGTTTTAGTCTATTGGTATATGTTGATAATTTGGAGTGCGAAAATAATAATTATTTAAATACAAATCATGATTTTTTTCAACAAAAAATAATAAAAAAAGGAGCCGCCGTCATAACGACTCCCTATGGGTTTGGCGACGACCTACTTTCCCACAAGCTAATGCAGTATCATCGGCGCGACGGGGCTTAACTTCTCTGTTCGGAATGGGAAGAGGTGGACCTCCGTGCTATAGTCACCATGTGTATCTCTCAAGATTCTCATCTCTCTCGACATGGCTTTGAAGGAGAACGGGAACTTTCACTCGCATTAAGTCTCCGACACACCACACACTGGCCTGCAGTGCTGTTGTCCGGATGCTTTCTCGTGAAGTGTTCGGGCTATTAGTAGCGCTCGGCTGAACGTGTCGCCACGCTTGCACCTGCGCCCTATCAACGTGTTCGTCTAACACGACCCTAAAATGAGACCTCATCTTGAGGTGGGCTTCGCGCTTAGATGCTTTCAGCGCTTATCCCGTCCGAACGCTGCTACCCGGCGGTGCGGCT
>Ga0256405_10000326_pt1 | contig 157597 bp, 135 predicted proteins | sample RumenRJG_02DNA_FD_189096 | JGI IMG/M metagenome (GOLD analysis project Ga0256405, IMG submission 189096) | Bovine rumen microbial communities from Lethbridge, Alberta, Canada - RJG_02 | ecosystem: Host-associated > Mammals > Digestive system > Stomach > Rumen | place: Canada: Alberta...
AAACCCGAAGGCCGGAGCCGGAAGCCGAAGGCCGAAATCCCCCAACCCGAATTTCGCAAAGCGCACCGATAGCCATTTGCGGCAGCCCAAACACAACCTCGCGCGCTCCGCCAGGCAATTTTTCCTCACGGAGCGCAGCCACACGCCTCACAAAGCCCCACCGACAGCATCTGCGCGCTCCGTGATTTTCGGGTTGGCGATTCGAAACGAAAACCCTAGATGGAAGTTCGGGATGGCAATCCGGGGGAGGCAATCCGGGGGAGGCAATTCGGGATGGCAATCTGGAACGGAGATTCGGAGGAAGATTCGCGGGTGAAAATCCAGGGGTGGGATATCCGAGACGGAGTTCCGAAACAGGAATTCGGCAGAAATTATTGCAAAAAATAACAATACCCCTTGACAAACGGCTCCGGCGTTATTATCTTTGTATTTGAGCAGCCAACAGTGGCGGCGGATATGAAGATGAAGATTTCTCAAACACTGCTCCGACAGATCATCCTGGATCTGGGACTGAACGTTCCGTTTGTCAAAGGACAAAACATTCCGATTAGAAACTGCTGGCATTTCAGCACAGACGGAAATGCGGTCGATGTGATGTTCTATGAAGACGATTTCATCGACGGGATGAATCGGGTCTATGTCACCGTCAAAGGATATCGGGTCATTATCCTCGCCTTCTCGCTGATGGACACGCATGTGCATTTCGTCCTGTATGGCGAGTTCGACGAGTGCAATCGTTTCGTACATGATTATGTCCGACGGACCTCGTGGTATTTGTCTGTCAAACACAACGAACACCATAAGTTCGAGAATGTCCCCATCCAGCATCAGCAAGTCGATACGGATTTTTATCTGAAAATCGTCATCTGCTATACGGTCAAGAATGCCCCGGTAGCCGGTATCCCGCATAATGCCCTCGACTATCCCTGGTCCAGCGGCCCGCTCTACTTCAAAAAGAAAGATCTGTGGTGCTCACCGATGTGGACAGAAGAAGAAGCGACAGCAGACGAAACGGTCACTGTGGCGGACATGGGTCTGAATATCCGCCGAAAGACATTGAAGACACGAAAACATGCTTCGCCTGATAAAGTGCGGATGATGGGGAATCTGGTCTTCCCCGGAGAATATGTCGCTTACGAACTCGTCGAAACTTTGTTCAAGACCTGCAAGAGTTTCAATTTCTTTCTCTGCCGGACCAAAGAAGAAGATGTCGATGCGCGGGGCGGAAGTATTTCACATCTGTCGATTCCTATGCAGGAAATGCGGCAGCACAAAAACGAAATCTGCCAGGAGCTTTTCGGGACTGCCAGCATCAAGGGGCTCAACACGCAGCAGCGCATCCGGCTGGCCCGAACCATGCGGTCGCGGTACAACAGTTCCCTCAAACAAATCATCCGGCTCTCGGGCCTGGTCTACGACGAAGTCAGGGACATCATCTAGGGAAACAGCAAACGCCAGAAAGCCGTCATATCGATGTCATTCCGAACGCCTTCCCCCGAACGTTTGCCCACGAAAGCCTTCCCCCGAAAGCTTGCCCCCCCTGAACGCCTTCCCCCGAAAGCTTGCCCCCCGAACGCCTTCCCCGAAATGCCACGCCAATAATGAGATCCAAATAATACAATCTCAAAATGACATCTCGGTATTGCCATCTCGGTATTGCCATCTCGGTATTGCCATCTGAAATGCGATCCCAAAATGCCAACCCAAAAATCACGGAGCGTCGGAGAGGCGGACGGAGGGGCGTCTGGCGCGAAAGGCCGCGCGCTGCGAGGGATAATTGCCTCACGGAGCGCGGCCGATTGGCTTGGAAGGCCGACAAACGGCGATTATCGCGCGCTGCGAAATTCGGGTTGGCGCACAGACGGTAACCTAGTAGATCGGCAGATGGTAGACGGGCACTTGGGAAGACGGGAACGGGAAGACCGGAACGGGAAGACGGGTAGCTGGGTAGATGCGGATGGGCTGACAGGCTTGACGGGTAGACTGACAGGCGGATTGGTTGACGGGGAGACAGATGGGCAGACGCGCGGACGAACGGACGAGCGGACGGCGCGGACAGGGCGGACAGGGCGGACAGGTGGAAAGACGGGCTGACGGGGAGACAGCCAGTCGGGTAGATGCGGCAGAATGCCAACCCAAAAATCACGGAGCGTCGGAGGGGCGGACGGAGGGGGGTCTGGCGCGAAAGGCCGCGCGCTGCGAGGAGAAATTGCCTCACGGAGCGCGGTCGATTGGCTTGGAAGGCCGACAAACGGTGATTATCGCGCGCTGCGAAATTCGGGTTGGCGCACAGACGGTAACCTAGTAGATCGGCAGATTGCAGACGGGTACTTGGGAAGACGGGAAGGTGCGGACAGGCGGACGAATGCCGGGGTCTGTGAGACAGCACGCCGGGCCTGTGGTACGGACGGCCAAGATCTGTGGTACGGCCCGGCCAAGATCTGTGGTACGGACGGCCAAGATCTGTGGTACGGCCCGGCCAAGATCAGTGGTACGGACGGCCAAGATCTGTGGTACGGACGGCCAAGATCTGTGGTACGGACGGCCAAGATCGGTGGTACGGCCCGGCCAAGATCGGTGGCACGGACGGCCAAGATCAGTGGTACGGACGGCCAAGATCAGTGGTACAGATAGCCGGCGTGGCGGAGGTCCTTGAGGGTGCGGAAGGGTTTGGGCGGGTTGAGGTAGCGGGCGAGGAAGGCGTAGGTGTCGAGGCGGATCTCGCAGGCTTCCATCGAATCGATGCGCTCGAATGCGTGGGCGCCGGGCATCTTGGGGAATACTTTGTATTCGAAGTCGCGGTGGTGGAAGGTCAGGGAGTCGATCATCCGCTGGACTTCCGTCACGCTGACGTCGTCATCGTTCATGCAGGTGGTGATTCGCAGGGGTTTGCGGAGCTGCTTCGCATAGGTCACGGGCGAGCGGCGGGCATATTCCCCGGGCTTCTCGGCGGGCGTCGCGCCGATGTGGTATTCCACCGTGTAATTGTCGGAGTATTCGGGCGTCTGGTAGCTCAGCCGGTAGCCCACATCGCTCACCGGAACGCCGGCATAGCCACAGGCGAATTTGTCGGGATAGCGCAGCAGGTTCATCAGCGTGATCATGCCGCCGTGGCTCCAGCCGACAATGCCTACCCGATCCGGATCCACGATGTCGTAGCTTTCCACCATGTAATCGCGCGCCGCCATCACGTCTTCGTTCTCCAGGCCGCCATAGTCGATATTCTGGTAAAAGCCCCGGCCGTAACCGGTGCTGCCGCGGTAGTCCGGTGCGATCACAATATAGCCCTGCGCCAGCATCTCCCGGAGAATATGCACGGATCCTGAGGTGAAACTGCTGTGCACGCCGCCGTGCGGGAAGACCAGCAGCGGATACTTCTTATTCTGTTTCGTGCTCTTGGGAATGAACACATAGGAATAGAATTTCAACGGGTTGTCGAGCAGCGAATCCTTGAAGGCCGTCCCCGTCACTTTCCGGTAGGCCGGCGGCGGTCCGGCCAGCCGAACGATATCGACATGGGCAACGTCGCTGAGTTGCTCGATGAGCAGCAGCGATTCGATCTTGCGGTCCACGGTCTGGGTCGCGAAATTGCTGTTGTTCTCCTGTGCGGAAGCGCCCGTCGCGAAGAGAAAAAGCGCAGTGAACAGAAATGCGGTGACGGATAAATTCTTGTGTATCATCGTTTTGCTTATTATAGCTTACGGGGTTTACGTAAACGGGTTTGATAAATATCTGGCAATCAGCGCCGGAAGTATCGCTAGACAGTGCGGCGGAAACGCGAGGCCGAAGAGCCACGAGGGCCACGGAAGCCACGAGAGGCACGAGAGCCACGAGAGCCACGGAAGCCACGAGGGCCACGAGAGCCACGCGCGCCACGCGTGGCGCAGAGAATGAACCATACGGAGAGCAGCGTGCCCAGCACGACGGTGAGGATGGAGGCCTCGGCGCCGAAGACGCCGCCGGTCAGGATGTCCGGCCCGCTGGTGGCAGCCTGCAGCAGCGAGACGCCGGCATCGCCGCCCGAGACGGCAAAGCCGAAGATGTTGCCCTGGAAGAAATTCCAGGACCAGTGGATGCCGACCGGCAGCCAGAGGGTGCCGGACCCTTTGTAGGCAGCCCCCAGCAGCAGTCCTGCCTCGACGGCGATGGCCAGCGACGACCACCAGGTCGAGCCGGGCTGTCCCAGATGCATCGCGCCGAAAAGCACGGCCGAAACGACCAGGGCAGCGACAAAACCCCATTTCTCGTCAATCCAGCGGAAGAGGATGCCCCGGAACAGGATCTCCTCCCCGACCGCCACGTACAGGAACATGAAAAACGCCGACAGGATTTCTGCGGGCTGGTCCGTCCCGATGCCGGTAATCCGATAGACGCCGAAAAGCATCATCAGGCCCGCGACGGCCACGAAGAAAAGCATTCCGATGGCAAAACCCCTGCCCGTATCCGCAGCCAGCGCGGGAAGCGGGATATCCTGCGCCGGATGCTTTTCGAACCAGCGGACAAAAAGCGCATAGAGCGCCAGCATGACAGCGGACAAGCCGACCGAAACCAGCCACTTGGCCCACGCGGGCGAGACAAGGTCTCCCAGCGCCTGCACCAGCGCATACATGATCAGCGCCAGTACGAACCCGGCGATCAGCAACAGGGCCCATTTCCAGACGGGCATCGATTTGATTGACATAACGCTTTGTTTTTCCAACAAAGATAGCCATTTTCGGCCACGGGTCATTCTTTTTTCAACTCGATCGCCGGATTGGTCCGGGCTGCCTTCATCGTCTGCCAGAGGACGGTGGCGAAGGCGATGGCCAGCGAGATCAGCACAGCCAGGGCAAACACCCAGCCGTAGCCTTCAACGCGATAGGCGAAGCGCTCCAGATAGAGGCGTGCGGCCCAGACGGCCAGCGGGATGCCGACCAGGCAAGCCACGCCCACCAGCGCCATGTAGCTGCGGACCGTCCGCCAGGTTTCCTGCGTGACATCGGAACCGAAGACCTTGCGCACCGCAATCTGCTTGGTGTTCTCATCGGCAAAGTAGGTGCTCATGGCCAGCAGGCCCAGCAGCGAGATGAGCACAGCCAGCACCGCGAAAAGTTCCACCAGGCGCAGCGTCCGCTGGATCGGTGCCAGTTGCTTGCGGTTGATGTCCCGGATAAAGCCGTAACGCCAGGCGGGCTCTTCCACACCCACAGTCTCCAGCCGGAATTCGCGATAGGCCTGGAGGATCTGGTCTTCGTAGGATTTGTCCTCTCCGGTGGTCCCGATCAGGAGGCAATTGGCATAGCGCAATTCCTCCGCCCGGGTAACGACGACACCGCCATTGGGGTTCTGGTCGTTTTCTGAAGCCGGCCGGTTGGGATAATCCGTGACCACGCCGCCGATGAACTCCGGCCGGGCGCCATTCACCTGGATCCGCCGGGGAAAGACGGTAGAAGTGTCAGAAACGCCTGCGGCATTGAACGCGCTGCGGCTCATCCAGAGCGAATGCACCAGCGGATGACCGAAGTCCTCCTCCACTTCCAGCCCGAGCAGCTGGAAATAAGTGGAATCGCAGAGGATGACGGGCATATCCACGTGGTGCTCTTCGTCCACCTTGACACCAATAGTCATATTGGTCATCGCGGGGATTCCCCGCCCTACGCCCGCCCGGGTTACAAAGGGCAATTGCTCCACCTTGTCCTTGAAAAGCTTCATCGCATCGTAGTTTTGGGCGGAATACTCGATGTAGAAGCGGTTTTCCGTGGCGGCGTGCATCGGCCGGGTGAGCATGTGGCGCATCTGCACTTCCATCACCAGCGCCAGGGCGATCAGGAAGACGGAAAGCACGTTCTGCACGATGATAAAGACCTTGCTCAGAACCATTTTGTTCCGGCGCCGAAGCGTGCCCTTGATCACATCGATGGGCTGATATCGCGAGGCCGCGAAGGCCGGAAGCAGGCCATTGACGACACCCAGGACCAGGATGGCGGCCAGGTAGGCCAGGATATAGCCCGGCGTGAGCATGAAGCTAAGCCGCACGCTGGTATCTCCCAGGCCCAGCATCATCGCGTCCGGGTCAGCGGTGGAAACCAGGTTGTTCATCATGGGCACCAGCAGGTCGGCCAGCAGGAGCGCAGCGGCAAAGCAGACAGCGGTAAAAGCCACGGATTCGCCGATGTACTTCCACAGGATGCCGGATTTGCCAGCCCCCAGAAGCCGCCGGGTGGCCATTTCCTTCGCGCGTTTGCCGGTAAGGGCCATACTCAGGTTCACATAGTTGAAGACGGCCGACAAGAGGAGCAGCAGTACGACGATGGTCAGGAGCCGGAGCATCTGGGCGCTGCCGTTCCGTGTGAGCCCGTTGCCGTTGTTGCCGGTGAAGAAAAAGGCCTCGTCCATGCGGTAGGCGTGCCATTTGTCCACCTCTTCGGCCGACCAGGTAGGGTCGTAGTTTTTGTGCAGGAGGGCCTGCACCTTGGCCTGGACGGAGGCCAGATCCGCATCCTCCCGCACCCGGAACCAGGTGGTATAGTTGCCGATGCTGCTGAACGACTTGCCCTGAGAGGCCGCCCACGTGGCCGAAATGTGCGTAATGACGTCGGCCGGCATAAAGTATGTCCCGTCGAAATCGGCAAAGATACCCTTGATGGTATAGTCATTCCCGTCCATCTTGAGCACGCTGCCGACGAGACTCCCGGTCAAGCCGGGAGTGACGGAAGCGGCAATCTTCCGGGCCAGCGATTCGCTGACCAGGATGTCATCCTTCCCCACAAAATCCGCCAGGCTCCCCTCCAGGAGCCGGTACTCCGGGAACACCTTGAAGAAATCCGCATCACCCTCCAATCCGGTGGCCTGGATCACCTGCTCCCCGTTTTGGATGACCGGCTGCCACAGCATGGCCATGTGCGTGGCCGCCTCCACCTCCGGGATATTCAGTTCCAGTTCCTCCTTGTCCCAATAGGTCAGTCCCAGGAATTCATCCGACCCCAGGGCGAAAGTGCGTTTCCACTGCGGCGACTCGTGCGCCACCTCGTACTGCTGCACGACATAGCTGCCAATCAGGATTACGAAAGCCAAGCTTACGGCCAGTCCCACCGCCTCGATGGCGGTGTAGAGTTTGTTGCGGGAGAGAAATTTCAGGTAACTATTCATTTTTCAAGGATTTTACAGGATTCGTCCGGGCGATGTGGAGGCAGTTCAGTACAACGACGGCCAGCACAATCAGCAAGACCAGCAGCGCACCGCCGATAAAGTACAAGGGATTCAGGGGCACCTTATCGGCGAACTGTTCCAGCCATTTGCGGGCCACGAAGAAGGCTCCGGTGCAGGCGGCGACGGCCATGACGGAGGATAGTTTCATGATGTCTTTGGCAAACACGCCCAGGATGTCGCGCGTGGTGGCGCCGTTGATCTTGCGGATGGCCATCTCCTTGCTGCGGCGCAGGGATTCGTCCCGGATGAAGCCGAGCAGACCCAGCAGCGCAATCAGCAGGGAGAAAACCGAACCGATGGCCATCGTATTGCGCATCTTCCGGCTGTCGTCGTAAGCCGCCCGCATCTGTTCCTCGTAAGAGATAATGTTGATTTCGCGGCCTTCCAGAGCCTGTTCCAAGGCTTCACGCACTTTGTCCAGAGATGGCCGATCAAGTCGGCCATGACGACCACCGTCATTCCCGGCCTGACCGGGAATCTTGAACAGCACGTGCGGCATCCAGGACGACATACTGCCAATTTCCCCATAGAACAGGGCGCTGGGGCGCGGATCCACGCCGGTCAGGTTGCCGATGAGGTAACTCTTGTACACGCCGGAAATGGTGAAATACCTCCTCTCCGTATCGCTCGAACGGTCGTGGCCGGTGATGAATACCTGCTTGCCCACGGCGCCGTCGCTCCAGTCCGTAAACTCCGCCATCTTGGCTACAAACTTCTCATCCACAACAATTTCAGAAGAATCCCGAGGCGCACGGCCTTCCAGGAACTCGATGCCCATCAAGTCGTAGAACCCGTCGGAGCATTCATATTGGTCGGCGATGTTGAACAGTTCCCGGTCATCGTCCGGCAAATAGACGTTGTCACCATTGGAGCCGTTATAGGGCAGATTGTAGGCGGTTGCCACGCCACGCACTTCCGGCAGGCTCTCCAGCGTGCGGACGGCCCGGGTAATGGCCTGCCGATCGCCATCAAAGAGGCTGATATAATACAGGTTATCATAATCATAACCCGTATCGGCATGGGACACTTTCTGGTACTGCCGGCCGATGATGAGCATCATCACCACCAGAAAAACATTGATAAGCACCTGGAAACCCAGCAGACCGAGTTTCCAGTTGCGGGAGTTCTCCGTGTAGTTTTTCAGCGCCGCATATACCGGAACTCGCTGGTACAGTTCGGCCGGAACCACAATCGAGATGACCAGCACGAAGAGGATCACGACTGCTATGGCAATGATGCTCTGCGACACCAGTAGCGTCTGGAACGGGACTCCGAGCAGGTTCTCTATGATGCTCCGGCCGGCGAAAATGATAACGGCAGCGAGGGCCAGCGACAGCACAATATGCAGCAGCGCTTCCTTCGTCAGCATTCCATAGATGTGCTTCCCTTCCGCGCCATAGCACTTCCGTACGCCCACTTCCTTCGATCGCTTCACCATCGAAGAAATCACAATGAGGATATAGTTGAGCAGGGAAATCAGGATGAGCAGCGCCGCCACGATGGACAGCAAAATCACCGTCTGGCGCACTTCCGGGGCCGATGTGTGCATCTTGCTGAAGGGCTTCAGGAAATACCTGAGGCTGGTTCCCTGTGCCTCAATCCGCTCCAGCGGCTGGTGGGCTTCCTGCATCTTCCGGATGGCATCCGTGAGCGTGTTCGGGTCCACACCCGGCATCAGTTTTACATAGCCTTTATATCGGTCATTGCCAAGCCAGTTATCCGTGCTCTGTTTGCCGTAGGTCTCCATCGACAGCAAAATGTCATAATCCAGGCTACCGTTCTTGGGGAAGTCCTCGAAAACACCTTCAATGGTCAGTTTCAGCCCATCCATATCCGCATTGGCGATCTGCTTGCCGATGCACTCCTGCACGCCGCCTATCTTTTCGGCAAAGCTCCGGTTCACCATCACCGAGCCCCATTTGCCCAGCACCTTCACCGGGTCACCGGAAAGAATCGGCCGGTCGAAGACCTGGAAGAAGCAGGTATCGGCACAGACAAGCGTCCCAGACAGCTTATTACCATCCTCGTCCAGATAGGTATCACCGTTGAACACGAAGGTAGTGCGGGTGCCTGCCTCAACACCAGGCACTTCATCCATAAAGCCCACGGCTACGGCGCCGCTGACCTGGCCGTAATCCTTCTCCTCGCCTTGGTGGGAATACCAGGTGTTAATCGTATACACCCGGTCGATGTCCTTATAGAAGCTGTCGTAACTCAGCTCAAAGAACACCTTGGCAATGAGCACCATGCCAAGCGCTAATCCCACTCCGAGGGAAAGCACTTTGATCCAGATATCATTCTTCTTTCTCATATTCAAACAAAGGGTGAAATCCCGGCAAACAGATAAAGCAAGTTCCTATGAAAAAGTCTTTGACAGAATCTCACCCGGCCGTCTCTATATCGACTATCGTGCCAAACGACGCAATGAATTGATTTACAGTAGTTTGCAAATTTTTCAAAACTGTAAAGAAGTTGTAAACTTTACAGTTTTTTGTAAAGGCCTTTACAACTCGGAGGCAGCAAAAAAAACGCGCACCGGCCCATGACAGACCGGTGCGCGCACAAAACCGCGATCCCTCGCTAGAATTTCCGCCAGACCATTTTGTTGACAATGCCCGTGTAGGACTGGATAATCTTGACCACCTTGGTGGAGACGTTCTCGTCCACGTAGTCCGGGACGGGGATGCCGTGCTGGCCGTTGCGGCAAAGTTCCACAGCCGTATCCACCGCTTGCAGCAAGGATTTCCCGTCGATGCCGGCGATGATGAAGTCGCCCTTGTCCAGCGCCTCGGGACGCTCCGTCGAAGTGCGGATGCAGATGGCCGGGAAAGGATGGCCGACGGAGGTGAAGAAGCTGCTCTCCTCGGGCAGCGTGCCGCTATCGGACACCACTGCGAAGGCATTCATCTGCAGGCAGTTGTAGTCGTGAAATCCGAGGGGCTCGTGCTGGATGACGCGCGGGTCCAGCTTGAAGCCGGAGGCTTCCAGGCGCTTGCGGCTGCGCGGGTGGCAGCTGTACAGGATCGGCATATCGTACTTCTCCGCCATCTTGTTGATTGCGTTGAAGAGCGAGAGGAAGTTCTTCTCCGTGTCGATGTTTTCCTCGCGGTGGGCGCTGAGCAGGATGTACTTGCCCTTCTCCAGGCCGAGCCGCTTGTGGATGTCACTTGCCTCGATCTCGGGCAGATTCTGGTGCAGCACCTCGGCCATCGGCGAGCCGGTCACGTAAGTGCGTTCCTTCGGCAGACCGCAGTCGGCCAGATAGCGGCGGGCGTGCTCGCTGTAGGCCATATTCACATCGGAGATGATGTCGACGATGCGGCGGTTGGTCTCCTCGGGCAGACATTCATCTTTGCAGCGGTTGCCGGCCTCCATGTGGAAAATGGGGATATGCAGGCGCTTGGCGCCGATGACGCTGAGGCAGGAGTTGGTGTCGCCCAGCACCAGCACGGCGTCGGGCTGTACCTCCACCATCAGCTGGTAGCTCTTGGCGATGATGTTGCCCATCGTTTCGCCCAGGTCCTTCCCCACCGCATCCAGATACACGTCCGGATCGGCGAGCTTGAGGTCCTTGAAAAAGACGCCATTGAGATTGTAGTCGTAGTTCTGCCCGGTGTGCGCCAGCAGGCAGTCGAAATACGCGCGGCATTTGTTGATGACCGCCGCCAGGCGGATGATCTCCGGGCGCGTGCCGACAATGATCAGAAGCTTCAGCTTCCCGTTATTCTTGAACTGGTTCATAATACGTATCCGGCTTATCCGGGTTGAAGACCTCGTTGCAGTACATCACGGTGACAAGGTCTTCGGTTTCAGAAAGATTGATGATGTTGTGGGTGTAGCCGGGCAGCATGTGGACGGCCTGGATGTGATCGCCGTCAACCTCCCATTCCAGCACCTTTCCTTCCGGGTCGTTCAGCGAACGCTGCTGGATGAGGCCGTGGCCCTTGACCACGATGAACTGCTCGAACTTGGTGTTGTGCCAGTGCTGGCCCTTGGTGATGCCGGGCTTGGAGATGTTGATGGAGACCTGGCCGGCATTGTGCGTATGCACGAGCTCGGTAAATGAACCGCGCTCGTCCACATTCATCTTCAGCGGGAAGGCAGCCTTCTCCTTGGGCAGATAGCTTAAATAAGTGCTATACAACTTCTTGGCGAAGCTGCCCGCCGGAATTTCCGGAATCATCAGGGTCTTCGGCTGGGCGGCGAAGCTGTCCAGCAGATCGACAATCTCGCCCAGCGTGGCCCTGTGCGTCGTCGGCACATAGCAATAGCGGCCATCTTTCATCGGGAAGACGCCCAGCCCGTCGAACTCGCAGCAATGTTCCTCGCCGCGCAGGCAGGCGATCATTTCGTCCACCAGGTCGTCGATATAGAGCAGCTCCAGTTCCACAGACGGATCGTTCACCGTGTAGGGCAGGTCGTTCGCCACCGCGTTGCAAAAAGTCGCGACGGCAGAATTGTAGTTCGGGCGGCACCATTTCCCGAAAAGGTTCGGGAAGCGGTACACCAGCACGCGGGCGCCGGTATCCTCGCCGTAGCGGAGGAACAGGTCCTCCCCTGCCTTCTTGCTGCGGCCGTACTCGGAATTGCCGAAGCGGCCGGCGAGGCTGGCCTGCTGGCTGCTGGAGAGCATCACAGGGCAGGTATTCCCGTGCTTCTGCAGGGTTTCCAGCAGCGTGGAGGCAAAACCGAAGTTCCCCTTCATGAATTCTTCCTGGTTCTGCGGGCGGTTCACCCCGGCGAGGTTGAACACGAAGTCGCAGTCCCGGCACCAGGCATCCAACTGCTCCGGCGTCGAGTCGAGGTCGTATTCGAAAATATCTTCGACTGCGACCCCGTAGTTCCGTGCCTTGCCGTCGCGGATGTTCTTCAATTGTGCGCACAGGTTCTTGCCCACGAACCCCTTTGCGCCAGTCACCAGAATCCTCATTACTTCACGATGTTGGGAATCCCGTTGAGTTCGTTCTGGATATACTCCAGCGAGGCGATCTTGGCCTTGGTCTCTTCCAGATTCAGCCTGCGGGTATTGTCGGAGTTGAACTCCTCGATGGTCGCCCGCTTGGCATCGCCCTCCTTGAAATACTTGTCGTAGTTCAGGTCGCGGTTGTCGGCCGGCACGCGGTAGAAGTCGCCCATATCCACGGCCTTGGCGGCCTCCTCTTTGGTGAGCAGCGTCTCGTACATCTTCTCGCCGTGGCGGATGCCGATGACCTTGATGTCTTCCTTCCTGCCGCCGAAGAGCTCGCACACCGCCTCGGCCTGCGTGCCGATCGTGCAGGCAGGAGCCTTCTGCACGAGGATGTCCCCGTTCTCGCCGTTCTCGAAAGCGAAGAGCACGAGGTCCACAGCCTCTTCCAGGCTCATGATGAAGCGCGTCATCTTCGGTTCCGTCAGCGTGATGGGGTTCCCCTTGCGGATCTGGTCGATCCAGAGCGGAATCACGCTGCCGCGCGAGCACATCACATTGCCGTAACGCGTGCAGCAGATCTTCGTCTGCCCGCTGTAGCGGCTCTTGGCAATCGCCACCTTCTCCTCGATGGCCTTGGTAATGCCCATCGCATTGATGGGGTACGCCGCCTTGTCGGTCGAGAGGCAGATCACGCATTTCACGCCGGCGTCGATGGCCGCATCCAGGGTATTGTCCGTACCGATGACGTTGGTCTTGACGGCCTCCATCGGGAAGAATTCACACGAAGGCACCTGTTTGAGCGCAGCGGCGTGGAACACATAGTCCACACCCTTCATCGCATATTTCAGCGTGCTCTTGTTGCGCACATCGCCGATATAGAACTTGATCTTGCCCGCCACCTCCGGCATCCGGGCCTGGAAATCGTGGCGCATATCGTCCTGCTTCTTCTCATCGCGGCTGAAGATCCGGATCTCTCCGATATCGGTACGCAGAAAGCGGTTGAGCACCGCATTGCCAAAGCTGCCGGTACCCCCGGTGATCAGCAGCGTCTTGTCTTTGAAAACACTCATATAGTCGACTATTGATTGATATCGTTGTTATAATTTGCAAATTTAGTCATTTTCAGCGGAAATCCGTATCCCCTATTCGATAAACCCTTCCTGGTCAATATCCGCCACCTGCATGTTCCGGAAATGCTGATACTGCTCGTCGTAACGAGCCGTGCTTTCAGCTTTCCCAGTGTACCTTCAAAGTTGAGAGCAGAACCCGCCGGGGGCGGCCGTTATAACCCTGGACCTTGATTTCCTGCGCCTGAGAAAGCGGGAGGATTCGGTCCAATGTCGCATTAAGCACCGAAAGGTTCTCGCTGAATGCATTTTCTTCTGGATCGGTCAATCTTTTCACCCGTCGCCGCCTGTCTTGCGCATCCACATGGGGCGCGATGACTCCATAGATTTCCTCCAGTTCCCGCCGGAAATGGATGCGTTCCTTGAGAAGAATCCCTTCAGGATGCTTCAGAAAGAGAATGAACAACGCCCGTACAAGCGGTCGAAAAGGAATCTCTTGGCCGTGCGGGTTACCCAGACGAATGTGGTATTGCCTATCAATATATAGTTCCACAGGAGGCTCGTCACTTTCACCTAACTCAGCACCCGCTGGTTCAACGCCCATTTCTTTAAGTCGCCTCGTGGCCTCTCTCACCAAAGAGAGAAGATCCGCCGCTTCCATTCCTTCCATCATCCCGGCATAGTCAGCGACAGGCTCCTGTAGGAGGTTTCCATCCCCCGAAAACAACAGCTCCCAGGTCAACCGCGCTTCAATTCCCCACATAATCAACCATTTCTCTACAAGTGGTTTTAATAATATATCATTTTGGCCATACCCTGCAAGATGACATGACTAGCGTTGTTCTTCTCGCAGCGTGATAATAGTCGCCTATCCGACTATCTATTTTGCGAAGTTAGGCATTGTCTTGAATATATCAAAACAAAAATCGACCGCTTTGGGGTATTCGTAACTTCTTGTGTCGGGGCCGGGATGGGGTCAGTCCTACCGACGGAATTACTTTGCAAAACAATCGACAATTCCAAACAATTACAAGCTTGTAATTACTTTTTTCTCAGGGTCAGGCTGCCGAACTTTGCAAAAAAACAATGGGCCGGGCACTTCATAAAAACATTGTTCAAAGCAGCAGAAAAGGCTATTTCCTGCTGCCGGAAGAATGCGACCGATATTCCAAGGAGACTCCGGTCTGGATCTACCTCAACCCTACAGAGCGCACCCTTTTCCGGCTGTATCTCGCCCATCCGGAAGGCATTCCGGCAGACCATCTGCTTGCACACTGGAGAGAACTTTGCACTCTCTATGCCCAGGAGTCTTTATATGACGACCCCAGCCTCCGTGAAGACAAAATGGAGTCCCTCTGCGCTGAATCCAAAACCGTATTCTACGCCACCGTCTCCCGCATCAAGCGAAAATTCACAGATGCCCTTGGCGTACGCCGCGCCCGGGCCTACATCATCCAGCGGGACAGCTCCGGAGCCTACTACACCAGGGCCAGGTGCGGATAGAAGCATAAAAACGGTACTATCAGACTTGGCACATATTCTTCTCAATATCGGCCACCATAGCCTTCGGTACGCCACATTCAAGGGCCATTTGCGGCCAAAGCGTAGCCGCATCGACCACCTGGTCAATCACTTCGGCAGCATCCTTGATATTGTTTGCAGCAGCAACTGCCAGCAGATCCGCACGCGTAATCGAATCAAACTTCCCGTTCACGGACATTTGATGCTGTGCCGTCCAGCCGCCAGCCGGATTGTAAGCATAGACCATATCGTAGGCCGGTGACAGCCGCCAGCGGCCATCTTCGCCCATCAGGAACGAGATGTTCTTGGTATGATCGTCCTGGTTGCGCACAACCACATTGAAAACCATTCTGCGAAACATCTCTCGTGCAGCCGAATAAGGAAGCCTCAGCGCCCGCATGACACCAAAAGCCTGTTCGTAGCTATACCCCCTCAGCAGACGGAAGTCATAGTGTGCCAAACCACAAAGCGTCTGCATATGGATCTTTTTTCCGCTCTCGCGGTCAAATCGCCGGGTCAAAAAATGCGCCCGCCCGTTCTCCTCGATCAAAGAGCACTCCGACATCTCAATTCCGCAAGCCAAGGCAAGTTTGTAGAAGGAATATTCCAGCCGACCATAGTTCTCCGTCTCCTTAAATCCAGCCTTTGCCGACACCCCATCCAACTTAATGAGGTAATAGTCAAATCCTTCCGGGGCCTCCACCTGTCCGCTGCGCACCTCGCCTGTCGCTTTGTTATAGGCGATGATGGCCTTGGCCCTCTGCCCGCCGGCCGATGTGCCGAGGCGCAGGATTTCCGCAATGGCGGCCTTTGCATCGTCCGTTAGATTGACTGCGAAAGCCTCCTTTTCAGACAGCGCCTCACGAGCCACATCCACAAGTGAGTCAATCTCGAAACGCATTCGACTGTCGTAGTCCCTATCTATGGCCGGCTCAAACTCCAATGCCCCCATGCAACGCTTTCCCAGAAAGCATAGCGACTCCAACGGATTGCTGCTGGTATGCCCAGTCAAGGTGAGCCATTTTTCGAACAGCGCACGCCCGTAAGTGTCCGGCAAGGCATCGGCCAGCATTCCAGGGAGTCCCATGAAAGTGTCGCGATTCAGACCAGAGAAGGAATAGACACGGCCTTCTCGTACCGGCATCATCAGCGGCGACGGTTCCAGCCCGCGCCCAACGAAACTCGGATCGTACTCAAAGCGCCCCACCTCGTAGTGTTCATCCCAAAGGACAGCACCCGCAAGATGACCAAAAATATTCACCCGAGCCACATCTACCATCGTTCGTCCTCCCCATCATTTCGCGCACCGGATTTGTTCTTCGCCACTCCCCGACTGCCCGCAGCCCGCTTACGGCGATGGAATCCGGCTTTTTGCGCCAATTTGTAATACTCATTCGGGCTCAGTTGCTCATCCTCCACCAGAGGACTCAGCACGTCAAGCCTTCCCAGCGTCCGCAGCACCCGCAGGAAAGCATCAAACGAACCCATTTCGCCTTTCTCCAACTTCTTCACGGTAGAAAGCGACACCCCGGCATCCTCAGCCAGTCTCTGCTGCGTTATGTCCTGCTTCAGTCGAAAAGATTTGAGACGACTTCCCACTTTCTCCAGAATCATCGCATCCGAAAGCACATAGATATCTTCCATAACGGCTTAATATTAAACTATTGCATTGCAAATATAGAAATAAAAGTTTAATATTAAACCACAAATAACAATTAGTATGTTATTCGATGTTTAGTCCCTGGATCTCCTCCGTAAACCTTCTCATCACCGCAAGCATCGCTGCATTGGCAGAGGGAAAGCGCCGGTCATTAAACTCGATTTTCTCACCGCCATCTTTCCAACCGTACAGATATACATGCTGATGGTCACCGTAATCACTGATACCGATCCCGATTCCAAACTTTTCCTCCAGACGCGAAAGAATCCCGCAGGCAGTCAAAGGATCCGACACCGCATCCCGGATGAGATCGTAAGCCGTGTCCTCCAGGGATACGGCCTCATCAAGCACCAGTGCTTCCTCGGCAGACCACTCGGCAAGCGCGACTATCTCGTCGTACTGCTCACGTGTAAGCTCATCCTGCTCACCCACATTGCACTCATACGGCAGCGAAAACACGCTTCCCTCGTCGTGATGATTCAGGTAATCGTGGAAGGTATGTGGCGTCAGTCTCACATAGTCCCGCCCCTCCAGGATATCCAGAATCTTTCTAGCGTTATGCATCAGGAGCGGAGCACCCGCCTCATAAAGCGCCAGAGCAATCTCGCATCCGGCGTCCACCCAGGCCGAATAGCTTATATCAAAGGTAATCAGCCACTTCCCGGACGTATAATAATCCGTAGCGTGCACGTCATTGCGCGACAAACCGAGTTCACCATAGTGATCATAGGCCATCTCCTTGAAAGCCTCCTCACTGTCAAAATCTGTCTCATCCGTAATCTCTCCATGTCGGCCAAGCTGATACCTCCTGTAAAAATCGATATCCGTCAACGCCGAAGATGCCTCCTTCCACCGGGCATACGCCCGCCTCTCCCGGGCACTCCTCCTCGACAAGTACCTGAAATGCTCCTGATAGGCTTCATAAGCCACGCGAAAGTACTTGGCATAGATTCGGATACTCATTTCTGGCAGGGGCTCCCGGTAGAACTCCGGGAGTCGAGACGCACCCGTCTGCCTGTACACCGCCTCATTGGCAATGCACTCCTTTAGCATACGGATTACCGCCTTTTGTCTCCGTGGCTTACGACGCTGCCAGGGTACAATCCGGTCCAGGTCTTTCCGGGAAATCCTCCCGGTACGCTGCCGCTTGGGCAGATGCTCCTCCACATAGCGGTTGTACGCGTCCACATCGGCCGCAATCTGAGGCACCCTCTCCCGAAGGAACGACGCGAGCGGCTCCAGCAGCCATTCCATATCCTCCCCATGCGCGTGCTTCCCTTCATCATCGTGAATCTGGCACCACCAGTGGTCATTCTCCACCATATGCAGGTACGTATGCCCTTTATAACGTGTAACCGCCAGATGATACCACTGCGACTCCCGTGGATAGTTCTCTTTCCATTCTCTCAGATAATCCGCGCGCGTATACGAGTCTCTTTCCGCCCAGCATTTTGCGTCCTTAAAGGAGCACCAGTCCGACGGCCTGCCCCTAGGTACCTCAATCCACAACGCATGCCGATAATCATCCCCGTCCGGAGCAAAAACATCCAGCAATGTCCTAATTTCCAGCAATAACTCCTTGGAACGACCGGACACACATATTCCGTTCAAATCTTGGTTCCCGCATCCCGCCCGCTCCATCAGCGGCACGTTCAATCTGTCTCTTTTCATTGCAATCGGTCATTTATCGCCCGACCAACCTCAGTCGTGCAATGCAAAGTTAGCAGTGATGGAACGCCCCGGCAAATCGTTGCAAGGTTTGCAACGATTTGCGGGCAGCATCAGGAGACACTACCTTTGTGGAAAAGAACCGCTATGGCAAAACGAATCAAATGCGACGACGATATGTATAAAGAGTCCCTTTCCTGGATGTCCTACCGATACGCAATCGGCATAACGGAATATGCCGGTCGCTCCGGCATGAGCAACGCCGAACGATACCGGATGTTCCGTGACATCGAATTCGACACCGAAGAGTTCCACGCCCTTGCCGCAGCCTTTGCAGACTTTCTCAAACGCAAGAAAATCAAGAATATTGTAGACCTCCGGAACCGTTACCGGGAAAACGACCTCATCTGGTTGTCCCGCAATTATGCTATGGGGCGCCACTCCTACGCCGCCTCCCACTGCGAGGACATCATGACGTATTCTAACGAAGTACTCTCCCCCGAAAGAAAAGAGTTCATGGCCCTGGACATCCGCCGGGAACTGGCCGACCATCTCCGCTGGCAATCCTTCTTCTTCGACGTCCCCATGGGCATCGAGGAAACCCACAGCCCCTTGGATCTTTTCCTCCGATTCATCACCGAGAACGGCCTGGACACCGAAGATAAAATCAAGGAATACAGCCATATACAGGTCGTGGTTGCGCCTGATGGAAGCATCTTCTACTGCACGGAGAAAGAGCCCCAGGAACGCACCTGGTTCAATGCCTATAACTCGATAGACGACTACCTGGGCTGGGACGAACTCGCCTCCTACTTTCTTCCATCATGCCACAAAAAGTGCCGAGTACGCTACGAAGGGAAAGAATCCGTCATCCCATACATCGACACCTGGGTCCCGGTGCACAACCGTGAAGGAAGGATTCTGTACGAAAGGGCGAAAATCCCCATAGACAGAGTCCCCAGCGGATTCCACCGGACCTATCTGAACGAAAAGTATATCGTCGAGGACAACGTAATTGAATGACAATGGCGATCAAAGCACACGACACATTCTGGCAACGACGCAACCTTCGCGGCATTGCGCCCAAACTATTGGAAGTCCTAAACGAAACTACCACTACACTGACGATGAACCGTTGCGCCTGGACAAAATTGACTGATCTAGGGGGGCAATCGTTTACACAAAAAAAATCAACAATCATACATATAGCGTAAAAAAAGAAAAAGAGCGCCCCGAAGGACGCTCTTGGCGTTGCTAACACAGCATTCCCCGATACAGCGAAGGCGCCTCTTTCTTCCTTAAAAGTATGCACAGATGGTACTCATCTTCATATTTCGGCTTCATCAGGAAGAAGCCATCCGCATCCGGCTCCCGGACAATCGTCCCCAGCGATGTTGCCGAATCCTTCCACAGCGAAGACGAAGTGGAGGTCATCGTACGCTGGCAAACATATTCAAACTCTTCATCCAGAAGATCTTCCGCATCTTTTTTCCCGTCTTCCGACTTCCACTTCCCGAGCCAATCATTGATGGAAGCAAAGCCGTCTTCCGCCATTTTCTCCTTCACAAACTGCAGCACCTCGGCCCTATCTTCATACTTGGCCAGATGATAGAACTCCAGAATCTCGTATGCAAACTTCGCAACCGGAATATTCAGACATGGCGTTTCCGGCAGCTGGCCATGGATATTCACCTCATCGACCAGCGCCTTCAGAATGTCGATGGTCGAGATCTCCAACAGGTCAATCTGTTCCAGGATCTTCTCCCGCTGCCCAGCCCTTTCCGGCAGGAGATTATCGTCCAAATACTCCTCGATCGCCTGCGGCAGCAGATTGGAGAACTCAAACCGATACCGGATGCGTCCTGGCCGGCCCAACAAATTGTCGTTGAGCGTCAACTGATTGGTGGTAAGGATATACAGGCGTCGGCATTCATTGTACACCCCGTCAATGAGCCGCAGCAGGATATCGTCATCCTCTCCCTTCTTGAATGTCTTCTCGGCCTCATCAATGAAAACGACACACTCGAAATTCAGCGACTGAAGGAACGGAAGCAGCCCGTCACTGCTGTTCTGTACAATCACAACAGGAAGCCCGACGGCGTTGCACAAGAGCTTGGCCGACAGCGTCTTACCCGTCCCTTTAATACCATTGAAGATAACGCCAAGATTCTTATTCCCTTCCACAAAAGTATCGGACTCCCAGGTCTTCTTTACCAGACGAATAATCGGATCCGTCCCCAACTCGTAAAGCTTGAAATCAAACTCAAACTTATCTCCGATACGACTCAGGCCTATCCGCTTCATCATCGGCGTTGCCGATTCCACCACAACAAACACACCGTCCCCCGGCGAAGCCAGAAGCCGCGTATCCCCACTCACCGGATAGAATGTTCCGGCCTCATTGATCCACTGCTGACTGCTCACACTCATACGAAAAAGTTTTTCCGCAAAGTTAAGCTGCTAGTGGCATCTCGGCAAATCGTTGCAAGGTTTGCAACGATTTGCAGGGCTCAGCGAGTGGTGCTACCTTTGTAAAAAGAACCGATTGACAAAGACGATGTGTACATAGGTGCCAGGCCGCTGGATGATTTCCGATACGTGAAAATCGCGGAAGGACAGCCCATTTCCATAGCTGATACAGAAGCAGTCGAGAAGATTCTATAGGCTATTGTCTGTCGTAATCCATCTTCTCATGAAGAATACGGCTTATCAGTATAGTGCCATCACATTGAATCTGATAGAAGATAACGTGCTTGCCCCAAGAATACTTGCGATAGCCGGAACGAACATGTTCGTAGGAACGGCCCACAAAGGCCGGTGCTTTGGATATCTCCTCGCAAGCATTCAAAAGCCCGCCAAGATACTTATTCGCCTGCGCCTGCGACCAGGTGCCCAATGTATAGCGCCAAATACCGGCTAGATCCTTTTCTGCGCGTTTAGAGAGCTTGTACCCCAGCCTCATAGTCTTCGTTGAGCTTCTCCATAAAGGCATCAGGGTCAAACCCTTCCACCACCCCACTTTCCTCACCCTCAATCAGCGCAGCCCGCACAGCAGCCAGCCGTGCCTCATCTTCCTCCAGGCGCCGAAGCCCGGCACGAATCACCTCGCTGACATTGTTGTAACGTCCCCCAGCGATATTTGCTTGAATAAACTCCTCATAATGAGGGCCCAGTGATACTGTAACCGTTCTTGCCATAAGTCAAACTATTATTCTTTGCAAATGTAAGAATAAATCTTACAATTACAAAATCACTATCGCCCGTTGCGGATACATCAACTCCCTTTCCCGTGACAATTCTTGAACTTGAGTCCGGACCCGCAGGGACAAGGGTCGTTGCGCCCCGCCTTGAACACCATCGACTCCGCCACGCCGCCATAAAAAGCAGCATCCACAAGGGGCTGGACATCCTCGTCGGTATAACCGGCCGCCCGCATATTCGGTCCTATCTGGATCTTCGGCGGGCGGGTCATCGGCTCGGAGCGGCGGATCTCGGTCGACGCATTCCCCAACAGCGCCCAGCACGGCACCGCATTCACAAAGCGCATCACCGCATCCATCACAGTCTGGATATCCTCAAAAGAACGGAATGTCACATAATCCTTTACGACCTCTATGGACGATATGGCCGAACCGGAAAAATCCTGCTTGTCCAGCCACAGTTCGTAAAGAAGCTCATCGGCCTTAGCAGCCGTCAAGCTTCCCTTGGACAGCAATAACCGACGAAGTTTAGCGCCTTCCGGCAGTTCCAGGGAAGGTTTCGGAAGCTGTCCGGCGGCTAGAGCCCTTTCCTTCGGGAATCTCTTGAATTGCACCTTCGGCCTGATTTCCATCGCCAGATCTTCGGGCGTGTCATACACCTCCAGCACATACGGGCTTATCACAAACGGGTACTCGGCATCCTCCCCTGCCATAGAATGGAAACCGAGCACAATCTCCGGCGAACACAACACGCCGGCACGGAAATCATCGGAATCCTCCGGATAAGCATCCATAAGAACACCAAAAAGATACTGCAGCGGCACCATTCCAGCCAGCGCCAGGGTCCCGCGGCAGAACTGAAGGCGCTCCGAATGCTTGCGGAAAGACTCATCCTTCAAAAGAGCCGCCGCAGTAGTGCCGACGGCCTCCAGAAGTTCGTCAGCCGCAGCGATATAAATGTCATTCCCATCCCGTCGGAACTTGCACTGAAGCGCCACCGGGAGTGGACAGACCGGCAATTCACCCTCACGGCTAACCGCCTTCCCCGGGCCCGACTCCACCAAATCCCGGAAAAGTTCCACTTCCCAGGATGAAGACAGGGCCAGGATACTGCCGATATTGGACAGTACATAATCCGACAACGCCTTTGCCAACTGCGCCTTCTTCCAGGCGCTCTTGACCCGGCAACCAAGCCCGCCGGCATAATCCAGCAAGGTCCCTTTCGTGCGGGCGAGATATGACTCGCACAGTGAATACGAAGTGGTGAATGGAATGGTTTTCATAACGGTGATTATATTTCAGGAAATTTCCCCAGCAATGAAACAAACTGCAGGACAGATTCTTTATCGGATACGGGAATCTGGATGGAAGCCTGGCCGGTTGCCGGGTCTTCCTTTTATATGCCATAATGAGTGTCAAATCTTCTTAACCATCATTACCCCCAGGCCGGCCAGCACGGCAATGAAGATACTCAGCAGTGCCCCGGCATTGAATCCGCCCTCTTTCTCCTGAGCATATTCACGCTATAATGCTTCAAGGTCAACTTGATAAAGATATTGGACGGCTTCCAACATATCAGCACTACGACAGCCGCCGCAATCCACCAGGTTTCAACACCAAATGGAATATGCCATTCATACATTGAAGTCCATAGCCAAGCAACTCCGATCAGCACGAGCAGATGCAGCAACTGATCCAATGAAAACCATATCACGTCCTCTTTCCGATAGGACTTCCAGACATCAATGCACAAATGCAAGGCACCGATAATCAGAGCACACCACCAAAACCGCAAGTCAAAGGACACAAGCCACGACAAAGCGAACACAATGCCGGCGTGTATATACTGATGAATACTACGCCAATGACTCTCCGCTTTACTACTGCAGGAGTCCGAAGTCTGTAGCACAAAGTCAGCAACAAGGTGCGCCAGCCAAAGGCACAAAAACAATTCTATACACATACCTTCTCCAAATCAAAACCCTCAAAATCCATGATTGCCCTGTTCAGCAGGCCCCATTGGGCATTCGTCGCCCGCACATTCACTGACGATTGATAAATGCCAAGCCGCTCGCCGATCTCGACCTCCTTAAACCCCAACAATTTGTAATAGACAACCGTAGCCTGCTTGGCCGAATAAGAATCTACCATATCACAGACCAAAGCAACATACGAATCCATCAAATGGCTTAACGGCCGAGGCTCTCCATCTACATCAAAAACCGACATCCGAACTTCATTACGGCTGATTTCATCCAGATTCCTTCCCGAAAGATAAATGGCCGGTCCATCAATGATATCCTCATCCTTGTCTGCATACTTGAGCTCTCCCGCTGCAATGGAAAAGCGGATACCGTGTCGCTGCAGCATCTGAGAACAGTCAAATTCAGCAACTCGCATCTTCACAAAGAGTTTCACCAGAACCGCAATCCGCAGAGAATCCCGATAGTCAGGAACGACACATTCAAGGCTGTCGCCCCGGACAATCCTGGCCCAGAAACCCGGAACGTCCTTCTCAAGATCATCAATAAAACCTTGCAGCCCCCTCCGCAGTTTAAGCAGGTCAGCTGTTTCCATTGAGGTTGAACGAACTATATCTGCTGATATCGTTGCAATCATACTTTACTAGCATTAAGCACCCGCAAATATATCTATATTTTTTTAGATATAAAATAAATATTGAATATTTTTTAGATAATCAGGTGCTATCTAATATTAATTAGATATTATAGCATCCTCTTCCCCCAGCGGCTCATACTTCCCGTCCTTGCACTCCAGAATCACCGTGCCGCTCTCCAGCACCCGCACCGTGTGCCACTGACCGATGGGGATATTCAGTGCTACCACCGGCCCATCGGGCGAGAGCTCGATTACCTCCGTCTTCTCCCCGGCCTCATTGTAAAAAACCTCCTGCAGCCGTCCCCGCAGACACACCACCGTCTCCGAGCTGTGCCTGTGCCGATGAATGGGCAGCGGACTCCCCGGCTCAATCGCGTTCAGCATCCGCTGCGAGCCGTCCTCCGCTGAGTTCCGCAGGTCATAATTCATCCGCAGCCGGGGCGAAGCCTTCGCCTTGGCCGTCAGTTCATCCAATAAAGCTTGTGTAATCTTCATTTCTTCAATGTTGCCAAATACTCCTCATGCAAATGATAATACCTCTTCATAAACACCACATACGCCCCCACCTGCACCGCACCGGCACACACCAGATACACCCAATGCGCCAGCACCGTCGCAGGACAAAGATAGGTGAATCCCAGCGAAATCACCAGCTGCAATGCCATATACAGAAGCGACACCGTCACGTGACTCATCCCCAGCTCATTCGCCATCAGCTGATACGCGTGCTTGCGATGCGCCTGTCCTAGGTTCTCGTGCAGCATAATCCGGTGCACAATCGTGCAGCACCCATCCACCCCATACACCAGCAGGAACACCAGCCACGTCACGTCACCCGTCCTTGCAATCAGCAGGCCGATCGCAAACAGCATAATAAACGCAATCCCGATACTTCCCACATCCCCGGCAAAGCACTTCGCCTTCCCCTTGGGACGGAAGTTGAAGAAACAGAACACCAGCACCCCGATCAACGCCACCACCAGATACGACGGCTCGATAAACTTCCCAACATTCAACTGTCTATCAACTAATAACAACGGCAAGAGCACCGCCAGCGCATACCCAGCCGTAATGCCATTGATACCATCCATAAATTGATCACATCCGTCGCGCCCACAAACACAATCAGCGCCACAATGCCAATCGCCGCCACCCAGTACCACGGCATCCCAGCTAGCCCGCCTGTCGCAAGTACAATGCTCCAGAACATCAGCCCCGTAGCCACGAACTGCACCACCAACCGCACACTGTCCGGCAGCGACCGCACATCATCCCAGAAGCTGATTCCGGCAATCAGAATCAGGCCGACGAGAAATGGCAGATAAGCCGCAATGCCCTTCCCCTGCGTCACCATCAGAACGGCCCATACAATCATCGACACCGAAAAGACAATACCGCCCCCACGGAGCACGATCGTCGTGTGCGAGCTCCGCTCGTTCGGCTTGTCGATAATGTTAAATGTTTGCTATTTCGCGTAATAGCCACCCGTCTTCTTGCTACCACGACGCTCAATCAAGCCTCTATCCGTTAGGACTTTTAGTATTTTATTCAACGTATCTCGTGGTATAGAAAGTCTATCAATGATTCCTTGGGCTTGAACCCCGGGTGTTGTAGTAATAAAATCCAGCACATCCATCTGCTTGCTGTTTAATGTGCCGTTTAATGTGCCGTTTAATGTGCCGTTTAATTGACCTCTCCCCCCCGCCTCATACTCCATCGAGTAAATCACCGTCATAAACTGGCTCACCGACGACTTGAACACCGGGTCTCGGCCTTCCTTATACGTCTCCAACTCTTTCGTCGCATTGCAGATCTTCTTCAATCCGCTGCCACGCTTCTCCATATAGTCCAGCTGTGCCATCACGTCAGCCAGCACCGGATTCCGCCTCAGCGACGAAATATCCTCCACAGGCACATCCTGCACCATCTGGCCAATATACATCCCTCCTGGCGATGTCAGAGCCAAACGGTCGTCATAGATATCCAGATGCACCTCATCCATATCTTTTGCGGTATTTGTTAACGTAAAGTGTTTTCTTGATAGTACCTACCATAGAACTCTTGCGTCAGTTTAAGTCTCTTCTCATCGAGACCCATTATGAGTTCCACGAATTTCTTTTCCTCCGTCATATAAATTACAGGAAAGCCTTTGATGGTTTCAACCATGCCGATATTCGCATAGTCTATTATCGTATTCATTAACTGCTTGCCTGCACCGTTTCTTTCAAACCAGTCAGACAGTACCCTTTTGTACAAATGCTTAAAGATTGAGTCATATTCCGGCAGCGCCTCATCCACATATCGGTCAATAGTAATCTGCCCCCTGTTTTTCTTCAGAAATGCCCTACCCAAATCACGCATTTCTTTTTCTTCAAACATTCCAGCAGTCTGGAAGTGTTCTTGAACAATCCTGTCGTTAAACTCTCCCAACGAAAACTTGGTATTCAACCTCTTTTCATCCATTATAACCTTCGTCACAAGTAGAATCTGCACGGCGAAATCATGGATTAGTTTGCTCAATGAATTTTTGGCATCCTCTTGTGTCTTTTCAAGGAGACCTTCATTCACGGTAAGGCCCAATCTGTACGGCGACTCAAAAAAAGAAAACATCTGAACCTTGAAATTCTGCTCTTTCTGGAAATAACCGCTGAGCACATACCCAATCCTTCTTTGTACTGATGCATCATAAGTGCCATCCTCACGCTGCTCCGATGCCAATATATACACAATCGCTACCAATTGCGATAGTAAAATGATTCTGGGAGTCAGTGCTTCGTAGATTTTCCTTCTCAGTTCCCTTCTCTTCTCCACATATTCTTCTGGCGAGCCTATCCCCAACCTCAAGCTGAAAGTAAAATCCGGCCCTGCTTCAAGGCCAAAGTCTTTTCCGATAATACTATTGACATTCAGAACCCAGAAATCCCACAGGGCATCCATTTCCCTGCTACGTTTCCTCATTTTCTCTATGGTATCGCAAGACTGAACACACTCGTATAGAGTGTAAGGGGTAATGACCAGCAAGAAATGATTCCTTTCAATAAAGGTCTTCACGCCATCATAATCAAACTTCTCTTCCTCAACCTTTTGCTCGCTGATATACTTCAGAAAGCAATTCGTGTCCATCACAAGGAAGCCTTTGACCGGTTTGTTTGTTTCTTTACTATCCATCTGACTTTTCGAGCAAACAGTTGCAATATCGGTTATTTCCTTACTCTGCTCATCAACTTCACTTATGGTTGAGACTAATAAGGATTTGCGTTAAGCTCATTTTCAATATCTATCAATTCTTGATACCATTTCCACATTTGATCGAACGTTGAAAAGCCTCCAGTGGGGATAGGGTACTCATCATGAAAAGCCTCTTCTGGAGTACTCGGGAAGCATCTTAAGAAATATGACTCATTCGTTCTTCTGGATATCTACTGCCCAATCAAAGGCCGGTAATTACTCGCATAAATCCTTGCCGCATGACTTGTTCTCACGTCTTCACTCTCCCCCTGTAGCCGTTCGTTAATCTGCGGGATTTGCAGTTGGAAAAGGCCCACGAAATTAGCAACATCCTGACCATCATCCGTTCCGTCAATGAACTTGTTCAGAATCTTACCCATATCGTGTTCCGGATTCACAAACAAATCCTTCGCATACTCATTGAATGTATCAGTTGCTACACGCCTCCAGCGATTCAAGAAGGTAAAGAGCAGGAATTTGCTATACTTGAGCTGCTCCTCAAAAGCCATCGACGTGAACCTTTCGACCAGTACTGGGAAAACATTTCGCCCATCGTAAACACCGCCACCAAAAACACTTCTATCAGCAGAGCCAAGCAACCCCATACAATAATTCATCTCTGCTTTCTCAAAGATGAACGCCAAGGTCTCATCCAGCAACCCTTCGTCCCCAACATTCTTTTGAGCATACTGCCCATCTTGCACAAACAAACAACCGTGAATGAGTTGAATGGCGACAAACGCTGTTATTGCATCCTCATCAACATACACGTGAGGCGGTAATCCCTTTGCCAGCCCGCATACCGACAAAGCCTTAGCCATAATCGAGGCAGTACGGCATCGCTCATCCCCATCTTTACTCTTATGCACAAAATAGAGCGACGCCCGTTTCACCTCCGAAGTTGAATATCGTTCCAACCACTCATCAAACTGTTTGGCAACATCCTCAACAGAAAGCTCCCCAATCTGCCCCGCAAATATATCCAGCACCCTGTCAGGTATCAAATCCCCCGGCACCAACTGCGTGAAGTACTTTTGGAAGTACACGCCAGTATCAAGTCGTTTCTTGTCTATGTCATCCTGGCCGAAGATAGAGCCTGTGTTAAACAGGAAGTCGAGTGTGTCATTAACGGCGTCTCTCAACCGACCTGTCATTCCCTCACAAATCCATTCTTTCGCTTCTTCATAGTTTTGGGCAGCCTTTTCGTGACCTTTATCATCAGCCAGCAAAGCGGTCGAACCCACAATATGCCGCAAGGCTTCCTCTTTTTCATAGATACGCCTATATGCAGTAGCATTGACCATCTTTATGGCTTCCAAGGCAAATAGGTCGTGGATATTCACCTCACCTGCCAGATGCGGCAAGATAAACGAGATTTGATTACAATACCGTTTCAAATCTCTATATGTATTGATAAACGGCAAAACCGTCTTTGATATTTCAGCTATTTGCTCAACATCCGTAGCATCCTTTAAAACCACAGACATTTCATCCTTCACAAATCCAAACATATCACACTGCGGTATTTGTGGCAGCGTGATGGGAACCTGTACGATCTTGTCAATAAACTTCCTACCATCCTGGTGAGTGCCTCCACCATAATGACTTCCGATTGCCTTTGCCACCATATCCACATCCATCGCTACAATGTAAATGCAGTTCTTGAAGTCAGCTACCTGTCGAATCAATCGAAGCACTGTATGAAGTTCCTCTTTATCCAATCGGTCCACATCATCAATCATCACGACTATGTGCCTGTGGAATTTGGCAATCGAATCCGATACCTTTTTCTTCAGCTCTGCAAGCGTATCCTGGCTGTCAACAAGTGCATCTTTAGCCATACCGATTCCCACCGCTAAGGCATCCCCAACGCCTGGAACGAAGGCATTCACTATTTTCTTCGAAGCAAGGATTGCCAACGAACCGTATTTTTTGAACAGCGAACGTGTTGTTTCATCTACGTCTTTTATGATGGAGTTGAAAAACTCCCTCAGTAAAGACTCATCGTTGTTCACCAACCAAGGATTAAACTCTACGAGATTGATTCCATCGTTTTTCCCATGGCTTAATAAACGAGCCTTGATGAAGTTCATCAACGAGGTCTTTCCTTCACCCCATTTCCCGTATATGCCATATACCATACAGTCGTGCTCATTTTTGACTGTTTGATTGATGGAGTCAACAATCAAATCCACGATAGGTTCACGGCCGAACTTATCGTCAGCTATATCTATAAGTGGAGAATCCTGTACTATCATTGATGTATGAACAAATTAAACTATAAACATTTCACCTCCCCACCCCATTCGCCCTTACACTTGACGATCTCAGGGTGCTATTGGGAGATTTAATTTCCAGGCAGTGGATGAATTTGCCTTTCGACTTGCTTGGTTTGACGGAGTTTCCTATCAGGTCCACATTCTTGATGGTCTGGCGGACCGTTGACTTGACATCCACCGAGACGTTCGAGGTGTAGAAGTCTGCCGGCAACCGACCTACCTTTCCGAAGCCACCTTCTTCATCGCCCGCTTGATTTGCCAGAGCGACACCTCGCCGTTCCACTGCTTGTAGATATACTCAGGCGTATAGGTGCCATAGTCCGATATCGACGTAACGCCCTCGTCCACAATCCATTGCCGGAGCCCTGCCTCCACACTCGCATCATAGCGCTTCATCGCCTCGTCCAGCCGCTCCTCATAGGCCTGCTGCTCACGGCGACGCTTGCTGCCCCAGCTGGGCGTGAGAAACAAGTACTTAAAGCCCTCCCAGAGGCCCTTGAAAAACCCTTTTACCGTCAAAATACTTTCACAGTTATTTGTTAAACGCAGAATGGCCGATGATAGATACCTACCACCAGCCCTTCTCTAAATTCTTAACTTTCAACTACCCCACTATCGCCTCCTTAATACACTCCACGATATACCTCACATCCTCATCCTTCACATACGGCCCTGCAGGCAGGCAGAATCCAACCTTGAAGAGATCCTCCTCAAGACCGTTCGTGTACACCGGAGCACCGGCATACACAGGCTGCTTGTGCATGGGTTTCCAGAGGGGACGGCACTCGACTTTGCGGTCCAGCATATACACACGGAGAGCTTCTACATTGTCGTTCGGCTGGCAGTCGGTCGTGGCGCTGTCGACAGCATGGATGACACCAGATGCACCGCCCACGGCCGTTTTCACGACCTCCTTATAGGCATTCTCCTGGCCCTTGACACGCACGGACGGGTCGATGGTCGCGGCGCAAAGCCAGAAGTTCGCATCGAAGCGAGGATCCGCCGGTTGCTTATGAATCTCCACGCCCGGAACATCGGCGAGCGACTCCTCATACAACGCCTGTACGTGCTTATGATGGGCGATGTGCTCCTCCAGGACCGTCATCTGTCCACGGCCGATACCGGCGCAGACATTGCTCATCCGGTAGTTGAAGCCGATGGCGGAATGCTGATAGTACGGATACGCGTCCCGCGCCTGAGTGGCGTACCACATGATCTCATTGGCAGCCTCCTTGGTGCGGCAAATCAGCGCGCCACCGCCGGAGGTCGTAATCATCTTGTTGCCGTTGAACGACAGGATACCGTACTCGCCAAACGTGCCCAGCACCTGTCCATCGAAACGGGAGCCCATACCCTCGGCCGCATCCTCGATCACCGGAATGCCATATTTCGCGCCAATTGCCAAAATCTCGTCAATCCGGTACGGCATTCCATACAGCGCCACCGGCACAATCGCCTTCGGATATACACCCGTCTTCGCCTTACGGTCGATGATAGCTGCCTCCAGTAACTTCGGGTCCATATTCCACGTCTCACGTTCCGACCCCACGAATACCGGCTTGGCACCCAGATAGGTAATCGGATGGCTCGAAGCACAGAACGTAAAACTCTGCACCAGCACCTCATCTCCCGCCTTCACGCCGCAGGCAATCAGTGCCAGATGCACCGCTGCCGTACCAGATGCCAAGCACACCACCTCACGGTTGAGGTTCCCCTCAGACCGACCATTCACGAACCGCTCCAGGTCCTCCTCGAACGCATTCACATTCGGTCCCATCGGCACCACCCAATTCGTGTCGAAAGCTTCCTTCACATACTTCTGTTCCCAGCCTTCCTCGCTCATATGCGCAAGGCACAGGTAAATCATTTTTCTTTCTGCCATAATATGTTATAAGTATTAATTTTTAGTCCTTTCCCAACAAGGCCTTACCCGCCTCCGTCAGATGATATTTCTGCGCAGGACTCGTAAGTGAATCTGTCTGTGTCATGGCGAGCACTCCCATTGAATAAATCACCGTCTAAACTGACACACCGACGACTTAAACATCGGGACTCTACCCTCTTTATAGGTCTCTAGCTACTTTGTAGTTCACATCCCCCTCCCCCAGCGGCTCATACTTGCCGTCTTTGCATTCGAGGAGGACGGTGCCGGAGGCGAGGCTTTTGAGGGAGTGCCATTGGCCGGCGGGCACATTCAGCACATTGCCTCCTGGCACCATATCCACCGCCTCCACCAGCGTGCCAGCATCGTCATACAAATACTCCTCGAAATGCCCACGCACGCACACCACCGTCTCCGACGACGATCGATGCCGATGCACCGGCATCACGGTGCCGGGCTCGATGGCGTTGAGCATCCGCTGCGACTGGTCTTCCGGCGAGTTGCGGAGATCCAGGTTCATGCGCAGGCGGGGCGAGGCTTTGGCCTGTTTCGTCAGATCGTCCAGTATCTCATTGTTTATTACCATATTCGTCCAATTTTAAAGTGTCGCCGTCACCCTCCTCCTCACATACGTCACAAAGAAACGCGGGGTGTCGGCGGGGAAGATGTTGAGGAGGCGGGTGTATTCGGCGAGGCGGCGGAAGAAGGTGATGGTCTTTTCCAGTAGTTTCGGATACTTCATGCGGTAGGAGTTATCCTTGTTGTGACCGAAGTTGCCAGAGTCCAGCACTATGCGGCAAACCTGCCGTGCTTTTCGAGACCAGCCGCGGCCTCGCTCAAAGAATGGCATGGCCTCTTCGGGCATACCCAGCCACTCCACGGCAAAAGCCCCGAATGCCTGCCATTCCGCCACTATTCCCATTTCTCCGAGCCGCCGCGCCAGCAGTTCCCGGTCAAGAGAATCCCGGTATGTCCACAGCAGGCGGCACCAGTCGCAGATCTGTCGCAAGCCCCAAATCGCCATCTCTTTTGCGGAGCAAAGTATAGCACGACTTTACTCATTCTTTGAGCGTGACATAGTATCGAGTACTTCCTTATATCAGCCCCGCATCCTTTGCTGTATCTATCTTCAACTTTTTCTTTACGTCTGTAAAGACAATCTCATCGTCTTTCACGCCAAGCACTTCTTCGAACAAATCCCGTCTATCCACAGTGATATGAAAACTAGCCTCGGTGGCTGCTGGGTACGAAGCTCTGCACTTGTCAATCAATTTCAACATTTGATAACTGCTGCGCCTTTCGTCATCCGAATTATACAAGTCATTTATGCGAAACCAGTCATCATACTTCTTTGCATAGTCTCTTTCTGCCTCATTCCTAGCCTTAAAATCAACTATTACTGATTTAGGATTTCCCTCCTCAACTTTCTTCCGATCTATTTCAAAAACAAATGGATCGTTCGATGGTTCTACTTCTGTATACATATCAAACCCCTTCTTTTCGTCGCTCAATTTATGCCGATTGCAATTATCACAACAAGGGTATAGATTAAAAAAACTAATACATAAGAATGGATACTCACTCGTAGGCTTGTTGTGGTCAAATGGATAATAGACCTCTTCCTTGTCCTCCGAAAAGGTGGCCTTGGCAATATTACAGTATACGCACGTATTGATGCCAATCCTATTCATATATTTGCCGAGATACAACCTCGTGTCACTGTAATGCATCCTATCCACTATCAACTTGTAGAATTCTTTCTCAGAAACAGGCAGTTTCTCTCGCTCTTCCTTTATGCTCGGAAGTGGCGTTTTTCTGTATTTGATCTTTGCTGTCAGAGGACTATTCTGAATAATCCCATCATACTTTTCTTTATAAGATGTGAACTCCCTTGGAAGAATAGTTTTCAACTTTTCGAAATCAGCAATGATTTGGCTGATATATTTAATATATCTTTCCTTATCCGCCAACCCTTCATTTACCTCTTGCAAATCGATAATCAGTGTCTTGAGTCCATCTATGGGTTGCACAAAAGCATAGGTCTTATCCACAAATAGATTGTCTGCATACTCTTTCGCCAAAGCCTTAATTCCATGCGTAATAAGTATCTGCTTCATCTCCAGATAAACCCAAAGTGCCTTTTCACCTGCTTCTTCAAATACTCATCACCTATGTTGTTTACAAAGGTACGCTCTTCTGGCTTCAACTCTTTCCAGGAAACACTTCTTTTCAGAAGTTGATTGATCTTATACCTGGCATACTCACCTATAAACCCGTTCTTCAGGAAAAAACTTTGAAACAGAATATCACTGATATTAGCCGCCAATGGCCTAACAAACTCATCGCGGTTCTGTGTCTTCCCTTTGTCAAGATAAAGAATATTGTCACGGGGAATATCTGATAAAATAAAAGGTGAGTGAGTGGCAACAATGATACTGAACGCACAGTGTTTATTCAGGTGTAGACTCTTTATCATATAAAGCAGTCGCGACAGGAATAGTCTTTGGTATTCCGGATGAAAACAAATCTCTACTTCATCCAGTATTAGGCTAATATGCCTGTACGCTACTCTTTCCTTGGGAATGGATAATAAATTCCTGATATGATATATGAATGTACTAAACGTGTATAGCAACTGTCTCTCACCTGAGCTGAACTTCGAAATCTCTATGGGCTTCTCGTCATTGTCCGGATTCTTGATGGTCAGCGTTGGAATAAAGAAAGAAGGGGGAAGAGTATACATAATTTTAAACAACTCATTCTTAGCTTTCTTCTCAGGTGCACCTATTATTGTCCTGTACTCATCTATTCCAAAAGACTCATCCGCCAAGAATCCTACTCCATTCTCCCTAATCACACGTAACAGATTGCAAACCTGAACAACCTTGATGGTGATATGTGATTTATCTCGCTTAATCTTCTCTGCCAGTTCTCTTAAACTCTCAATTTCGTTAACGGTCAAGTTAGTCCTATCAAACTGTTTCAAATTCCATTTGTCAAAATTTCTATAACTCGGATACTTTGAGGCAATCGAGAGTATTTTGTAAACCAAATAAGCTGCTGCAGAACGTGTAATATCGTGATTTAATGGCAAATCTCCATAATCCATCTGCTCAAGTAAAATGGCCATTACAGAGTTTTGATTCTTCTTAACGAAATTTTCTATATCCAATACAGCCTTGAAAATCCTATCATCGTCTATCTCTCTTTCTCTATATTTTTCTTGGACCAGAGTAAATGAGAATTCATACCGAATGTCATCCAGCACATAGTTGTCAAAGAACCCCCGTCTATTCCTGTAATACAAAAGGAGCGCTGATAGCCTATACACCGTGAGTTGATACTCTGTCACCATATCAATGTTCCCCTTTGGGTCTCGAAAAGGATTTAATACGATGGGCGTTAAGTAGCCATCATTCTTGTGATACAGGTGGCTAATCCATACTGTTTTTTCCTGTTCAGGAGCATAAACTCCGTTTTTGTCTGGTGAAAGCGAGACTTCGTCTTGATAATCAGAACTGACCAGCGACTGCAAAGAATAGTTGGTTACTATGGTGTAGTGCAATTTCTCCGCCATTTCAGCCATCTCTTTTACAAGTAGTTGATTCTCTCTGCTTTGCCTGTAACTATGGGCAGAAGCGCTGAACATTTGTTCCTCCTCTCCATCTTTAATGAAAACAACGTCATTCCCTCGGCATGAGACGCAGTAGAGATGCCCTTCTTGTACATAATATAGTTCCGCATACAAGCCCTCAACGAAAAGAAGTTTCCACGCTGCATTGCGTTTCATTCCTCGCTCCACCAGCGCACTGAAGTTGTTGATGATACGATACATAAGCTCCAAGAGAGAGGATTTACCGCTACCATTTGGCCCTACAATAGCCTGAACGTTGATATTACGTCCAAAATACCAGGTATTATCTTTGTAGTCAGGATTTAACTCTATCCGACGGTCAGAGCCAACCTTAACCCTATCATTGAACAAGTAGTAGTCTTCCGAGAGGACTTTCCTGAACTTAGGGTCGCAAAATTGCTGGTTAATGGTTACTGCTGCTATATTTAACTCCATAAGTTTTGGTGTTAAGTAATCAAATATTTTCAATCATCTCAAAATGAATCTCCCCCATATGCTTCTGTCTCTAAGTCCTATTTTCAATAGACAGCAATCATAAGATTATACCTATGGATTGTCATTTATTGTTTTTATTTGAGTTTGGTAGGCTCCAGAAGAAGATGTACAGGATCTCCGTCATCTTCATCCTCGCTTTGATACGCCGCATCGAGTAGTGCCCTTTCTGCGTCTTCATCTTCAAGAACATCAACACCTCTCTCCACTCCGGTGTAAAGTAAGACCGGCGTCCGCGTTGGGACATAGGATCCCGCTCACCAATCCGAGGCTCTTTGCCACATCATTCAGCGGAAGGATTATTCTTCATCCGCCCCAGTTCCGGCTTCTCAAATGCACCTTAGGACTCCTCAAAAAAAATGTACTCCGTAAACGGGAGATTCGGTGCAATCTCAGCAAACTATCGTATCTTCGCCATACAATTATTTAGTTCGATTCCTCCGATATTCAATTTCCCACAGTGTTCGGAGGTTTTTTTCTTCCTAACGCCAAAGACACGAAACTTATAACACATTAGCAGCCAATTTGTTATAAAGTATTAGACATTTCGCAATAGCCCCTACTTATTATCGTACAACTGTTTAACAAACAATACGGGATGCCACAAAGCGCCAATGTAAAATGTTGAAAATGCCATCTCGAACTGTTCTGACTCTTTAATATCCTGCCTCATTAATCTAGCATTCGCCTCTTCAATCTCTCTATTAAACACACGGTAATAAATTCTATCGACTATAACCGAATCCTTCATTACGTCCACTTGTTTACAAACTGGAGAGTTTTCATACGACCTTGTTTCATGAACGTAAAGGATTCCCTTTTTCAGTTGATACATTTCATTAAAAAAGTCTCTATTAGTCTTGAATCTACAACGATCCGATAACGACTTTAACGAATCTATATCTTCTGTAAGATCCTTCAAGAAACGGGCTTTGTCATTAAACTTCAAACTTGCCACAGAATCCGTTGGGTTGCTGTAAAGGTACCAAATGTCCTTGTTCCTTTCACTGCTAATAGCAAATGATGGAATATCATATGCATTCTTGATAGATTTACCCAGTTCGTAGCGCTCCCTTGCAACAACATTCTCAAAATTGGAATTTGAAGGACGAGAGAAACCTGTAATGATATAGAAACTATCGTATATATTAAGGAGTAGTACAGATATCAGTATTGCAAGAATAACGTTCTTTTTTGAATATTGGCAGATGTATGCAGGATATATAAGAATTATAAGTTCAGTAGTAATAGATATGAGAGCTGCAACACCGATCAGCAAAGGAGCTCCCGATTGATAATAGGCTTTAAGAGATATAACTTGAGGTATTATGCAGATAAACTTCACATAACAACAGAACACCACATAGAACAAAAAGCCTTTCCAATCTTTTTTTACAGATGAATTGGCTATATAAAGAATGGCCACAAAAACAAAAAGAGTGGCCACTTCCATAACCATTATCTTTACAAGATCAGCAATAGACAAAGAATCATCTGCAGCAACCCAAATAGCCAAAGCAAATAGCGCTGCATACGTGACAAATTGGACTAGTTTGTCTTTAATTGGCATTATTTCGTATTCTTGCCAAAATTGACGCGGATGTAATAACATATCCTTTATCCTCCAGATATGTCCTGGCACATCCCACACTTTGACTTTTTGCCCAAATGATTCTAATTTATCAAGAATATCCCAATCCATTCAACATTTATCTCTTAATAGTCTATAATTATTTGCGACCACTATTATCATCGTTGCAAGTCCATGGGCGACTGTCCACCGGCTGCCTCTGTTGATTCACCTGCCACTCATATCGTACTCCATCAATAGACGATGAAGGAGTTCTGCCCCGTTCCAAGTCATCAATGGCATTGCACATCTGCTCAGCGATCTGATGAGGTAAACTGTTGCGAATAATGACTTTACCCGCTTCGCTGACAATTTTGTTTCCTACGATATTATAGAAGCCTCGTAAGTGTTATCATTCGAGGACCATAATGTCAATTACATGGTAAATATAACGACCATTACGCCAAGCACACCTAAAGACTTCATCCCTCAGATTTCCCATCCAGCACCTCATACACCGAATTATTGCTCTTGTACTCCGGGACGATGTGCTTCATCTTGCGGACGGTTTCCATCTTGTTGAAGGTCTTGGCGGTTTCGACCAGGTCGTCAATTTCGCGCGAGATCTCATCGAAGTCATACTCGCGGACCTGGGCAATATGGATCTTCTCGTGGAATGTGGGCTTGGTGCCTTCCAACTCGTTCAGGACTTCTTCGTAGAGTTTCTGCGCCCCGGGCGGGGAATAAATGATTACCATTTCCTTCCGAACAAATAGTGTTTCGTTCGCCGGACGAATGTCTTGCAGTAGCGAGGAAGGAATCTAAACAAATAAAGCAACGTACCGTGCTGTAGGGGTTCGTCTATCGAAAAGTCTCTTTGCAGCAGCGCATGGTCTTTCTCCATCGTGGCGCGTAGGAAATAGGCATCGTTACCCATATTCTTTTCGTGGATTACTTCGCACCACATCCGGGAGCCAGAGATCTGTTCGATCCGGACTCCAGGAATTTTCACAAGATAGTAATGGCTGCCAAAGCCATAGATTGTCCGGACATTCACATTCAACGGGGCACGCTTCTCTATTACACTTACAAAGTGATTTCGCGGATAATGAATCCGCATGGCATAGTGATGATCCGTATAATACTGGTAGCCATCGATGTATGTAATGAAGGTACCGTCAGGCAGGTTTGCCGCACGATTCTGAATATCTTCCACAAAACGACAATGTAATGCATCATCGTTGTCAAGATAAGTTGTAAGGACTCCCTCCGTAGGCTCAATCCGTTTCCGGACCTCTTCACCAAAGATCCTGGCGAAATAGCGTCCTTCCTGCGGAGCTACATAGATCGGTATCAACTGGGGACAGCACCCCTCATAAGCAGCGATCCGTGCTTTATACTCATCGGGAGTATGGCTATCAAAAAGGACGATCCAGTGAAAATCTTTGCAGGTCTGGCCGGCGATGGAAGGCAGACAGTATCGCTCAAACAGAGAGAAACGGTGATCCAGCCATTTCCGCGTTCTTACCGCAGCACCCGACTTGTCACGGTTCCACAGCCGGAGGTTAAAGCGAGTTAATATGAAATGTTGAATCACCTGGGCAACAATTTAATTCAGCCTCGGCTCCTTGTCAAACACAGCACCGAGCGTCCATTCTATCAAGGCCCTGACCCAGTTCATGTCCGTGAAGATCCTATACTTCCTTCTGGCACGCCAATAATTTCCGGCCAATTGGAATTTCGCTTTTAGCCCGTGGAGCGACTCGTGCAAGTCCAGCGGGGCCCACACATCAGCCATCATCATCTTGTCCGCTTCGTTTAAACCCTCTTCCGGCATATCGCCCAAAAGAAATAGTCCGAGTCGAAGATAGGAATCGTAGAACTTTCTGAAACCGAACTCGTCCACAAAAGCATCAAAAGACTTCCAATCTATATCTTTATAATGCCTTTTGCGGAACATCATCCAATCAAGGATATGTCTCCAATTCAAACCCTCGTGCAGGAAATGAGAATAAGCATGTTCTACCAGAAATAAGGCCGATACCATTACAGGCGGGCGACAAAGCTCAGAGCCGGAAATCTTTTCCTCTCCATTATCCTCTCGTAATAATCGCTGAAGTAAACCCTCCAAAGCAGTTAAGTTCTTGTCTCCTCTACATGGGGTCAAAAAGCGATGGTTCTCAACCATTAAGCTGGGAAGATAAAAAGCGCTGTTTTTATAATAGCCTCTTCCCACCCGAAACCCCGCATCTTCAATCACCTTATTGCCTTTTTCCCAAACATCTTCCGTTCCCCCTTCAGATAGCAGGAAGCAGTCCATATCCACACTTCTTCTATGCTTCGGCCGCGGATAGCACTCAGCCACGACTGCCCCTTTCAGTACATACGTCCGAATGCCGTGCTGATGCAGCAAGAGTGCCATGTCAGCTGCAGCTTGCTCCTGCTCCTCATACTGCCGCTCCGACCGGATCAGCTGGCCGATACTCTGGATAATCGCCTTTTTCTCGGGCCGAAGTTCCCGAGGCAACTTCTCCACACCGTCAAGCATCACACCCAGCAGTCCTTGCTCATTCGCCAGCCACTCCACTGCCTTCCAGTCCAAACCGGCCAGCGAAGGGATAGCCTCCGATGTCGCAATGCCTAGACGCACCAGTTGCAGAAAAGCATCCTGTAATCTATTCATCAATAGTCTTCAACCGATTGAGGTGCGCCACTATCGCATCATAAGTATTCTCCACCGTATAGTTCTCGCACAGGAACTTATACCCCTTCTCGCCCATCGCCTGCCGGTCCGCAGCAATCATCCTGTCGAGGATGGCCGTGAAGGCCTCCACCGAGTTGCTCTCGCACCAGTAGCCGAAGCCGTTCTCCTCCGCTATCCGTCCCATATCCGTGTTCGGGTCGGTGGCACACAACACCGGCATCCAGTTCTCTAAGTACGACAGCAGCCGCGACGGGAAATTCGGGATCGTAAACCGATGGTCCAGGAATATCAGTCCCACGTCGCACGCCCGCACAAGTTGGGCATACTCCTCCTTCGGCAGGCCATCCATCACCGTCACGTTTCTTGGCCGTTCAGTAGAATGCCATTGTTTCAACTTAGGCAACTCAGTTCCAGTGCCAATTATCACAAAGCGGCAGTCTTCCCTATCCGCATTCGCCTCCAGGCACTTTATCAGAAACGGAATACCCTGAGGCTTTCCTAGGTTACCGCCATAAATAAACACCGGTTTGTCGATTGGCAGACCATACTTCGCACGAACAACATCCTTTTCTGCGAAATGTTGGGCTCCTTCTGGCGATAATTCTACCGAGTTCGGCGCAACCTCCACCCGTTCACGTGCAATCTCAGGATTATGCTTAAGTAGATACGCCACATTCGCCGGACTCATACATCCGATATAGTCGCTCAGCGCATACAACTTCTTCTCTTTCTTACGGAAGAACTTATATAGCACGCCTTTCACGCCCGAGGTACTCATCATGCCCAGATCCACCGCATTCTGCGGGAATATATCCTTCAGCAAAAGATACGTCATCGCCTGCGGGTTTTGCCGTTTCAGGTAAGCAATCACTTTCGGGAATGTGATGGGGGGCGTGGAATATAGAATCAAGTCGAACTTAACATCACCAAGATACTTCTTGATGGCGGCCTTGTACTGGCCCTCCACCAGCACCTGGCCCAGCCCTTTCTCGATGGCATTCGTCTTCTGGAGGTTCAGGGTCTTCACCCCGAGGAAATGCACACCGCCATCCTCTTTCAACTCCGTAGGAAGTCCAAGTGAACGCTCGTGCGGAGTCACGACATAGATGTCCCAACCCTCGGTTTGGAACTTCTTCAAGAGTTCTGTATAGATACCTCGACGACGTAAATCCGTCATACGGGCCATCGTTAGGAATAACAAGTTCTTATTATGCATGTTGTAGATTATTGGGGACTACGGCCTTTCACTAAATTGCCAAAGAATAGAGTGTCGTATCTCCATGCTTCACGGTATGACCAGGTAAAATGAGACAATTCTCTGAAAGTTGCCGTATTCGCTCGACAGACTGCCGTGCCTGCTGGCGATTTGAGTAAGGGAATCCAGTAAACACCTTTAATCCAGGAATATATGCATCTCCCGTGAAAAACAGATTCCCAATCCGATAGCACAAACAACTTGGGTCGTGTCCAGCGGTTTCATACACTGTCACTGTTTCGCCAAGCAGATCTATTGTATCGCCCTCTCCTACCACGCAAATATTCTCCGGTTTATCAAAGACAATGTCTGGATAATCGGTATGATAGCGCGATATATTGAGTCTTGCCGACTTTAGTGCCTCAACGCCGTACGCATTCGTAAGAACCTTCACGTTTGGGAAACATGCTGTCAGTGTTTCCAAGCCATAGATATGGTCCGAATGGGTATGGGTCAGTAGTACACCTTTTATTGGCCTTCCTCCGATTTTCTCAAATACAACTTCAACATCTCCACAATCCACCAGCCACACCCCTTCCTTCTCCTCGGTTGTGAGAATATAGGTCCTTGAGCTAAAAACTTTGTTGGTAATAAAATCTGTTGTAAGCATCACCTGGCTGAAAAGCCTCCGTCCACAAACAAATTAGTGCCAGTCACCCAACGCGAAGCATCACTCAACAGATAGATACAAGCATTAGCGATGTCACTTGTCTCACCCAGCCCCAGCAAGTGTTGCGCCTCTAAGGCAGCCCTTTTTTCAGGATCTTTCATATGAGGCAGGTTCATATTGATGGGGGTGCAGATAGCCCCCGGCGATATGGAATTAACTCGGACATTCTTTCTCGCCAGCTCGCATGCCAGATGCTTGGCGAGGTTCAGCAGGGCAGCCTTGGTCATGCCGTAGGTTGATTTCCCAACCTCTCCGAAACTGCCAGCGACCGACGAGAAGAATACGATACTGCCTCCTTCCTTAGACAGGTTTCCCATTCTGGTACATTCTTGCGCAAGGAAATAGCCAGTATAGACATTCACATGAAAGAACTTATCCAGTTCCTCCGGCTTGGTGAGTTTAAATAGATTGGTGGTAGAAATACCGGCACAGTTCAAGAGGCCGTTGATGCGGCCTATCTTTGTAACGGCATCTTTAATTATCTCCGATACCTTATCGTAATCTAACAGGTTCACGGATGCCCAATAATGCTCATCGGGGCGTTCCACCATTCCCATCGTCTCTTTAAGGCCCTCTTCATTCAGGTCTAAAAGAATGAGCTTTGCCCCCATCATGGAACAACTGATCGCACACTGCCTGGCAATGCCGGAAGCAGCCCCTGAAATAACGACGACTTTACTATCCAGGGAAAACGGATTAAACGGCATGTCCATGTTCTACTTCAACGATATCACTAATTTTACAATCCACAAACGGGACGATTCCTGTAGCCCAAGTCATTCCTACTCCAAAAGCGGAAAGCAACAATTCTTTTTTTCCGTCCAACTTTCCCTGTAACTCACTGACAATCGTTAAAGGCACAGAGACCGATGAAGTATTGCCGAACTTTGCAATTGTAGAAGGTATTTTGCTAGTGTCCAATTTCATCTTTTTAGCTATATAACTATTGATGAAGTTATTTGCCTGATGGAACACCACATAATCGAAACTGTCAATCTCCTTTTCAGCATAAGTCAGTGTCTTCTTGATGTCGCGGGGAATCTCCCGAATAACGAAGTTAAACACATCACCTCCTTGCATATATCCTTGTTCCTCACTACGCATATTGCCATACTCGTCAATCACTCTTTCAATGACGGTTTCAGCAGAACTCATCTTACGATATCCGCCTGCGGGTATCATAATCAGTTCCGCACGGGAGCCATCGGAATTCATTGAAATAGTGCTCTTCCCAAACTTCGGGTCACGCTCGATCAAAGCAGCTACCCCGCCATCACCGAACAAAAAAGCGCTTCTGCGGTCACGTGGTGAATAGACCTTTGAACGAGTCTCACCATCCAGCAACAAAGCCTTACGAAGTCCGCTTCTCTCCATCATCCCGTATACTACCGACAACCCATACATAAATGCAGAGCACCCGAGATTGATATCAAAAGCAATCGTAGAATGAGGCAATCCTAAACGATGCTGCAACGTTACAGATGTCGCAGGCATCCTATAGTCCGGTGTTTGCGAAATAAACACCAATAGGTCTATCTCTTCCCTATCGATGTGATTGTCTGCAATCAACTTCTCTGCAGCAGCATAACACAAGTCTGAGGAGCAGGTTTCGGAGTCAGCAAAGCGACGCTCCTCAATTCCTGTTTTATCTACAATCTCATTGGCCTCCTTCGAACTGAAAACGTCTGTGTACGCGCGGTTCTTGATGACACATTTAGGCACGGCTGCTGACATAGCTGTAATGCCAACGCCTTCATATTGTACAAATGCCATTCTATTTTCCTACTTGTTCGTGCAAGCATTATAGAGATCCTGCACCGTCCGGAGTTCCTTGAAGTCATTCTGCTCAATCTGAGTGTCATACTCCTCATCCATCATCGCGATGACAGACAGGTATGCGATGGAGCTCCATTCGTCATAGTTACGGAACTCATCTTCCATCTTGATTTCGTCTTCCCGCTCAATAGCTTCAGCAAACAATTCAATGAATTTTTCCATGTCAATAAATGAAATAAAAGGTTATTATTCTATTACAATTTTCTTAGCTGGATTCCCCATATACAAAACATCATCTTTCGCATTTCGCATCAGGACGCTACCTGCTCCAAGTTTAATGCCATTACCGACTCTCAATTGCTGCAGAACAATGGAGCCGACACCAAAGAAATTACAATCCCCCATCGTCACCTCGCCAGAAATCTTCACAGCAGGCATAAATGCATTATAGTTACCCACCCTTGTGTCGTGGCCAAGTCCAATACCGGTATTCAGAATATTAAAATTGCCTAAGTGAACATTGCAGGAAATAGTGCAATTACGCTGAATAATATTCCCATACCCCATACTATAATTATCTGGGTCAGAGATATTAAAGTCGGGGGAAATCAGGTTCGGGAATTGCAATTTCTTGTTTACAGACAACTCCTCTGCGACATTTTTTACTGTCTTAGGTGCTCCGATAGCTATAGCCACTGCTACTTTACTATCATATTCGGCCAAATCCTGAACATTACCCAGCACTGCGCCATATTCATTTCTCGTACCGACCTCAACACCGTCGTCATAAAAGCCCAAAAGATTCCACGCCCGTTGAACAGCATTGATGCGTTTAATCAGGCAAGCCACCTCACGGCCAAGGCCACCTGCTCCAAAGATCACTATATCTTTCATTTTCATTTTGTTATTTAATATGGAACAATGCTCCCAACTGCTCATCAAACGTTGATGGCTCAAATTTTCTATGACCATCTCCGGAATCAAAAGTTAACTCTGAGAGATAAACTTTCCCCCCTACATTAAAGAAGTCTACTCTGACGAATGGAAATCCTTTTGATAGTTTCGTTGCGATATCCAACATCTTATCAAACTGTTCCGGCCTCTCCACTCGAGCCGTCAGATAATCCGCATATTTGACATCAAGAAGATTCCAATCCAAATCGTAGAACGAAATGGCAGACATTCCTTTCTCAAAATGAGCTGTTGCAGCATAGATATAGTAAGGAATTCCATCAAAGCAGAAAAACTTATAGTCGTTCGGGGTATGCCCTTCTTGCTTCAAGAATCGTTCAGCGAGAATACAAGGAGTACTGTGATTGAACCGGCAGCAGCAGGTATTCATCATGGTATTGCGAGGATCTAACCAAGGACGCATTTCTTCTAGCAAGTCATCGAGATTCACCTCACTTTTCTTAGTGATGAACTTCATGTTGTTTCCATTATACGAGAGATTGCATTTCAAGACAAATTCATCAGGCAAAGAATCCCAATCCTTCCGGATATCTTCGACTGAATACCAATGTCCTAATAGCGGGACTGTAAATTCATTCGAGCCAAGTTGCTCTGCTACATAAGATTTGAATTTGTACTTATCCGTAATTCTCGGTATAAGTGCATTTTCGTAATACAGTTTATACCATTGAATCTTTTCATTAAATGTGCGCGGGTTTTTCAAATCCAGCTCGTACCCCATTGCCTCGCAGAAACGTTTTTCGACTGTCCATTTCAACAGCCAATGAGGCCATTTTGCCTTAATTGGCAAGACACTAAGAAGATAAGATCTAATATTCATTGGTAACTCTTATTGCCTATTATAAATACATTTCAGGAAATCCGCTTTGAAGCCGCGCTTGTTTGTTAATTGCTGCGCCACAAACTCACCCCAGTTTCCTTCTATTAACACCCAGCCTTTATCGGTTAATGCAAAATCCCAACTGACATAAATATGATTACTCATATTGCGATGAACAGCTTCTGCTGTTTTCAAAAGATCTTCCCAATAGGGAACTTGCCATCCTGGAAATGTGATACCGGAATCTGGATGCTTCTCATATTCTCGCTGATATTCATCCATTCCGACCGTACAAATATTACCTGTCAAAGAATCAATACTGGCAAAAAGTCCTCCCTGTCCGCCATTATCAACGAAACTTCCTTTACGTCCAGTCCTTATAAACGGGCAAAGAATCTCAAACTTGTCTCCGTGAAGGAAAGAATTAATCCTTATGGTATTCACACTACTCTCGTTCCAAATTGCCATCTCTTTATTCTGAACAACTAATTCCTCTACAATCCACTCGCCTTCCGCTGCCATCATTTTCTTCCACGCCTCTTCTCGATCAACGTCATCTTGCAAATGGAAAACCATTATACCGCTTCCAACACTCCCGGTATTAGGTTTAGCGATAAGATTTTTTCTTAAAGCAAACTCATTAAAAAGATGTTTATCCCCTTCACCAGAGATCAAAATAGCATCTCGTTTGAAAAAAGGATGATTCAACTTGTAAAAGTTGTATTTATTTTCCAGTTCTTCGTCATGTAAACGTCTACTAATGGTCTTGGCGGCAATACTCATTATCGCACTATCGGAAAGATAGGTTGACCGTTCTTCAGCAGATTTCTCTCTGAACTTGAAAAGGAAGTACTCAGAAGGAGTAGTTTTGTACCGATAGTAGCACTGCTTAATGTCTTTCCTTAATCTTCTCAACAGATTAATGTCTTGTCGTTCTCCTTTCGACAAGAACTGCGAGAAGGCAGCATTAATTTGTCTTTCGAAACCTCCAATACCCGCAAAAACCATCAGGTTTGCCAACCCGAAATCATAATACAAAGATCTCACTATTGAGCTCTGTCGCAATCGCTTACGAAACGACAGACGGGGGGGGGTACGCAATCGTCTGCATATTAGATAGTTATGTTAATTTTGACCATTGAAAGGCGCCATCGTAGCGGCTGTGGCGGAGTTGATGTCCTTCCGCATCAGCACGTTCTTGATGGTGATGAAAATCACTTTGATGTCCGTCCACAGGGTGCAGTGGTCCACGTACCACACGTCCAGCTTAAACTTCTCCGTCCAGCTGATGGCGTTGCGGCCGTTGCACTGTGCCCAGCCGCTGATGCCGGGCCGCACTTCGTGGCGACGCATCTGCTCGGGCGAGTACAGCGGCAGGTACTTCGGCAGCAGCGGACGAGGCCCTATCAGCGCCATATCGCCCTTCAGCACGTTGATGAGCTGCGGCAACTCGTCAATCGACGTAGAGCGCACAAAGCGTCCCACCTTCGTCAGCCGCTTTTCATCCGGCAGCAGGTTCCCCTCCGCATCCCGCTCGTCTGTCATCGTCTTGAATTTAATGACCTTAAAAATCTTCGTATCTTTTCCGGGACGTTCCTGGAAGAAGAATGCTCCGGCACCTTTGTTCGCAAAGTGCAGCCAGATAGCGATGATTATCAGGAACCACCCTATCAGCAGCAATGCGACCAGAGCAATGCAGAAATCAAATAATCTTTTGAAGAAATGCCTATACATAATAAAAATCTAACCTGTCTATCTATTCAAGTGTCCTAACTCCAACTTAAATAACCTTAAAGAAACGAGGGGCTACATGCAATGCGACTTCAGTTCTGGTATGCACGTCAGATAAAACAAACATATATTGCTTATCCTCTTGGGATAAGAGCATCAGGTCGATTGGGCCTGAGGGCTGTCCTCGCAATTCAGCTGCCACTTCGGTATGGATCACACCTTCCGCCATACAGTCACCAACTGCTCCCATACTTTAGGCATTGCATACTGATCATTGACGCGTTTACGTGCGTTCGCGCCCAAAGCCTTTGCCTTCATCGGATCGCCCAAGCAGGCTTCAATGGCATTTCTTAATTCTTTCACATCCTTGGGAGGAACACAAATACCACACGGATTCTCTCCTTTAATGTCCAGCATCTCTGGAATTGCTCCCACTGAAGTGGCCACGATAGGGCACCCGCAGGCCATACTTTCGAGAATAACATTTGGGAAGCCTTCGGAATAAGATGGCAGAACGAAAACGGCACAACTCTTCATTTCCTGCAGAACCTCCTTGAAAGGCTTGTTGCCAGGAATACTTAACCACTGCTTCGCGTCATCTCCTGCTATTTGATAGAGATGTTCTCTCAGAGCCTCGTCTGACACCTTGCCAAGAATCTCCAACTTGATATTATGTATCTCCCTGCAAGCCTCAACCAGTTCCTTCACCCCCTTCGATGCAAGCACATGCCCGGCAAAAACAATTTTTCGAGGTTCTCTTTCTATCTCACCTATTTCCTCTATCAACTGTTGAACATCAGTTGACAGAGGGTTTGGAACAAATCTCACATTATTATAACCACAATTTTGAAGTGCTGCCAATGACGACTTATCCATCACAACCACACAATCCACCCTGCTCGCAAGCTGCCTCAACAGCCATTTCTCCCATCCACCCGAGCTAAGTATTTGCGGTATCCGTCCAAAGTGCATGTGAGCAACAGTCTTAACGCCTTTCTTTCTTGCCGCTCGTACTACCATAAGGTCACGTATCAGCCCAAATGCACCGCTAGTACAAATATGCGCCACATCAAAATGCTCATTGCCTACCATCTTCTTAAACTGCCGTACAATGGGCAGGTAATTAGATAATCCGGCAAAGAATCGTTTTACGAGGTTTGTAGATCCATAGACCTGAGTAGCATTCTCATTATTGAGCAACGTCAGACCGACATCACCGCTAGTCTCGCAATGATAGTTGACAATATACTTTGTCCAGTTAATAATTCCGCCAAAAAGTTTTTCACTATATGGCGAGACTAATAAAACTTTCATTTAGTAAATGTATTGAATACTTTTCCTAATTCATCTTCGCTCATCCGTTCAGCCTCAGGATAAAGCTTACTTTCGTGCTCCAGAATCTGCTCTTTCGTCCAATAGAACTTGATGACCTTTGCCGGAACACCACCTACGATGCTATATGGAGGCACATCTTTATTCACCACTGCACCGGCAGCTATCGTTGCCCCACGGCCTATATGAACACCGGCGAGGATGGTCACATTAGAACCAATCCAAACGTCTTTTTCAATGATGACATCCTTATCGAAACCCTTCGGCTTATTGGCTTCAGTAACGTCTGTTACGAACTTACCTATCACACGTGCGTGATTGCCCGTATGGATTGTCAGATGCTCGGCGATGGCGCAATTGCCTTTGATGATAATCTTGGCATTGGGCGTAGATAGCTATGCGTGAGGGCCAATACCAGCTTTTTCATAGACATACACATTCTTCATATCGCCAGACAGGGGTGTGGTAATCGTCACATTATCAGCTATATAACCAAACGCCAAACGATTCATCCCGCCGAAGTTGCGACTCCAAATAGTATATATTCCGCGAAGGAAGCGGTTATCCTTCAGCTTACGAGAGATGTTCATTGTTCAATGAGTTTAATTTCAATGCGTGACGTAAAAATGAGATTGAATGTTCACGTAGTCTATCAAGCTTGGGTTGCACTGTATCATAATCAATAGCTTTTTTCCAAGGCTCAGCTTTAAGCGCTTCACCCACACTATCAAACATTCTATCTTCCAGACCAAGAGATGTAATAAGATTAATCAAGCGAGAATCACGACCATTATGGTTCAGGATAGCTACAAACTGTCTCTTGTTGATAATGCTGAATGCAACACCATGAAAGGAGTCAGTGAGAATAAATCCAGCCGACGCCATCTTTTTCATCCAAGTATTGACTGAAGGTGGAAAACAGTAACGGTATCCTTTTTTCGGATAGTTATAGTTGAGAATCGTCACCGGCATTCCTAAACGATTAGCCAGTTGCGGAGTATATTGCCAGAAATCATCCGTTTTGTTGATTTTATAGCACACAAGGATGTTCTGTTGCTTTGACCTCTTGACGAATTCGGGATAGGATTCATTAAGGAACGTGGGGTCAAGCACTATATCAGCATTCACACCAAACACATTCTTGCAGATTTCCTGACCTTCTTTTTCCCTTACCGAAAGTGCATTGAAGCGATGCAGACAGGCTGAGATCTCTTGAATGGTCTTCTCTTCTTTTAGTGGCCACTCTGAAAGTCCAAAACTCGATGCGTATGATGACCGCTTAGTCTTGTCGTTACCGAAATCCAGAAAGTAAGCCATCCTCAAATTGCCACTAATATTAGGATTCCATACTTGATCGCTCCCCACCATATAACAATCTGCCTCAGGCGGATTTGCCCGAAGCTCATCCACACTCATATACCGTTTAGTCAAAGGCGGGAAGTACCGCTTCTGATTGCGCCTTATACGATAATCCACCAGAAGCTTTTTTATTACTCGTCCAAAGATATTCAGATTCGTTCCTTCTGCCTGTCGGATGTCTATTACCTCCACATCGTGCCCTTCTTCTCGTAAGAAACGGCATAATGCGTAAGACTGCATCACTGCACCGTGGTTGTTTGAGTAGTGGTAAGTTATCAGTGCTATTTTCATAACTGGCTAAATATTTCGTTAATCTTTTCGACATGAGTATTTTTTTGCATCCTGCCCTTAGCATATCTCCAAATCTTTTTCACCCAGGTCAGAGGGCGTTTTATTGTTGCATAGTTGGCATAGGTGCAAAGGAAGCTGAAACGGTCATAGTTAGCTATCGCATTTGCAAGGTTCTTTCTTGCTTTAGACTTTCCATTTCCATTATAGCCATCAACCATGCGGTGATTATGCGTAAGGAATGTTCTCCAGTCTGCATCGTGAAACTCTACTTCTGCTCTCTTGACCCATTCTAGGCCTTTCGCAGAATGGACCACTATTGCAGAAACCCCTTGCTGATGTTGCCCGGGATATTTATCATCCCCCCAGAAATCTGCTATCGTCATATCTGCCTTACGATGAACATAGGCAAACTGACAGTCATAACAAGAGTAGCGGTTTGCAAGCTCCGTATAGAAGCCACACAAGGGCAACGGTTTTTCAGATAATGGAATCACATGACTTTGGCCTGTTTTATCTTCGACAGCAAATTCATAAGTCTGCTTTCTGCGAAAATAATGAATTGCCGGATATTCCTCTTTGCACTCTCGCTCAAACTGCTGAACCAAAAAACTTGAAGGGACACCGCCACATACCAAATCAACCGTGAGGAGATTGCTCTTGTCGAACTTATCACCTAGGAAGCTCAACAGTCCTGCAACTTGGCATCCCAGACCAGAAAACAAGACCGTTCTCCCCTGCTTCAACAGCTCGCGCGTTTGTTTGTAAATTCCAAGTGTCACACTCTGAGCGTATTTTGACCCTTGGAGCTTGCAAATATCTTCGACCTTGTCAATAACTATATGGTTGATTGTATAGCCTGACAAAGAAGCACCGACGGCGGCTCCTCCATTCTCAATGACAACTTTAGCCAGTGCAGCAAATATCCCCCCTGACGAAGATTTCTTCCTCAGTGTGTCATCGGAAGACCATCCCACATATAGTTGAGATTCCTTAATGTTATCATTTCCATACTGGAATGTCGATACCGAGGGACACGCTTTCTCACAAAGCCCACAGTGAATGCACGCATCGTCATTCACTTGATAGGTCAGACAACAATCCTCATCATACCTTTTGCTGAGAGCACCGACCGGACAGACATCTATACATGCCAGGCAGCCGGTACAGTGATATCTATCTGCTAATACTGGTCTATTCATTTTATCAGTTCTTCAAAAAAGACCTTATATTTATTTGCTATGGCTATCGTGGAATATCTTTCCTCAACGAACTTAGACAACCCGTTCTTAAGCTTCGAATGAAGATTATGACCACCGTCTATCATTAATCTCATTTTCTCTTCAAGATCTGCTACATTCTGTGACTCGAAAAAGAATCCTGTCTTCTCATTTTCTCCAAAAGGCATAAACTGATGAAGGTCACTAACCAGTATAGGAAGATTATACCGATAGGCTACCGTTATTGCGCCACTCTGTGCAATGTCTTGATATGGCATCACAAAGTAATCGCTGGTTGCAAACAAATCTGCCACCTCATCATTCGGGATTCTTTCTATTCTCAATTCGAACAGTTCTGGATATTTGATAAGAGATGCATAATGACCCCAGGTTTTGCAATTCCCCGCTATCTTAACTTTGAAATTGCGATACCCCCGCTCATATAAGTTTTGGGCTGCATCGATCAACAAGTCAACCCGTTTATAGGGTGAGATGATACCGAAAAAGAGAAAGACGATGTTTTTATCATCAAACACTCGTACCGGAACAGTAGGCTCGCCATAGTCTTTGATGGCCAGTGGAGCAAGCAGTACATTTTTTGAAGGAAACTTTTCATACAGTACATCACGTTGAGACTCAGAGAACACCTGTATATTCTTGAATGTTCTCAAGTACAAGTCTGTGAAGATTCTGTTGTATCTTTCACGGTTAGCCCCCTTGGGCGTAGAGACATTATGGCAGGCCGCCACCACTTTCTTGATTGGCAGGCAAAGTCTATAGAACCACGGAACGAAAGGAGCCGTGTTCATAGAGGTATAGTATAAATCTGGAGTAGCCTTGTTGGCTTTCTTCAATATCCGTATATAAGCGAAAAACGATCTTATATCATACGGTCGATGCGGAACCTTTACGTATTCATATGTCAGATTATCGGTTTTAACTAAATGGCTGTCTATATAGCCCTTCATATCATAACTTAGTTCAGCGCCAATAACTATTTGCCAATATATCTTGACTTCTTGTTGAAGTTCATTGATGATCGGCAAATCGACATCAACGAATGGCGATGGGGTAATCCAAGAAATCGTCATAGCTATTACTCTTAATCATCTATTGATGTATTGAGGAGATTCACATTCCCCTTTTTGATTAGGTTTTTATGAATTGTCTTGACCTGCGAGTTTATCAGCCTAATATTCTTTCCTATACCATTACTGGAAGTATAGAACTTCCCTTTAATTACGCAATTCTCGAAATCGATATTATCAGCACGCCCGTAAAAAAAATTGTTGAGTCTACAATTCTTGATTTTTACTGAACCATAATTATTAACCACTTGCAGGTCAGATGGATATTTTGCATTCGCTCCATTGTTTACGAACTCGCAGTTGTCAATCACGATATTATCAACCGATAAACCTTTTGCTGGCTCTATATCAATCCCTGAGGAAGGGGCGGTGCCCTTTATCTCCCCAGTATTCAGTAATCTCGAATTCTTTATTACAATATTCTCTCCACCAACTATACTTATTCCTTGCCTTCTATTACTATCACAGGTGACATTATCGATTACAATATTTCGACAAACAGGAAGGAATCCATCTGTTACAACACCTGGATAGATATAGATTCCATCACCCCAAAATAATTTACATGTTATCCCACTAATACTAACATTTTCAGCATTGCGTATCAAGATTCCATATACGCTCTCTCCTTCGTCTCCAATATGTGTTAAGAGATCTCCGACTATCTGCCCCGACCCACTAATGTTTACGTCATGGCAATCCCTGATATAGAACACATTTCCTCCTTTGAATGAACAAGTGTTTAGTATTATGTCAGCATTCAAATAAACATCAGATAGTGACTTCGTTATCACAGCACCATTCCATTCACTTGGAATTGTCGCAGATAGATTGTCGTTGATATAAATATCATTCTTGATCCTGCTGGAGGACAAACTGAAGATATCAGCTAAAGATGTCTCATCAATTTCAAAATAATCAGACTTGATTATCGGCATTAAGAATGTCCCAATAAAGGAAATGTCTCGAAAGGAGCGTTTATCTTGTAGCACTTCAATAAAAGTATCTTCCCCAAAGATTGCTCCATCTCGTAAGCTTCCGCCATCAAGGATTATTGAGCAGTTTCTTCCGACCTTCGCTGTTCTCCCGTCAAACGAATAATCTCCCCTCACAATATATTGTGTATTGGGCTTCATGAAAGCCATAGAGCTTAAAATCGTTAGCCTGTCTCCGACATTCTCCAGCACAACCTTGTGGTGTTTTTGTTTTATTCTAGTAAATTTAGCAGAAGATCCACACCCAAATACTAGTACTATAACAACAAGTAGTGTAATTATCCTACTAACCTTGCACATCTCATTATCAAATTGTATAAGAACCCTGAGGTTTGCTATGCAGTAAAGCTCTTAGTGATGCATTCCATCATTTTTAAATAGCGATTATAGTAGTCCTGCGCGAACATTTCGCATTTCTTCTTATCGAAATCCATGAGCATCTTGAAAACACGCTCTGGTTCCGGCGTAAGGTCTATAATTGTCTTGGCAGGAGAACGATATTCAGGAAAACCAGCAACATTTAAGATATGGTATATTTTACTGGTCTTCTTGTATACAAACTGAGATAAAAAGCGTCTACCGTATTGATCCATTGAAAAACACGGCACGGCATTATGAAGCGCAGAAACGATAGTATGCATATTGAATCCAACATAGCCATCTGCATATTTAATAAGTGCATACCAATCTATAGGAGATAACGGTACTGAAAGCTTGTTTTTTATATTATTCGTAGGAGAATAACCATACGGGAATGGGAGCCCAAGGCAGCTATAACCATTCTGTTCGCAGATGGATTCAAATTGCTCAACCCAAGATGCGGAAACTGATTTCCCCCGATGGAGCGCTAACAATATATACTTTTCGGGGAGATTAAACATGCTCCTAATCTCTTCTTTTTCTGGAACAAACGAAACATTGTAGTTGAAGGCGAAAACAGGATCAGGCGTAATTTCTGCCTGAATAGTGCCATTTGAAATATATCCATACATCTTTTGTGTCCAATCATCCCTGACAGAAATGTACTTGAATTGTGATAGATATCTCATCATTTTCTGCCGCTCCGTAGTAGAAAAACTCCTAAACTTCGACTGCTGGTTTGAGACAGACATAAGACAAACATTGACTGGATACTTCACATAGTCTAGGAACTCTCCCCAGAACGGATTCGGGAATAATTTATCACTCGCGATATGGCTAATTGAAACTATATGCCTGGAAGGGAAGACAATTCTAGATAAGAAAGGGTGGTGTTGAGCTACTGCATCGCTACCTATTATCACATTCCTTATATCGTTTTTTTCTATCACTTCTGCTACTTCTTTCGAATCATGACATAGCTCAGTATAATTAAACTGATGCTGGAACTCCCTAAGAGCTGCAACTTGATCTGACGGGAAGTTTTTATCTTCATTAATACTATCATAAGGCACGTATTTAATAAACAACGGGTCGTAGCCTTGATTCCTTAGATAGCAATACGTGGAACAAGCTTGTAAGTTAGCTCCATAATTAATTGCTGAACTGAATGTTAGAATGCCTATTTTCATTTTGATAAGATATTGATTCCTAATAGACGGTTATCTATTACGCACCAGAAAGGTATAATAAGGAGAAAATAATAGTACGAAAAAATAATAGACACCATCGATAATACAACGATGCATGTAAGAGCAAAAATAGTAGAGAGAAAACCTTCCTTTGTTTTATGAGACCGTAGCGTTATCCTAAATAATCTGACCTGATACACTACTAATAAAACCAATCCCAAAATGCCATAGTCATATAAGAATTCAAGATAATCGTTGTGTGCAGAAAGACCTTGCAACACATTGTCATTGACAACACCATGATGACCGTGACCAACCAAAATATGCGCTAGTGATGAATCCCAAACGCTCTTCCATACGATGGGATACATTGAAGCACGTCCGTCTTCGTCTCCCTGGTTTTGAGTAAACTCATAACGAACCATCAGTGTGCCATTCGTATACTCATTTATTTTTGGCAGTGAGTATATTAATAGTAAGACTGAAACACCAGCGATCACTAACTTTCTAAAAAAATACTTATTAGACGACAATAGGAAATAAAGAGAAAAGCCTAATACCACAGAGACTATACCACCACGTTTAAGTGACAGGAATACAACAATAATCAACAAAACCGTTGCAATTACCTTCTTCCAACGAGCATTATCCAACAATACCAATGGATAAGAAAATATTACATAGTAACATGTATTCAATGGAGAAAACAACCCGTTATCACGTATAGACCTTGGAATAAAATGCAGCGAGATGACGGAGAATACCAGAAACATCCAAAAACTCCATTTTTGAAGAAATACCGGAACCTCATTATTCTTATTAAGCACTGTTGAAAAATACATCCAAGTTATGGGAGGACATACTACGAGCCAAATGGTATTATAATTATACTGTGTGGTACCTTGTGTAGATCCTATTATAAAAGCAAGCAAGTAATAAATAAATATATAAATCCATGATTTTGCCAAAGGTGATAAGACAGGTCTACCCATCAGAAAGATTCTCAAAATTTGCAAGGCGGACACCACAAAAGGCAAGAATAACACAATCCAAGGAGCTTGAAACTCATCCTGCACAGTGTTTGACTGTGATAATCCATTATAGTAGAACAGTATAATAATACTAAAGTAGAATAACAGTATTATAAACTTATCAAGCGATTTACTCATCTATTTCTCTATTGTTAAAATGTAATTACTTAAAATGTGAATAGTCATTCATTGCATTGTATCCATATTCCCATTTCTTCTTTTCTCTATACCCTATAATCTTTGCAGGGATACCAGCTACAATTGCATACGGAGGAACCGTTTTAGTGACAATAGCACCGGAAGCCACAACTGCACCTTCTCCAATACTAACACCTGGCAAAACAATTGACCTGCTGCATATCCAACTATAGGCTCCGATTTCTACTGGAGCACCTTTCCCACAGAAATGAATATCATTATAATCATGATTATATGTCCATATTATTGCTTCATATGCAATAACTGCATTTTCTCCAATGGTAAGTTGTTGTCTGGCATCTAGTAGAACTCTTGGCCCGATACTTACACCGTTTTTGATTACAAGACCTTTGTGATTCCTAATTGAAAAAGACCCAACAAATTTTACATCCTTTGACAATTTAACACCAGCCATTCTCAGCAAAATGTGCTTCAAATGCCTACTCGGCACAAATGGAATTAAAGACAATGCAATATCAATCAGCGATTTACATCCGCCCATTAAATGCCGAATCATACTTTTTATCAATTTCATACCTTGTTCTTTATTTTTTTGAAAATTGAAATAAACAAAGCTTTCTCACTTGTATCAAAGCTTATATAAGCGGTGACTGTTGTTAATACAATCGTTAATAACATACTTAAAACCAGTTGCCAGAACGGTTGCCAATGCAAACTCACCAAAGATTTAGCTAAAAACACAATCAATGTTGTAGGGATAACAACCCATAAAACTTTTAATATAACCTCTTTAAAATAATCCCTAATACTTAACTCAACCAGCCGGTTTGCTGCAATTAATCTTGCAATCAGGCACAACACCTCAACAGCAAGCATTGACCATAACACAAACGTCGGTGAATATCCAGCCTTCTGTAGCACATAGGCAACAGGAAGATTAAGCAATAAGATAACCGACATAACAATCTGGTATAGTGCAATTTTCCCTCTCGCTTGAACCGCTGTCATTAAGCCAGAAGATAGCTGTACAATCAGAGCAATAAGCACAAAAACCCGGCAGAACTCAATAGAATACTCTGGAACTGTCTTCAGCCATATCTGTAGGACATAGGGCATCTCTACAAAAAGAGGCAATACGAAAATGAATATAGACAATGTGGTATATTGGCATTGCTTAAGTGCTAATGAAATCATCGACTGCCTTTTCCCATTTCCTTCACGTTGCATAATCTGGGGCGTCATCGATTTTGAAATAGTTCCAGAGAAATTGGATAACTGACCTGACACTTGCTGTCCAATGCCATATGCACTATTTACTACAACGCCGTTGAAAATATTAAGCACGATTGCAATTCCCTGACTTTTTGCTGCGTTTGCAAAAGCCCCAAACATATTCCATAACGAAAAAGAAAACATTTCTTTAAGCAGGCTCTTCTTAACATCACTTATCTTGATTCGAACCTCTTCGTATATTTTTCTACAATATGCAGTCTTAAGTAATAATGATGCGAGACGGATTACAACTACTAGAAAACCATAAAATACCAACTTGTCATTATGATAATGAAGAAGCCATATGGCGCCAATCAGTCGAATAATAGATTCCAGAATAGACGCAAAAGACACCCAAATCATATTTTCATGAGCATTGAGTGTTGCATCAATAGGTACACAAATAATCACAAGAAAGGTCCCAACACAAGTCAATTGGTATAAAAGCATCGATGATGCGTACCTTTCTGTGGGAATCTGAATGTCACTATTGAAAACTAATGGGATACATGCCTCTAAAACGATCATAATAATAATACCTAATAACAGATGCAAAAACAACCCGTTATTAAAAATTCTCTTTTGAAGAGTGCTGTCTCCAGTGCCTAAATTAACAGACATATATCTCTGTGTTGAAACCGCCATAGAGTTTTGGACGAATGTCAACATAGAAACAATACCCGAAATAAGGTTAACAATACCATAGTCTTCGACACCCATCGCATTCAAGATTAATCTTGTAGCAATCAGATTAACCAGTATTGTTATTACCAGCTTTGTGTATAATACGACTGAATTAAAAACAATCTTTTCAGAACTATTCATTATTACTTCTCCTTCTCTCTGCCATGGTCAAATATGAATAATAGAATAACGGTGTAACAGTCATATTGAGAAAACACTTTTGTATATAGATATTAAGAGGCGGAAAAATTTTTGATCCGCTGTTCCTCGCTACGTCTGCATACAAGGAACTGTCCGTTTTTCTCACTTACAATATAACCGTCAAGACCTTGCAGGACTATCTTCTTAGCATCCTCGGCATGCACAACGCAGTTGCTGCATTCATAGAGATTCACATTACCTACAGTGCCGTTGTTATTCTCGTCTTTGGCAAGTTTGTCGTGCAAGGAAGCCCAGTTGCCCAAGTCGCTCCAGCCAAAGTCAGCAGGATGGGTATATACCTTGCCATCCCTTGCAGCAGGCTCCATAACAGCGTAGTCAATGGAAATCTTCTCACACTGCGGGAAGATGTGCTCGATGTCACCAGATTCGGCAATCTTATCCATATTGCTCGCAATAGATGGCTTGTACTCCGTGATGCAGTCGATGATGGTTTTGACGTTCCATACGAAGATACCCGCATTCCAAAGGTAGTTACCTGCCTTGAGATACTGCTCTGCCGTGGCGTGGTCAGGCTTCTCCTTGAAGGCGTTCACCTTGTTAATATCCGGGGTTACAGCCGCTCCTGCCTCAACATAACCATAGCCTGTTTCGGGCCGTGAGGGCTTGATACCAATGGTCACGATAGAATCCCTAGCGCCAGTGAAAGCAAGCGCATTCGTGATGACGCGTCTGAACTCCTCAGGGTTCATTACTACGGCATCGGCAGGCGTCACAACCACATTGGCTTCAGGATCTTCTTCCTTGATGCTCCAGCATGCCCACGCAATGCAGGGAGCCGTATTGCGAGCAGCAGGCTCCGCAAGGATATGTCCCGCAGGAATGTCAGGCAACTGCGCCTTAACGATCTCCACATAAGCTGCATTTGTCACCACCCAGAAGTTCTCCATCGGAGCTATCCCCTTGAACCGATCTACAGTCAACTGTATCAGCGTCCGCCCGCAGCCCAGTATATCAATGAACTGCTTCGGCCACTCCGGGGTACTCAGCGGCCAAAACCGGCTCCCGATTCCGCCAGCCATTATTACTATATGATTATTTCGCATTTTAAAGTACTTTTTATTATTGCGATTACTTCTATCTTTTATACTTAGAACGGCTTAGAAAGCCTGAAAACCACACTTAGTGATCTCTTTACCCGCTTCGCGGGTCCTTGGTTTCTATCGCCCTGCAGGCTCATGTTAACTCTGTCTTCCCCCTCTCCATTCGGCGGCAGGGCTTTCGGAAGCACGGCACGCTTTCAACCGTCATTCCGAAGTTGCTCCCACTCCGCTTGGGCGACCGACTCGCCCGTCATGCCGCGGCTGCCTCTGCGCCGCATGGGCCTTATCTAGGGACTGTCGTTTATTGTTTTCAATTTGAGTCGAGCGGGAGCCATCCCTTGTTTGCCACACCGCCAACTCTTCGTTTTATAACATTTTCGCGCTTGGTACAGGCTTTATCGCCCGGATTTCGCGTGTTTACTGGGTTATGTTCCAGGAGCGATCCTTCCGGAGGCCCCTTTTGTGTGCATATTTTCGGTTGACCTTTAGCGCGTGGCCGGTTGCAGTCTTGCTATTCGACTTGACAACTCGACCGCGTTGGCCGTGTGGATCCCGAAAAAGATGTACAGGATCTCCGTCATCTTCAGTCTCGCCCTGATCCTCCGCATCGCGTAATGTTCCTTCTGCGTCCCGAAGGAGCCTTCCATCATCGTGGCCCTCACCCTCGCAAGGTCACGTCCACCCCGAACAGCCGCCTGTGCATCTTGATGCAGTGTGCGAGCCTGGTCCCTTCGTTGAACGCATTGAAGGACAGCTTTTCAATGAACGATATCCCATCCACCAGGATGTTGTTGCACTTGGCCCCAAACTCCACGTTCTTCACTTCCTTACCCCGCACGATGGGCCTCACATACGGCTTGTTCACGCTCACTATCCGATCCGGGATGCTCTCGCGCGCATAATACGTTTTACATTTTCCATCTACGACACTACTCAATTATTACAAACGAATAATCCTTTTTTAGTCATCCCTATCACTCCCGTTAATAAACTAAAAAACCTCAAGACAAAACCTCTATATACCCCTCAAACCAGCATTATAAAAAATGCTATTTGTCCCGCCCAACATCCATATTAAAGAAGATCCCAAAAGATGATATAAATCAATCGATCCTTCTCAGAAAACCTACACCTACTCAATTAACCTTCCTTCTTTTCGTAGACCATTGCAAATACAAAATACCAGCAACGATTCACAAGATTCGGCTAATATAGTGCGCGTGTCCTTTTGTTCTTCAGGGATGGGCATTATCAAATACCTCAACTTAAATAATGCATTATCTACTTTTTGTACATCTTGAATCGTGCTTTTATGAAAAAAGCCACTCTGACACTCTTCCCACAAGCGAAAAGGGGCATCAGAATGAAGTAAACCTTCAATAATCTCTATCTCTTTTTTCTTTTCTTTGGGAAGTATGCGCCCAAGCATATAGTCTTGGAGCCTTTCACTCCAAAATCGCAAAAGATCTTCTATATACTTTCTTCCATCAAAAGAATCTTGTCGAACATAATCCATAATAAATGAAAACGGGGGCCTTCCCGTAAATCTAAATAAATACCCAATAAAAGATGCTATTCGACTTAACTATATACCAACCCACCTTGTCCTTTCAAAAAGCAAAAAGCTTCGCTAAGATAGTTCCGCTTAAACATCTGTTCTTTGCGCCTGCTCCAGTGCTGCATCTCTTCAGCAAGGGTGTCAATCACTTCTGCGTCGTCTTCGTGTTTCCAATTCCGGAGGGTTGGCGCCGTGTTCAACAGGTAGTCTACCGAAGCGAGCAGTTCGAGGGAATAATTGGAGTAGTAGTCCCTGAGCAAAATCTTTGTCTTTTCGCAAATGCCACGTAAGCGGGCGGATTGTTTGGACTCATCGATAAAGCGATTGGCTTCCATTTCAGCATCATCCAGGAGCCAAATATAGTCGAAAGGACGGTTCTCCATTCCTCCCATTCCCTTAATATAACTACCATTAAGTGCATAAAGCACGTGAGCCACTTTACCTCCTGAATAAGGTCCGTAGTAATAGGGCTTGAACTCAACCCTGAAAACATCTTCTGCCCCCAGTCGCTGCATGAAATACACCAGTTTCTCAGCTGCGAACACAGATGCGAACTCTCCATTACGCGTCAGATCGGAAAGCAACAGAAGCAACATCGCCCGGGCGGGAGTCAACTTCACCCGCTCCGACTTCATCTTCTCGATGATAACATCCGAAGGCTCGTACAGATAAATATCACAATCCATATCACCCAGTGAACTCTCCACCATTTGCTTGACACGCATCCAATCCAATCCGCCATTGTGCGAGCCCAGCGGCGGGATAGCGATCGAACGAATATGACGCAACTCTATCTCTCTGCGGAGAGACTGGAGTCCCTGTTCAATATAAGCATACTCAGATGGCAGTTTCCAGTGTGTCTTGGTCGGGAAATTGATAATAGTTTTCGGTCCGCTGCTTAAATTGGAATCCTCCACTACCAGCATTTCCCCTATGTGCAGTTCATTTCTCTTGCAGGCGTTATGGTACACACGGTAATTCTCCGGATAAGCCTCTTTGAACTGCAGAGCAATCCCTTTGCCCATCACGCCAACGGTATTTACGGTATTCACCAAGGCTTGTGCTTCACTTTCCAGCAGATTTCCTTTTACATAATGAATCATCTTCCGCCCTCCTAAAAATAATATCCTGGCCGTACAGCAACCTTTTCACGGGGTACGCCCATAGCAATCAGACGTTCTTTGGCTTCGTCGTTATATACGACATATCCTTTGATATAATCTACCGCCAAATCACCTTTTACTAACAGTTCTGCTTCCTTGCGACGCTTCAAATCAAGATCTTCTTCTAGGTTCCACTGTGAGGAATATACATCCTGGACCTTCACAACGCTGTCGATCCGAGGCAAATCCTTTTTCTCAAAATAAGAACTCAGTACACTCAGCGCGTGTCCATCAGTAAAAACAAGGTCAATATCACTCTGCTGCAGATCCGCCAAACGTACCACACAATAGACTATATCCTCTGCATTTACTCGCTGCACACCATTGTAACCGTGCTGTATCACGTAAAGCATCGGAGAACGAGGCCCCAAATAAAAAGGAATGTAATCTTTCAGGCGATGCCCCTGCGCAATCCGGTTAGAACGGACCTCGATAACCTTCTTATCACCAATACTTACATAAGCCGGATCTCTCAGCGGAGAGTCCGCCCGTACCAACCCAACCTTCTCAATATAAGGAATATTGGCGATATGGGTTATTCGGAATGCGTATGTAAGTTTCGTCAACATGGTTTACTCAAGCGAAGCGAGATTTCCACCCAGCCGATGCGTCCGAATCAGTCCCGCTTAAAAATATCCCGCGTATAGACCTTGTCCTGGACGTCGTCGAGGACGGGGTCGTAGCGGTTGGCGATGATGGCGTCGCTGCGGCGCTTGAACTGGTCGAGGTCGTTGACCACCAGGGAGCCGAAGAAGCGGGTGCCGTCGGGCAGCGTCGGTTCGTAGATGATGACCGTGGCGCCTTTGGCCTTGACGCGCTTCATGATGCCCTGAATGGAGCTCTGGCGGAAATTGTCGGAGTTGCTCTTCATCGTGAGGCGATAGACGCCGATGGTCACGTCGCGTTCCTTGGCCGTGTCGAAGGCGCTGGACGCGGTGTAATAGCCCGCTCGCTCCAGCACGCGGTCGGCGATGTAGTCCTTGCGGGTACGGTTGGAATCGACGATGGCCTTGATGAGGTTTTCCGGCACGTCGTTGAAATTGGCCAGCAACTGCTTGGTGTCTTTCGGGAGGCAATAGCCGCCGTATCCGAAACTCGGATTGTTGTACTGGTCGCCGATGCGCGGGTCGAGGCACACGCCGTCGATAATTGCCTGGGTATTAAGACCTTTCATCTCGGCGTAGGTGTCCAGTTCGTTGAAATAACTGACGCGGAGGGCCAGGTACGTGTTCGCGAAGAGTTTCACGGCTTCGGCCTCGGTGCTGCCCATGAAGAGCACAGGCACGTCGGGCTTGAGCGCGGCTTCCTTGACCAGCCCCGCAAACGTGCGCGCTGCCTGCGCCATGCCATCCCCGGCCTGACCGGGGGTCTCATCGTATCCCACGATGATCCGGCTCGGGTAAAGGTTGTCATACAGCGCCTTGCTCTCGCGCAGGAACTCCGGCGCGAAAATGATCTTCGGCACCACGACCTCGAAGGAACCGTCCGCCTTGCGCTCGCGGTAGGAGAATTTCTCCCGCACAGACTTGGTATAGCCCACCGGCACGGTCGATTTGATGACCATCACGGCGTCGGGATTGACGCGGAGCACCAGGTCGATGACTTCTTCCACGTGGCTCGTGTCGAAGAAGTTCTTCTTGGGATCGTAATTGGTCGGGGCCGCTATGACGACGAAGTCGGCGTCGCGGTAGGCGGCCGCCCCGTCAAGGGTCGCGGTCAGGTCGAGGGTCTTCTCGGCCAGGTATTTTTCGATATATTCGTCTAGGATGGGCGATTTTCGCTGGTTGATGAGATCCACTTTCTCGGGGATCACATCCACGGCGGTTACGTGATGACGCTGCGACAGCAGTGTCGCGAGGCTCATACCTACGTAACCGGTTCCTGCTACGGCTATTTTCATCTTTGGATTATGCGTATTTTTGTTTGGCTTCTTCGTAAGTATCGAGGCTGCCGATGTCGAAACGGCCGCCCGGCATGGGCCAGGCGTGGATCGGCGTGCGGTCCACCAGGTAGTGCGCGAGATTGCCGGGCGCGTCGGCCCCGCAGCCGTGCGCAAGCGCGGTGCGGATGAGCGGCAGGTCTTCCTTCCGGTAGATGTAGAACGGCGGCACGGCCCAGTGGCTCACGGGTTCGGCCGGCTTCTCCTGCATCTGCAGGACGCGCATCGCGTCGTCCACAGCGATGACGCCGGTCCGCTGGAGGCGCCAGATCTCGGGCTCGTGGTGGCACATGATCATCGAGGTGCCTTTCGCGTGGAAGGCTTCCACGAATCCGCGGAAACTGAATTCGAGGATATTATCGGCCGCCACGACCAGCAGGTCTTCGTCGAGCGCATACATCTCGATGGCCAGGATCAGGTCACGCACAGCCCCCAGCCGCGTCTCGTTGGTCGAGGTCCCGTCGTCGAGGACCCTAATGTCCCCCCCGGCCCCGGGGGTCTTCCGCCGCGCCGCCCACGCCTCGAACATCCCCGCAAACTTGTGGTTCGTCACGATGATATGCCCGTCGATCTCCGGGATCGTGTCGATGTCGTCGAGCATCCGCCCCAGGATCGTGCTGTGCCCGATCTCCAGCAGCGGCTTGGGAAAGTTTTCGGTCAGCGGGTAGAGCCGGGTGGCGTAGCCGGCAGCTAGTACGATGGTTTTCATACAAATCGGGCCCCGTCGTCGCTCTTGCAGAAAAAGACCTGGAACGAATCTTTGTACTGCGGGAAACGGGCGAGGTATTTTTCCGTGATTTCTTTTTCAATGTGCTCCTTCCGGGCCGGATCCACCAGCGCGATGCAGGCACCCTTGAAGCCGGCACCGGAGAAACGGCCGCCGTAGATGCCGTCGGTGGTAAGCATCGCCTCGTAGATGGCGATCAGTTCGGGGCTGCCGCACTCGTAATTGTGGATGCTGCTCTCGCAGGAGGCTTTGCTCAGGCTGCCGAACCACTCGAGATTGCCGGTCTCCCAGGCCGTGATGCCCTCCCGCACCCGTTTGTGCTCGCTGTAGAAATGCTCGGCGCGGCGGGCGAAGCGCGGCGGCATCTCATCGCGGTGGCGCTTGTACATGCTTTCGGGCACGTCGCGGAGGAAGGTCTTGTCGTGGGTCCGGAGCGGCACGTTCTCGTAGGCCTGCACGATCCATGCGGCGGTCTTGCACTCGGTCACGCGGAGGTTGTAGTCGCTGCTCATCAGGCTGCGCGTCAGGCCGCTGAAGAAGATGCCCAGCTCGAAATCGGGCATATTCGCGGCTTTCGGGATGAGCCGGTACTCATTGCTCTCGCAGTCGAGCATCAGCAGATGGTCCTTCTTGCCCAGGGCGATGCAGGCCTGGTCGAGCAGGCCGTTGTTCAGCCCGATGTATTCGCGTTCCGCCTCCGAGGCGATCTTCATGACTTCAAACGGAGCCAGCCCGATTCCGTTGGCCTTGGCAAAGGCCATCACGTAGGCGATCAGCACCGCCGCACTGCTGGAGAGGCCGCCCACGGGAAGCGAGCCCCGGATCACGCCGTCGATACCGTGAGCTAGCGAAAAGCGTTTCTGCAACGCATACTTGGCGCCCCGGGCATAATCGCCCCAGTTGCCCTGCTTGATCAGAGTTGGCGCGGAAATGTCGAAAATCACATCGCCCGCATAATTATCACTGCGGAGCGTCACCTGGCTGCTTTCCACGACATCGAAGCACAGGTCCACGCCTTTGTCGATCGCGAATCCCGTCACCAGACCCTTCTGGTGGTCCACATGCGCGCCCAGCGGGCAGACCCGATACGGGCTGAAAATGTGATATTGCATTATCCGTAGTATTCTTTGTACCACTCGGCAAAGTGCCGGAGGCCTTCGCGGAGGGTGATTTTCGGGGTAAAGCCGAAGTCCCGCTCCAGGGCGGAAGCGTCGGCATAGGTGGTGGGCACGTCGCCCGGCTGCATCGGCACGAGCTGTTTGTGCGCCTCGAAATCGTAATCGGTCGGCAGGACTTTCGCCCGCACGAGCTCTTCCTGCAGGATCTGCACGAAATCCAGCAGATTCTCCGGCTGCCCGCCGCCGATGTTGTAGATGGCGTAAGGGACGTCACCCCCGGCCTGACCGGGGGCCTTTCCCATCACGCGGACGATGCCTTCAACAATGTCATCAACGTAAGTGAAGTCGCGGCGGCAGTTGCCGTAGTTGAAGATCTGGATCGTCTCGCCCCGGAGGAGCTTGTTGGTGAAGCCGAAGTACGCCATGTCGGGGCGGCCGGCCGGTCCATAGACCGTGAAGAAGCGCAGGCCCGTGGTGGGGATGCCATATAACTTGCTGTAGCAGTGCGCGAAGAGTTCGTTGCTCTTTTTCGTGGCGGCATACAGGCTCACGGGATTGTCCACGCGGTCGTCCACGCTGAAGGGAATCTTCTTGTTGCCGCCATATACGCTGCTGCTGGAAGCGTACACCAGGTGCTGCACGGGATGGTGCCGGCAGGCTTCCAGAATGTTGTAGAAGCCGATCATATTGCTCTGGATATACGCATCCGGATTGTCGATGCTGTAGCGCACGCCGGCCTGGGCGGCCAGGTTCACCACGATGTCGAAGCGGTTTTCTTCGAACAGGCGGTCGATGAACGCCTTGTCTGCCAGGTCGCCCTTGAAGAAGCGATATTCGTGCTGCGGGCGGGCCGCCGCCTTGGCTTCGATCTGCCGCAGCCGGTATTCTTTCAGGCTGGGGTCGTAATAGTCGTTGAGATTGTCGAGGCCCACCAGGTTGAGGGGCGTTTCGCTGTCGAGCAGCCGGAGCACCAGGTTGGCGCCGATGAAGCCGGCCGAGCCGGTAACGAGGATTTTCATATCTTTTCGAGAAATGCGGGGTGGATGTACGAGACGGCCACCACGGCGACGCCCTTGACTTCCACGATGAGTTTGCGGTCGGAACGGACTTTCTTGATGTAGCCTTCGGCGCCCTTGTAGATGCCGTCGATCACCCGGACGTGCTCGCCGCGCTTGAAGTCTGGCACGCTTTCGCCCAGGTACTGCACGCGGGTGCCGCGGTCGGCGGCGGTCAGGATGATGAAGCTGCGCATCTCGGTATCGTCTATAGGCGCGGGCTCGCGGGTGGCCAGGTCCGCGTAGTACATCAGCTCGCTGTTGTGGCGCTGCTTGAGCCCGAGCAAGAAGGATTCCGTGGTCTGCAGGAAGAGGAGCGAAGACACCAGCGGCTTGGCCACATAGGTCAGCCGCCCGCCGTCGAACTTTTCGACCGTGGTCATCGCCACGTAGGTGGTGATGCCGATCTGGTCGAGTTCGGCCTTGATCTGCGGCACACGGTTGTAGAACACCTTGAGGGCGTACCAGCGGATGCTGCCTTCGGTTTTTTTCCTTGCTTGCTTCGTCTCCATCGATCGGGGTACCCGTCAGGACATAGTTTTCACTCCTGCACGCCCGGAAGACGCACAGCAGCCACGGTCCGGCGGGATTTCAAAGCGTCCCCACACATCAGTCCTGCCTACATCCATAGGCGGCGGCTGCGAACCGACCGACATTTTGGCATAAAATCGACCAAAATATCATAGCAAAGTTACAGATTCTTTACAAATAATAAAAGCGAATCCGTAAAAAAGACAAAAAATTTAACAATTTAAAAGCGCTTATTTTTTTCGCAGGCAGACATCGCAACGGCCGCAGGGTTTTCCGTTCGCCTGGCCGAAGTAGCTGTACATCTGCATGCAACGACATTCGCGATCGTTTTCCACCAGACTGACAAGGGCTTCGAGGCGGCTGCTGCGCCGCCCTACCCGCTCGTCGTACTCCGAACGGGGAAGCCGCAGATTCTTCTCATCGAGGCGCTCGTAGTTGAGACAGAGCATCGGGGCATTGATGGCCGGGATATACTTGAGCAGCTGGCGGCGGGAGAGCTGGCGGAATTTTTCCTCGACCACGTCGGGTGCATAGCGACCCGCCCGGGCCACTTTCTCGATGTCAACCGGAACGTATTCGGTGAAGACGCCAGTGTACATCCTGAGGAGCAGCTTCACAAAACGGTCGATGTCATCGCTGCCCAGCTGGATGCGGTAAAGCTCGTCGCGCGAGACGGCGAACTGGATCCTGGCCGGGATCTGCAGGGTTTCCGTAAGGGTCCAATAGCCGGCGGTTTCCAGGTACTTGATGGCGTAGTAGGCCGTGCGGGCGTGGAGGTGGAAATGGCGGGCGAACTGCTCCACTTCGAATTTGGCACTCGCGCCCCGTCCCTCCTCGTAGGCATAGCCCAGGTAGACGAAGACTTTCTGGTAAATGTCGCGGATATAGTCGAGCGGCGGATAGGTCGCGCGGACGGTCTGGCGCAGCCGGGCGATGTCGGAGGGGTTCCACAGGAGGACAGCGTAGGCCGGCTGGCCGTCGCGCCCTGCACGACCCGCCTCCTGGAAATAGGCTTCCAGCGAGTCGGGCATATCGAAGTGACAGACGAAGCGGACATCGGGTTTGTCGATCCCCATACCGAAGGCGTTGGTCGAGACGATGACGCGGGTCTCCCCCGCTTTCCAGGCGTCCTGGATGCGGGTGCGCGTATCGCGCCCCATTCCGGCGTGATAGCCCTCGGCGCTGACGCCCTGCTGCTGCAGGAAGGCGGCGAGGTCTTCCGCATTTTTCCGGCGTGAAACATAGACAATTCCGCTGCCTTTCACGCCCTGGCATACGCGCAGCAGCTGCCCCATCTTGTTCTCAGTCTGCCGGAAAACATAGGACAGATTAGGACGCGCAAAATCGCCGACCAACTTGTTGGGCCGACGGAATTCCAAGCGTGCCATGATGTCGTCCGCCACTTGCGGCGTTGCCGTCGCCGTCAGCGCGACAACCGGCACTTCTTTCCCGATAATTTTCCGGATTTCAGCGATTTGCAGGTAATCCGGCCGGAAATCGTAGCCCCACTGTGAGATACAGTGGGCTTCGTCCACCACCAGGGCGCTGACATTCATCCGCGAGACCCGCGCTTTGAACAAATCAGTACGCAAGCGCTCGGGCGAGACATAGAGAAATTTGTAGTCGCCGTAGATGGCGTTGTCAAGGGCGATGTCAATCTCACGATAGGACATTCCAGCATAGATAGCCAGGGCCAGGATGCCCCGGTCGCGGAGGTTCTGGACCTGGTCTTTCATCAGCGCAATCAGCGGCGAAACCACCAGGCAGATTCCCTCGCGCATCAGCGCCGGCACCTGGAAACAGACGGACTTCCCGCCCCCCGTCGGCAAGATCGCCAGCACATCCCGTCCCGCCAGCACCTCGGAGATAATCTCCGCCTGCATCGGCCGGAAACTGTCATAGCCCCAGTATTTCTTTAACGTCTCTAACATCCGATTCCTCAATCATTGCTCGCTCTTGGCTCGGGATATATGTCTTTCAGACCGTCGCGCTGTGCGCGACCCCTCCCAAAGCCAAGGCTTTGGGCCCCTCCCTCTAATAGCCGAGGGTGGCTAAGGTCTTCAAGACATATATCCTCTCGCCTGCGCGCGAGCAAACGCTATCGTTAAATGCTATTATGACAGTTAGATGGAAGCGATGTTCTTTTCGTTCAGGAGCTGTTTGCCTTCGGGGGTGTAGGCGTAGGCGATGCGGTCGGCGTAGTGCTCTTCGACCTTGCCGCGGACGATCTTCATCGTCGAGTTCATCATGCGGTTGCCGATCGTGAACGCCTCATCGCAGATGACCACCGCGGCCGGGAGCCAGCGCTCCGGGAAGAGGCCGTAGTGCGCGCCGCCGCGACGGTACGAATCGATCTCCGCCTGAATCTGCTGCAGCATCGCCACCTTGCCTTCGCGCGTTTCCGGATCCAGTCCCTGCTTCTGCACGAAGTCCCTGAGCGCCTCCTTCTCCGGCACGATGAGCACCATCGTGTACGGATCCTGGTTGTTGTGCAACACCACCTGCGACACGAACTTCGACACCTCAGGCAGGCTGTCTTCGAATCCCTCCGGCGAATACTTCTCGCCGTCAGACGAGATCAGCAAACTCTTGAAACGGCCCACCACATAGAGGAAATCCGTGTCCCACGGACAGATATAACCCATGTCGCCCGTGTGGAGCCAGCCGTCCACCACCGTGTCGGCCGTCGCCTTGGGATTCTTCCAGTAGCCCGCCATCACATTTTCGCCGCGGATGACGATCTCACCCTTCTGGCCGATGGCCACCTCGTTGCCCTGCTCGTCGCAGATCTTGCAGTCCATCGGACGCACGATGCGGCCCGAAGAGCCGAAGATGGCGTGACCCGCCGAGTTGGCGCAGATGATCGGCGTGGCTTCCGTCAGGCCGTAGCCCTGGAACATCGGCATCCCCACTGCGCAGAAGAAACGCTGCAGCTCGATGTCGAGCAGTGCACCGCCGCCCACGAAGAACTTCATCCGCCCGCCGAAACTCTCGCGTACATTCTTGAAAATGAGTTTGTCAAAGAGCCACATCAGCGGCTTGCGCCAGCAGTCCTTCAGGCCGCCCCGGTTGTAGTATTCCTTGTTGTAGGCAATCGCATTCTTCACCGCAAAATTGAAGAGTTTCTCGACCTTCGGACCCTTGGCCTTGATGCCCGTCTCGATGTTCTTCTTGAAATTGCGCGCCAGCGCCGGCACGGACAGCATCACATGCGGCCGCGTCTCCTTGATGGCGGTCGGCACGTTCTTGAGCGTGGCCAGCGCGTTGCGGCCGATCGGAACGAAGGCAATGGAACCGCCGTAATACATCATCGTGTACATGCCCGCCACGTGCGCGAAGCAGTGGTCGAGCGGGAGGATGATGAGCATTACTTCGTTTTCGCCAATCGAGATGACCGAATGACCCTGTTCCACATTGGCCGTATAGTTGCGATGCGTCAGCAGGATGCCCTTCGGATCGGCCGTCGTGCCGGAGGTGTAGCTGATGTTGGCGTAGTCGTCGGGGCCAACCGAACGATAGCGTGCCTCGAACTGGTCGCGGCTGCTGGCCAGGAACTCGTCGCCGAGCTTCTGGACCTCCGACATCCGGATCTCGCCTTCCTGGAGACTGTCCACATTGAAAGCCGTGTCGTCAAAGACGATAACCTTGCGCACGTCGGGGCATTCCCCGATGATGGCGCGGATCTTGGCCAACTGGTTGGCCGATACGAGGATCCACTTCGCCTCGGAGTGATGGATGCGGAAGAGCAGGTCCTGGCCCTCGCCGAGGTTGACCGAAAGCGGCACATCGACGGCCCCGGCATAGAGGGCGCCGAGCTCGGCAAGAATCCACATCGCGCGGCTCTCGGAGAGCAGCGCGATCTTCTCGCCTTTCTGCAGGCCGAGCGCCATCAGGCCCGCACCGATGCGGTACGCCTCCTTGCGCGTCTGCTCCTGAGTGATTTCCTTCCAGACACCATCGACCTTCTCGCGAAGATAGACATTGCCGGCAAACTGATGCGTGTACTTCTCAACGAAGTCGATAATTGTCGGTCTATTGTTTTCCATATTGTGAATGATTTGATTATTCAAAACTTGTGATTATTCAAAATCTGTGATTATTCAAAATCTGCGATTACTCAAAATCTGCGATTATTCAAAATCTGCGATTATCCAAAATCTGTGATTATCCAAAAATCTCGTAAATATTCAAAACTAGCGATTATTCAAAAATCCCGTAATTAAAAACTAGTGATTATTCAAAACCAGCTTGCCAAAAACGCAGTAAATAGTTCAAACTTCAAATATAGTAAAAAAACACAAACAAACCGCAATCCCCCGCCCAATCACCCAATTACAACCCAATTACAACCCGCCCATACTACACCACACCAATTGCGAGCCCGCAAAGATGGCCTCCCACGCACACCAACCAGCAAATCCCCGGGCTCGCACCCCGTCTAGGACCCTGCGAGCCCGTCGCCCCTTGTCGTGAGGCCCCTCTGGCCCATCTCCCCCGGGCTCGCACCCTCCATGAACCCCCGCGAGCCCGCTCATCATGCCCGCAACGCCCATCTCCAGCCACCTCCCCAGGCTCGCACCCTCAGACACACCTTATCTGAGCCAGCGAAACACCGAGGCCCCACAAGAAAATAGACAGAAAACAACAAAAAACAGAAAAACAACGCCCGACAGACGCTCAAGCATCCGCCCAACGAATTAAGCCCCATACGCAACCGCCGGAAAACCCAAACGGTCACACGAACTTTCGGATCTCGCTTGTAGGAAGATTCGTCAGTTTTGCCAGTTGACGAATTGAAATCTTATGTTTCGCCCGCAAGGCCTGCGCGAGATGAACTCGCTGAACCGCATCCAATTCAGCAACCCGTTTCTTATTGAACATCTCGTGACACATGTCCGCGCAATAACGTGCCGCCTCCATGTCATCCAACGTCACACCGAGGTAATTGGCTTCCCGCAGCTTGATCTCGCGGTCTTTCTGCTTGCTCGATGACATGAACACCCGAAAGCTGTTGTGAGTACGGTAGATTTGTTCAAAGAGCTCCGTATCAACATAATTCGATGGTAGAATCAAACCGTTGCAGATCAACCAATGCCCCGGAATCCGACGCTTCGAACAAGCGATCCTCCGTACAGCAGAATAGCTCAATGATCCGGCCGGGACAGGCTCATGCAGAACACCTTGCTCGTCATAAAGCCAAATTGGAATGTAGTTCTTGGGACGGAAATACATAGAGGCAGTGCCCCACCGGTAATCCTGCGGCAGAACCGGCTTGCCATCTTTTGTCGGCTGGGACACGACGTATGTTCCCATATCGAGAAGATGCCCTTCTTCGAGGACCGGAATGACATCAAGATCGATCCTGGCACCATCAGCCGTATTCCGGGTCTTGGTCACGTGACGGATATAGCTCCGCTCAAACATGGTTTTGAACTTCTCACATTCCTCGCGAAGGCCTTCTATCAAGATATGGATATGCGTATCTTCAATGCAGAACGCAACGATACGGATCCGACAGTAAGCCGCACAAACGGCTATCAGATTGAAGACTGCAGGATAATCAATAGGTAAAGAAATGAACTTCGGAGAAAGTGCACCATCCGAGGTCAAATGGTAAAACTGGAGTCTGTACATCGTTATTCAACGCCTCAATCTCTCGCCACCAACGTGATGACAACAGTTGATTCGACAATACAAAGATAATACGTGAAAGAGGGGTTGTCAAGGGTTTTCTTCATTCCGAAGCACTTTTTTCTTCAAAAATGGCTTTCGAGCGCATGAGTTCGCAAGATAATCACCGAAGACTGACACGCGATCCCGGCCTCACTGTTTTTTTTTATTAATCCTTTCCCAACATCAATGTGCTGAAAATACGCGTCTTGGCATCACTCGGCCGCTGTCGGCTTTGATGGCCTGTGCGGTCAGTCTCAGACCGCACAGGAAGGCGGAGCGCGAACCTAGGCCCGCCGAGGGAAGAAAAGACATCGCGACGCCACCCAGAAGCGGGCTCTGCCCCACGCGCCCCGCCTCCTCCCGCGCGGCACACCTCATATCCGCATATCTGCGAGCCCGCGAAGATGGCCCCAGAGGGGCCTCACGCCAAGGAGCGACGGGCTCGCAGGTCCCCAAACGGGGTGCGAGCCCGCAGGGATGGCCACCGAGGCCCCCCACGCCAAGGGGTGACGGGCTCGCGGGTCCCCAAACGGGGTGCGAGCCCGCAGGGATGGCCCCAGAGGGGCCCCACGCCAAGGAGCGACGGGCTCGCGGGCCCCAAAACGGGGTGCGAGCCCGCAGAAATGGCCACCGAGGGGTCCCACGCCAAGGGGTAACGGGCTCGCGGGCCCCAAAACGGGGTGCGAGCCAGCGGAGATGGCCACCGAGGGGCCTCGCGCCAAGGGGCGACGGGCTCGCAGGCCCCAAAACGGGGTGCGAGCCAGCGGAGATGGCCACCGAGGGGCCTCACGCCAAGAAGCGACGGGCTCGCGGGCCAAAAACGGGGTGCGAGCCCGCAGGGATGGCCCCAGAGGGGCCTCGCGCCAAGGAGTGACGGGCTCGCGGGCCCAAAACGGGGTGCGAGCCCGCGGAGATGGCCACCGAGGGGCCTCACGCCAAGGAGCGACGGGCTCGCGGGCCCCAAAACGGGGTGCGAGCCCGCGAAGATGGCCCCAGAGGGGCCCCACGCCAAGGAGCGACGGGCTCGCGGGCCCAAAACGGGGTGCGAGCCCGCAGGGATGGCCCCAGAGGGGCCCCACGCCAAGGAGCAACGGGCTCGCGGGCCCCAAAACGGGGTGCGAGCCCGCAGGGATGGCCCCAGAGGGGCCTCACGCCAAGGAGCGACGGGCTCGCGGGTCCCAAAACGGGGTGCGAGCCCGCGGCGATAGCCCCAGAGGGGCCCCACGCCAAGGGGCGACGGGCTCGCGGGCCCAAAACGGGGTGCGAGCCCGCGGAGATTGCCCAAGAGGGACCCCACGCCAAGAAGCGACGGGCTCGCGGGCCCCAAAACGGGGTGCGAGCCCGCGAAGATGGCCACCGAGGCCCCCCACGCCAAGGAGCGACGGGCTCGCGAGAGGCAAATAGGCGCGTGGACGGCAAACGGGCGTCAAGCCGGCTCGCGGACGCCAGAACGGCTCGCGGGCGATAGACGCCAGGCACACCCGGGCAACTGACAGCAGGCAGAATATTGCGGTTGTTGATAACAAGTGGAATATTTTTTGCAGCAAAGGCGCCTTGGCGTTCCGAAAAGAATTATCTTTGCGGACGTCACTTCGGGCGAAAGACATCCCGAAAAGGAAACAATTGAGAATTAATAGTTAACAAATAGCAATTTTTATCCCTATGTCTAACATCAACCTAAGAAAGTATGGGATCCGGGGCGCCAAAGAGGTGCTCTACAATCCTACGTATGAAGTACTTTACAACGAAGAGACCAAACCGGGCCTGGAAGGTTTCGACAAAGGTGTCGTCACCGAACTGGGTGCCATCAACGTGATGACCGGCGAGTTCACGGGCCGCAGCCCCAAGGACAAATATATTGTTTACGACAAGACGACGAAGGAAGGCGCCCCGGGCGAGATCTGGTGGACGACCGACGAATATCCCAACGACAACCACAAGATGTCGGAAGACACCTGGAAGGCGGTCAAGAAACTGGCCCAGCAGCAGCTCAGCGGCAAACGCCTGTTCGTGGTTGACGGCTTCTGCGGAACGCACACCGACACCCGCATGAAGGTCCGCTTCATCATGGAGGTGGCCTGGCAGGCCCACTTCGTGACCAACATGTTCATCCGCCCGAAGAACCAGAAGGAATTCGACCAGGAGCCGGACTTCATCGTGTACTGCGCTTCCAAGGCGAAAGTCGAGAACTACAAGGAACTCGGCCTCCGCAGCGATACCTGCGTGGCCTTCAACGTGACCAGCCGCGAGCAGGTGATCCTCAACACCTGGTACGGCGGTGAAATGAAGAAAGGTATGTTCTCGATGATGAACTACTACCTCCCGCTCAAGGGCATCGCTTCGATGCACTGCTCGGCCAACACCGACATGAACGGCGAGAACACCGCCATCTTCTTCGGCCTCTCCGGCACCGGCAAGACCACCCTTTCCACCGACCCGAAACGCCTGCTGATCGGCGACGACGAGCACGGCTGGGACAAGAAAGGCGTGTTCAACCTCGAAGGCGGCTGCTATGCCAAGGTCATCAACCTCGACAAGGACGCTGAGCCCGACATCTACAACGCCATCCGCCGCGATGCCCTCCTGGAGAACGTCACCGTCGATGAAAAGGGCAAGATCGACTTCGCCGACAAGAGCGTCACCGAGAACACCCGCGTGAGCTATCCGATCTACCACATCGAGAAGATCGTCCGTCCGCAGAGCCAGGGCCCTGCCGCCGAGCAGGTGATCTTCCTGAGCGCCGACGCCTTCGGCGTGCTGCCGCCGGTGAGCATCCTGACCCCGGAGCAGACGAAGTATTACTTCCTCTCCGGCTTCACTGCCAAACTGGCAGGCACCGAGCGCGGCATCACCGAACCGACGCCGACCTTCTCGGCTTGCTTCGGCCAGGCGTTCCTCGAACTGCATCCGACCAAGTATGCGGAAGAGCTCGTCAAGAAGATGAAGAAATCCGGCGCGAAGGCCTACCTGGTGAACACCGGCTGGAACGGCACGGGCAAGCGTATCTCCATCAAGGATACCCGCGGCATCATCGACGCCATCCTCGACCACAGCATCGACAAGGCCCCGACCAAGAAGATTCCGTTCTTCGATTTCGAAGTCCCGACGCAGCTGGAAGGCGTGGATCCGCACATCCTCGACCCGCGCGACACCTACGCCGATCCCAAGCAGTGGGAAGAGAAGGCCAAAGACCTGGCCGGCCGCTTCATCAAGAACTTCAAGAAATACGAGTACAACAAAGCCGGCAAGGCACTGGTCGCCGCCGGCCCGAAAGCCGAATAAGTCTTGGACATCATTCAGCTTCCTGATGCACAGCGCAGCGGCGGTATGCCGCTGCGCGATGCTTTGATGGCACGCCGTTCGCTCCGGCAGTTCAGCGGACGCCGTTTCAATCTGTCGGATGCGGAAGACCGGCAGCTGCTCGCGGACCTGCTCTGGGCCGCCTTCGGTCCCATCTCCCCGAAACGCCGCAGCGCTCCCTCCTCCCACAACCGGCAGGAAACGGATCTCTACGTGCTGCTGCCCGAAGGGGCGTACCGTTACGAGCCGGCCGAAAACCGGCTCGCGCCCGTGACGGACCGCGACCTTCGCGCCGCCAGCGGTGCCCAGGACTACGTCGGCACGGCCGCCGCCGAAATCGCCTTCGTGGCCGACACGGCCAAAATCACCGGCAAATCGCCCCGCGGCGTCGTGGAGACCATCTACGTCGATACGGGCTTCATCTCGCAGAACATCTACCTCTTCTGCGCTTCCGAAGGCCTCGGCACGGTGGTCCGTGCCATGGTGCCGAAAGAATCGCTCGCACAAGCGCTTGGGCTCAGCCAGACGCAGGAAATCACGCTGGTGCAGACTGTGGGTTGGAAATCCGCGGAATAATGTGTATCTTTGTGGGATATGGATCCTGTAAGACTGCTATTTGAAAGATATACCGGACAGAGCGTCCGGAATTTCGAGGAGCTGCCCTCATCGGGCAGCAACCGGCGCTATTTCCGCATCACCGGAGAAGACGGCAACACGATCATCGGGGCACGCGGCACCTCGGTGCCCGAGAACATCGCTTTCTGGAAGATGGCCACGCATTTCCGCACGAAAGGGCTCAACGTGCCGCTGGTACTGGCCCACAGCGACGATTTCAGCTGCTATCTCCAGGAAGACCTGGGCAACGACACGCTCTTCAGCCTCGTGGCGGAGGGCCGTGAGAAAGGAAGCTACTCCCCCGCCGAGAAAGCCCTGATCACCAAGGCGGTCCGCGCACTGCCGAAGATCCAGTTCGAAGGCGCGGAGGGACTCGACTTCTCGGTCTGCTTCCCGCAGCCGGAGTTCGACGAGCGGATGATCTCGTTCGACCAGAACTATTTCAAATACTGTTTCCTGAAGGCCACCGGCCTGGAGTTCAGCGAAATCGAACTGGACAAGGATTTCCGCACCATGTCGGACGTGCTCATGCGCAGCATGTCGGACACCTTCCTCTACCGCGACTTCCAGGCCCGCAACGTGATGATCAAGTACGGCGAGCCGTATTTCATCGATTTCCAGGGCGGCCGCAAAGGGCCCGTCTATTACGACGTGGCTTCCTTCATCTGGCAGGCCAAGGCGGCTTACAGCGAGGATTTCAAGCAGGAACTGATCGATGCGTATCTGGATGCGCTCAAGGCCTATATGCCCATCTCGAAGGCGGAGTTCATGCAGACCCTGCGGCACTTCGTGCTCTTCCGCACGCTGCAGGTGCTCGGTGCCTACGGCTTCCGGGGCTATTTCGAGAAAAAACCGCATTTCCTGCAGAGCGTGCCCTACGCGATGGAGAACCTGCGCCGCCTGCTCAAGGAGCCGTTCGCGGAGTATCCCTACCTGACGAAGCTGCTCGGCGAACTGACCAAGATGAAGCAGTTCTCCGACCTGAATCAGGAACGCGGCCTGGAAGTGGACATTTTCAGTTTTGCCTACAAGAAAGGCATTCCCAACGATGCCAGCGGCAACGGCGGCGGCTACGTGTTCGACTGCCGCGGCCTGGAGAATCCCGGGAAATACGAGCATTACAAGCACTTCACGGGCATGGACCCGGAAGTCATCAAGTTCATGGAAGATGACGGCGGCGTGCTGACCTTCCTCGACCACGCCTACGAACTGGTGGACGCGCACGTCAAACGCTTCATCGAGCGCAAGTTCACGCACCTGATGGTGAGTTTCGGCTGCACGGGCGGACAGCACCGTTCGGTGTACTGCGCCGAGCACATGGCCGAGCACCTGTCGAAGAAATTCAGCATCAAGGTGCGGGTGACGCACCGCGAGCTGGAAATCGAAAAAGAACTCTAGCGGGATGAAAGCACTCATCTTCGCGGCCGGGCTCGGCACCCGCCTCAAGCCCCTGACCGATACCATGCCCAAGGCCCTGGTGCCCGTGGGCGGAAAGCCGCTGCTCGAGCACGTGGCTTCCAAACTCATCGCGGCCGGGTACGACTCCCTGGTCATCAATGTCCATCATTTCGCGCAGCAGATCCGCGACTATGCGGCAGCCCGGAACAACTGGGGCGTGGAGGTCCGTTTCTCCGACGAGACCGACCTGCTGCGGGAAACCGGCGGCGGCATCCGCCACGCGGCCCCGCTGCTGGCAGGCGACGAGCCTTTCCTGGTGCATAATGTCGACATTCTCTCGAACCTCGACCTGGCGTGGTTCCGGGCGCAGCACCGCACGGGCGACCTGGCTACCATCCTGGTGAGCGAGCGCGAGACGCAGCGCTATTTTCTCTTCGACGACGAGGGACGGCTCGTGGGCTGGACCAACATCGCCACGGGCGAGGTGCGCAGCCCCTATCCGGGCATCGACCCGGACCAGTGCACAAGGCTGGCCTTTTCGGGCATCCATCTCATCTCGCCGGATATTTTTCCGCTGATGCAGGAATGGCCGGAAAAGTTCCCGATCGTGGACTTTTACCTGTCGGTCTGCCGCACGCACACCGTCCGAGCGGCCGTTATGCCGGGGCTCGAAATGCACGATGTCGGGAAATTGTCGCAGCTGAATTGCATAGTTCCGGAATAATCCTTACCTTTGTAAGTTGGAAAATTATAAAAACTATCGATAGCTTTATGAAACATTCTTTGAGAACGCTTCTTTGGACGCTCATTCTGGCCGGCTTCGTGCTCTGTGCCCTGCCGGGTTGTACCTCGCCCAAGGACATCCTCTATTTCCAGGACATCGACCAGATGACCCCCCAGAAGATTGATGCCGAGTACCAGCCCGTCATCATGAAGGACGACAAACTCCAGATCATCATTTCCGGTCCCGACAAGAGCGTGGTGATGCCCTACAACTTCACCTTGAACAACGGTACCTCCACCGGTTACAGCATGACGCCGACTGCAGTCATCCCCTATCTCGTGGACTCCCAGGGCTTCATCGACATGCCCGGCATCGGCCGCATCAAGGTCGAGGGTATGCGCCGCACCGAATTGGTTGACTACATCACCAATATTCTCGTCGAGCGCGGTCTGGTCAAGGAACCGGTCGTTTCGGTCTCGTTCCAGAACTACCGTGTCACGGTGCTGGGCGAAGTCCGCAATCCCGGTACCTACACAATGCCCAGCGAACGCGTCACGATCCTCCAGGCGCTCGGTATGGCCGGCGACCTCGCCCTGCAGGCCGACCGCCACGACATCATTCTGATCCGCGACGAGGACGGCAAGCAGGTCCACTACAAGATCGACCTGACGCAGAGCGACATCCTCAACTCCGAGCTCTTCTTCATGCACCAGAACGACGTGCTCTACGTGCCGCAGAGCGCCAAGCGCATCGCCTCGGGCACGACCCCGACCGGCCTGTGGTCCATCATCCTGAGCACGCTCTCCACCCTGGTGACCGTGGCAACCTTCTTCATCGTCCGGGTAACCCCCACCAAGTAGTCCCAAGATAACGTTATGGCTGAGAACAATTACTCCAATTACAACCGGGAAGACGAGACCACGCTTGACCTGAAGAAGGTCCTCAACGTCGTCTGGGGTATGCGCTGGATCATCCTGGCCTCCATCCTCCTCTGCCTGCTCATTGCCTGGGCATACAACAAAGTCACCAAGACCCGCTATACGGCCAACGCCAACATCATGCTGGTCAACAAGAACCGCTCCGACCTGATCAACCTGACCGACCTGATGACCGGCGCGCAGAACAGCTACCTGGCCAACGAGCTGGACATCATCAATTCGCGTACGCTGATGCAGCAGGTCGTGGAAGAACTGGGACTGAACTACAATTACGAGAAGAAACGTCCGATCAAGGACATCTATTTCTACGGCAACAACCCCTTCCGCGTGCTGATCGACTCGATCGAGAACTTCAACAATCCCCCGCGCACGGAGATGGTCTTCACGCCTGCCGATTCCAGCTCGTTCAAGATCAACAAACTGCTGGTCAACGGAAACAAGTATCCCTTCGAGAACAAGGCCTATAACTTCGGCGAGGAATTCGCCGTGGGCGGACACAACGTGATCATCGAGAAGACGCACCTGAACAAATTCGAAACGGGTGACGCCTACATCATCACGATGGAGCCTTCGCGCAATACCGCCAAGGCGATGCGCAAGAACCTCTCGGCCACCGGCCAGCTGAAGGTGAACTATCGTTCCGACGTGATCAACATGACCTATACCGACGTGGTTCCCAAGCGGGCGGAAGACATCATCAACACCCTCATCGACAAGTATAACGAAGACGCCAAGGAGTTCAGCAGCCGTGCCATCAGCAACACCATCGACTTCTTGAACGAACGGCTCGAGCTCATCGAGGAGGAACTCGGCTCGATCGAAAGCCGCTACGAGGACTACCGCCGTTCCAACACGGTCGTGGACATGTCATCGCAGTCACAGATCACCCTCTCGTCCGATGCCAAATATGAAGAGCAGCTCAGCGCCATCGACGTGCAGATCGAACTGCTGAACATTATCAAGGAATACATCGCCCAGATGGACAAGGGCCTTGTGCTCATCCCGGCCAACATCGGCATCACCGACGTGGGCCTGAACAGCACCATCAACCAGTTCAACACCCTGCTGATGGAGCGCAACCGCATGGTGGCCTCCTCCAGTGAATCGAACCCGCTGGTCGTCCAGTCGGACAACCAGCTGCAGGAACTGCTCTCCAACATCGTGACTTCGGTCCGCAACCAGGAGAAATCGTTCGCCCTGCAGCGCAGCAACATCAACGCGAAACTCCGCCAGTCGAAGGGCCGCCTCTCCGCGATGCCGACCCAGCAGTTGGAACTCTCGCGTTTCGGCCGCCAGCAGCAGGTCAAAGAGCCGCTCTACATCCTGCTCCAGCAGAAAAAGGAAGAGGCCCTCATCTCGCTCTACGCCATCGTGGACCGCTGCAAGGTCATCGACCCGGCCAACAACACCGCCGTTCCCACGGCCCCGAACCGCAAGATGATCTACCTGCTGGCCTTCCTGCTGGGCTTCATCATCCCGCCGGCCATCTTCTTCCTCCGCCAGATGCTCAAGAGCAAGGTGGAAGGCAAGCTTGACATCACCAACCGTACCGATATCCCGGTCCTGGCCTCGATTCCGATCAGCGAGCATCCGGGCGAGCTGATGGAAGTCACCGGCCGCGACCCGTTCGAGGAGACCATCCGTATCCTGCGCTCGAATGTCCGCTACCTGGGGCACCGGGTGTTCCAGATCACCTCGAGCGTGCCGGGCGAAGGCAAATCGTACATCTCGTCGAACCTTGCCCTCTCCATCGCCCACACGGGATTCAAGGTGCTGCTCGTCGGTATCGACCTCCGCAAGCCGCAGCTGGCCAAGATCTTCGGTATCCAGCAGGAGCACAACCAGGGTCTGGTCCCCTACCTCGTAGGCAAGACCTCCGACCTGGCCGGCTCCATCATCCGCGGCTGCCACGGCGTGGATACGCTCGACGTCCTGCCGGCCGGCGCCATTCCGCCGAACCCTTCGGAACTCATCGAATCGGACAAGATGGAGAAGACCGTCGAAGAACTCAAGGCCATGAACTATGACTACATCCTCTTCGACAGCTCCCCGTACCTGCCGGTGGCCGACGCCACGACGTTCAACCGCTACGTCGATGCCAACATCTTCATGCTGCGCGCCGGCGTCTGCGAGCTGCGCTTCGTGGAAGACCTCGACGAGGTCGTCCGGAACAAGAAGCTCAAGAACGTCTATATCGTGCTCAACGGCGTGGACATCAAGGCCCGTTCGTACGGTTACCACTACGGCTACGGCTACGGCCATTACGGCTATGGCAAGAACAAATACGGCTATGGCTACGGTTACGGCTACGGCGACAAGAAGAAAGTCGGCCAGGCCGAGAACGCGTCGCCGGAGAAGTAAAGCGCCATGCTGTTTTTCAAGAAAAAAGAGAAAATCACTTTCTCGCTGGTGGACATCGGCCTCAAGGCCGATGTCCATTCGCATATCCTGCCCGGCGTGGACGACGGTTCGCCCGATCGGGACGAATCGGTGGCCATCCTCACGGAATTCCACCGGCTGGGCATCCAGAACGTCATCCTGACGCCGCACGTTTCCCGTTCGATGTTCCCCAACAAGGCGGACGACCTGCAGGCCCGCTTTGCGGACTTCGTCCCCGCCCTGCCGGAACCGCTGCGCTCGCAGATGCATTTCCACCTGGCATCGGAGTATATGGTGGACGATTTCTTCGCCGCAGGCGGCGACCGGCTCACCTGGCCCGACGGAAAGCACATCCTCATCGAGATGTCCTACTACGAACGCAGCCGGGAGATCCGCGACATGATCTTCAACCTGCAGATGGACGGCCTGCAGCCGGTCCTCGCCCACCCCGAGCGCTATGTCTTCTACCAGAAGGTATTTGACAAGAAAAAGGGCGTGCGCGAACTTCAGGAATTCTTCGATGCAGGCTGCCAACTCCAGCTCAATGTCATGTCCCTTACCGGCGCCTATGGAGAAGCTTCGCTCGGCATCGTGCACTGGCTGCTCGACCACGACATGTACAGCTTCATCGGCACCGACGTGCATGCCCGGCGGCAGATAGACCATTTTACCGGCTTCCAGCTGACGGCCGCCCAGATGGACAAGGTCCGCGGACTGGCCCGCAACAATGAAACTTTATTCGGATAAACCATGCTCAATATTTCCTATTGCTCTGACAAATATCAGTACACGATGGGCAAGTCCTTCTACGACAACGGAATGAAGGACAAGATCGCCGTCTTCAACCTCTTTTTCCGCAAGGCGCCCGACAACAACAACTGGGCGGTGGTCAGCGGCATCCGCGAAGCACTGCAGATGATTGCCGGCCTGGGAAGCGAAGACATCACATTTTTCGAAAAATTCCTGCCCGGCGAGGAATACCGGGATTTCCGGGAGTATCTTGCCACGATGAAGTTCACGGGCAAGGTCTATGCAATGAAAGAAGGTGAGATCGCCTTCCCCAAGCAGCCCATCCTGACGATTGTCGGCCCGATCATCGAGGCACAGGTGCTGGAGACGCCGCTGCTGTGCATCATGAACCATCAGATGGCCATCGCCACCAAAGCCTCGCGCGTCACGCGCGCTGCCTCGCATCCGGTGAGCGAGTTCGGTTCGCGCCGGGCCCACGGGCCCTGGGCGGCCGAATACGGCGCCAAAGCCGCCTTCATCGGCGGCTGCGCCAGCACGTCCAACATTCTCACCGGCATCGAATTCGGCTTCGAAGCCAGCGGCACGATGGCCCACAGCTACACCACATCGTTCGGCTGCTCCATCGACGGGGAATACAAGGCATTCGACACCTATATCAAGACCCATCGCGGCGAAGGCCTCATCCTGCTGGTCGATACCTTCGACACGCTCAAATGCGGCGTGAAAAGCGCCATCAAGGCCTTCAAGGCCAACGGCATCGACGACAGCTATCCGCAGGGCTACGGCATCCGCCTGGACAGCGGTGACCTGGCCTATCTCTCGGTCAAGTGCCGCGAGGCCCTCGACAAGGCCGGGCTGAAGAACTGCAAGATCTTCGCCACCAACTCGCTCGACGAATACATCATCTCCGACCTGGAGAAACAGGGCGCCCGCATCGACAGCTACGGCGTGGGTGACGCCATCGCCACCAGCAAACACAACCCCTGCTTCGGCAACGTGTACAAGCTCGTGCAGGTGGACGACGAGCCGATCCTCAAGCGCAGCGAAGACAAGGCCAAGCTCATCAACCCGGGCTTCCAGATCACCTACCGCATCATCCAGGACGGCAAGTTCAAAGCCGACGTGACCTGCCTGCGGGGCGATTCGTTCGCCCGAACCATCGAGAACCGCGGGGAACTCTACATCACCGACGAGGCCGACGAGACCAAATATACCATCTTCCCCGCCGGCAGCTACACGGCCAAGCCGCTGCAGGTACTGGCTTTCGATGGCGGACGGATCATCGAGGATACGCGCACGATCTTCGAGAAACGCGACTATTACAAGGCCAACCTGGCCTCGTTCAACGAGACGCAGACCCGTATCATCAATCCGCACTATTATAAGGTGGACATCTCCGATGACCTGTACGACCTGAAGATGCGCCTGATCAACCGCCTCATCCACCAGATCAACCTGATGCAGGCCGAGGAGGAAGGCGCGCCGAAGCAGTACACCCACGTGGTGGTGGATATGCTCTACGATTTCATCGACGGAACGATGGCCTGTGCGAACGCCGAACAGGCCGTGGCCCGGAGTATCGACTGGATCAACCGGTATCCGAACGACCAGGTGCTCTATGTGTGCGACCACCATCCCGCGAACCACTGCTCATTCAAGGAACAGGGCGGGCCGTGGCCGGCCCACTGCGTGATGCAGACACACGGAGGCGAGATCCACGCGGATTATTATAGCAAAGTGCAGCGCCCCGAACAGCGCCCGTCCGCCAAGAACTGCTTCTACAAAGGCACCAATCCCAAACGGGAGCAGTACTCCGGCTTCGAGAGCCACGACGCCGAGGGCATCGAGCTCAACAACTTCCTGACCAAGAATGTGGTCGTGAGTGGCATCGCGACGGAATACTGCATCCGCGAGACCTGCTACGACCTGATCAAGGCCGGGCACAACGTGTTCCTGCTCGAGGCGGGACTGGCCTACATCGACAAGGAAGGCCACAACCGCACGCTCAACGAGCTTGCGCGGATTGGCGTGAAGATTGTATAAGAGGGCAGACGATGAGGAGATTGCGGATACTGCTGCTTGGTACCGCCGCCCTGCTGGCGGTGCTGTTGCTTCTGCCCGGAAGGACTTCCGGTGCGGAGCGGAGCCGCTATTTCCTCCGGCTGCAGGACACGCTGGTGCGGGCACAGGATTCGCTGGTGCGCGATTCGGTGCGGCGCCAGGCGCTGTACGATTCGCTGGACCGCGTGTTCTGGGGCGAGATCGACACCGTGACGCTACCCCTCCTCGATTCGCTTTCGCTGGCCTATGCCGATTCGATCGCCCGGCGGCTGCCCGACACCTCCGACATCAAACGGCTGCTGCGGAAAATGCGCAAGCAGGAGCGCGACAGCCTCAAGGCGGCCAAGCCGCGCGTGATGGAGACCTATGTGCTGCCGGACTCCCTGTATTACCGCCGCATCCTGGTCTGGACTTCCGACAAGAAATTCAATGAGATGACCCTCGGCGGCCTCGACACCACGGCCAACGACAATTTCAACGACTATCCGATGTACCGCAAGGACGTCGGGGCGTCGTATCTGGGTACGGTCGGCTCGGCCACCCAGTATTTCAATTATTTCAAGCGCGAGGAAGTGGACGATGCGCCGATGTTCACCCCGTATATCGGGGATTCGTACACCGACGAGACCATTCCGCAGTACAACACCAAGACGCCCTACACGGAACTCTCGTACCGGGGCACGCCCTTCGTCAACAAGAAGATGGAGGAGTCGGAACTGCATCTGCTCAGCACCCAGAACATCACGCCGGCCTTCAACTTCACCCTGGCCTACCGGCGCCTCGGCTCGCACGGCATGCTTACCCGCGAAGACACCGACCACCGGACCACGATGATCGTGGGCAACTACATGGGCAAGCGCTACTTCGCCAATTTCGGCACCATCCGGCAGCGGGTGGAGCACTATGAGAACGGCGGCCTGCAGGATCCTTTCTGGATCCGCGACACCTCGGTGGAGTCCAAGTCCATCGACGTCAACCTGGCCGGCGCCCTGAACATGTACAAACGGCGGCAGTATTTCATTCACCAGACGCTGGCCGTGTCGCTGAATTTCCTGCGCAAGGACCGCGACTCGCTGGCCCTGGGCGAGGGTACGATGGCCCATATCGGCCACAGCGGGGAATTCACGACCTACAACAAACACTACACCGACGCCATCTCCGAAAGCGAGACGGCCGGACGGGAATTCTACCGCAACGCATTCTATCTCAATGAGACGGCCAGTTCCGACGAACTGGCGGTCCGCAATTTCGAGAACCGTTTCTTCATCAAGTTGCAGCCCTTCGCGCCCGATGCGATCCTGGCCAAGGTCAATGCGGGCATCGGCTACCAGATCCTCTCGACCTACGCCTTCTCCCCGGCCGACTACCTGCGGGGGCGCAAGTTCGAAACGCAGCACAACCTCTATGTCTATGGCGGCGCCTCCGGCCAGCTCAAGAAATACCTGGCCTGGGATGCCGATGTGGACTACTATTATGCCGGCTACCGGATGTTCGATTTCGACATCAACGGCAAGCTGCGCCTGTCGGTCTATCCCTTCGACGGCGGCATCCACCTGACGGGAAAGATCCATACCGGGCTCAAGACGCCCCACCCCTTCGAACAGAAGATTTACATGAACCACCACCGCTGGGAGAACGATTTCGCCAAAGTCTCCAAGAGCACGGCGGAAGCCGAGCTCTCGATTCCGAAATGGCGGCTGGACGCCTCGTTCGGCTATGCGCTGGTGGCCAATATGCTCTACTACGACACCACCTCCGTCATCCGGCAGCACGCTTCGCCGGTCAACGTGATGAGTGCGACGCTGCACAAGGATTTCACGCTGTGGCGCTTCCATTTCGACAACCGGGCCCTCTTCCAGCTGAGTTCGGCGCCTGAGGTGCTGCCGCTTCCCAAACTGGCGCTCAACCTGCGCTGGTATGTGGACATCGACGTGGTCAAGGACGTGATGAACGCCCAGATCGGCGTGAACGCCATCGTCAATTCACGCTGGTACGCACCGGCCTTCAGTCCGGACATCGGCCAGTTCCATCTCCAGGAACGCGAGAAATACGGCAATATCCCCTACTGCGACATCTTCGCCAACATCCAGTGGAAACGGGCCAGTATTTTCATCAAGTACACCAACGCTTTCCGCGAGAGTTGGGACCGGCCCGAGTATTTCTCCGCCTATCACTACATCAAACCCACCTCGGGCATCAAGTTCGGCATCCACTGGCCGTTCTATGCCTGGTAATTCCCTGCTCAGGCTATGGGTCTGCGTGTCCTGAGGATTATTGTCTGCCTGTTTGTGCTCATGGGCATCCACGGCATGGTGCTGCACAGGCAGCACCGTGGCACGCCGGCCACCGAAAGCTGGCGCTATGACGCCGATACGATCCGATGCGCCATCGCCATCGACCGGAGCGACGCCATGCGGCGCAACGTCGGCTTCAATTACGAACTGCTGGGCGCCTTCGGGGAAGACAAGGGAAGTTATATGCGGATCCTGCCGCCCCGGCCGGCGGAGGAATGCTGGCGGCTGCTTTCCTGCGACAGCCTTTCGATCGTGGTCTTCAATACGGCGGATTCGATTCCCGCCAGCCTGCGGGATTCCCTGCTCTTTTCGATGCCGGTCAAGGGCGATATCGTCTGGGCCGTCTCAAAGAAGCGGCCGGCCCTGCTCAATGCCGTCAATTTCTGGTACGGTCCTTTCCAGAACGAGGCGTTTTACCGGCAGATGTCCCGGCGCTATTTCCGTTCGTACAATACGAACTACCTGGTATCGATGCTGGAAAAGGGGCGCGTGGACGCACTCTCGCCTTACGATGACCTCGTGCGCCATCACGCATCGCGCATCGGCATGGACTGGCGGCTGCTGTCGGCCATCATCTACCACGAGTCGCAATACAACATCGATGCGCGTTCGAGCCGCAATGCCAAGGGCCTGATGCAGGTGCGCGACGTGACGGCCGACCTCTACGGCGTGCCGACCGACAATCTGTACGATCCGGAGACGAACATCCGCGTGGGTACGATGCTCTTCGACGACCTGCTGCAGGATTTCCGGGAGGAGGGACTGGATTCGGCCAACGTCATCAAATTTGCGCTGGCATCGTACAACTCCGGCGGCGGGGCGCTCTCCCGCCGGCGCGCCGAGGCCGCCGAAATGGGGCTCAACCCCGACGAATGGGACGATGTCGCCGTCGCCTACAGCCGCTACAGCACCGTCACCCCCGCCTACATCGAAGCCATCCTCGAGACCTACCGTCTCTATCAGCAGGTAATCGAGTAATTGCCTGCTCTGGATATTCCGCAAAGGGTATATACTTTGAAGACCTTAGCCACCCTCGGCTATTAGAGGGAGGGGCCCAAAGCTATAGGCTTTGGGAGGGGTCGAGCAACGCGAGACGGTCTGAAAAGTATTTACCTTTGACGGAATTATTCGACACGCATCGTGCGGTCGGGAGAGACACGGGCGATGAAGCGGGCCGAGAGCGAGATGAGGGCCATGATCAGCAGACCCGCCACGAGGTCCAGCAGCAGGATGCTGCCGAGCGAAAGCCGGATGGGAACGGCATCGACGAAATAGTTGGCCGGATCCAGGCGGATAATATGCGTCCAGTACTGGATCAGGCAAAGGCCGATGCCCAGGACATTCCCCCACAGCATTCCCTTGCCGACCAGCCTGCCGGCCCGCAGCAGGAAGACCTTCGTCACCTCGCGTGAGGTCATACCCAGGGCCTTGAGCAGGCCGATGGTCGAGATCTTCTCGAAAAGGATGATCAGGATGGCCGAGATCATGTTGAAGCCGGCCACGACGACCATCAGCAGCAGGATCATCAGGACATTGAGGTCGAGCAGCGAAAGCCAGTCGAAGAGATGGCCGTAAAGTTTCTTGACATTCGTAACAAAGAGCGCCTTGTCGCTTTCCTGCATCGAGGTGTAGATGAGTTCCTCCACCCGCTCGTTCATCGCCTCGACCGAGGCATCCGGATCGATCCGGATCTCGATGGAGGAAACTTCATCGGCCGCCCAGCCGTTCAGGCGCTGGATGTGGCGCCGGTCGGCCACGGCCATTCTCGTATCAATCTCCTCCAGTCCGGCATCATAAAGACCCGAGAGCCGGAACTTGCGGACCTTGACCTCCTCCCCGATGAAATAGACAACCACGTCGTCGCCCACGTCGAAGCCCAGTTTCGAGGCGGTCGTGCGGGACAGCAGGATGTCGTTGGAGATACGGCCATGATAGTCGGGCAGTTCGCCGGCCACCAGACAATCGTCGAAGAAGGAAAAATCGTAGAGGGAATCGACGCCCTTGAAATAAAGGCCGTCGATATTCTCGTCGGTCTTGATCAGGCCGGAGCGCCAGGCGACGCCGGAGACCCCGGTGACGCCGGGCTCGGCGGCAAGCCGTTCCCGATAGGACAGCTTTTCAGAAAAGGGATATTGTTCATTGAGTGGAGCCTGGCCGGGCTGGATGAGCATCACCGAGCCCATGAAGCCCGTTGCCCGGCCGCGGATTTCAGCCTTGAAACCCGCGACCACGGCAATGGCGATAATCATGATGGCGACGCTCAGGCAGACCGAGATCCACGCGATGGTATTGCTCGTGTGACTCAGCCGGCCGTCGCCATCTGACAGCTTCGACGCTATGAAGCGGCTTGCACTCATTCCTGCATTCTATTCGAATGCAAAGATAATGGTATTCTCGTACATTTCACCCGGGCGCAGCGTCTCGAAGGGGAAGGCCGGCCGGTTGGGCGAGTCGGGGAAATACTGACATTCGAGCGCGACGCCGTCGTAATCCTGATAAGCCCGTCCGCTCTTGGAGACCGGGCAGCCGGCGAGCCAGTTTCCGGTATAGACCTGGATGCCGGGGGCATCGGTCGAGACCAGCAGGCGGCGGCCGGAGGTCGCCTCGGTGAGTTCCGCCACCGGACGCACGACAGCTTTCTGCCAGTCATCGACCGCAAAACAGTTGTCGTAGCCCTTGCCGTAATTCAGCGCCGGGAAGTCGGCCTTGAGGTCCGTTCCGATCCGCTTGGGCAGGGTGAAATCCATCGGTGTTCCCGCCACGGGAGCCAGTTCGCCGGTCGGGATGAGCGTCGGATCGGTCGGCAGGTAGCGGGAGGCGAAGAGTTTGAGCGTATGGTCGGTCACGTCGCCGGCCTCCTCCCCTTTCAGGTTGAAATAGGCGTGGTTCGTGAGATTGACGATGGTTTCGGCATCGGCCGTAGCCGTGAGTCGGAGCGTCAGTTTGTGGTCGTCGCTCCAGGTGTACAGGGCTTCGGCGTGCAGGGCGCCGGGATAGCCGGCGTCACCGGCGGGGCTGTCGAGCGTGAAGCGGACGCCTTCGGGCGTCTCCTGCGCTTCCCACAGCCGGTTGGCGAAACACTGGGCCCCGGGACCGCCGTGCAGGTGGTTCGGCCCGTTGTTGATGGCCAGTTCGTATGAACGGCCGCCGACGGCGAAGCGGCCGGCCGCGATGCGGTTGGCATAGCGGCCCGGCACCTTGCCCATGCAAGGCCCGTCGGCCTCATAATCGGCGGGATCGCGATATCCCAGTACGACATCCGACAATTTGCCGCTGCGGTCAGGCACGACAATCGAGACGATGCCGGCACCCAGGTTGGAGAGAACGACCTCCGAGCCGTCCGCATTGACGATGCTGAACAGCCTGATTGCTTCCGGATCGATCATGGCCTACAGTTCTCTGGCTCCGTCGGAGATTTCCACTTCGATGACCCGCGGATCCTTGTCGAATTCCACCTGGTAACGCTTCTTCACGTCGGCGATGTAGTCGGCCACGCCTTCCTTGCGGACCAGCGCGATCACGCAGCCGCCGAAGCCGCCGCCCATCATGCGGGCGCCCAGTACGCTCGGGTGGTCATGGGCGATGTTGACAATGAAATCGAGTTCGGGGCAGCTCACGCCGTAGTCGCGGCTCAGGCCCTCGTGCGTGGCATAGATCAGCCGGCCCACTTCGACGAAATCGCCTTTCTCCATCGCAGCGCAGGCATCCATCAGACGCTGGTTCTCGCTGATGACGAAGGCACAGCGACGGAAAGAGACCGGATCGATCTCGGAGCGGTGCGCCTCCAGTTCCTCCATCGTGACATCCCGCAGGAGTTCCACATGGGGGAGATATTTCTTGATGACGGCGACACCTTCCTCACACTGCGCGCGGCGCACATTGTATTCCGACGAGGCGAGCAGGTGTTTGACCATCGTGTCGATGAGCACGATTTCAATACCCTTGGGATTGAAGGGAACCAGCTGGTACTCCAGGCTGCGGCAGTCGAGGCGCACGACGTGGCCTTTCTGCCCGAAGATGGAAGCGAACTGGTCCATGATGCCGCAGCGCACGCCGATGTAGTTGTGCTCGGTCATCTGGCCGATCTTGGCGAGTTCTTCCCGCGTGAACTTCAGGTTGAAGATGGCGTTGAGCGCCGTTCCGACACACGACTCGAGGGCCGCGGAAGAAGACATGCCCGCACCCAGGGGCACGTCGCCGCCGAAAACGGCGTTGAAGCCGCCGACCGTGGCGCCGCGCTTGCGCATTTCTTCGATCACGCCATAGAAATAGGAAGCCCACTGCTCCTTCGGCTGCGGACCGCCGATGCGGAAGAAGAGCGCCGCATCGTCGTGATCGACAGAGATCAGGTTGACAAAATCGGTTCCATTGGGCAGGATGGCCATGGTGATGGCTTTATCCACAGCACCGGGAAGCACGAACCCACCATTGTAGTCGGTATGCTCGCCGATGATATTGATGCGGCCCGGCGCCGTGAACAGGCGCGGATCGCCGGCGCCGAAATGAAGCTGATAGCTTTCGAGAAGAATCTTGTTGTCAATCATTTTGAATCAATTATTTGTTTATTATTTCACTTTTATAGTTTTCAGGCTGAGCGTGCCGGACTGCAGGCCTTCGGCCGAGGCCGTCACGCGGATGGTTCCGGGCTTGTCGGCAGCCTGCACAATGGCGGTGAGCTGTCCGCTGAAGGCCGGCATCTGCGACGACTGGAAAGGCACCAGACAAGTGGCGTCACCATTGGCCGTGGCACGCAGCTGCCCGGCGCCGGCGACCTCGAAGGAAACCGCATTGGCGGCAAGCGGGCACAGATTGCCGTCCTCGTCCTCGATCCGGACCGTCACGTAGGCCAGATCGACGCCGTCGGCATCGAGCTCGGGCCGGTCGGCTTCAAGCCGGATGCGCGCCGGAGCGCCCGCCGTCCGCACGGACGTGCGGAGCTGCTCGGCGCCGGTGGCGTCGTAAGCCACGGCCTCGATTTCGCCCGGCTGATACACGACGTCCTGCCAGACAAGCCGGTAACGCGAAAGCGGCTGGGAAGCGTCAAATTTCCGGACGCCCTGCGAGATGCCGTTGACGAACAGTTCCACGGCCGGGAAACTCGAATAACAGAAGACGGGAATCTTCTCCCCTTCCCGGCCTTCCCAGTTCCAATGCGGCAGCAGGTGCAGCGTCGGCTGCGTCTTGTTCCACTGCGAGCGGTAGAGCCAGAAACGGTCCTTGGGCAGCGAGGCCAGGTCAAAGATGCCGAAATACGAACTGTGGCTCGGCCAGGCATCCACGTCATAGGGCGTAGGTTCGCCCAGATAGTCGAAACCGGTCCAGACAAACTGGCCGATGGTCCAGGGATGGTCTTCCTGCATCGCGAAATCGATGTCGGGGACATTGGACCACCAGCAGTATTCCAGGTCATAGGACGAACACTGATTGTCGTCGTACAGCGCACCGGCGTGAAGTTCGGCCGGCAGCTTATAGACACCGCGCGAGCTCACGGTCGAAGCCGTCTCGGAACCCAGCAGGATCTTCTGCGGCAGGATTTCGTAGGCGCTTTCATATTTATGGGTCCGGTAGTTGAAGCCCACCACGTCGAGCAGCTGCGCGAAGCCGTTGCGGACCACGCAGTCGGCCTGGTCCATGCCGGCCGTCACCAGCCGCGTCGGGTCCTCCCGGTGGCAGATATCCTGCAGGAAAGCCGCCACCTTGTAGCCCTCGTCGGCGCACTGCGTGGGCACTTCATTTCCGATGCCCCACATGATCACCGACGGGTTATTGCGGAAATGGCGGATCATATTCACCATATCTTTCTCCGCCCACTCGTCGAAAAAGAGATGATAGCCGTTCTCGCACTTGGCGATGTCCCATTCGTCGAAAGCCTCGACCATCATCATGAAACCCATTTCATCGCAGAGCTCCACCAGTTCGGGAGCCGGCATATTGTGCGAAGTGCGGATGGCGTCGCAGCCCATGTCCTTCAGCAGGGCGAGCTGGTGCCGCAGGGCCGCGCGGTTGACCGCCGCGCCGAGCGGGCCCAGGTCGTGGTGATTGCACACCCCCTGAATCTTGCGCACTTGCCCGTTCAGGTAAAATCCCTTGTCCGGCACAAGCGCCAGGGTCCGGATGCCGAAACGGGTCGTATATTCGTCGAGCACAGCGCCTTCCGCATCATAAACCTGCGTAACGGCGCGATACAGGTCCGGCGTCTCGGGCGACCAGCGCTGCGGCTCCATGATCCGGAACTGCTGCTGCAGCTTCGCAGCGGCGGGCGTATCGGACAGCGCCTTGACATCGCCCTGCGGGCCGAGAATCCGGGTACGCACGCGCACGCCCGGATCCGGATCCGTGACCTCAATTTCCAGCAGGACGGTAGCTTCTTTCTCAGAGACCTCCTGCGTGGTGACACGGGTCCCCCAGACCGGGATATGCACCGCATGGGTCCGGATCAGGTGGACATTGCGATAGAGGCCGGCGCCCGGATACCAGCGCGAAGAATGAGGAAGGTTCTCCAGGCTGACTTCCAGGAGATTGTCTTTTCCGTCGGGAGTCAGATACGCCGTCACATCGGCATGGAAAGCATTGTAGCCGTACGGCCATTCGATGACCGGATGCCCGTTCACGCGGACCCGTGCCTGGCTCATCGCACCGTCGAACAGCAGGGTGACGGCATCGCGGCCCGCGTAGTAGTCCGCCACATCGAAATGCGTGCGGTACCAGCCCTTCCCCACATACGGAAGCCCGCCGGTGCGGCCCGTGTGCTCCGTGACGGCCGTCTCGAAATTCTGCGTAACCTGCACGGCCTGCAGGTCATTGGCCCGGTCAAACGGGCCTTCAATGGCCCAGTCGTGTGGCACGGTGACCGCCTGCCAGACAAGGCTGTCGCGGCTGAATTCCCACTGTGTCAGCAGCGTCTCCTGCCGGCGTGAAGCGTCTTTCGCATTGGGATGGCATGCGGCGGCCAATAGGATCATCAGAAATAAAACAACGTGTCGCTTCATGGCCGCGGCATTAATTCAAGAACGCATACAGCGCCGAGGTCGGACGTCCGCTGTTGTCGAAGGCCGACTTCGAATAACCGCTCCAGGCATGATAGCCTTCCGGCTCCCAATAGAACACGCCGTGGCAGTGGCCGTTCATCTCGCTCTTGGCCGAGGCGATCAGCCCGGTCAGGAAGGTATTGCAGGCGGCCCCCTCGGTCCAGTTCATGCCGACCTCACAGATCATGCACTCCTTTTCGTACTTCTGGTACAGCCCGTTGACATTCGCGATCAACTGTTGCGTGAAGGTGCGCCAGGTACTTACTTCGGGGTAGAGCGACAAGCCGATCATGTCATATTTGGCCCCATGCTGGGTGCAGCTCTTGAAAAACCAGTCGAGCTGCGAAGCGTCCTGCCCTTTGTCGATGTGGATCAGGACAATGGCCTGGGGAAATACATCCTTGGCCGCCGCGTAGCCGGCATTGTGGAGCTGGACATAGCGGTTGAAACCCATATCATTGTAGTTCTGCCCGTCCGGCCAGAGCATGCCGCCGGTGGTCTCGTTGCCGATCTGGATCCAGGCCGGCGAGACACCGGCATCACGCAGGGCGGTCAGCACATCGGTGGTATGATCCGCGACGGCCTGCACAAGCGCCTGGAACGACAAGTCTTTCCAGGCAGCCGGTTTGTTCTGCTTGCCCGGATCGGCCCAGGAATCGCTGTAGTGGAAATCAATCATCACCTTCATGCCAAGGGCCTTGGCCCGGCGGGCCTTCGCCACCACATCTTCCTTACCGCACCAGCCGTCCTTGGGATCGACCCAGACCCGCAGCCGGATGGCGTTCACGCCAAGCGACTTGAGCAGGGCCATGCATTCCATCTCCTGCCCCTTGGCCGTATAGAACTTGCAGCCTTCCTGCTCCATCTGCGTCAGCCAGCTCACATCGGCCCCCTTGGCAAAATCGAGTACGACAGGCTCCGGCTCGGGTTCCGGTTCGGGTTCAGGTCTTTCGCAACCGGCCGCCATCAGGATGGCGGCAGAAAAAAGAAGTATAAAAAACTTTTTCATTCGCTCGTTTTTGTTTCAACCTATAAAGATAGCAATTAATTCTTTCCAGTTTGGAAATAAATTGATATATTTGCACTGCAATCGCGGTAGTAGCTCAGTTGGTAGAGCGTTGGCTTCCCAAGCCGAAGGTCGCGGGATCGTGCCCCGTCTACCGCTCTTTTTCTATGGGGCCCTGCCCGAACCCGCCGCTTCGGCCTGCTATTCCTCAAGCCCCCGCAATTGTGCTGCAACGGACGCAGCTGACGGTCAGGGACTTATGCAAAGTGATCCCCCTCAAAAAGAGGGGGATCACTTTACGTAATGAGCTGAGCCTCAGGTGTGTACATTGCAGCGGTTCGCTCGCCGGGGGATCAAGAGGCGAAGGAGCGCAGCCGACGAAGGAACTCAGCCGACGAAGGAGCGCAGCCGGCGAAGGAGCGCAGCCGACGAAGGAGCGCAGCGGACGAAGGAGCGCAGCGGACGAAGGAACTCAGCCGGCGAAGGGAGAATCGACGACGCGCCAGCGGACACGCCAGCGGGTGCCGTCGAAGTCGTGGGAGAGGATCTCGAAGCGGCCGATTTCGGCGGTGTTTTTCACATGGGCACCGGCACAGGCGCAGATATCGTAATCCCCTACCCGTACAATCCGAAGCAGTTCGGAGGCACCCGCCGGGAGCTTGCTCAGATCGACGAGCGCCGCCGCCTCGGCATGAGGAAGATAGGCAATCGACACATCCAGGTTCTGGGCGATGACCTCGTTGACCGTCCGGACAATTTCTTCGACCTGTTCCGGAGAGGGAGCTTCCGCCAGAAGATAGTCGCATTTGGATTTCTTCCTTTCGATATGTGCATTGCGCGAACGGGGACAGCCGAAAAGCCGGACCATCGTAGCGTTCAGAATGTGCTCACAGGTATGCATCGGCGGATATTCTTCCTTGTTGTGGAGATTGATGACAGGTTCTTCCATAAGCTGATATTTTCGGATATCTCTACAAATTTATGGAAAAAATTGTGGACTTTCAGAAAAAATTCCCATCTTTGCAGTCCCGATGAGGGAAACAGGGGCGTAGCTCAGCTGGTTTAGAGCGCTTCAGTCACATTGAAGAGGTCATCGGTTCGAATCCGATCGTCCCTACCCCGTTCAAACGAACAGAAAAAAAGACCCCGGTCCACGCAGGATCGGGGTCTTGACTTTTGTTCTCCCGAAGCTTACTGCTGATAGGAAATCGTAGCTTTCAAGTCTGCCTGAAGATAGTCCGTTTTCTTGAGGGTGCGGCTGCCGTTCTTTCCCTTGACATTGTATTTCACCACGATGCTGCGCGCATCCTCGAGGGAAGCACCGCTGCGGGTCGAGAAGCGGACCGAAGCCGGGACATCCTTCTCCGCAGGAATGGAGAGCGAAGGCTCGTCCGTGAGCGCCGTGCCCATGGCATTGAGGACAGCGAAGGACACTTCCGCGTCGAGGGGGAATTTGTTTTCCACCGTTCCGGAAAGGGACAGCGTGCCGTCCTTGAGCGCCGCAGCGGCAGAGGCGGGAATCTCCATCGTCTTCTGCGCCGTATAATCAAGTGCCGCGCCAAGCACCAGCGGGACTTCCACCACAGGGGTGATCCGGACCGTTGCCGGCTCACCGAGGTAGAAAGGAAGGGAGGCATCCGGGACATCCGCGTGGAAGGCAAAGCCAAAGGAATCCGGGGTCTTCACATAGGCGGGCGAGAAATCCGCCAGCGCAGACAGATTATAGGACTTCGACGAAGTGCCTTCAGCGCTGGCAGGGATCTGGAAAGCGATGTCGCCGACCGTCGCGATATTGGAGCGGGAGCGCCGCGTGGTCACGCTTACCGTGCCGGACGTTTCGAAAGGAAGGGCGCTTTCGACGGTAATCGCGGGCGTCATCGAAGAGGCCTGAAAACCAAGTTGATCCAGGCTAGCGCCAACGGTCGCGATCTCCCGCGTCAGTTCGGGGAGCGAAACATTGCCGGTCAAGTCCTTGAAGGCGAAATTGACCTTACCGACAAAGCCTTTGATCGTGAGGTTCCGCAGATTGACCGTAACCGTAAGTTTGATGTTCTTCGGAGCGGCAGCAAGCGCTGCGGCCGTGGTCTTCAGTCCACTGTGAGAGACCGTGGTCTTGATGGCGGCCCGGAAGGTGGAGCGCACCGTATGCGAATTCGAGCTGAATTCACCTTCTTTCACGACAAAGTTCGCAGGGTGGAATGTCCGTGTCGCGGTGTACCCATTCTCCTTGTTCAGTTCCGTTTCGAAGGAAAGGATGCCGTCCTGGGCCTCGCGGATTCCGAACAGGGTAGAGAGATCCACATTGAAAGAGGGCGTGAGGGTACCTGCCGTGAAACGCAGGTTCGCCACGGAAACCTTCACTTCGAAATACGAATCTTCGGTAAGGATCACATCTTCCAGCGTTTTGAGCGGCGAAGGGAAGCCACCGAAAGTCAGGCTGAGCGTCCGGGAAGCCGTTCCCATGTTGATCTTGGCAGGCAGGAGCGCCGACAGGTCAACTTCGCCCGTAGCACCAGCGGCAGCGGGTTTGGTGAACATCGTCAGGTCCGTCGGAATCGGGGTATTCAGGAAACCGGCGAAGGTCCGGGTCCCGTCGTAGCCGGACAGGGGTTCTGCCGACAGGACGACAGCATCGCCGGAACGGACCAAGATGTAATCGTCCGTCCCCTCCTGGACAAAACTGCCGAGGAAGTCCGCACCCAGGATGGAGGCCGCCGTGACGGCTTCGGTCTTGCCGAGGGAGACAGTCACATCGGATTTGAGAGCGGGTTCCGGTTCGGGTTCGGGGAGTTTCGGATCGCAGGAAATCAAGGAAAAAGCGGCGAGGGTCGCCAGCAGGGTCAGATGCGGTTGTTTCATACGCTGTTATCTGTATTGGATCAGTCTGCAATAATACGAAAAAATACAGAAAGTCGTGGCATATTCCACGACTTTCTGCAATCGGGTACCCTGGGATCACTCCCAGGTATAGGTGATATGGTTGTGGGCTGAACAGGTGACGGTAAGCAGCCGCGTCAGGGTAACGCCGTCCAGTGTATAGGCAAAGCGGACGGTTCCGCTGCCCGCTGCCGTCAGATGGAATAGGAACGGCGTGTCCGGCTGTGGATCGTGCACGACCAGCCCGTCCACGGCGCTGACGGTCACATCCCCGGTGACTGTCTCCTGCCGCTGAGCGGCCGAAAGCACCTTACGGATCGTCGCCTTGAAATCCGTAATCACGAATTCCCGGTTTTGGTCTTCCTGGCTCTCGAAATGGGACATCACCAGGTCGGCCGGGACTTCCAGATCGACCGCCGAATAGGAAGCCGTCGTTGAAATGCCGCCGAACGTCGCTGTCAACCGCTTTCCGCTGCAGGCGGCTGTCGCCGTCAGCAGGCCGTCTGGCGCACTGACCGTCACGGAACCCTGGTCGGCGTACGCGGCTTCTACCGTCACGTCGGCCGTGCTTCCGTCGCTGTAACGGGCTGTGAGCGTGAAGGAATGGCTGGTAAGCACTTCCCCACCCGACACGCGGACCAGTTCGTAATGATCCTGGTCGAAATCCAGGCGCACGAGTACCGGTGCCGGCCGCGCGTCTTGCGACAGGGAGACGACCACATCCGAAACGCCATTCGTTCCGGCAATGACCAGCGTGCCTGTCAAAGGCGTTGCATCCCCGTTCTGACCCTCCGGCCAGACCCGGACGGCATTGCCCTGGACAGCGTAACTGAAGCCGCTGGAGATGCTTTTCACCGTCCAGGTGCAGCCGCTTGCCGCTACGGCGACAGACCTGGCGTTCCCGCTGCCCGATTCATCCCAGGCCCAGAACAGGGCATCGGGAGAGACGGAAAGCGAGGCGGCCGGCGGCGCCGGTTTGGGACCGACAAGCAGCGCAGCGGGGACGTATTCGCTGATGTCTTCGCTGCCGGAATAATGGGCCGCCACAACCGACACGGTCACAGACGTCTCGTCGGGATTGGATGCGGACAGCTCCGATCCGTTTATGGTTACGATGGCCTTGTCGGCTGTAAATGAGACGGAAGCCGTCACGTCGCGGACATCCGACCACGGGCCGCCGTCCGTGCTTTGCTGCAGCATCGCAGAAGCCACAGCGGTTCCGTTCCATTCAACGGACGCGGGGGTGAGGGCCGTGATGATCCGGTAGCGGACTGTCGGCGGTGTAGCCGTAACCGTCAACGCCGCTTCGCCAGGCTCCTCGACCGGCACGCCGTCACGATACGTCATCGGCATGGACGAATTGAAAGCCCACCAGGCCCGTACCGTCACGCTGCCGGCCGACAGGCCTGTCGCCTGTCCCGTCGTCGGTCCACCTGTGGTGGAGACGACGGACGCCACGGCTGGATCGGACACTTCATAGAGGGCCGTGTTGGAAATATCGCGCGGTGTGCCGACTTGCAGCGTCCGCCCGGCATCGCGATAGGTATACAGGTATGCTTGGAAGCGGTCGAAGGTCTCACCGACGGCGAGGGTCTTCGAGGCCGGCGTCACGACGACCCGCCACCACAATTTGTTTCGGCCCCGGCCTTCCATGCCATCATGCTGCAGGTCGATGCTGTCACTGAGTCCCGGATCGGAAGCGGAGGCGGTCAGGGTGACATCTTCATCGCCACCTTCGTTCTCGCTCTTCGGATAAACGGTCAGCGTGGCATTGCCCGAACCGCTGCGACGACTGACATACCAGTGTTCACCCAAATCGCTGAGCGTCCAGGCCACATTGGAAGAAACCGTCAGGGTTTTTGCGGAAGAAGATCCGGACTCCCAACAGTTCCAGCTGAGCGGTCCGCTTTCTTCAATCCGGAGATACGGAGCCTCATAGCTGGCCACGTCGAGTGTCAGCCGGGCGGTCAAGCCCGCGTAATCGGCTTCAACGTCGCCCGTCACGGCGTTTCCACTTGTATTGTGTGCCGCATAGGTCTGCATCGTGGCCTGCCAGGCCCCGACAGACGATGCCGTCAACGCCGGATCGACCGACCACGCAGCCATGTCGGAAACATCCAGCAAACCGCCGGCCCCGTAGCTTGCATCCAGCGTCCCATGGTCCAAGCGGACATGATAGGCATACAGGATGACGGACTCGTCCCAGGCCAACGACTGCGCTTGTGCGCCGGCCTGCTTGACCTGGTCATAGGAATAAGCAGAAGCCGGGCCGAGCGGGCTGAGCAGCAGTTCGTAAGTGTAGTCATGGTTCTGGACCGACACCTGCACGGCATTGCCGCTCGTCTTGCCCTTGAAGGAAGCGGTTATGCGGCTCGCGCCGATGGCCAGTGCGCCAAGCGTCCCGTCTGCAGCCTGCGCAGCCACGGCCGGTACGGAAGAGTTCAACGTGAATCCGGCATCCACCAGGCCTGTCGTATGGTCTTCGTAGGTGACGCGCAGACGTGCGGGATACCGGCCGCCCAGCGTCAGGACGGCGCTGCTTTGCTGCCAGGCACCGCCAGCGTCGCAGATTTCGAGCGTGAATGAGGACACGCCCCGCTCCCGGACCGTCACCGGCACGGTAGCGCTAAGGCCGCCATAACGGGCTGTCACCGAAGTGTTGCCTGGCATATCGCCAGCCGTATATCGGCCGCCTCCGTTGCAATTCAGCAGGCCGGAGGCATCGTTGTCCCACGCTGCCAGGTCCGTCACCGTCTCCGAAGAACCGTCCGTATAGGTCACGGTCGCGGTCAGCGCGACGGACGCGCCGGTATAGAGCGAAACCGTGGCAGGCGAAAGGGTCAGGGAAGCCGCTTCTTTGGCCACCACGCCCCGGATGCTGGCCTGCCTGGTCCGGCCACCGAAGGTATAAGAAGCCGTATAAATGGCCGCCGGCAATTCGATGGCGCCCTGCGTCAGGTAACTTTCATACAAATCGATGCTGGACACGTTCAGCTTTGAACACTTCATCCAGAAATAACCGTCGCTGAAGCCGTAGCAGGAAGTTTCCGAAGCCAGCGGCGTGCGGCCGTAAACGAATTTCGTCCGGTTCTGGATCCAACCCATGAAATAATTGGCCCGGCTGCTGCCGCCGCTGCCCGCCGTCCCGGTGACACGGCTCCAGACAGTCCCGGCATCTGTCGTGACATCGACCGGTGTGTCGCTGCCTTCATAATAAGCATACAGCTTGAATGTCAGGCGCGTTCCGGATGCGGGATCGTTGGCGGTTGTATTCGCCAGGTCGGGAACGTAGATGTAGTCCGGCACGACGGCGACATGGTCGAGCACCCGCTCGTCGAGAACCGTGAAATAGGCATGGCGGAAAGCGTCGAAATTTCCGGACGAGATACCGCCGCTGGTCGGAAGACTGGCCGCACGGACTTTCTGCGGGTCGTCGCCGAAGAGCGAGGCGACTGCCATATGGGAGATATAGCCGGTACCGGAGACCGAGGCCCGGGCATCACCGGGCGTTCCGCTTGCGCGGAACCGCGCCTTCCCGTCCCGGAGTCCCTCATAGCGAAGGACCGTACCGCCCGTGGTGACCGACAGCTGCGGATGAACCAGCGGCGTCACATTGACAGAATCTTTTCCGTTGTTGTCCACCCACCAGTAGCCCAGATCCACGGATCCGCCGGGACTGAGCCGGATGCGGTCGGCCGCCTTCGACGCCGGCCAGGTCCGGAGCGTGCCGTTGTGGACGCGCACCGTGGCCGTCAAGTCTTTCGTCACATCATTCTCCGTGTAATAGATCCGGAAGCTCCCCATACCGCTGTGGCCGGTCCGGATAGAACGGTATTCCGGGACCGCTTTCAGCTTCTGGAAAAAATACGCACTGCTGTTGCCGTATCCCTTGTTCACGCCAGCCGCTGTTCCCGTGACCGAACGGGTCTCCCAACGATAGTACGGCGCCGTGGCGGCATCGCTGCCGAGCAGCTGCTCCGATCCGTCCGTATAAACCGCATACACGCGCAGGGCGAATCCGTTCGGATATCCGTTGTTGAGATTCTGCATGAGGACCGTGTCCACCGGCGTCGTATAGCGGCTGCCCCAGGAACCGGCTTCACCGGCCGGGTTCTCCGAGGTATTGATTCCCGTCACGGAAGCGAACTGCAGCGCGAGATGGTCGAGCACGCGCCCCGCGCTGAGCGTCAGCGCATCGGACTTGCGGCCGTCAAGGGTACGGATATGCGCCTGGCCGCTTGCTGCGGCAGTGCCCTCCGGAAGATAAAAGTAAAGGGTTTCGGGACTCCCCTCGAGGCGGATCCACGTGGCTTCCGTATAGCCCGTCTCCGGCAGGACGGCTCCGCCGCCGGACGCTGTCAGATACACCCGGACACCGGCGTCGTAAAGGCCCTGGTCGAGCCGCAGCTGATAGGACAGTCCTTCCGGAAGCCGTACGACGGATTCGGCCGTGTAAGCCCTGGGCGACAGGCGGATACCCGCGCCGCCGGCAGCGGCTCCGTGCTGGAACTGCAGGCTGCGTGAATCGCTGTACGGATCGACCTCCACTTTCCACAGCGGATCCGGATGCTGCCCGGCGTCGATCGCTTCGCGCTCGTCGCGGGCGGCATCGAGTTTGGCATCACTCAGGTGCAGGGTAACTGTATTTTCCGTGTTCCGGATGACATCGAAATTGGAACTGGCGTTCCGGCCCAGATAGAAACGGTAGCGGGCCGGAAAGGTAAGGCCGCTGCCGTCGAGGACGGTAGCCTTTCCACTGATTTCGATGAAAGATGGATGGTCGCCGGACGCCAGGCTTGCCGGGCGCTTGCTGTCGGGATCGGAGATGGAAAGCTCGCCATAGCAGTTTTCCGCCGCATAGAATGAGGCGGAACCGCCCGCGTTGAGCCGCTGTACGTCGGCGGCGGAAGCGGCATCGGTCGTCGTGGCCACATCCGTTCCCCGGCTTTCCGAGAAAGCCCGTACACTGGCCGGTCCTTCAATCGTGACGGCCTCAACGGCAAAGGAATAGCGCGTCAGCGCACTTTTGTCCACCGTGATATCATAGCGGGCCACGAGCCGGGTCAGTTTCACTTCCAGCCGGCGTCCGGCGGAGAGGTCTTCCTTTGAGAAGGCAATCCCCTCGCCGGACCAGGCCATCGGAAGCCCTGCGGCGTTCCGCATATCGAAGCCGGTGAGAAACCAGGCCTTCATCGCTGAAGACGGGCTCCGGCCCACCGTGAACTGGCTGCGGACATCTCCGGCATTGGCCACGGCGAACCAGTCGTAGGACCGCCCGGTTACCACTTCGATATCGCGGATATCGGCCCCGGAGGGCTGGTAATAGGCAGCCGTCAGCAGACCGGAAGCGGCATCGAACTGCAGCAAGGTCCAGTCGGACACGGCGGCATCGTCGCCACTGTAGGCACTCTTGGTCCGCAAGGCCGATTCCGTCGGTGCCACGGCAAGAGAACTGCTGATCCGGCGGGCACCGCTGCGCAGGTCCCTGACGGGCTGCAGGGGCGAAAACTCGCTCCGGCAGCCCGTCAGTCCCGTCAGCAGCAGGAAGACGCCCAGCAGAATGACATATAACTTGTTCTTGTTCATAGGATTCATCAGTCATACAAAGCAAAGACTCGTTCGGTCTCCCAGTCGGAGACACGGAGATAGAGCAGGGCCTGCCGGAAATCAATCCGGATCGTATAATCTTGAAGATCAATAGCATCCGGATCATAACCAGCCGCAAAGAGATACAATCCGACCGGACTGGTAAAACGACGCGTATGGTCGTCCTTGTCCCAGAATTCCAGCACCAGGTCGCTGCGCCGCTGACGGGGAATCCGGACGCTGATGCGTCCGGCCCCGTCGTTTTCCTGCACCGTGTACAGGTAGGCGCCGTCGATGGCGGTAAAATCCGCGGCATCAAAGCCGCAGGTCGAACCGCGGATCACCAGATTGTAGCTCCGGCAAATGTCGCCGCCCGCCTCGTCCGTAAAGAAAAGGGTCGAGAACTGTTTGTGCGGGCGAAGGACGCTGCGGGCTTCCTCCCCGGTGCAGTCCACCGTTTCGGTGTGGACGTAGAGCGAATCGATCTGATTGCCGGCCTCATAGGTCACCGCGGTCCCAGCGGAGAGAAATTCCCGCAGCGGCCGGTTGTGCACCAGCGAGACGACCCGGACCTGTGCCTTGTCCACGGCCACTTCTTCGATGTCGGGGCAGTCCGCCATCCGTCGGTTTTCCGTCCAGACGGGTGGCGGGGCATAGAGCGTCACGTCCACGCAGCCTTCCCAGTCAGCCGGCCAGGCGGCCGAAAGGACTTCCCGATAGTCGATGTCCAGATAACAGGGACACGGGAGCCTGTCTTCCAGAACCGTGCAGCCCGTAGCGGCCAGCAGCAGAATCAGACGGAAAACCACGTTTTTCATATCGTTTCCGTATATTCCGCCCCGGGCGTCCAGGGGTTGACCGACACGGAAGCCGTCAGGCTGCCCTTGCCGACCGGTTCATTCGGATCGGTCGAACCGGTAGCCCGCAGGATCAGGCGCACGTCGTACGAGGTGTTGCGCTCCAGTCCTTTGCCCTCCTTGAACAGGGTGACGGGATACCACCAGTCTGCTCCGTTGACCGTTGCCAGCACGACCAGCCGCGCCAGGGCGCCGGAAGCGGTCGTGGCGGTGTTGCCGGTATGGTCGGTCGTGACCGCGTTCGGGAAACTGTAGAAGCAGTAATCCGCATAATCTTTCCGCACGCCGCGCGCCACCGAACTGCCGTCCGCCCGGAACACCTGCGGCTGATAGGCAGCCGGATTGACCTGCGACGGTGCGGCGATATAGTCGCTGCGCGTGGTCGAAGCCTGCCGGCCGGCGGCCCGGCCGCCCAGGTTCACCCATTCGGAGGCGGCACCGCCGCCACCCAGGTTCCAGGTCCCCAAAGCGTTGATCAGGAACACGCTTTTGACCGTCACGGCACCGCCGGAGGCGTAGGTGGCCGGAACCTGGTTTTCGATGGATACCAGCCGGACACGGGCCGCAAAGCGCGTCAGGGCGACGGCTGCGGTCGCCGTACTTCCGCCGCCGACGGCCGCCGTCGCACTGCCGGCCATCACGAAACCGGCTGCATCCAGCCGGCAGTCCGACAGGCGGACGACCTGCTCCTGGAGCGCCGTTTCGGAGGCGACAGCACCCAAATCGGCCGCATTGGCAACGACATATACCTTGTAGGAACCCGCCTTCAGGTCCGGATACGTCGTGCTCCAGGGAAGCGTACCGATGCCGGAAGAGACTTTTTCGTAGCGGAAAAGCGTCTCGCCCTCAAAAATAAAGATCTGCAGGTTGTTGACCGCCTTTTCATAGGCGAGTTCCGTCACGTCGGACGCTTTGGTCGAAAGGCCGTCCGCATCGGAGATGACGATGGACAGATTCCCCGCCCCCGTCTCCGAGAGGCGGTCAGCACAGGATGCGGAAAGCATCATGGCAAGCACGCAGCTTGCGATCAGGAATAACTGTTTCATGGCAACGATTGGTTTTCCCATCAGAATTCACCTGTAAATTCTCCGCCGGCACCCCAGGGATCAACCCGGATCACCACCTCGAGACTGCCGCTCTCCACCTTCTTGTTCGGGTCCGTCGAGCCGGGTCCGTGGATGATGAACGAGACATCGTAGCTCTTGTTGCGCTCCAGATTCTCGATCGTCACGGGATAATACCAGCTCTGGCCGGAACCATAGGACGCCTTGAGTACAAGGCGGGCGCAGGCCGCCTCGGAGGTCGCGCCGTCGAAGTGGTCTCCGGAAGCCGTCTGCCGGTTGGGGAACGTGTAGAACGGCACATCGAAAGATTCGGTCCCGCCATTGGCCACAGACCGCCCCAGTGCCCTGAAAGTCAGCTGTTCGCAATCGGCATCAGCCGCCCGCGCAATGAAATCGGCAGCGTCGGCCGAGGTATTCTTACCTTTCTTGCGGCCGGCATAATTGACATAGCTTGAAGGATCGCCGCTTCCGGCGTAATTCCAGCTGCCCAGGCCATTTTCCAGGAAGGCACATTCCACTTTCAGCTCGCCGTAAGCCAGCGGAATGGCGTTTTCCACGCTCGTCAGCCGCACACGGCCCACATGGCGCCGGACGGTGATCTCGGCACGGGCCGGAGACGTGGCGCCGCCGGTCACTGTCACGGAAGAAGCCGTCTGCCCGGCCATGAGGAAGCCCTGGTCCACTTGATTGAGGTCGAGGGTGATGGTTTCCTGCTCGAGCGCCGCCTTCGTCTGGATCTGCGTCAGTGCCGGTGCATTGGCCACGGCCACGATGTCATAGATGCCGGTTTTGACGCGGTCGAGCGTCCGGCTGGTCTCCGTCCCGGAGAGGGCTTCCCGCCGGTACAGCGACCCGTCGGATGAAAAGAGGAAAAGCTGGATGTCATGGAGATCCGCATCCTTGCCGGCAGGATTTACATCCGCCGCCTTGGTGTCGATACCGGCTCCGCTGTTCACGGAAATGAGCAGGGCCCCTTCGCCGGCCAGGTTCTGCGGGCCGTCGAGCTGGGTGCAGGCTGCCAGGCCCATCAGGCCTGCTGCAGCAAAAAGAATGATTCGTTTCATACGCTTGTATTGGTATAAATTGGGTAAAAGTCTTTTCAATAACGCCCTTGCAGGGAGCCGCCGTCGGACCATTCAGCCACGGTGACGGAAGCTGCCACGCCCGCATAGGAGGATACCGGATCCTCCGGATGCTCGACACCGTAGTTTGAAATGGTAAGGTCCACAGCATAATGGTGGTTGCGTTCGATCCGCGGGAACGTGACCGGATAATACGTCGTCCGGCCGCCCAGCGTGGCCCGCACCACGAGCCGCGTACAACGGCTCCCCCACTTCGTGCGGTCGTGGCTGTCCGGCGATTCGTTGGGGAAAGGATAGAAACAGGGCCCGTCGGTCAGGCTGTCGGAAGCAGCCATCCGCCGGTCCAGATGCGCCTGCAGCAAGCGGGCCGGATAATCCGGCAGCGGCGGATCGTCGAGATCCATCCGATTGTACCACAGCGCATCCGACGCCGGTGCACAGCGCGAAAGGCCCAGGTTGTTTTCGCCGGAAACATTGGTCAGGTAGATGTCCTCCACCCGGAATTCCTTCCCGGCGAGCGGGCCTGTAAAAGCCGTCCGGATGACATAGCTCACCTTTCCCACGAGACGGGACACTTCGACGGTGATCTTTTCGTCGGCCTCGATCAGATGCTTGGTCAGGGAACCGGCCATCTGGAAGTTACCGACGGCATTTTCTGCCAGACGGACCGGCAGGGCGGACAGCGTTTCCTCCGAAACCTCCGTCCGGGGCAGGTCTGTCCTGTTGGCCACCACGACGAAATCATACAGTTCGTCGGTCAGGTAAAAGTCGAAGCGGCCCTCGGTGGATGCATAACTGTCCACGAGCGCGCCCGTCCGGCTGAACACATAAAGGACGCTTTCAGCCACCCAGCTTTCTTCAGGCGACTGACTGTCGGACGATTTCGTGGGCAGGGCGCAACCCGCCAGGGCCAGCGACACATGGCGCGCCTGGAATTCATCGGTACAAACGGCACAGGGCTCCCTGTCGCAGCCCAGGGCCGCGACAAGGAGTGCACCGGTCACAAATAAAAAACGTTTCATCGGTCAGTATCTTGTATTTCAGGATTCACGGTTGAGATCGTATTTGCGGATCAGGGCGCTGATTTCCGGGTCGAGATTGCCCCGGTGCACGAAGGCGCTGTTCTGGGTGCAGGCGTGGAGGTAACACGCCACGGCACTGCGTTCATCGCCCGTGCGGGCATACAGCAGCGCCAGCATATAATTCACTTCGGCGGTCCGGTCCAGGCGCTCGAGGATGGACAGTGCGCTCGCATTGTAGTCGAGGCAGCAGTATGCGATGGCGGTATTGAAGTCGGCATAGGGCCGCAGCAGGGTCAGCGCCTGCTGGTATTCCCGGTCCCGGATCGCCTGGACGCCATTCATATACACCGTATCAAGCACCGTGGTATGGATGGTATCCTGCAGCATGTTGCGCCGGTGCAGGCGGATGTCGAAGACCACGGTACGCAGCTGCGGGTAGAGTTCTTTCGACAGATAGGGATAGTAATCATCGTCCCGCATGGCCAGTTCGCGCAGGTCCGGATCGGCTTCCTGCCGGCGCAGCTGATAGGCGGCTTTCTGTGCTTCGCTCAGCCAGCTGTCTTCCGCTACCAGGCGGTCGAGCAGTTCCCAGTTCTCCGGGACGGCATAACTGCTGAAACGGATCTCGGGGCGTTCGCGATGCTCCGCATCGGCCAGGGTGCCGTCGAGGGTCATGCGGATTCCCTGCGAACGGTCGAGCGAGTCGGCATAGCGCCGCATGAAATCCGCGAAATAGCGTCCGACGCTGCGCCCGCGCCGCTGCGAGAGTTCGCCGTTGGTGCGCCAGGATCCTTCGGGGGAAGCATGGGCCGTCACCACAATGCTGTCCAGGTCGAATTCCGAATCGGCCAGGAGCGCGCCCAGCGTGCCGCAGATCCGGTCGATTTCGAGCCGGTTGTCGCCCAGTTCCTGGCGGACGGCATCGTCTCCCAGCTCAAAGAGCAGGCGGGCCTCGTCCCGCAGGTCCACACGGCGGGAGACCACCTGGTCGAGATAGCGTTCCCTTCCGTCCACGAAGGCGCTCAGCGAGCTGATGTAGAAAGTCAGCGGCTCGCTCGGCGGCACGTCATAGACCCGTCTGTCCTGCTCGCAGACTTCGCCCTGCAGGCGGATGTCCACCTTCCGCAGGCGGGGGCGCGTGGCGATGGTCTGCACATAATTATAGACGAACTCCCCCGCCTCGTTGATGATCAGCGTATCTAGCCGCAGGTGGCCCTCCTGGAAAGGGGCCTTGACGTATTTGCGGAACATCTTGTCCTTGTCCCGGATCTTGCGTTCGTTGCGGCGCACCAGCAGGCCGTAGGTGTAGTAGTCGATGGCTTCACGCTCGGTAACGCCGTACACCGAAGCGAACTGCCCGTCGGTGACGATGGACGTGTCCCGGCGGAAAGCATACAGCGCCGGAATGTTGCGCTGGATGAAGACTTCCAGCTGATGACGGTCGATGAAGCGGGTCGAGTCGGTGATGATCGAGCGCAGGAAGCGCTCATACTGCTGGTAGCCGCGCAACTGGGCCTTGCGGTAGTCTTTTCCCGTAATCAGGATGTCGTCGAGCGGAACGGTCTGGCCCAGGATGTCCATGCTGGGATGGAAACGGACCTGCCAGCGGCTGTCCTGCATCGCGGCCGGGACGATGACCTGGAAAGCCAGGTCCACCCGTCCGTGCCGTTCCGCGACATGGCGGAAACGGGCCGTCACCCGCGCGGCCTGCAGGGTCTCGTTGGCCACCATCTCGCCGCTGCTGTCATCGCGCACGGCGTTCATGATGATGACCTCCCGCCCCTGGAAGTCGTGGATCCTGAGGCTGTCCGGCTCCTGTCCGGCATGGGGCAGGTCCAGTTCCCGGAAGCTGTGCCCGGCCTCTGCCGGCAGGGCCAGCGAAGCGCTCAGCTGCTGCTCGTTCAGCTGCTGCGCCTTGCGCGAAGTGGTACACGATACCGCCAGCAGCAGGCACAGGAGCGCCGGCAGGGCCGGGCTTCCGGCCGCAAAGGGGAAAAAGCGTCTCATGGTGTCAGAAAATATAGATCAGGGATACTTGCGTTGCGTTGGATGGAAGGATAAACCATTTGGACACCTCCCGCACAGGCCGGCCGTCCGGGAAAGACAGTACGCGCCCGCAGCGCGGGCATCGATACTGCGTGTACCACGCTTTTCCGGCCCAGAGCCCCAGGCCCAGGTCGAGATTCCAATGGTCGGAGATCATCCAGCTGTAGCCGCCGGAAAGGCCCAGGCCGGCCGCCACGCCCTCCTCCGTCTTCATTTTCCGGAAAAGGCCGCCGCGGTTATACTCTTCGGCTTGCAGCCGGATGCCGCACCACCAGGATGAATAGACGTTCCAGGGCCACCAGCGCGTGGCCAGATAAGCCGTACGCGCCCGGTTCTGAAAGGGGTTCCCCTTCTCTACCGAGCCGAAATTCCAGGGATTGTAGCGGACGCCCGCGTGGAGCGAAGCGTGCCGGCCAAGCGGATAGCCGGCCTGCAGATTGACGGTCCCCAGGTTTGCCCAGTCCAGCAGATTGGTGGAAAGGGAGAAATCCTGGGCGGCCAGGGAGGCGGAAAAAAGCAGGCAGATTGCCAGAGCGATGCGATGTTTCATAAAGCCGCGAAATGTTTACGGCTGCAAAACTACAGCGCCCCCACCCACAGAAAAAAACGCGGAGAATGAACTTGGATGAAGTTTCCAGCATCTCGCAAAAGTGCCGGAAAATCCGGATTCGGCGGCTCCCGGACCGGCCCCGGGCAGCCGTTTTCCAAAAAACTGACAAAATGTCGGACGAGCGCCGATGGTATCTTTTTTGATTTTCAGCCCCGCAGAAACGAAAAATATAAAAAAAGATAGCTATGACGAAAGGAAAAATCGGTGTGACAACGGAAAATATCTTTCCGGTCATCAAAAAATTCTTGTATTCCGACCATGATATCTTCCTGCGCGAACTCGTGGCCAATGCCGTGGATGCGACCCAGAAACTCAAAGCCCTCGCCGGAACCGGCGACTTCAAGGGCGAACTCGGCGACCTGACCATCCACGTGGACGTGGACAACAAGGCCAAGACCATCAAGATCACCGACCGGGGCATCGGCATGACCGAAGAAGAGGTGGACAAGTACATCAACCAGATCGCATTCTCCTCGGCCGGCGAGTTCCTGGAGAAATACAAGGACAAGGCCGGCAGCATCATCGGCCACTTCGGCCTGGGCTTCTACTCGGCCTTCATGGTGTCGCAGAAAGTGCGCATCGAGACCCTGTCGTATAAGGAAGGTGCCAAGGCCGTCAAGTGGGAATGCCAGGGCGAGCCCGACTTTACGATGGGTGAAAGCAAGAAGGACGACCGCGGCACGACCATTACGCTCTTCCTCGACTCGGACAGCGAAGAGTTTGCCGAAGAAGCGAAAGTGGGCGCCCTGCTGAACAAATACTGCAAGTTCATGCCCGTCCCGATCTGCATGGGCAAGCAGAAAGAGTGGAAGGACGGCAAGTATGTCGACACCGACAAGGACAACATCATCAACGACACCGAGCCGCTGTGGACCCGCAAGCCCAGCGAACTCAAGGACGAGGACTACCTGACCTTCTACAACAAACTCTACCCGATGCAGGAAGATCCCCTCTTCCACATCCACCTCAACGTGGATTACCCGTTCAACCTGACCGGCATCCTCTATTTCCCGAAGATCAAGGACCGTCTCGAAGTCACGCGCAACAAGATCCAGCTCTACTGCAACCAGATGTTCGTCACCGACTCGGTCGAGAACATCGTGCCGGAATTCCTGACCCTGCTGCACGGGGTCATCGACTCGCCCGACATCCCGCTGAACGTCTCGCGCAGCTACCTGCAGGAAGACGCCAACGTGAAGAAGATCTCCACCTATATCACGAAAAAGGTGGCCGACCGGCTCGAAGAGATCGCAAAGAACAAGAAGGAAGAATTCGAGCAGAAATGGGACAACCTGAAACTCTTCATCGAGTACGGCATGCTCACCGACGAGAAATTCTGCGAGCGTGCGCTCAAGTTCGCGCTGCTGAAGGACACCGAGGGTAAGTTCTACAAATACGAGGAGTACGGCGAGAAGATCAAGGAAGCCCAGACGAACAAGGACAAGAAGGTCGTCTATCTCTACTGCACCGACCCGGTGGCCCAGTATCCCCAGGTGGAGGCGGCCAAGGCGAAGGGCTACAACGTGCTGGTTTTCGACTGCCCGCTCGATGCACACTTCGTGAACCTGCTGGAAGGCAAATTGAAGGACGTCACCTTCAAGCGCGTGGATGCCGACGCCATCGACCGGCTGGTCGAGAAGGAGGAACGCACGAAGTTCGAGATTTCAGAAGAAGACGCCAAATATGTGACCGGTGTCTTTGAGGAAATCCTCCCGAAAGAGAACAAGTATGAAGTCAAGGTGGAGAACCTGGGCGAGACGAATGTGCCGATCCTGATCACGCAGAGCGAATTCATGCGCCGTTACCGCGACATGGCGGCGCTGGGCGGCGGCATGAGCTTCTACGGCGAACTGCCCGAAAGCTACAACATCACGGTCAACGCCGAGAATCCGGTGGTCCGCAAGATCATGGGAGAGACGGGCGTCAAGGCCCTTACCGCCGACAATACCCTGCTCCGCCAGGTCACGGACCTGGCCCTGCTGTCGAACGGCATGCTGAAAGGAAAGGCCCTGGCCGATTTCATCAAGCGGAGCGAGGAACTGCTCGGCTGATCACTTCGCCATCCGGACACAGAGCATCGTCAGGTCGTCGCTTGCCTCAGCACCATCCACGTGGGCAGCGACGGCCTGATTCATTATTTCGATGATGTCCCGGGCGCCCTTGCGCTGATTCTCTCCGAGGATTTCCAGCATCCGCTCGTTGCCGAACTGCTCGTGCGCGGCATTCTCCGCTTCGTTAAGCCCGTCGGTATAGACAAACAGGGTATCGCCCCGGAAATCTTCCAGCGTTTCCCCTTCGAATTCGAAACCCGCCATGATGCCGATGGCCATATTGGGTTTGCAGGGGAGGAAATGGGCCTTGCCTTTCTTGTGTCGCAAGAGGACGGGGGCGTTGTGTCCGGCATTGCAATAGGACAGCACGCCCGTGGACAGGTCGAGGGTGGCAAAGAACATGGTGACAAAGATCATCTGTGCATTGTCCTCCGCGGTAATATCGTTGATCTGCCGCGCGATGTCGGCCGGCGGCAGGCCCTGCTTGGCCAGGATCCGGAACATGACCCGGGCGACCGCCATCATCAGGCTGGCGGGGATCCCCTTGCCGCTCACATCCCCGATGCAGAAGTACAGTTTTTCGTCTTCAATGATGAAGTCGTAGAGGTCGCCGCCCACTTCACGGGCCGGCGTCATCAGGGCATACAGGTCGAGGTCCCCGCGCTCGGGGAACGTGTGCGGAACCATGGCCATCTGGATGCCGCGGGCAATCTGCAGTTCCCGGTCAAGCCGCTCCCGGGCGGCCGTCGCCTTGGTCAGTTCGTCGATCTGCCGGACCAGGGACGACTGCATGTCGCGGAACGACTGGTTCAGGACGCCGATCTCGTCGTCGCGGTCCATCGCGGGCAGGATTTTTTCGAGATTGCCGGACGCGATGGATTCGGCCTGCCCGGCCAGGGTCCTGAGCGGCGACAGCTGGCGGTGGATCAGCCAGGCGGCCAGCAGCATCAGCAGCAGCAGGCCCATCAGCACGATGATGACCACCGTGCGGTGCAGGGTATCGAGCGGTCCGAAAATGTCGCTGTCCGGGCAGATGATGGCCAGGCTCCAGTCGATATTGGGCAGCGATTTGTAGAACACATAGTTCTTCTCGCCGCCGAGTTTCATCTCCATCATCCCCTGCTTCCGCTCGCGCATGGCCCTGCCCAGTTCATAAGCCTCCGGATCGGGATGATCCAGCCCTTCGGTGAAGATCGTCTGGAAGAACAGTTTCTCCGGATCGGGATGGACCAGATAGGTCCCACCACGGCCGACCAGGATGCAATAGGCATTGGGATAGGGCCGGACGGCGGAAATCGTCTCGGAAAGCCACTGGAGCGACACGTCGAGCGAGAAGGAACCGACGAAGACGCTGTCGGCCGTGAAAACCGGTTTGCAGTAGGAGACGATCATGCCGGTATCCATCACCTTGTCGTCGGTCTCTTCGAGATCGTTGTAGGGCTCCGTCCAGCAGGGCTTCTGCAACAGCCTGGGCATCAGATACCAATCCAAGTAAAAATACTGGTAGCTGTCATCGCCTTCCTGCTCCCAGAGCACGGTGTCATCCGGTCCCCGATAGGAAAAAATGGAGTAGTACCGGCCTTTTTCCGGATAGAAATACGGCTCGAACGAGACGGAACAGCTGTTGAGGATCGCGTTGTTCCGCACGATCTCGTTGGAGTATTCCCGCATCTTGTCGGGATCGGTGATATCGCGGAGGATGAGCCACTCGAGATTGTCGGCGGCAATCTCCACGTCTTCGAGAATGCCGTTCACGCGCAGGACCGTGTTGTCCAGCACCTGCTCGGCGCGGCCTTCCGCCTCCTGGCGGGCGCCCTTGCGCGTCTGGGTGAAGACGTAATCCAGTGCTGCCAGCATCAGGATTCCGAACAGCAGGACCAGCAGGACGCTCAGGCGGGAAGAGAGCGAGCGTCGCACGAAATCCGGGGCGGAGAGCTTCAGTTTCACGGCAGTATCTCCTCTATCTTGATCGGGCGTTTCAGCATCCCGTTGCGGTACATCAGGTCGGAAGCCTGATCGACCATGGCCGGAACCAGGCGGAATTCAGGCCGCCCGCTCTTCTGGTCAAGCTGCAGGCGCAGGACTTCGTCGAGCATTTTTTTCTGCAGGATCCGGTTCGTGGCCATGTTGCCCCGCTTGACATGGGTCATCACGATGTCGAGCGCTTCTTCGGGATTGTCCCGGACCCATTCCCAGCCCCGGCGGCTGGCCCGGGCGAAGCGCTGGGCGCGGTCCGGGTCTTTCCGGTAAGCGGAACGGCTCATGTAGATGCCGTCCTCCTGGATATTGAAACCGTGCTCGCTGAAGCGGTAAACACTGTTTTCCGAAGGAATCAGGTCCGTCTGGAGCAGCTGGTAATATTCGTTGTAGGACATCGCCAGCGTGGCGTCCACCGCACCGACGACATAGAGATTGATGATCTCGGCCGCCTGGATCCATTCGTATTCCAGATTCAGCTCGGCCGACATGCATTCGGCAATCTGGGCGAAGCCGGCCCGCCAGGTGGCCACCCGGGCACCGGTAAGGGTCAGCGGACTGACATCCGTGCGCGAAACCAGGACCAGCCCGTTGTTCATCGAAGTCTGCAGGATGTGGACCAGTTCGATGCCGCTGTCGACCAGTTCGAGCGCCTGGGCCAGCTGCAGGGTCGTGGCATCGCTCTGATTTCCGATAATCCGGTCCATTGCGGAACTGGTGGAAGACGGATGCACGATCCTCACGTCAAGCCCCTCTTCGCGGTAGAAGCCCTTTTCCAGGGCCGCATAGTAGCCGGCGAACTGGGCTTGCGGCGTCCACTGCGGGGTAAAGACGAAAGGCTTCAGGCTCTCCTGCCCCGAAAGCGGGAAGAAGACCAGCAGCAGGAGCAGCGTCTGGCAGAAGGGAAGCGCTCTTTTCATAATAATCGGCAAGTTACAAAAAAAATGGATTCATCCGTTTTTTTGTATCTTTGTCATCATAGAATCAAAAAAACATGGCGAATACCCCTACCCCCCATATCGGAGCCCAATACGGCCAGATCGCCCCGACCGTGCTGATGGCCGGCGATCCGCTCCGTGCCAAATTCATGGCTGAAAACTATCTGAAAGACCCTGTCCTGTTCAACAACGTCCGCGGGATGCTGGGCTATACCGGCAGCTTTGACGGGAAGCCCGTCAGCGTGATGGGCCACGGCATGGGCATCCCCTCGATCGGCATCTACTCCTATGAACTGTTCAATTTCTACGGGGTGGAGGCCATCATCCGGGTCGGATCGGCCGGGGCCAACGACCCCGAGCTGAAACTGGGGGACATCGTCATCGCCCAGGGCGCCTGCACCGATTCGAACTACGGTGCCCAGTTCGGCCTGCCCGGCAGTTTCGCGCCGATCGCCGATTTCACCCTGCTGCGCAAAGCCGTCGAATGCTGCGAGAGGCGCGGACTCCGTTTCAAGGTGGGCAACATCCTCTCGTCCGATACGTTCTACTCCGACAATCCCCAGTCGGAGAGCTGGCGGAAGATGGGCGTGCTGGCCGTGGAAATGGAAGCGGCCGCCCTCTATATGAACGCAGCACGCGCCGGACGGCGCGCGCTGACGATCTGTACGATTTCCGACCACCTGCTCACCGGTGAGGTGCTGGACGCCGAAGCGCGCCGCACGACGTTCACCGGCATGATGGAGGTGGCGCTCTCGCTTATCTGACGATAAAACGGTACTTGCCGGAAGGCAGCTGGTAACGACCGGCCGCTCCCGTATCGGAAGCCTTGGCATACGCGGCTCCCAGGACGACCTCCACGCCGCTGGCGTCCTCCATGGGAAGCTGCAGCTCGGCCGTCGTATTGGCGGGCACGGTAAAGTCGAACTGCACCGAACCGTCGTCGAGGATCTCCCACGCACTTTCAATCCGTCCGTAAACGGAATCATAGTGGCCCCGCACGAAGGAGAACGAACCACCTACCCGCGGTGAAAGGGTGAAACTGTGGTAGGCCGGATCGTCTTCCACGGGCTGGATGCCCAGCATATAGGAGAACATCCATTCCTCGATGGCGCCGAAGGCATAGTGGTTGAAGGAATTCATCTCCACCGGGCCGAAGCCCCGTTTGATGGTATAGGAATTCCAGCGTTCCCACATGGTCGTGGCGCCCTGGAGCACCGGGTACAGCCAGGACGGATAGGCCCGCTGCTCAAACAGCTTGTAGGCCACGGCATCATAGCCGTTGCGCGAGAGGACGAGATTCAGATACGGGGTACCGATGAAACCGGTGGTCAGGGTATAGCCGTGCTCCGCCAGGTTGCCCACCAGATTCTGGATGGCCAGCGCCTTGTGCGCCGGGTCGAAGAGGTCGGCCTGCAGCGGCACGACATACGAAGTCTGGGTATTGGCCTTGAAACTGGCATCCGATCCGCCGGCGATCCATTCGTTGTAGGGCGGCACGTGGCGGGATTCCTTCGTGATGCCGTCGGGGCCCACGAATTCCCGGTTGAAGGCCGTCTTGATGCGTTCATAGAGCGCCTGCCAGCGCGCCGCATCGGCATAACGGCCGAGGGCCGTGGCCATCTTTTCCATCAGCATCGCATCGTAGGCATAGTAAGCCGTATTGGTGAGGGGCGAATTGGTGTGCTCCAGCGCCACCCAGTCGCCATAGCCGCTGCCGGGCTGGATATCTTCCACCGCCCGCTGCTGCAGATAGTCCATATAAGCGCACATCGACGCATAGTGTCCGCGCAGGAATTCCGTATCGCCGTACTGCAGGTACAGTTGCCAGGGGATGATGATGCCGGCTTCCATCCAGCCCATCGAGCCCCCGCCCTTGTCCGATCCGTACGGCGGACGGCCCACCTTCGGCACAAAGTCGCAGTAGCTTCCGTCCTCGCCCTGGATGTCGCGCAGGGAGTGGAACCAGCGCGTGAAGAACGGATTCACATTCATATTGTAGGATGCCGCGCGGACGAACACCTGCGCATCGCCCATCCAGCCCATCCGTTCGTCGCGCTGCGGGCAGTCGGTCGGGATGGAGAGGAAATTGCCGCGCTGGCCCCAGATGATATTCTGGTAGAGGCGGTTGACATCGGCGTCAGAGGTCTCGAAGCCGCTCAGCAGTTCGCCCACCGAATGGAGCACCACGCCCTCGACCGTTTCCAGGGGAAGCGCCTTGTCCAGCCCGTGGATCTCGATGTAGCGATAGCCGTGGAAAGTGAAATGCGGCTGGAACACTTCCGCGCCGCCTCCGCGCAGGATATAATGGTCGGTGGACAGGGCGCCGCGGTAGTTCTCGGTATAGACCAGTCCCCGCCGCTGGGCATAGACCGCCGAGTCCAGGGGCGGCAGCGGATCTTCCGGCACTTCGGTGGGATAGATCATCTCGCCGTAGCGGAACGTAATCTCGCGGCCCCGCTCGCCGTTGAGCCGGATGCGCGGCACGCCCACCATGTTCTGGCCCATGTCATAGACGAATACGCCCGGACGGGGTTCGGACACGGCCACAGCCTTGAGCACTTCCTGGGAACGGATGGGAGAACCGATATAGTACTGGATCTTCACGCTGTCAGCCGGCGCGGTCACTTCGCGGGCGGGAATCCAGTCCTCGTCGCGGAAACGGGGCTGGCTCCATCCGTCAAGCTCCCGGCGGGCGTCGTAGTCTTCGCCGTTCTGGAAACTGTCGCTGAGGATGGGGCCCTTGTTGCAGGCCAGCCAGGAAGCATCGGAGACGATCGTCTCCTGACTGCCGTCGGTATAGGTCAGCACGATCTTGGCCAGCAGGGACAGTTCGGTGCCGAACTGGTCCTGCCAGGCGGTGGCATAGCCCGTGAAATCGCTGTACCAGCCTGCGCCCAGACAGGCGCCGATCGCATTGAGGCCCTTGTGCAGCAGCGGTGTTATGTCGTAGGTGTTGTAGAGGATCCGATAGCGATAGTCGGTCGAACCGGGATTGAACCAGTCGTCGCCCAGACGCTTTCCGTTGATCTGGTATTCGTAGATGCCGCGCGCCGTCGTATAGAGGCGGGCGGAGGCCAGGGACTTCCCGACATTGAACGTCCGGCGCAGCATCGGAGCGCCGCTCTCCTCGGCCGGGGAAACGACCAGCGGCCGGGCGTCCGACACTTCATACGAAGCGTCGCTATGGTATAGCGTGCTGTCCCACACATCTTCCGTGACGGTGAGATTCGAAAAGACGGCTTTGCCGCCGGGTGTCTTCTGGGAGAATGCCAGCTGGTGGAAGCGGCAGTCGGGTTTCCATACCGCTTCGGGATACGGCCGGATCGAGACCGGCTCCTTGTTGAGGGGCGTTCCGTCGGCCATGAGCCAGACCTTGTATCCTTTTGCGTAGTCGTGGGCCACGACGCGGACGGCCATGTGGGCCGGAAGTTTCGGGAGGGCGACTTCATAATCTTTCGTCTCCGTCCCTTCCGTGACATGGGAAAGCGTCAGTCCGGAAGCAGTCATGCACAGCCGGACATAATTGTCGTCATCCTTCCGGCCGAAATCGAAGACAGGCGCGGGATCCGTGCCGCTGGCCTGCAGGTCGAAATCGATGCGGTACTGCGAGCGGTATTTCGAGAAATGCGGCTGGCCGCCGGAAATCCATTTCGCCCCAGACCAGCCGCTGTCCATCAGGCCGGTCTCGAAGCAGGAAGTTGCCTTGGCGGAATCCGACGCAGCGTTCCAGACCGTCACGGTCCAGTTGTAGCGCGTGCAGGGCTTGAGGGGCGTTCCCTGATACACCACGCCCACCGAGACCTCGGAAGGATTCGGTTCGGAAGTCCAGACCGGCGCACCGCCGGTGGCTTCCTCCACGACGATCCGGTAAGCCGCCTGGCGCTGGTCGTAGCGTTCGCTTTCCATTTTCCAGCTGAAGCGCGGCGTTGGCGTATCGATGCCCAGCGGGGCTGTCATATAATCGACTTGCAGGTCCGTCACCGAGAAAGGAGCTTCCGGCACGTGTTTGCATGAGAATAGCAGAGAGGCTGCCGCAACAACCAATAAGAATCGTTTCATGGCGTTAATCAATTTATTCGCTCATCCGCTGCACCTGCTCGAGCACCCGCAGGAAATTGCCGCCGGCAATGTGGCGGATCTCATAGTCGGAGTAGCCGCGCTTGCGCAGTTCGATGATGACTTTCTGCATCTTGCTGATGTCTTCGAGACCGTCGGGACAGGCTTCGATGCCGTCGAAGTCGCTGCCCAGACCCACATGTTTGACACCGACCAGCCGGACGACATGGTCGATGTGGTCGACGATCTTCTTGTAGGACGGACGCGGCACGGCCTTGAGCGCATCGATGGCCGCCTGCATCCGCTGCTGGCGCGCCGGATCGGCAGGGTCTTCCAGCCAGGCATCCTGGGCCGCCTCCTGCTCGTCGATCAGGTCCGAAGCTTTGGCCGCATAGGATTTGTCGAGGAAAGAGGGGTAGAAATTGATCTGGATCACACCGCCCTTTTCGGCCAGGGCCACGATCATCTCGTCGGTCATGTTGCGGGGATGGTCGCTCAGGGCCCGGCAGCAGGAGTGGGTCGCCACCACGGGAGCCTTCGAATATTTCAGCACGTCCCAGAACGAATCGTCGGAGATATGCGACACGTCGATCAGCATCCCCAGCCGGTTCATCTCCGCAACCACGTCGCGGCCGAAGGGGCTCAGGCCGCCCCAGCGCGGCTCGGGCGAGGTGCAGGAGTCGCAGATCTCGTTGCTGCGGGCGTGCGTCAGGGTCATATAGGTGATACCCATGCGGTTGAACATCCGCAGAAGGGACAGGTCCTTCTGGATCGGAGCGCCGTTCTCCATGCCCATGAAAACGGAAATCAGGCCGTTACGGGCATTGCGGCGGGCTTGCGCGGGCGTCGTGGTCAGGGCCGCCTTGTCGGGGTTCTGCTCCACGATGTCATAGACCTTGGCAACCAGTTCGAGCGCCCGGCTGGTCGCCCGGTCGGGCGAAAGGGCGTTCGACGTGTAGATGGCGAAGAAGGAGCCGTTGACGCCCCCCTTCTTCATCCGCGGGAAATCGACATGGGTTATCGGGAAACGGCCGGGGGTGCAACCCTGTTCAACCCGCCGGCCGAAATCGGCGCCCTTGGCCAGCATCAGCGGCGCATCACAGTGGGAATCAAGCAGGAACATCATAAGCCGGCCCCCGCTACTTTTCGTGTTTGATGGAAGAGGCGCCCGTCACTTTGTCGGCCCGGATCTTCAGGTTCTCCTCATCTCCGTAGTAACGGCACTTGGAGGCGCCGGACAGTTCCACGGTCAACTCGCGCGAAGGGCGGACCTCGGCATTGGAAGCGCCGGAAGCGACGACGGAGATGTCCTCCACGTCAAATTCGGAAGCCTGGACGCGGGAAGCGCCTTTGGCCTTGACATCGAATTCCGAGGATTCACCGGAGACGTCCAGGCGGGAAGCGCCGGCAAGTTCGGCGTCCACGTCACCCGAACGCAGGCTCATCACGGCCTTGGAGGCACCGGCCAGCTTGATGACCACCTCGGGGGCCTTCAGGTTGAGATTGGTGATTTCGCTGCCGCCTTTCAGGTCGATGGTAACCTTCTCCATCGCATTGGTGAACTGGTCGTTGCTGATCAGTTTCGAAGCGCCGGACATCTCGATATAGGTCAGGTCGGGCATCGAGATCACGGCCTGGGCCACCTTGCTGCGATTTTTCTGTTTGAGGCGGAACGGAAGCCGGGTGAAATTGAGTTCCAGCACGCCGCCGCGGTTCTTGACCAGCAGGAAGGGCAGGAATTCCTCGGAAATCTCGATTTCCACCTTGTAATCTTTGGAATGTTCGAGGACGACCTCGAAAGCGCTGGTGACACGGATACCGGTGAAATCATCGATATCGTAAGATTTCTTGACAGTACGCGCATCCGCCATCAGGAAACTGAGCAGGATCGCGGCAAGGACGACACAGGTTCTTTTCATATCGCTTCTGTTTTATTGGATTCTTGGTTTTGTTTCGGCTTGAACGATAAAAATACGGAATAATTCCGACTTCTGCAAATATTATGACATTCTTTGCCGCACGGCCTCGAACATCACCAGGGCCGCGGCGACCGACACATTGAGGGAACCGGTCTGCCCGGACATCGGGATGCGTGCGCCGACCGTGCAGAGGTTCAGCACCGGTTCGGAGATTCCGGAGCCTTCGGAGCCCATCACGATGACGCTGGCCTTGCGGAAGTTGACGTCGTACATCGCATCTTCCGCCTTTTCGCTGGCCGCCACGATCTGGAAATCGGAATCGCGGAAATAATACAGGGCCGTCCTGAGGTTCGGGACCCGGGCGGTCGGGATGCGCAGCAGCGCGCCGGCCGACGTCTTCACGGCGTCGGCGTTGATGGCGGCACTCCCCCGCTCCGGCACGACGATGCCGTCGATCCCGGCACACTCGGCGCTGCGGGCGATGGCGCCCAGGTTGCGCACGTCGCTGATGCCGTCGAGCAGCAGGAAGATGGGGTTGGCCTTGCGGGAAAGGGCGCCTTCGACCATTTCCTCAAACGACACGTAGTCGATCTGGGCCAGATAGGCGACCACGCCCTGGTGGGCGCCCTTGACGATCCGGTTCATTTTCTCGCCCGGTACGAACTGGTACGGGATGCCGAGCTGCGTCACTTCGTCGAGCAACGCCCGGAACTGCTCTCCTTCCAGCCCTTTCCGGAAAAGGATCCGTTCAAACTTGCGGCCCTGCCGCACCGCATCCGTCACGGGATGCATGCCATACAGATAATATTGGTTGTCGTTTTCCATCGCATTCGTTCTCGTCCTACAAAGATAATCATTTCCGCAGGATTTCCAACGGGGCTGTTGCACGGATTTTTTTCTATCTTTGCTTGCGATGAAACCGATTCCAATCTCCCTCAGTGATTACGTCCTCTCCGGCGGCGGCGCCAACGGGGACAGTTACGACCACAAAAGCGACGCCTCGATTATGCTCAAACTCTACCACCCGGGCAAGATCCAGCAGCCGCTGGACGAGATGCGGATGGCCCGAAAGGTCTTCGACCTGGGCATCCCCAGCCCGGAGCCCGGCGACTACGTGGTCACGGAGGACGGCCGCTACGGCATCCGATTCAAGCGCATCGCCGGCAAGAAGTCTTATTCCCGTGCGACGGCCGACGAGCCGGAAAAGGTGGCATTCTTCGCCGCAGAGTTCGCTCAAATGTGCCTGCAACTCCACGCAACGCACGTCGATCCGGCCGTTTTTGAGTCTGTCAAGGAACGCTACTACCGCCTGCTGACGGAGAATCCCTTCTTCACCACAAAGGAAAAGGACAGGATCGGCCGTTTCATCGCCGACACGCCCGACGAGGACACCGCCATCCACGGCGACCTTCAGTACAGCAATGCCATTTTCGTGGGCAACAAGCGCTATTTCATCGACCTGGGAGACTTCTGCTGGGGCAACCACCTCTTCGACGTGGCGATGGTGTACCTCTGCTGCTGCCTGAGCAAGGAAGCCTTCATCCTGGAAACCTTCCATATGCCCAAAGCCCTTTCCACGCGCTTCTGGCAGGAATTCGCGCCGGCCTATTTCGGCGCCGACCGCCCCCTGAAAGACATCGAGGCGCAGCTCCTCCCCTACGCCGGCCTGAAAACCCTCATCATCGAGCGCAATATGAACTGCCCGATGCCCGAATTCCGCGCCGCCCTCGCGTCGGTGCTGCGGTAGCGGCTACAGGCTGGCCCACTCGTCCATTCTGGCGTCGAGGTCGCGTTTGAGTTCGAGGTACTGGCGGGTGAGGTCCATGATGTCGGTATCGGGCGCAGGGGCCGAAAGGACTTTTTCGATGTCGGCCATCTTCGCTTCCAGGTCGGCGATCTGCTTTTCGAGCTGGTTCTGGCGGTTCTTGGCGCGTTTTTCTTCGCGTGACTGTTGCTTCTGCTGCTGGTAATCGACCTTTTGCCTTGGCTGCTCCGGTTTGCCAGCGCGCGGCAGAACCTTTTCCGGATCAGCGGGGGCGCTTGACCCGGAAAGAACCTGCCGCTCCACCAGGCCAGCCCGCGCCGGAGCACCCGCAGGTGCAGATTTCGCCTCGATGTCGCGGAAGGATTCGGCTTTCTTGTGGCGGAGGAAGTCGTCCACGCCGCCCAGATGTTCCTTCACCTTGCCGTCGATGAATTCATAGACCTTGTCCACCAGGCCGTTGAGGAAATCGCGGTCGTGCGAGACCACGATGATCGTGCCGTCGTAAGCCTTCAGGGCCTGCTTGAGGATGTCCTTCGAGCGGATATCCATGTGGTTGGTCGGCTCGTCGAGGGCCAGGAGATTGTGGGCCTTGAGCATCAGGCGGGCCATCGCCAGGCGGGAGCGTTCGCCGCCGCTGAGCACGGCCACCTTCTTGTCGATGTCGTCGCCCTTGAAGAGGAATGCCGCCAGGATGTCGCGCAGTTTGGTACGGATATCCCCCACCGCAATCCGGTCGAGCGTGTCATAGACCGTGGCCTTCTTGTCGAGGACATCTTCCTGATTCTGGGCGTAATAACCGATATCGACATTGTAGCCGACCTTCGCCTCGCCCGAGAAGGGTTCCAGTTCGCCCATCAGCACGCGCATCATCGTGGTCTTGCCTTCGCCGTTGCGGCCCACGAAAGCGACCTTCTCGCCGCGCTTGACGATGAGATTCGCCCCTTGCAGGACTGTTTTCTGCGGATAGCCGATAACGGCGTCCTTCACTTCGAAGGCGACGTCGCCGCTGCGCGGCGCCGGCGGGAACTTCACGTGGATGGCCGACAGGTCCTCGTCGTCGATCTCGATGCGCTCGATGCGCTCAAGCTGCTTGACGCGCGACTGCACCTGATTGCTCTTGGTCGGCTTGTAGCGGAATTTCTCGATGAACTCTTCGGTCTTCTCGATCATCCGCTGCTGATTGGCATAGGCGGCCTTCTGCTGGGCGATACGCTCCTTGCGGAGTTCTACGTATTGTGAATAAGGCACCTTGTAGTCGTAGAGATGCCCCAGCATCACTTCCACGGTGCGGTTGGTACAGTTGTCCAGGAAACGGCGGTCGTGCGAGATCAGCACGAGCGCGCCGGTAAAACTCCCCTTCAGGTAATCTTCCAGCCACTGGATGGATTCGATGTCCAGGTGGTTGGTCGGCTCGTCGAGCAGCAGCACGTCGGGATGGCGGAGCAGGATCTTCGCCAGTTCGATGCGCATGTTCCAGCCCTGGGAGAAGGTTTCGGTCTTGCGGCCGAACTCCGCTTTCTTGAAGCCCAGGCCCAGCAGCGTCTTCTCGACCGATTCTTCCGGCGCCTCGCTCTGCGCGAGGACAAGCTGGTCATTTACTTCGTTGAGCTCAACGATCAGCTTATGATAAGCATTTGATTCATAGTCTGTCCTGCTCGCCAACTCAAGTGATATTTCATCTACCCGGCGGTTCAGGCGATCCAATTCGTCATAGACGGTCATCACCTCTTCAAGGACCGTCCGGCCGCGGTGATGCTCCATGATCTGGGGTAGATAGCCGATACGCTGGTCGAGCGTACGCGTAATCTTGCCGGAAGTGGGGCTCTGGAGTTCCATGATCAGTTTGAGCATGGTGCTCTTCCCCGCCCCGTTCTTGCCGACCAGGCCGATCCGGTCGCGGTCGCCGATATGCAGGCTCACTTCATCGAGCAGGGTAAAACCGCCATACGAGACCGTGATGGCATCCAGGGAAATCATTGCGCAGCCTCCTCTTTTTTATCCTCAAGTTCTTCTTCAGATTCTTCTTGTTCTGGCTTGCAAACCAAGATACTGATACCATAAAGCAGCCCCAGCGGAATGGCGGCGATCAGCATCGAGAACGGATCGGCCGGCGTGATGACGGCCGCCAGGACGGCAATGATGAGCACCGCCCATTTCCAGCCGCCGACCAGCGTCTGGCGCGTCAGCAGTCCGATCTGGGAAAGCAGGGCCACGAGCGTGGGAATCTCGAAAACGATGCCGAAAAGCAGCACGGTGGAATTGACCGTCGAAATGTAGGAATTGAGGGAAATCGTGTTGATCACCGATTCACTCACCTTGTAGCCGTCGAAGAAATTGACCATCAGCGGCAGGATGATGCAGTAGCCTACAGCGATGCCGAAATAGAAGAGGAAGGAGGCGAAAAGGAAGGCCCGCCGCGTAGCCCGTTTCTCGTTCTGATAGAGCGCCGGCGCGATGAAGCGCCAGATTTCAAACAGGATATAGGGGCAGCACAAGATGATGGCACACATGAACGTCACGCGCATGTGGACCATGAACTGGGTGGAAAGCTCGATGTTGACCAACTGCAGGCCGGTCTGCATCCCGAACCAGCGGTAAAAGAAGAAATCCGTACGGGTCGGTGCCAGGATCAGCTTGTCAAAGAGGAAATCCTTGAAGAAAAACAGCACGACGAAAGCCGCGACCAGGGCGATGATGATTCGAAACAGCCCCTGCCGCAACGCTTCCAGGTGGTCCCAGAAGCTCATGTCTTTCCCGCCTTCAGGACGTTCCGCTTCCTTTTCAGCCACGTCCGCTACTTCTCGGCGTTATCGACCTTCTTCTCTTCCTTCTTGGGTTCGTCATCCTTGACGATCTCGGCGCGGATTTCCTGGATGTCCTTCTCGGCATCCTTCATTCCGGCCTTGAAGGTCTTGACACCCTTGCCCAGCCCGTGCATCAGCTCGGGAATCTTCTTGCCGCCGAAGAGCAGCAGAATCACCAGGGCGATGATCACCCACTGCCAGGGACCGATGACACCTAACGGAAGAATTACTGCAAATAAACCAGTCATATCTTTTTACTGTTAATGAGTTACTATTTCTTAAAAGCAGCCAGCCGCTCCTGCAGGTTGGCAATCTTTGTCGTCGCATCCGCCTGTTTCTGGCGCTCGCGGTCCACGATCGCGGCCGGGGCGGAATTCACGAATTTCTCGTTCGAAAGCTTGGCATTGACCCCGCGCAGGAAACCTTCGTAGCGCTGGATCTCGGCCTCGATCTTGGCGATCTCGGCCGCCACGTCGATCATGCCGTCGAGCGGAACGTTGAATTCGGTGGTGCCCACCATGAAGACTTCGCCCGAACCGGAGAAGCCGTCCACGGCTTCGATACCCGAGACAAACGCCATCTTGCGGACCACGGCCTCCATCGAGGCGGGGAAGGCCCCCTTGACCTGGAGTTTCAACGGCTCTTTCGGCGCGATGCCGCGGGCCTGGCGCAGGGAGCGGACCCCCACGACCACGTCGCAGGCCGTTGCGAAATCGGCGACCAGCCCCTCGTCGAAGGCACCGCCGGTGGGCATCGGCTGGAACATGATCGTCTCGTCGGCGCCGCGCTCCGCGAGTGCGTGCCAGAGTTCTTCGGTGATGAAAGGCATCACCGGGTGCAGCATCCGCAGCAGCGCATCGAAGAATTCGAGCGTAGCGGTATAAGTCGCCCGGTCGAGCGGCTGCTGGACGCCGTCCACGAAAGCCGGCTTGACCAGCTCGAGATACCAGGAGCAGAAGTCGTCCCAGAAGCATTTGTAGGTGCCCATCACGGCATCGTTGATGCGGAAATTCTCGTAGTCGCGGTGCGCCTGGGATGCGGTCTGGTCCAGCTTCGCCCGGAACCAGGCCACTGCCACGCGGTTTTCCTCGCTCTGCGGCACATCGGCCACCGTCCAGCCTTTCACGAGCCGGAAGGCATTCCAGATCTTGTTGCTGAAATTGCGCCCCTGCTCGACCTGCGTCTCGTCGAAGAGAATGTCGTTGCCGGCCGAGGTGCAGAGCAGGATGCCCAGACGGACGCCGTCGGCGCCGTATTTCTCGATCAGGCCGATCGGGTCGGGCGAGTTGCCCAGCTGTTTGCTCATCTTGCGGCCGAGTTTGTCGCGCACGATGCCCGTGAAATAGACATTGCGGAACGGGACGTCGTGCATGTATTCCTCGCCGGCCATGATCATGCGGGCCACCCAGAAGAAGATGATGTCGGGACCCGTGACCAGGTCGGAGGTCGGATAGTAATAGCGGATCTCGGGATTGCCGGGATTGCGGATGCCGTCGAAGAGCGAGATGGGCCACAGCCAGCTGGAGAACCAGGTGTCGAGGGCATCCTCGTCGTGCCGGAGGTCCTCCGCCTTGAGCTGTTCGTATCCGGCGATCCGGTGCGCCTTCTCGAGCGCTTCTTCCGGCGACATCGCCACGACGAAACGCTCCTCCTCCCCTTCCGCGGTCGGGAGATAGTAGGCCGGGATGCGGTGTCCCCACCAGAGCTGGCGGCTGATGCACCAGTCGTCGATGTTCTCGAGCCACTGGCGGTAGGTGCCCACGTATTTCTCGGGATGGAACTTGATCTGTCCGTCCAGGACGGGCTTGAGCGCGATTTCGGCCAGGTGCGGCATCTTGAGATACCACTGCTTGCACAGGCGCGGCTCCACGGCCGTGTCCTGGTTGCGCTCCGAATAGCCCACCTTGTTCACATAATCCTCCACTTTTTCCATCAGGCCGGCGGCTTCCAGGTCCTTGGCAATCCGCTTGCGGACCACGTTGCGGTCGAGGCCGACATAGAGCGGCGACTGATTGCTGATGGTGCCGTCGGGGTTGAAGATGTCGATGGTCTCGAGGTTATGGGTCTTGCCGAGGTTGTAGTCGTTCACGTCGTGGGCTGGGGTCACCTTCAGGCAGCCCGTACCGAACTCGATGTCCACGTAGCGGTCCTCGATCACGGGGATCACGCGGTTCACCAGCGGGACGATGACCTTGTGGCCGCGGAGCCACTGGTTCTTCGGATCCTTGGGGTTGATGCACATGGCGGTATCGCCCATGATGGTCTCGGGGCGCGTGGTGGCCACCACGGCGTAATAGCGGCCGTCTTCGTCACGGTGCAGGACCTCGCCTTCTTCACCGGTGGGCTTCACGGCAGCCTGGTCGGCCACGTAATATCTCAGGTAGTAGAGTTTCGAATGTTCTTCCTTATAGACCACCTCGATGTTCGAAAGGGCCGTCTGGGCCTTGGGATCCCAGTTGACCATACGCAGGCCGCGGTAGATGAGGCCCTTGTCATAGAGGTCGCAGAAGACGCGCAGCACGCTTTCCGAGCGGATGTCGTCCATCGTGAAGGAGGTACGGTCCCAGTCGCAGCTGGCGCCCAGGCGCCGCAGCTGCTTGAGGATGATGCCGCCGTGCTCGCGGGTCCAGTCCCAGGCGTAGCCCAGGAACTCCTCACGGGAAAGGTCCTGCTTGCGGATGCCTTTCTCGGCCAGGCGTCCCACCACCTTGGCTTCCGTGGCGATGGAAGCGTGGTCGGTGCCGGGCACCCAGAGGGCGTTCTTGCCCAGCATGCGGGCGCGGCGGATGAGCACGTCCTGGAGGGTGTTGTTCATCATGTGCCCCATGTGGAGCACGCCCGTCACGTTCGGCGGCGGGATGACGATGGTATAAGGTTCGCGGCCGTCCGGCTCGGAATGAAAGAATTTATGCGCCTGCCACCAGGCGTACCATTTGTCCTCTGTCTGCGAGGGATCGTATTTAGCTGATATTTCCATATTCATTTGTTCATCTTGCAAAATTAATCTTTTTCCTGAAATAATCTTATCTTTGTACGTTTCAAACACAGATTCCGTCATGCAAAACAGGATAAATCTCGTCATTTTCGCCTCCACGCTTCATGAAAGCGCCAGTGTCATCGGCTCCCGGGCCGAGCTTTTCGAAGGCATCCGCCGCTTCGCCCAGCTGGAGATCACCTACCCTTCCATGCTTCCGGCAAGCCGCACCGCCATCGACGGCATCATCGACGGGGCGCCCCACAGCGGCTGCGAACTGCCCGATAACGCCCACGAGAAAACGCTGCTGTTCATTGCCACGGGCGGAACGGAAGAGATGGTCAAGGATTATGTCGGGATCTTTCCCCGCCCCGTCCTGCTGCTGAGCGACGGCCTGCACAATTCTTTCGCCGCCTCGTTCGAGATCCAGACCTACCTGTCGCAGCTGGGCATCGCCAGTACGCTCTTCAATGCGCCCCTCGACTACGACCCGGCCTTTTTCGAGCAGTTGGAACAGGATCTTTTCTGCGATGCGGGCGGTTCCCTCACCCTGACGCCTTCCGATCCGCTCCCGAAATTCTCCAAGAGCGTGCTCAAGGCGTTCGAGCGGACGAAGATCGGCCTGGTCGGCGGCGCGAGCGGCTGGCTCATCTCCTCGGGCATTGACCGGGAAGCGGTCAGCAAGGCCTACGGAACCCGTTTCGAAGACATCCCGCTCAAGGAACTGGAAGATGAATTTGCCGCTACGGCGCCCACCGACGCGGAAGTCGGGCGTGTCCTGCGCCGGACGGAACGCTTCCTGACCGGCGACCGGACGCCCGAAGACCTGCGTGAAGCTACGCGGATGTATCTGGCGCTCAAGCGGATTTGCAGCCGCCACGAGTTGAATGCCTTTACCATGAAATGTTTCGGCATCCTGAGCAGCTGCCGCACGACGGCCTGCCTGGCCATGGCCCTGCTCAACGACGAAGGCATCGTCGCCGGATGCGAGGGGGACATTCCGGCCCTGTGGACCATGCTCTATGCAAAATATGCGTATGGCGAAGCGGCCTTCATGGCCAATCCCGCCTCGTCCAACCGGAAAGAATGCACCATCGACTTCGCGCATTGCACCATTTCCCTGTCCATGGTTCACGGCTACCGCCTGCCCTCGCATTTCGAATCGCAGTCGGGCATCGGCATCGCGGGCAGCGTGCCGAGCGGCCGCTACCGGATCGTCAAGATTTCAGGAAAGGACCTGGACCAGTTCTACGAGACGGAAGGCGACCTGATCATGAACACCAACATCCCGCAGCGCTGCCGCACGCAGATCCGCTTCCGCTTCGCCTCGGAAGCGGAATTCGAACGCTTTATGCGGGTGAGCAAAGGAAATCACATAATTCTGTGTAAAGCTTCTGGACAGGGAGGCCCATTACGTTGAAGTACGAGCCCCGGATCGCGGTGATCCCCACATAGCCGATCCATTCCTGAATCCCATAGGCACCGGCCTTGTCAAAGGGCCGGTATTGTTCTATATAATAGCGGATTTCGTGCTCGCTCAGCGTTTTGAAATCCACTTCCGTGGTGTCGCTGAACGTATGGGTCTTCCCGCAGGTCCTGAGGGCCATTCCCGTAATGACGGCGTGTGTCCGGCCCGAGAGGGCGCGGAGCATCGCCGCCGCATCTTCCGCATCACGGGGCTTTCCCAGGACTTTTTCGTCGAGGAAGACCAGCGTGTCGGCCGTAATCAGGACCTCGTCCGGCCGGAGTTCCCGGTGGAAGGTCTCGGACTTGTGCCGGGCCAGGAAGGCGGGGATTTCCGTGTGCGGCATGCCCGCGCTGTAGGCTTCCCGCTCGTCTTTTCCCGGCTCGACGGAAAACGCGATGTCCAGTCCCTTGAGCAGCTCCCGCCGCCGCGGCGACGCAGAGGCAAGCGTAAAAGTATAGTTTTCAAACATAGCTACTGGGCGTTCCGGCCGGTCATACCGGCAAATCTCGTGATGTTGTCGGGGTGGCTGCCCTTCCAGGGGTCTTTCGGATCGAATTTCCAGGCGTCCTGCGACTTGAGGACGTGTTCGACCAGGTCGCGGATGCAGCCGCGGCCGCCGTTATACTGCGACACGAGGTCGGCGGCGGCGCGCACTTCGGCCACAGCGTCGGCCGGGCACACACCCAGGCCGGCCGCTTCGATGGCCGGAATGTCGGGAATGTCGTCGCCGACATAGGCCACCTGCGACGGCTCCAGGCCGACGGCTCTGCAGAAATGCCGGAAATCTTCCGCTTTGTCCTTGCAGAGCATATACAGGTATTTGTCGGTGATGCCCAGCGAACGGGCCCGGTGCAGCAGGCTCTGCGACACGCCGCCGGTGATGAAGGCACAGGGGAAGTCGTTGTCCACGGCCGTGCGTACGGCAAAGCAGTCTTTGGAATTGAACTGGCGCAGCAGATCGCCGTCGGGCATCGCCAGGACCAGTCCGTCGGTGAAGACGCCGTCCACGTCGAAGGCGAAGGCCTTGATATCTTCAAATCGAGTCATAGGCCGCAAAGATAGCGATATTCTTCGTATATTTGTATTTTAGACGAAGGCTTTCAGCCGCCCGGCCTCCACGGTAAAATGGATCTCGAGGCCGGCGTAGGTGAAGCCGTAGATGCGCTTGGGATCAGGATGGGCGGCGTGGTAGGCCGGACGCGGATCCTGGGCGAGGATTTCTCGAAGGGCCGACTGTTGCGACGACGAGAGCCGTTCCGCCAGTTCCGGTGCCAATTCCACCTCGAGAAGCTGCTGCGCATGGGTGCCGACAAAACCGTCGGAAGCTTCCGGATGGGCGTCCACGCCGGGCAGATAGGGTTTGATGTCATAGATCGGCGTCCCGTCCATCAGGTCGGCGCCGGAGACGATGAGCACGCGGCCGTTTGCGCCGTCTTCTTCAATACTTTCAAGCCGCACCGACGACAGGCCGATCGGATTCGGCCGGAAAGGCGAACGCGTGGCAAACACTCCCATCCGCACATTCCCGCCCAGCCGCGGCGGCCTGACCGTCGGCGACCAGTGGAACTCCGACCCGGGCCGGGTCGGAGTTCCACTGGTCGCCGAAAAACCCCAGATCAGCCAGATATGGGAGAAACCCTCGAGGCCGCGGAGTGCTTCGGGCACGCGGTAGGCGGGCTCGAAAACAATCTTCGACCGCAGCGAAGGCGCCAGTCCCGCCTGCCGCGGCAGGCCGAACTTCGTCGGGAAATCGTTGCGGATCCGGGCGATGACCTCCAATTCCATACTTGCAAAGATACAAAATTATTATCTTTGCAGCTAAATGGCTTCCTATCTGCAGATCGAAAACATTTCCAAGTCGTACGGGCCGAAAGTCCTGTTCGACCATATCGGTTTCAATATCAACGAGGGCGACAAGATCGCGCTGATTGCGCCCAATGGAAGCGGAAAGACTTCACTGATGCGGATCCTGGCCGGGAAGGACAAATCCGATTCGGGCGGAAAAATCCTCTTCCTCAAGGATATCCGCATCGCCTTCCTGGAACAGGACTACCCTTTCAACCCCGACGCCACGCTCCTTGACCAGGTGCTAGGCGGCAGTACGCGCTTCCTCGCGCACCTCGACGAAGCCGGTCGTTTTGAATACGAGCACCGCATCGTCCGCCTGCTGACCGACTTCGGCCTGCGGCCGGACCAGCGGATGCGCGAGCTTTCCGGCGGCGAGGTCAAACGTGTCGCCCTCACGGAGGTGCTCGCCACGGAAGCCGATTTCCTGATCCTCGACGAGCCGACCAACCACCTGGACACCGATGCGATCGAGTATCTGGAGAATTATCTGAAACGTTCCCGCTGCACCCTGTTCATGGTCACCCACGACCGTTATTTCCTCGACCGCGTCTGCAATTGCGTGATGGAACTCGACCACGGCCAGATCTATATCTATAAGGGTGACTACGAGAACTATCTGGAGAAACGCGCCGAGCGCATCGCCAACTACAACGCCGAGACCGACAAGGTGCGCAACCTCCTGCGGCGCGAACTCGAATGGATGCACGCCACCCCCTGCGCCCGCAGCGGCAAGGCCAAATACCGCAAGCAGGCCTTCTGGGAATTGAAAGGCCGGGCCGAACAGGCATACACCGTCCGCCAGGTCTCGATGGAGGCCCTCGAAGGCGCCACCCGCCTGGGTACCAAGATCATCGACTGCTACGACGTGACGTTCGCCTATGGCGACGGCGGAGCCTTATTAAAGGATTTCAGCTACAAATTCCAACGCTACGACCGGATCGGCATCGTGGGACGGAACGGCATCGGCAAAAGTACGTTCATCGACCTGCTGACCGGCGCACTGGAACCGACCGCGGGCCGGATCGAACGGGGCGAATCGCTCAAGATCGGCTACTATCACCAGAAAGGCCTCCAGTTCGAGGAAGACCAGACCGTGCTGGAGACCATCCGCAACACCAGCCTGCTGGAACAGTTCCTCTTCCCCCACGACATGTGGAACAACCCCGTCGCCCGCCTCTCCGGCGGCGAACGCCGCCGGCTCTACCTGCTCACCATCCTGATCCAACAGCCCAACCTGCTGATCCTTGACGAACCGACCAACGACCTGGATATCGTGACCCTCAACATCCTGGAGGAATACCTGCTCGATTTCAAAGGCTCCCTGATCGTCGTCTCCCACGACCGGCACTTCCTCGACCGGGTGACCGACCACCTGCTGGTCTTCTGCGGCGACGGCCAGGTCAAAGACTTCATCGGCGGCTACACCGAATACCGCACGTTCATCAAGGACTATGAGGCGGAACAGCGGAAGCGAAAGAGCGGAGCTGCGGGTGGCTTTTCGGGTCGCGAGCATCCTTCTGCGAGCGCAGCGAAAAGCCAGGGCAGCGGAGCGGCGGGGAAGAAACGCCTCTCGTACAAGGAACAGCGCGAATTCGAACAGATCGAATCGGAACTGGAACGGCTCAACGCCGAAAAAACGGCCCTCGAAGCCCTCCTCTCCAGCCCCGACGCCCCCTACGAACAGATCCGCACAGCCTCAGAGCGCTACGAAGCCCTCAAGCAGGAAATTGACGAAAAAGAAACCCGCTGGCTTGAACTAAGCTTGTAACAATTTGTTATCTTTGCGGTCAGAAAAAAGTTCTATCTAATACCGCAATGAAAAAGATGATTTTTCTGCTCGCGGCAGCGGGGCTTGTCGTAGCCTCCTGCGGCACCAAACAGCCGGGCAAGGTCTCCGGCATCAACTACGACTACATGGACACGACGGTCAAGGCCGGTGACGATTTCGCCGAGTATGCCACGGGGCACTGGGGTGATTTCAATCCGCAACCGCCGGAGTATCCTTCCTGGGGCGCCTTCACCAAACTCGGTGAGGAGAACACCAAGACCCTGGCCGGCCTGATCCAGGAAATCGCTGCCCGGGACAACGAAAAAGGCAGCATCGCCCAGAAGATCGGCGACCTCTATAACATGGCCATGGATTCCACCCGCCTGAATGCCGAGGGCGCCGCCCCGCTCAAGGCGCATCTGGCCGAAATCGACGCGATCAAGACCCGCGAAGAACTCCTGAAGCACTGCGCCACGGAGCATGACAACCTGCTGTTCAGCCTGTATGTGGGTGCGGATGAAAAAGACTCCGACAACAACATCGTCGCCATCGGCCAGGGTGGCCTGACCCTCCGCAACAAGGAGTATTATTCTTCCAAGGACGCCCAGAACGTGAAAGTCCGCGAAGCCACGAAGGAGCACATGAAGAACCTCTTCGTGCTGGCCGGCTATCCGGAGAAAGAGGCTGCCGACAAGGTCGCCCGCATCTGGGCGCTCGAGACCGAGCTGGCCGCCAGCCACTACTCCATGGAAGAGCAGCGGATTCCCGAAAAGAACTACCACAAGATGAGCGTCGAGGAACTGGCGAAGACCTGCGCGCCGTTCGACTGGAAAGCATATCTGAAGGACTACCGTTACAACAAGACCACGGAAGTCGATCTCGGCCAGCCCGAACCGGTGGCCAAGGCCTGCAGCCTGCTGATGACCGCACCGCTCGAGACCCTCAAGGACGTCTATCGCTGGCAGATCATCAGCGGAGGCTCCTCCCTCCTGTCCGACGATTTCATCCAGGAGAATTTCGAATACAGCCGCAAGATCTACGGCACCCAGGAGATCACCCCGCGCTGGAAACGCGCTGTGGGCCTGGTGGACGGCCTGATGTCCGACGCCGTCGGCCAGATGTACGTGGAGAAGTATTTCCCGCCGGAGGCCAAGACCGAGATGGTCGAGCTGGTCGGCAAGCTCCAGAAGTCGCTGGGTGAACGCATCCAGGCCCAGGAGTGGATGACCGAAGAGACCAAGGCCAAGGCCCTCGACAAACTGGCCGCCTTCACGGTCAAGGTGGGCTACCCCGACAAATGGGACGACCTGACGCCCCTGGTGATCGATCCGGCGAAATCCCTCTATGAGAATGCCCGTGCCGCTTCCGAATTCTACTGGAACCTGAGCTACGACAAACGCTACAACAAGCCGGTTGACAAGAGTGAATGGCTGATGCCGGCCCAGATGGTCAACGCCTACTACAACCCGACCACCAACGAGATCTGCTTCCCGGCCGGTATCCTGCAGCCGCCGTTCTTCAACATGAACGCCGACGCTGCCGCCAACTACGGCGCCATCGGTGTGGTGATCGGCCACGAGATGACCCACGGCTTCGACGACCAGGGCCGTCTCTACACGAAGGAAGGCAACCTGCAGAACTGGTGGACCGAGGCCGACGCCGAAGGATTCAAGAAACCTTGCGACGCCATGGTCGAATACTTCAACAGCCTCTGGGTGATTCCGAATGACCTGCACGCCAACGGTGCCCTCACCCTGGGCGAAAACCTGGCCGACCACGGTGGCCTGAACATCGCCTACAATGCCTTCCAGATGTGGCAGAAAGAACACGGCCGTCTGAAAGACGACCAGGGCTTCACGCCGGAGCAGCGCTTCTTCCTGGCCTATGCCAATGTCTGGGCCGGCAGCACCTCCGAAGAGATGCTCCGCTATATGACCATGACGGACGTCCATTCGGCACACCACCTCCGCATCAACGGCGGCCTGGCCCAGTGCGACTACTGGTACGACGCCTTCGGCATCCAGCCCGGCGACGCCCTCTATGTAGCCCCCGAAAACCGCGTCCGCGTCTGGTAAGACGGCGCTGGCCCGTGATTTGCAGCGGTCTGCCGGTGGCAGACCGCTCTTTTTATCTGAAAATACGTATATTTGCACCTTATGAAAAAAAGACCTACCGTTGCACTGATTTACGACTTCGACGGGACGCTCTCGCCGGGCAACATGCAGGAATTCGGCTTCATCCAGGCCATCGGGCAGACGCCCGATGAATTCTGGAGCAAGAGCAACAGCGTGCCCGACGGCCAGGAAGTCAGCAGCATCCTTTCCTATATGAAGCTGATGATCGATGAAGCCCGCAAGAAGGGCATCTCGCTCACCCGCGATTCATTCGTTTCGTTCGGCAAGCATATCCAGCTTTACGAAGGTGTGCAGCAGTGGTTCGCCCTGATCAACGAATACGGATGCCGGCACGGTGTAACCATTGAGCACTACATCAATTCGTCCGGGCAGACCGAACTGATCGAAGGCACCTCCATCGCGAAGGAGTTCAAGAAAATCTTCGCCTGCTCGTTCTGGTACGACGAAAACGGCGTGGCCGTCTGGCCGGCCGTGGCGGTGGACTACACCGGCAAGACGCAGTTCCTCTTCAAGATCGCCAAGGGCATCATGGACATCAGCGACAACACGAAAGTCAACGAGAGCCAGAAGGAAGACGACAAACCGATTCCGTTCAGCCACATGATCTACCTGGGCGACGGAACGACCGATATCCCCTGCATGAAGATCGTCAAGATGTTCGGCGGCAATTCGATCGCCGTCTATTCGCCGGATAACCCCAAGCAGAAGGACACGGCCCGCAAACTACTCCGGCAGGACCGGGTGAACTTCATCTGCGAAGCGGATTACCGGGTCGGCGGACAGATCTACAACGTGGTCACCACCATCATCGACAAGATCAAGGCGGAGAATGACTTCCACACGCTCCAGCGCAAAAACCGGAGAGACCGCCGATGAAGCCCGCCGCCCGTATCTTCCGGATCTTCCTGTTCGTCGCTTATGTCTGCGCCGTCGCCTGGCTGTGCTTCGGCGAATTCAAGCCGGACCCCGATATGCCGCGCCGCTTGTGGGGCATTCCCATGGACAAGGTCGTCCATTTCCTGATGTTCCTCCCCTTCCCTGTCCTGGGCACGCTGGCCTGTGAGAACCGGTCCTGGTGGCGTTCCCTGAGCCTGATGACCGTGCTGGCGAATCTGATCGCCTTCAGCTTCGAACACCTGCAGAGCCGCCTCACCACACACCGCGTCACCGACCCCTCCGACCTGAACGCCAACCTGCTGGGCATCACCCTCGGCCTGCTGATCGCCATCGTCATCGGCCTTCTTTCCAAGAAGAAATAAGCATTACTCTTTCGGCACTATTGCTTATCCCCGAGGGGTATATGCTTTGAAGACCGTCTCGCCAAGGCGAGACCCCTCCCACCGCTACGCGGCGGGCCCCTCCCTCTAATAGCCGAGGGTGGCTAAGGTCTTCAAAGCATATACCCCTCGGGGATAAAAGCGAAATCAGCTACAGCGGGAAGGTGCGGCTGATCGGGAAGAGGCCGTAGAGGCCGCCGGTATGGATGAAGAGGATGTTTTCCGACGAGCGGAGACGGCCGCCCTCCTTGAGCTCGTTCACCATGCCATACGTAGCCTTTCCGGTATAGACCGGGTCGAAGACCGTACCTTCGAGCCGGGCCATGCGGCGGATGTGCTCGAGTTCCTCCGGACGGCTCAGGGCATAGCCGATGCCGACATACTCTTCGAAAAATTCAAAAACGCCCGGCTTGAGCGAAGCCGCCCACCTGCACGCTTCCTGCTCGGAGATTTCTCCCTGCGCAACAAGATACGGCAGCGCGTCACGCGAGATGCGCGCCGCAATGTCCTGGAAATATGCCGCATCGTCACAGACGCACACGCCGATGACCCGTTTCCCGTAGCCGTGGATGAGATTGGCCAGCTGCAGGCCGGCCAGCGTACCGCCGGAGCCCGTGGCGACAAGCACCGTGTCGAAACGGACGCCCATTTCCTTCTCCTGCGCCACGATTTCCTTCATGGCGAAATAATAGCCCAGCACGCCGACGCCGAAAGAAGCGCCTTCCGGAATGATGTACGGCTTGTAGCCCTGCGCCGCGTAGCCGTCGGCCATTTCCTGCATGATGTCGCCGCGATGGTCGCGGTATTCGTCCCGCGTGCAGAAGCGCACGTCGGCCCCCATCAGCCGGTCGAGGAAGTAGTTGCCTTCCACCGGCGGTTCCTCGCTGATCCGGAGCAGCACGGCCGCCTTGAGGCCCAGGTGGGCCGCCACCGCGACAGTGGCCCGGCAATGGTTGGACTGGATGCCGCCGCAGGTGATCAGCAGGTTGCAGCCCTGTTCGAGGGCCTCCTGCACGGCGAATTCCAGTTTGCGGATCTTGTTGCCCGACCATTCGCTGCCGGTCTGGTCGTCGCGTTTGACATAGATATTCTTACCACATTCGTCCGACCAGCGGGAAAGACGCTGAATTTTCGTCGGAAGATTAGCCAGGGCCAGTTTTTTCATGATTCGTACCGATTTTTGAAATGGATTTCTGACAAATATACGTATTTTTGTAGGATAATCCTTGGAAAAACCATCACACGATATGAAACACCCCTTCTTTGCGCTCTTTCTTGCCCTGACCCTCCTGCTCCCGGTGCAGGCACGGGCCGCACGGGACAAGGAACTGGTTCCGATCGCCGATTCGATCAGCAACTATCTCCGGGAACGGACCACCGTCCGCAGTTATGTCTCCGTCGAAAAAGCCACGGTCCTGAAAGACGGCACCCTGCGCCTGACGCTCGGCCGCGGCCTGGTCGATTATCCGCTCCGCGACCAGGAGATCAAGGATATCCAGGCCATCGCCTCGGAACTGCTGCCGCGCAAGTATGCCCAGTACCGCAACAAACTCTCCCTCTACGCTGACAAGAAACCCATCGAATACTACAAGAGCCGCTACTTCAGCGGCAAGGCGCCCGCCACGGGACCGGTGAAGGAACACCGCAAATATGCGGGCCAGTACCACGACAAACTCGCCGCCCCGCTTGTGCGGCGCATGGACGCGGCCGTCCGTCCGACCCGCGGCCTGCAGAACCGGCACATCGCCATGTGGCAGAGCCACGGCTGGTACTATGAACAGTCGCTCAAGCGCTGGGAATGGCAGCGCGCCCGCATCTTCGAAACGGTGGAAGACCTCTACACCCAGAGCTATGTGGTGCCCTTCCTCGTACCGATGCTCGAGAATGCCGGCGCCGTGGTGATGCTGCCCCGCGAACGCGACTGGAACACCCATGAGATCATCGTGGACAACGACGACAGCCGCTCCGGCTATTTCGAATCCGGATCCTGGGATGCGGCCATCGACTCGGGCTTCGCCAATCCCAAAGCTGCGTACCTGTACAAAGAGAATCCTTTCCGGATGGGTACGGCCCGCATCGCCACGACGGATCCGGACGGCGGCAGCAGCGCGGCCTGGCTGCCCATCATCCCTGAATCCGGGGAATACGCGGTCTATGTATCCTACCAGACGGTGAAGAACAGCACCACGGGCGCCCAGTACGAGGTCCGTCACAAGGGCGGCACGACCCGCTTCAGCGTCAACCAGCAGATGGGCGGCCGTACCTGGATCTACCTGGGACGCTTCCCCTTCGAGAAAGGGCGTCACAGCGACCAGGGCGTCTTCCTCTCGAACGTGGGCGACGGGCACAGCGCTGTGACCTGCGACGCCGTGAAGTTCGGCGGCGGCATGGGCAACATGGCCCGCAAGCCGGCCGAGGTGAAAGAGGGCGACTTCGACGTCGAGCCCGAGATCTCCGGCTATCCCCGTTTCACCGAAGGATCCCGCTACTGGCTGCAGTGGGCCGGTTTCAACGACACCATCTACTCGCGCAACCAGAACATGACCGACTACAATGACGACTACATGTCGCGCGGCCTGTGGGTGAACACCCTCTCCGACGGCTCCTATCTGAAGCCGGACAAGAAAGGATACAACATCCCGCTCGACCTGTCCTTCGCCTTCCACACCGATGCCGGAACGACGATGAACGACTCGATCGTCGGCACGCTGGCCATCTACACCCGCCTGTCGAACGACGAGGAGAAATACCCGAACGGCGAGGACCGCTCCCTGGGACGCGACATGACCGACATCATCCAGACCCAGATCGTGGGCGACATCCGGGCACTTTACGAACCGCAGTGGAGCCGCCGCCAGCTCTGGGACCGTTCCTATGCGGAAAGCCGGATGCCCGAGGTGCCCGGCATGCTGCTGGAACTCCTCTCCCACCAGAACCTGGCCGACATGCGCTACGGTCTGGACCCGAATTTCCGTTTCACGGTCTCGCGCGCCATCTACAAGGGCATGCTCAAGTTCCTGGCGTGGATCAATGATTTTGAATACACCGTCCAGCCGCTTCCCGTGAAGGATTTCGAAGTCCACCTCGGTGAAGAGGGCGACGCCGTGCTGAGCTGGTCGCCGGTCAGGGACCCGCTGGAAGCGACGGCAGACGCCACCGGCTATGTCCTGTACACCAGCGTTGACGGCGCCGGATTCGACAACGGCGTAGCACTGTCGGAAGCGCACGCCCAGGTCCCCGTCGAGAAAGGCCACCTCTACCGTTTCAAGGTGACGGCTTCCAATGAAGGCGGCGAGAGCTTCCCGAGCGAGACCCTCGCGCTGGGCGTCGTCGCCGAAGATGCGCCGACCGTGCTGGTCATCAACAACTTCGACCGCGTGAGCGCCCCGGTAAGCTTCGCCTCGAAAGACTCCACCTACGCCGGCTTCAACAACCGGATGGACGGCGGTGTCCCCTATCTCTACGACATCTCCTACATCGGCAACCAGCATGAGTTCCGCCGGGCCATCCCGTGGATGGACGATGACAGCGCGGGTTTCGGAGCCTCGGAGAGCAACTATGAGACCAAGGCCCTGGCCGGCAACAGTTTCGACTATCCGGCCGTGCACGGCAAAGCCTGGATGGCGGCCGGCTGTAATTTCGTGTCAGCCAGCCGCGGCGCCGTGGAAAACCACCGCATCGCGATGAACCACTACACGATGGCCGACCTGATCTGCGGCGAGCAGCTCACCACGCAGATCGGCCGCCGCGGCGCCAGCGAGCTCCGCTACGCGGTATTCCCGAAGGGCCTGCGCGAGCAGATCGAAGATTTCACCCGCGTAGGCGGCAATATCCTCGTCTCGGGCGCTTATGTCGGTTCGGATCTCTGGGAGCCCGTCTTCGATTTCGAACTCACGGACAGCCGCAAGGCCGACTACTTCGAACCGGCCCAGAAATTCGCCCAGGAAGTGCTCCACTACCGCTGGATGACCAACAACGCAGCTGTCACGGGCGAGGTCAAGGGCGTCCAGAACCCGCTCGGCATTCCCTACAAGAGCCGTTTCATCTTCAACACGGAACTCAACGACAAGCTGTACTGCGTGGAATCGCCCGACGGCCTCAGCCCCGAGGGACAAGGCGCTTACACCGTCTTTCGCTATGCAGAAAACAACATCTCGGCCGGTGTCGCTTACCAGGGTGACTACAAGACCGTCATCCTGGGCTTCCCGGTCGAGACGCTGGATACGCAGGAGCAGGTCGACTGCCTGATCGGCGAAGTCGCCCGCTTCTTCAAGCGTTAGAATTTCGAGAAATCAATTTCGGTGACGCCGGCGACGGACTCCAGTTTGAAGGAGTAAGCGCCGGCGGCATTGATTTCTACGGTATGCGTTCCGGCAGCGCTGTAATCGTGCCAGAGGGAGCTGCTGTAGCTTTCTTCCGCGCCGTCACCCCATTTCACACTGGCGGCCACACTGCTGCCCGTCAGGGTCGGGACCGTGAAACGGCTGGCCGAATGTTTGAAGACGAGCGTCTGCCCCAGATGGGGCATCTGCGAAACGGCGACCCCGCGCACCATCTCCCGGCAGGTGACCGTGACCGTACCCTTGCGGGCGGTACTCCGGTCGCTGGCCTCAACGCGGATGGCCAGCGTAGTCGTGCCTTTCTTGCCGGAGGTCGGCGACACCTGGATCCAGGGATCGGAAGCCGTGGCCGTCCAGCTGTAATTGGTGGTCAGGCTGACGTTCTGGCTTCCGCCCGCGTCTTTCATTTCGATGGAGGTGATATCGAAACTGATGAGCGGCTCTTCCTTTTCGCAGGAGGCCAGCAGGGGCAGGACAAAGGCTGCCACTGCGCAGATCAGGATATGGATCTTTTTCATTTGCTTCCCAATTTAAGTGTGAGGGTCAACTGTTCGTCCGCCCGTTTGAGCGTCAGGGTATAGCTGCCGGCCGGCAGCGAAGCCGAAGCGATCTTCAGGGCGGTCATCTCATAGGTGACGCCGTCGGTGACAGCGCCGGACGGACCGGTCAGGGTCCATTCCACCAGGTCCTTGGTCTCGATGAGGATGTCACCCGAGGTCTTGTTGAAGCTGAACGAAGTCACATCGGCCAGCTTCGTATCGTCCGTGACCGGGATTTCAGCCGTGATGTCGGTGGCGGTCAAGTCGTAATGCGGGAACTCCCACACACCATCCGGCCATTCGTCGCTGCGGTACATCAGGCAGACCTTGTCGCCTTCGAGCGGATACGACTGCATGAAGCAGCTGATGGAAGAATAGCCCCGGCCGCTGCCGGCTTTCAGGGAATTGAACGTGCTCACGCTGCTGATATTCTCCTTGACCCTGCCGTCTTTGTCGCACAGGACGATGACATATTCTCCGGTGAAGGGATACAGGCCGCCGTTGTAGAGGAAGCCCGCCTTCATCGTGAAGGACTTGTGCGGACGGATGGTTTCGGAAGGCGTCAGGCCGTTATAGACCGTGCCGCTGCTGCTGGAAGTTCCCGCCTGGTAATAGAGGTAGGAACGGGGCGAACCGCCCTCCCCTTCCTTGGGTTTGAGCCCGAACACGGCACCGTGGTTGAGCACATATTTGCGATTCTCGCTGGGCGTGAAGGCCGACAGGGCATAGTAGCCGTTGCTCGAGCCGCCCCAGCCCCAGTTGACGCTCAGGTAGTCGTTCTCATCGTAGCCGTCCACCAGGAAAGCGTGTCCGCCGCCTTCGCGGCGGGCGGAGTAGAGAATCGGACGCGCCTGCAGTTCCTCCTTGAGCATATCGAGCCATTCGGCGTCGGAGAAGAGGGCGCGCTTGTAATAGTATGTCCCCGGATCGAAACCGAAGTAGGTGACGCCGCAGCCGGCCATTTTCTGGGTGCTGGCGCTGGTGGACTCGTCGAACTTGGCCTGGACGGCCACGCCGCAGTCATAGACCAGGTGTGCCACGGCGGCGCCTTCGGCCTCGGTGTAGCCGTCGGCGTAGTTGTATTTGATCTTGTCCCATTCATAGGGATCGCCCAGGTCATAACCGGGAATCTGGCAGGTCGTGCCATTGTCCATATCGTAGCTGTAGGACTCGAGCGTTCCCTCGCCCTTGGCCGGATAACCGTAGAAGCGCATGATCATGCCCATGGCCAGCGGTACGCAGCCGATGACGGCGTGCTTGCCGTCCACCATCGGGGTGAGGCTGTTGAAGGGCGCGCCCTGCGACCAGGTCGGAGTCTCGTGCTTGAGGACCGGCTGATAGGAAGTGGCGCCCACCTTGGTCGTTACCAGCAGGTCGATCCAGGCCGCGACGGCAGTGGCCGGGCGGCGCTGTTCGCTGCGGACGAAGGCGACCTGTTCTTCGAGGTCGTCCAACCATTCCCGGAGGTTCTCGGGCATATCCTGCTCCGTACCGAAATTGCGGTCATACGAGTAGGCCAGCACCGGACGGCAGGCATCGTCCCCGGCGATGATCACGAATCCGCCGCCCGCCCGGTTGAAGATGCGGTAGGCAGGTTCCGCCTCACCGGCCTTGGTCAGCGGCGCGCTGGACAGGCTGACCTGGGTGACAGGCGCCATTCGGCGAGAAAAATTGCGGTCGTGCTGGAAAAACGCGCGCGCCGCGTCCAGCGCCCGCACGGCGTCGACAGGTTCAGCGGCGAGCGGAAGGGCCGTCAGCAGGAGAACGGCCAGCAACACAAAGCTTTTCAGTTGTTTCATCGGCAACCTCCCCTACATGCTCCGGACAAAGATTTCGAGTACCCGGCCTTTGAGTTCACGCCATTTGCCGGCAACCATCGCGAAGAAACTGTCGGTCTGGTTGTTGAGCAATTCGGCCACGGCTTCTTCCCGACCTTCGGCCGGCAGGGCCTTGACTTTCTCCTGCAGGGCCTTGTCCTGCTCGAACATCATTTCTTCGAAGAGGGCCCGCTGGGGCTCGAGAACCTTGCGGGTCTTGTCCCAGTAGATCGTGGCGATGCGGTTGGTCTCGCGGAAAGCCCAGACGGCCGCCTCGGGCCGGTAGCTGTTCTGGCCGCAATGGCCCAGTTCCACGGGCAGGCGCGTGGCGCCCGCATAGATCGGGAAGCGCGGGCTCTGGCCCGGGTTGTCGAGGGAGAACCACAGCACGCCGCCCACTTCGTCGGGCAGCCAGTCGCGGCACTGGGCAATCCAGGAATAGGAGCACTGGATCACGGCAATCGTGCGGCGGTTGGTCACGGTGCCGGGGGCAATCTGGTTGAGCATCGCGCGCACATCGGCCGACATCCAGTTGGAAATCGGAGTCACCTCTTCGTCATATTCGGTGTAACGGGCATCGGGATACGGCGGGCCGTTGGGGTCCTTGATGCGCCGGTGCGCCTTGATCTTCAGATTCTTGCCCATATCGAGATCCGTGCCTTCATAGGTCTCGCGGTAGAAGGCGAGCACGCGTTCCGGAGAAACCTTGCCTTCGGGTTTGACCGAGAACGGCAGTTCTTCGTCATCCAGGGAAAGGCCGAGCGAAGGAGCCAGGGTGCTGAGCACGAACCACTCGCGCACCGAAAACGGCTTGCGCTTGGCGTCGCCCACGACTTTCCAGAACTTCAGCGGGCCTTTGCCATCCCACAGGCCGAGGGCCTTGGCTTTCTTCTTCAGGTCTTTGCAGTACATGAAATGGTCGGGATCGTCGAAATCGATGGCGCCGATGCGTGAGATGTTGGCCGAGATGCCCACGTGGTCGTCGGGAATGCGCTGGGCAGCCCAGATGGCACCGGGTTCGCCCGGGCCGGGGCCGTTGATCTCAAACTGCCAGACCTCGTTCGGGTCGGCGACGGTCAGGCACTCGCCCCAGTCGGCATAGCCATATTTCTCGGCCATCTCCCCCATCAGGCGGATGGCGTCGCGGGCATTGTCGCAGTACTGGAGGGCCAGCCGCTCGAGTTCTTCAATCCAGAACACGCCGTTGCGGTTGAGCAGGTCGCGGTTGCCGTCGAAGGTCGTCTCGCCGATGGCCAGCTGCTTCTCGTTCATGCAGGGATAGGCGGTATTGACGAAACGGTAGGTCTGGAGCGCCGGCGGTACGATCCGCCCGGTCTCATAGACGCCGCGGGTGTCCCAGGGTTCTTCCTTGTGGAGGACATTGAAGAAATAGGGCTCGGTCTCACCCGGCGCAAACGTCTTGCGCGGCTCGATGGTCACGAAGGTCCGGTAATAGGAGTCGCAGCAGTGCGCCGTCATCACCGACCCGTCCGTGGAAGCTTTCTTGCCGACCATGATGGACGTACAGGCATCGCCCGAAGGGGCGGCGAAAAGCAGCAGGGCGGCCGCAGCGACGATACAGTTATTGAGCAGTTTCATGTTGCGGTAATTTATGGATTTTGATATTGAATACAGCATAGACAATGGCGATCAGCGGCGTAATGAAGCAGAAGATCGCAAAGGGGAAATAAGCCAGCGTCGCCACGCCCAGCACGCTGGACTGGACCACGGCGCAGGTATTCCAGGGCACCAGCACCGAACTGACCGTCGCCGAATCCTCAAGGGTACGGCTCAGTACCTCCGGCGCCAGGCCGAAACGCTTGTACGTATCTTTGAACATGCTGCCGGGCAGGAGGATGGCCATAAACTGGTCGGACAGGGTCAGATTGCAGAAAATGCAGCTCAGGACCGTGGCTGTCACCAGGCCGCCGTTGCGCCGTACCCGGGAAATGATAGCCGTCGTGATGCGTTCCACCATGCCGCAAGCCGAAAGGCAGCCGCCGAAAAGCATGACGGCGATGATGATCCAGACCGTATTGACCATGCCGCCCATGCCGCTGGTCGAAGCCAGGCGGGAGATGAGGGGGTCACCGGCCTCGATCGACACCGGCGAGGACATCATCTTCATGAGCGAGCCGAAAAAGCGGCGGAACCCGTCCACGTCGGCCCCCACGATCTGGTCGATGATCTGCGGCTGGGCGAAGAAGGCCAGGATGCCGCCGGCAAGCGCCGAAAGGGAGAGCGTGACCAGCGCCGGAACCTTCAGGACAATCATCACAATGGTCAGGACCGGCACCAACAGGTACCAGGGCGAGATCCGGAAGGTCTCCTGCAGGGCATCCAGTTGCTGGTTGATCTCCACGCCGGAAGAGACGGGCAGCACGAAACCCACGATCCCGTAAACCAGCAGGCAGATGATCAGGGCAGGCAAAGTGGTGAGCAGCGTATAGCGGACATGGGTGTAGAGATTGACGCCCGCGATGGAGGCCGAAAGGTTGGTCGTATCGCTCAGGGGCGAGACCTTGTCGCCCAGATAGGCACCGGAGATGATGGCGCCGGCCAGCCAGCCGGCCGGAATGCCGATGAAGGATCCGGCGCCGAACAGTGCCACGCCGATCGTCCCCACCGTGGTCCAGGAACTGCCGGCCAGCAGGGACACGAAAGCACACAGCAGGAAGGAAAGCACGATGAAAATCCGGGGATGGATCAGTTTCAGGCCATACCAGATCATCGTCGGCACGATGCCCGAAAGCATCCAGGTTGCCGTCAGGGCGCCGATGGAAAGCAGGATGATGACGGCGGCGCTGGTTGACTTGAGGTTACTGCCCACCTTGTCTTCGAATTCGCTCCAGGGGACCTTCAGGCCGTAGAGGCCGATCAGGCAGGTGATGACCGCCGCGCCGAAAATGGCAATCTGCGACGGTCCGCTCGTGAGTTCGTCACCGAAAATGCTTACGCCGATCATCAACAGGGCGATCAAGCTAAGCACCGGGACCAGCGAGAGGAGGAGTCCGGGCTTCTTCATGGATTACAGCATTTTTTTCTTGCGGAAGATCAGGAAGACCAGCAGCACGATCAGCAGCATGGCCACCAGGATGATGATCATGTCCCATACGCCTCCGACCAGCGGCAGCTTGATGTTCATGCCGTAGAAGCTCGCGATGAGCGTGGGCGGCATCAGCAGGAGCGAGACCAGCGTGAAGATTTTCATAATCTTGTTCTGGTCGAGCTCGATCAGACCGAGCACGGTGTTCTGGAGGTATTCGAGTCTTTCGAAACTGAAGTCGGTATGGTTGATCAGCGACGAAATGTCCTTGAGCAGGATGCCCAGCTTGCCGTTGATCACGTCGGGCGTCTTGTCGCTGCGCAGGATGCTCGAGATCATGCGCTGTTTGTCCACGATGTTCTCACGTACCAGCATCGTGTTTTCCTGCAGCTGGTTGATATCCAGCAGGAACTCTTCGTTGACATCCTCGCCCAGGCTCACGCGCTTGCTGTACTGGCCGATCTCCTTCGACATGAGCTCGATCATGTCGGCGTCCAGGTCGATACGGTTCTCCAGGATGCCCACCAGCACGTGGAATCCCGTGGGATAGAGCTTGGAGTTGAAGAGGATACGCCGCTGGATGTCGGTAAAGCTGCGCAGGGGGACCTGCCGGATGGAGGTGATGGTATGGCCCGTCAGCACGAAGGAGACACTCTCCATCGTGTAGTTTTCAGCGCTCGGAATCAGGAAGTTCGTATTGGCGAAGATCGCATCGACCGTCTCGCTGTAGCGGGAGGAGCTTTCGATCTCCTCAGCTTGCGCCCGGCTTTGCAGGGTGGTATGCAGGAAGGATTCCACGGCCCGCTTCTCTTCGCCGGTGGGCGAAAAGAGGTCGAGCCACAGGGCGTCTTCCAAAGAAATCTTTTTCAGGATCCCGAGGGATTCGGAAACTTCCGCCTGTCCGTTGAGATTGTAAAAGACTTTGATCATCTTCCTCCTGCATATTGGACAAAGATACGAAGAAAATTTTATTTATCCGCATCTTTGGCCCGGAAAAGCCACATGCCGAAGAAGGTGAGCAGGCCGTTGACGATCAGCAGGGTGAAACCCAGGTCGAAGCCCAGGTAGCGCTTGCTCAGCAGGTTGAACACCAGGCAGAGCACCGGGGCGGCCACGGCGATCCAGGGCGTAGCGCCGTCGCGGACCCTGGTTTTGGTCAGGATTCCGAAGAAAAACATGCCCAGCAGCGGCCCGTAGGTATAGGAGGCCAGCTTATAGACGAGGTTGACCACCGCATCGCTGCTGACGATGTAGAGCACCACGATGATCAGCAGGAAGAGCAGGGCCACGCCGGCGTGCACCCGCTTGCGGATGGACTCCTTGCGGGCGTCGTCCAGGTCGGTCCGGCTGTTGAAGCCCAGGAAATCCACGCAGAACGACGTGGTGAGCGAGGTCATCGCCGCACCCGCGCTCGGATACGAAGCGGAGATCAGGCCGATCAGGAAGAAGATGCCCACACCCACCCCGAAATACTGGCTGGCGATGGTCGGGAACAGTTCGTCGGTCTTGGTGATCCCGAGGGCCTCGAAGCCGCCCAGGCTCTGGGCATAAACGCACAGCAGCGCACCCATCAGCACGAAGAAGAAATTGGCCACCACGATGATGATGGAGGTGGTGTACATATTCTTCTGGGCTTCCTTGATATTCTTGCAGGCCAGGTTCTTCTGCATCATCGCCTGGTCGAGGCCGGTCATGGCGATGGTCACGAAAACACCCGAAATGAACTGCTTGACCGCATTGGTCCCGTGGCTCCAGTCCCAGTCGAACCAACTCGTGAAGGTCCGGCCGAAGCCCACGGTCCCGGCATTCTCATTGACGGTGCTTCCCACCACCGAGAACATCTGGCCGAAACTCCAGCCCATGTTCCGGCAGATATAGTAGATGGTCAGGCCGACGGCCAGCAGCATGAACGTGGTCTGCAGCACGTCGGTCCAGATGATGGTCTTCACACCGCCCTTGTAGGTATAGAGGTAGAGCAGGACCAGGAAGATGGCCGTAATGACGGCAAACAGCAGCACAGGTGACATCCCGGCCGTCAGCGACTTGGGCATGAAGGCGAAGAACACGACGATCACCACGAAGATCCGGACGGCGGCGCCCAGGATGCGCGAGACCATGAAGACGGTCGTCCCGGTCTTGTGCGACCTGGGCCCGAAACGTTCCCCGAGATACGTATAGATCGAGGTCAGGTTCATCTTGTAATAGAGCGGCAGCAGCACCTTGGCGATGATGATGTAACCACCCACAAAACCCAGAACCAGCGGCATATAGAAGAAATTCTGGACCCAGACGTTGCCCGGCACGGAAATGAAGGTCACGCCGGAGATGGAGGCGCCGATCATGCCGTAGGCCACCACGGGCCACGGGGCTTTCCTGTCGCCGGAAAAGAAGGAATTGGAACCGGCTTTGCGCCCCGTCAGCCAGGAAATCAGGAACAGGAGCGCGGTATAGGCGGCGAAGGCCGCCAGGAACCAAACAAAGGGGAATTCGTGTCGCATCGGATCAGGGATTAAAGAGTTGTCGGTTGGCGATCGAGCGGCCCAGGGTCAGCTCGTCGGTGTATTCGAGATCGTCGCCAAAGCCTACGCCGCGTGCGATGGCGGTGACTTTGACGGGAAAACGGGAAATCTGTTTGTAGAGATAGTAGGCGGTCGTCTCTCCTTCCATGCTGGTGCTCAGGGCCATGACGACTTCTGAAATCGTTCCGGCCTCCAGGCGGTCCACCAGTTCGCGGATGCGCAGGTCGCCGGGGCCGATGCCGTCGATCGGGGAAATGATGCCGCCCAGGATGTGGTAGAGGCCGCTGTACTGGCCGGTATTCTCGATGCTGAGCACATCGCGCAAGCTTTCAACCACGCAGACGACCGTCCGGTCGCGGCGCGTATCGCTGCAGACCGGGCAGTATCCGTCGTCGGAAATCATGCCGCAGACGGGGCAGTGGCGGATGTCGCGCTTGAGGCGCACCAGGGCGCCGGTGAACTGCTCTACGTTTTCGCGGGGCTCGCCAAGCAGGTGCAGGGCCAGCCGGAGCGCCGTGCGGCGCCCGATGCCCGGCAGCGTGGCGAGCTGGTCCACGGCCTCTTCCAGCAGCGCAGAGGAATAGTTCCGGCGAAACATCAGCGGGCTCCCCTACTTGCGTTTGTCAGGATTCTCCGCGAAATAGGTATCGACGGCACTGCGGACGGAACCGTAGCGCAGCAGCATGGCCTTGGCCTCGCCGTAGTCCTCGATACCGGTCTCGTCCATGATCATCTTGGTACCGCGGTCCACCAGCTTCTTGTTGGTCAGCTGCATGTCCACCATCTTGTTGCCCTTGACGTGGCCCATGCGGATCATCACGGAAGTGGAAATCATGTTGAGGATGAGTTTCTGGGCCGTACCCGATTTCATGCGGGTGCTGCCGGTCACGAACTCGGGGCCGACGACGGCCACGATGGGGATTTCGGCGGCGGCGGCCACGGGGGCGTCGGGATTGCAGGTGATACAGCCGGTGAGCAGGCCGCGGCGGCGGGCTTCCTCCACGGCGCCGATCACATAGGGCGTCGTGCCGGAGGCCGCTACGCCGATGACGGTGTCATCGACGGTCGGCTCGTAGGGCTCGATGTCCTTCCAGCCCTGTTCCTTATTGTCTTCAGCGCCTTCGGCGGCCCGCCGGATGGCGCTGTCGCCGCCGGCCATCAGGCCGATGAACAGGTCGAAGGGGGCGCCGTAGGTCGGCGGAATTTCGGAGGCATCCAGGATGCCGAGCCGGCCGCTGGTGCCGGCGCCCATATAGAAGACGCGGCCGCCGCGGTGCATCCGCTCCACGATTCCGTCCACCAGTTTCTCAATCTGCGGGATACAGCCCGCCACGACTTCCGGCACGTGCCGGTCTTCCCGGTTCATCCCCTCGAGCAGCTCGCGGGTCGTCATCTTGTCGAGATTCGAATAATTCGAACTCTGCTCAGTTACTTTCATACTTGAAAAAATTACAAATATTTCTGACAGTTATATTCGAATATTGCAATTCAAAAACCTTCCGCTACGCTCCATCCCTCCCAAGCAAGCTTGGGCCCCTCCCGTTCACATGGCCACGGGCGGCCATGGGTTTTTGCCTTGCAATATTCTCATCACTGTCAATCTCTTTTATATACACGTATCGCGTATATGTGTCGCGATTCAGCGCGTCAAGTATCGATTCCTGAACCCATAGACGCCCATGTCTCTGTGAATGGGAGGGGCCCAAAGCGGCTTGTCCGCTTTGGGAGGGATAGCGCGGAGCGCGTAGGTTCAGGAATCGATGCTTGCAAGCCATCGCGACATTATCGTATATAGATTATCGCGTATTTTTATGATAAGCGACTAACCCGTCGATGGGGCCCTGGAGGACAGTGCCCATACGCATGCCGGCGGCGTTCACGGCCTTTTCAAGGATATCTTTGTAGTAGAAGGCGATGGAGCCCACGAAATTCACCGGATACTTCTTGTAGTCGTAGTGGATGATGTTGCGGCGCAGGAACTCCTCGAAGCTGCTCTTGAGCAGGTTGGCAATGTGTGGATGGTTCTTGAACTCGCTGATGAACGGCGAGAACGACGCCAGGAAACGGCTGGGCATTTCTTCGCGATAGACCTTCTGCACGATCTTCATATAATCGAGATCATAACGCTTCGTCAGCTCTTTCTCGATGGCCGGCGGCAGCAGGCCCTTGATGTAGTCGGAAAGCAGGCGTTTGCCCAGATAGGCGCCGCTGGCTTCGTCGCCGAGGATGAAGCCGCCGGCGCGGACATTCTCCGCAATCCCCTCCCCGTCATAGAAACAGCTGTTCGAGCCCGTGCCCAGGATGCAGGCGATGCCCGGCTTGTGGCCACACAGCGCTCGCGCCGCCGCCAGGACATCCGAAACCGCTTCGCAAGCCGAACCGGGGAACACCTTGCCGAAGCAGCGTTCCAGCCTGGCGGACGGCTCCCCGCCGACCACACCGGCCCCATAAAAATAAATCCGGTCCACTTTCGTACCGATGACCGGCACCAGCTTCTCCGTCAGGATGGCCTCGATGGCCGCATCGTCCATAAAAACAGGATTGATACCCACAGTCTCGACGGCTTTTACCGAACCGTCCTCTGCAATGGCCCGCCAGGACACCTTGGTCGAGCCGCTATCTGCGATTAGTTGCATAATTGCTTCAATGTTTTAAGTTGAACTCACAAATATAAGAAAAAACCTGCAGTGTCAATCCACATACACCCCGTTGCGACGCCAGTTGCGGATGCCGAAGCAGGACATCACGATGTAGCAGACGTACATGACGGACATCCAGTACATGCCGCTGTAGATGAAGACGCCCACGGTGATCAGGTCGAGGAAGATCCAGATATACCACTGGCACATATAGGATTTGCTCAGGAAAAAGGTCCCGATCATGCTGCCCACGGCGATGAAGGCATCCCAGTAGGGCTGGCTCGGGAACAGGAGCGTGCCGTGCGCAGCCGCATAATGCTTCAGGAAGGGAACCAGCAGAAAGAACACCGCCACGCCCAGCGCCAGGGCGATGCCGCCCGTCTTCCAGTTGAAACGGCGGATGGCCACTTTCTGCCCCGTGGGATTGCGTTCTTCCCCGTAGATCTCGATGGCTTCTTTCTTGATCTTGGTGAACGAGTAGATGCCATAAATGGCCGTCGCGATGTAATAGAACTGGATAAGCGTCATTGACAGATAATTGTTGTGCCAATAGACGAAGATGTTGAGGATCGATGTCAGGATACACACATACCAGAGCAGCCGCGTCTTGCGGATCTCCAGATAGACATAATAGATCCCCACGACCATCGCAAGAATCTCCAGCCAGCCATAGAGGTCCAGACCGGCGAAATAGTTGAGTATCTGCTGCATGGCTTAAGCCCCCGCCAGGTCCAGCACCGTTTTCACCGGGACGTCCGCCGGGAACTTGGCTATGCTGCCGAAATCCTTGAGATAAATGATGAAACTGGCATACACCTGCTTCGGATGAAATACCTTCACGAGCTTGACCGCCGCGCTGGCGGTTCCGCCCGTGGCCAGCAGGTCATCGTGCACCAGCACGACATCGTCCGGCTCGATGGCATCGGTATGCATCTCGATGGTATCCTCGCCATACTCGAGTTTGTAATCCATCTTGACCGTATCGGCGGGCAGCTTGCCCGGCTTGCGGATCAGGACAAAACCGGCACCCAGCCGGGAAGCCAGGGCGGCCCCCATCACGAAGCCCCGGCTCTCGATGCCTGCCACTTTCGTAATGCCCTTGTCCTTGTATTCCTCATAGAGAATGTCCTCAACTTCCTTGAAAGCTTTCGGATCCTTGAACAACGTGGTGACATCCCAGAAGAGGATGCCTTTTTTAGGATAATCCGGCACAGTCCGCAGACTGGCGATCAGGCTTTCTTTACTCATTATTTCTTTTCGACTAAAGTGATTCGATACAGTTTCGGCCAGTTCTTGCCCGTCACATAGATCCCGCCGCTGCGCGGGTCGAAGGCAATGCCGTTGAGCACGTCGGTCCGCGGTTTGCGCAGGCTCTGGGGCAGGATGCCCCGCAGGTTGACCACGGCGCGGACCACGCCCGTAGCCGGGTCGATCCGCACGATCTGGTCGGTGCCGTAAACATTGGCCCAGATCTCCCCCTTGATGTATTCCAATTCATTCAGGTAGAGAACATTCTGGCCGCGCAGGGTGACTGTGATGGAGCGCTCCGTGACGAAAGTGTCCGGATTGCGGAAGGTGATCGTGGACGTGCCGTCACTCATGATCAGGCTCTTGCCGTCGGTCGTCAGGCCCCAGCCCTCGCCCAGGTAGCGCAGGGTTCCGATCCGGTTCCAGGTCTTGATGTCATAGACAAAACATTCCTTCTCCTGCCAGGTGAGCACATACAGCTTGTCACCCAGCACACAGGAGCCCTCGGCGAAATAGCGGCCCTCGAAATTCAGCCGTTTCAGCACACGGCCCGACCGCAGGTCCACCTTCCGGAAACTCGATTCCCCGTACTGCCCGGCCGACTCATAGAGCTCGCCGTCATGGAAGAAAAGCCCCTGCGTGTAGGAAGCCACGTCGTGCGGCAACGCCTCCTCCACCTTGTAACCATAGGTCTTGACGTTCTGGGCCGAAGCACTGCACGCCGTCAGCGGCAGGGCGCACAGCAGGACAAGGAAAATGCGGGAGAGGTGTTTCATAAGCAGACGATGTGGATCAGGAGAATTTCCGGTAATTGCCGCGCTGTTTCTTGACCGGTTCGCAGGTGAGGCCCACGCCCAGTTTCTGGAAGACCTTGCGGTCCACCTCGGCCAGCATTACGGTACTGTGCACCTGGCAGCCCTTGAGCTGCGGCAGGCAATCGATGGCCTTGCGGCAGTTCTCATCCTGCAGGCTCAGCATCGAGATGGCCACCAGCACCTCATCGGTATGCAGGCGCGGGTTGTGTCCGTGCAGGTAGGAAACCTTGGTTTTCTGGATAGGCTCGATCATTTCGGCGGGAATCAGCTTGACCCGGTGCGGAATGCCGGCCAGGTGCTTGAGTGCGTTCAAAATCAGTGCCGCACTCGGGCCCAGGAGCGGACTCTGCTGGGCGGTGATGACGGTGCCGTCGGGCAGTTCCATCGCGGCGGAGAATTCTTCGCTGCTGAGCTGGCGCTGCTTTGCGGCGACGGTCACGCGGCGGTATTCGGTTGCCAGGCCGGCCTGCTTGAGCAGGAGCGTGAGCTTGTTCACCTCGCGTTCGTTGTCCTCCCCTTCCGCCATGTTGCACAGGCCCGTATAGTAACGGCGGATGACTTCGTTGTTGGCGGCCTCGCGGCAGACGTCGTCGTCGCTGATGCAGAAGCCGATCATGTTGACGCCCATGTCGGTGGGCGACTTGTAGGGATTCTTGCCGTAGATCTGGTCGAAGATCGCGTTGAGCACCGGAAAGATCTCGATGTCGCGGTTATAATTGACGGCGATCGTGCCGTAGGCTTCCAGGTGGAAGGGGTCGATCATGTTGACGTCGTCCAGGTCGGCGGTGGCCGCCTCATAGGCGATATTCACGGGATGTTTCAGGGGAAGGTTCCAGACCGGGAAGGTCTCGAACTTGGCGTAACCGGCCTTGACGCCGCGCTTGCTCTCGTTGTAGAGCTGGCTCAGGCAGACGGCCATCTTGCCGCTGCCCGGCCCGGGAGCCGTAACCACGACCAGCGGCCGGGTAGTCTCCACGTAGTCGTTCTTGCCGAAGCCTTCGTCAGAGGCGATCAGCGGCACATTGGTCGGATAGCCTTCGATGATATAGTGGTAATAGGCCTTGATGCCCATCCGTTCCAGCCGCTCGCGGAATGCCACGGCGCTGGCCTGGCCGTTGAAATGGGTGATGACCACCGAGCTGACCTGGAAACCGCGGCTGAGGAATTCGTCGCGCAGGCGCAGCACGTCCATGTCGTAGGTGATGCCCAGGTCGCTGCGCACCTTGTTCTTTTCGATGTCAACGGCGGAAACGACGATGACAATCTCCATCTCGTCGCGCAGATGCATGAGCATCTTGAGCTTGCTGTCCGGTTCGAAACCCGGCAATACGCGGCTGGCATGGTAGTCATCGAACAGCTTGCCGCCGAACTCCATGTAAAGTTTGTCCCCGAAGTGAGAAATGCGTTCCTTGATGTGTTCTGATTGAATCTTCAGATACTTGTCGTTGTCGAAGCCGATTTTCATAGTCCCGTTAGTGTCTTAACGGGTCACAAAGGTACGAAAAAAATCGGTACTACCCATTTTTTTGTACCTTTGCATCCGGCAAGCTTTTCTGTCGCGCCGCCTTCGGGCGGTGAGGAAAGTCCGGACAGCGCAGAGCGCCTCCCTGTGGAAAGCACAGATAGGTGAAAGTTTATGGAGCGCGTAACAGAAAACAACCGCCGGTTTGGCCCGGACTTGTTCCGGGGCCGGCAAGGGTGAAAACGCGGGGTAAGAGCCCACGACCGGCGGCGGCGACGCCGTCGGGGTACGCACCGGAGGGCTGCAAGGCCAAATATATCGGCGTCTGAGGGCTGCTCGCCTGAGCCGAGGGGTAGGCTGCATCAGATAAATGACAGAAGCCCGAAAAGCGGGTACAGAATCCGGCTTACCGGCTTGCCTTTTTTTAAGATATGAAACGCACAATCATACTCCTGAGCGCCCTTTTCGGGCTTGTTTTCAGCGCTGCCGCCTATGAGAAGGGCGATGCGCGCTTCACGCAGAAAGACGTGGAGAATTTCCAAGAAGTGATGGACCTGCTGGCCCCCGACCGCGAACTTCCGATGAGCGAGCTGGTCATCAAGGTGGCCAAGCATTTCCTGGGCACGCCCTACGTGGCCGGCACCCTCGAGATCGAGCCGGAACGCCTGACCATCAACACCCGCGAGACCGACTGCATCCTTTTCGTAGAGATGTGCCTGGCCATGTCGCTCACCGCGAAAGACGCTGAGCCCACTTTCGAGAAATACGTGGACAACCTGCGGCGGCTCCGCTACCGGAACGGCAAGGTGGACGGCTACGCCTCCCGCCTGCACTACACCTCGGAATGGATCATCCAGGGCGAGACCCGCGGCATCTTCCACGAGGTGAGCCGCCAGTGCGGCGGATCGGTGCTCGACCAGAAGTTCAACTTCATGTCCAACCATCCGGCCTCCTACAAGCAGCTCAAGGACAATCCGAAAGCTGTGGCCAAGATCCGCATCGCCGAGCAGAACCTCGAAAGCTGGGACTACTGGTACATCCCGAAAGCCGATCTTCCCAAGTGCATCAAGAACATCAAGACGGGCGACATCATCGGCTTCAACTCCTCGACGCCCGGCCTGGACATCGCCCACGTGGCCTACGCCTACTGGGAAGGCGACACCCTGACCTTCATCCACGCCTCCATGTCCGACAAGAAAGTCGTCATCAACAAGACGCCCCTGGTGGAATACACCAACGGCATCAAAGGCCACAACGGCCTGCGGGTCGTCCGGCTTTATTAAAAAAATTTTTGTAATCCCGTTCTTTTGACTATTTTTGCAGTCCCAATCCAGCCACTTTAGCTCAGTCGGTAGAGCAGCGCATTCGTAACGCGCAGGTCGGCAGTCCGAGTCTGCCAAGTGGCTCACAAAAAAGCAGGAAGGTTAACCTCCCTGCTTTTTTTGGGAACTATATACCAGTTGACCCTGAAAACGGATCAGCGCCAAAAGTGGGTGGGACGACCTGATTCGCCCTGCCGCCAAACTGGCGCACAAGGACCCGCTACATACGCTGTCAGATGCCGATGGGTGTGCGCCAACAGCCGAAATTGAACTGCCCCCTAAAAGTTGGACGGGTTATTGATTTGTTTTAGATAATTCTTCCTATAGTCGACGGGGCTCATTTTTAGTCTGGTTTTTATACGATCATGATTGTAATAATGGATA